>Ga0180435_10005999_pt1 | contig 11693 bp, 8 predicted proteins | sample SS_ome_3_FD_132467 | JGI IMG/M metagenome (GOLD analysis project Ga0180435, IMG submission 132467) | Hypersaline lake sediment archaeal communities from the Salton Sea, California, USA - SS_3_S_1 metaG | ecosystem: Environmental > Aquatic > Non-marine Saline and Alkaline > Hypersaline > Sediment...
CAGATCACATGGGGTAGATCCTCAGCAATGATGTCGGCCAGCTGGTCGCCATCCACATCCACAAAGTGGTAGCCATCGTAGGCAAAATCGAAGGGTACGCGGTTCCAGTTTCCAGTCATATCTTCGCCGGGATTCAGGTAAAAGTACTTGCCACTAACAATGTCTTTGTAACCGTCCTTGTTAATATCAGAGGCATCAATACCAAAGGACCTGAGCCAATCGGGACCTCCCACCGGCTGTATCATTTCCCGTTCGGTATCTATGGCTTTGTAGGTCCACTGGTCTGTGGGTATGGATTGGGATAGTGCTGTGCTGGTAATCAGCAGGGCTAGTGAAAATGATAGGATGGATTTCATGATGAAAGGATAATGTGTTATTAGCTTATTGTGTTATTAGGTTAATGGGAATATTTGATGAGGAGCATGATGCCGGGCCATTGTACTTCCACACCGTGCACCATGCCTTCAGGGTAAAGGGGGGTAATTCCGGTTTTCAGTATGTTTTCTTCTTCTTTCAAAACATGTAGTTCTTTTATGGGAACGTTGTGTTCATAGTAGGCATACTTGGGGCCTTCTTTGGTAAAAACCAGGAAGTCGTTGATATAGATCCCGTTAAAATAGCCCGGGCTCCACGTCCGGAAAAACATCCTGGCTGCACTTGCCTTTTCGATGTTTCCATCTATGTAAAAACGTTCTTCAAACTCCCCGTTGCGGGTGAACCAATGTTTGGGTCGCCTGAAGGGTTTGCATAATTCAACGGAATAATCCCGCATACCCACTTGCAGATTCTCTACCGCATCGCTCATGTAAATATAACCATCGGATCGGTGTATGAAAGCAGCCAGTTTCATCTTTTCCTTCTGATCGGGAACCCATTCCGTATTCCAGGACAGGGTGTAAGGAGCTTTGCTTGATGAATCTATATGATTGTATATCAATCCTTTGTGGTAAGCATAGTGCCACTGGGTATAGAGTCCGTCACCCTCCAGGTCCACATCCTCATAGAATCCCACTAGATGGACCTTTTCTATGTTTTCGCCTGATGGGATATGCAGTTGGATCTGCTGGATCTTTTCGAGTATATCGCCTTTTTTTGGCTGGCTTATGTGAGTTTTTTCTGTAATGAGTGAAGAATCGTAATAGATTCTGAGGATCATTCCATAGATCAGGTTCTGGGGCCACCAGTGTCCGGCCGTATCCACTTCAAACTTAAAGGTATTATCTGTTCCCTCTTTCAGAAGCGAAAGATCAAGGGGTAGAATTGCATTGTAATGATGGGCGTAGTCCTCCTCCGGCCACGGGATGTTGGGTGACACGGGAAGACGAAGAGCTTTATTTCCGTTGATGCTTACCCTGAGGCCTTTCGTTCCGCCGTGACATAGCATTTTCTCAACGATCAATTCAGCACGGAAGGCATTTTTCAGGTCTACCTGGAAGGGAGGTTGGATTTGTCCATTACCCTTGTAATGCTGAACGTTTTCGATCAATTGATAATCCAGCCTGCCCCCCACACGCAGGGCCCCCTGGCAATCGCCCGGCTTGTTGTACCATGCATATTCTTTAAACAGGTCGCCCGGTTTGGGTTGGGCCCAAATTACATTGGTACAACAAAGGGCTATTATTACTGGAAAAATCCGTTTCATAGGCTATATAAGACTAAATACAAGGCTCCGGATTCCATGTTAATCCGATGCTCAATGATGTCATTCTTGTTCTGGGACTCCCATCCCTGTTTACCCAGTTTAAAAAGGGAATCAACTTCCCTTTCTATTCCCTCCAGTTTAATAGTTAAAGCAGATTTGTCAAAATTGCTTATAAGTACTTTATACACCTGTTTATCCTTTAGACATATCGCGTCAAATTCCAGGGGATGGCTGCTATGGGTAGTAATTATCTTACTGCCACTGCCAGAGCTTAGTTCCTTAAAGAGATGAAAGAGAGGGGAAGCTTCATAAGTTTTTCCTTTTCTGGATAGGATGCCCCGTGGACCTACGGCCTCATAATAACTCAGGGAAGCAGCTCCAGCTAGTGCCAGTTGTCTGAAACTGCCCAGGGTCCAGCCGGCTGCTAAGTAAGTATCCTGTCTGTGATCTGTTTCGGGAAGCCAAGCCGCCTCATCCTCATCTGTAGCCACCGCATTAAATCTTTGTTTCAGGCTAATGGCTCCGATGGAAACAGCTTTACCAAATAATTCCCTGGCGTTTTCTACCACGTGGGACTGAGCTTCCAGGTTCTCCAGCAGGGTGAGATTGTCAAAGGCATGGACCTGGGGACAAATGCTGAAGGAAATAAAATCCAGTAGCTTGGTATCCGGGTGGTTGCGGTTTAATTCGGCAAAGTAGGCATCTGTTCCTCCCCCGATGGGCACCTGAGGCAGGGCTTTTCTAAGGGGAGGGATTACCTCCTGCAACATGGAATTTCCAGAAAGGAATTTGTCATCAAACACCAGTATGTGCTTGATCTCTGCTGGCTGCACTTTCAGCTTTTGTAGAAAGGCTTCTACCTCTTTCCCTGGCGTTGATCCAAAGTGCAGGGCAAGCTCCAGAGGCCAGCCCAGTTGTTTTTGCTCCTGTGCGATTTGCTCATATTGGCTTTCCCATCCCTCATAACCCAGGCTCAGATCGACACGATAATGTTGCAAGGGAAGTTCCTTTAAGCTTCTGGCTTCCTCCTGGCCAAGTGGGGTTTTTTCTGTGGATCGCATGCATCCCAGGGCAGGCATGGGATGGCTTGAGTCAGGTTCTATTCTTAATACCCGGTTGTTCTGACCACTTGGATTTTGTAATTCCTTATCAGCTTTCACTTCCAGGCTGATGCTTTGCTCTAGCTGATCACTTTTTTCAACTCTGACCGGAAAGGGCAGTTCCAATGGAGTTCCATAGGTTTTATAAGAAGCATCAGTCCAGTTTCGCTGGTCCTCCATTTCAAATACTTCTCCCTTAAAATGCATACTGGCTTGGATACCTTTTTCAGGCTCCCATAACATTCCGCTTACATTTAAAAAGGGTTGATCGGGACTTATGTGAAGAGGGAATCTTCCCTGAGAAGAACTTCCGTCAGGATGAATCACCTCAAGCAATTTCCCCATACATTCTTTGATGGGATGAAGGACGCAGAGGCCAATTCGGTTTCTGAGAAAGGAACTAAGTGCCTGCCCTTTGTAACTCACTTTCAGACTTTTATCTCTGGCTTCGATCTCCATCCGGGCATCGTATCGGATCCCGGAATTCCGGTATTCCAGTTCCAGGTGAATGGAGAATCCATGCTTCCCTTCTTCGATGTCTTCACTGGTGATCTGGAAGGGTACGGTGCCCCAGTTCTGATCCCTGATGGCCGCGTAAATGGCATTCACCACCTGCACATTGCCCACAGAAATTCTTCTTATCTCTCCATTTCTATAGTACAGTCGGAGCTTACCAGTCTGGAATTTTCGGTATCCGTGCAGGCTTTCTTCCATCAAAAGTCTTTTCCAATCTCGATGACCTTGTTCAGTCTGGCAGATTCGTAGGCGGCCCAGACAAGGCGGACGGTTTCGAAGTTGTCTTCGCCGGAGGTTTCAGCCTTTCCCTTGCCCAGCATGTCCTGGAGTATATCGTTGTTGCAGTCCACAATGCTGGGAGGTTCAGGTACCAGGCGGTCGGTTTGCCAGGGATACGTAAGCATGGGAACCACTTCTTTGGTGGTCTCTTCCCCGATGGTGATGCTGATCTCAAAATCTGCATCCAGCCTGATGCTTCCCTTATCTCCCTCAATCAGCAGCAGGGTTTGAGGGAACACTTCTTTTTCCAAAGGTGAGCTGAAGGATATTTCCTGAACGCAGACCACGCCGTTTTTCATCCTTAGGAGGCTGGTGGCCACATCTTCACCTTTTATGGTGGGATTTACAGTCTGAATCTGGGTATAAATGGAATGGGCCTCACCAAAGAGGTAGCGCAGCACGTCAAACTGGTGGGAGCCCTGGTCGGTGAGGGCAAAGTTTTCCAGCGTGGCCAGGAAGGGCTGCGTTTCGAAGACCGGGAAGGCGGTATTGAATCCGGTCTTGCAGCGGAAGGGGATTCCGATTTTCCCTTCGTCCAGTATCTCCTTTACCCTTCGAAACTGGGGCTGCCATCGATAGTTTTCATGCACGTAGTACTTCACCCCGGCATTGGCTGTAATGTCCATCATCCTCTGTGCCGATTCAAAATCAGGAGCCATGGGTTTCTGGCAGATTACATCTTTCCCGTATTTCGCCCCAAGGGCAGTGAATTTCTCGTGGGTGTCCACATCGGTGATGATGTCTATAAAGTCCAGCTCTTCGTTCTGCATCAATGCTTCGGCATCGTCGTAGGAACTTGGTACGCCAAATCGTTTACCCAGTTCCTGAGCCTTACTCAGGGTTCGGTTATAGAGGGCCACACATTCTATACCCTCCAATTCCTGCCAACCGCCTAATTGAAACTGCGACCAGAATCCTGTACCGAAAATGGCAAACTTCAGTGTTCTCATAGCTATTGTTTTTGTTGGGACTCTATTTGGTAATATCTTCTATTTGTTCCATCACATTGTCGGATTCAAAGACCTGTTTCCAGTCGGGATTGATCAGCAAGGGTTTGCCCCTAACGATGGCTTTATTGGCCGCATCAGAAAAGACTGCATCCGGTATTTGATCGTAAATCACTGCAAGCTGAATATTCAGATGGCCCAGCAGGAATTCTTTGGCGGCTTCGTAGGGGACCCCCCGTTTGACCACCTCATCCAGGCCTTCCTTTACGATGACCTGCAGGGTGGAGCAGAGGGTTTCCACCAGGGCCGGTTCCAGCAAGCCCATTTGTTCGGCCGTGATCTTGAAGGATTTACTAACCGGAGCATACATGGCCATGGCCAGTTTCTCACAGGCATCGTAGAGGGTCTCATCGCCCCGATAAAAAGCACAGACTATGGTTTGCTTGGCCAGCGTTCCGCCAAAGTAGTCGGACTGTGCTTCCTCGGTGGGCTCCCAGTTAAACACACTGGGATGGGAGGGATGCGAAATAAAGTAGCTCAGGTCGTCTCTGTGTTTCAGCATACCAGCCAGGGCACAGGCAGGATCGAGGGTGATCACCACCGCACCGGCCTTCATGTTTGGGACAATCTCTTCAGATACCTTTCCCAGGATCACATCCGGGACTCCCAGGATCACCATGTCGGCTTGGGGGATTACTTCTTCCTCTCTGGCAGTTGAGATCTGGTATTTTTTCAGGTTTTCGATTCCCTGGTCCCCCGTTTCCAGGTAGCTCATTTCGTATTCGGGATGATCTTTCAGGTTGTGAGTGAGGCGCATGCCCATTTTTCCGCCGGCGCCTACCAGGCATACTTTTGTCATGTGTTATTGTTTATTTAAAGTAGTTGCTTTTCAAATATTCAATGCTTTGCATGGCCCACTTTTCTTCCTTGGCCATGCTTTCTTCAATATTGTCTTCGGGCGGGGTCCACGACTCCAGGATGGCACTCTGACACTGGGATCCCAGTTGTTCAAGCATCCATCCAAGAGGAAGTTGACCCTGTCCTACTGGCCTTCCTTCTATGCTAAATCCCATCATGTGCGGATGACGTTCCACTATAAATTCCTTGATGTGCAGGTTGAAGGTATAGGGGGCCAGGAGGGAGGTAATGGTTTCTATTCCTTCTCCGGCGCCCATGGAGTTGACCGAATCAAGGCAGATACCCACCAAAGCGCTTCCAGATCCCTGGATAATTTCCAGAAACTCCCTGGAGGTCAGCCGATCGTGATTCTCTATGGCAAGTTTAATGCCTCTGCTTTCCAGTTCAGGGAGGACTCCTTTAATGATGGAAACTACCTCAGCTATTGTGGGGGTAAAACCAGGACCATCGATCACGTAGCGAAGAATGGGAGATTCCAAAAAGTGTGCAATCTCGATATAGCGTTCAAGCATTTCAGGGACCATACCCCGGGCTCCCACTTCCAAACCAATGGTCGCATTTCCTGCAGCTTTTTTTAGTGCCATGAGCCGCGCTTCATCCATGGTATGAAGCGGCAGGTTGTCTGCAATTTGCAGGCAGTCCACTTTCAGTTCCACTGCTTTCTGCAGAAGCTTCAATTCATCCCAGGGCTGGGAGGGTAGGCTTCCGGGTACACCCACCGACCAGGTGTAGGTATAGCTGCTAATTCCGAGTTTCATGCTGCTATGCGTTTGAAGCGGTGATCAGAACCAGTCCCACAATATAGAGCAGGAACATGCCTGTGAGCAGACCGTTGGTGCCCTTGGGCGCTCCCTTAAATTCTTTCCAGACCAACAGGCCCCAGAGAACAGCTACTACCGGGGCAGCATTGCTCAGGGCATAGGCGATGGCCGGATTGGCTGCGCCCACTGCCATAAAGCTGGTGACCATGCCCAGACACCAGATCATTCCACCCAGGATCCCGGCTGTATGGTTGCGGAAACCTCCACCAAAGTACTCTTTAAAGGTTCCGGGTTTTCCTACTTTCAGAGGCTTCATCACAAAGAGGTAGAAAATGACAGTGCAGATGATCACTCCCATGGTGAAAAAGACAATGGCCGTGGATGGAGTCAGGTTCCCGGTACCCCCGGTTACAAACTGACCATCCAGTGATTTGGCCACAAAACCGTAAAAGAAGGCTATGAACAGTCCCCCGAATACGGAAAGCAAAATACCCCTGAGCGAGGGTTTTTGTCTGACCTTGGACAGACCTTTATAGGCTTTCCCATTCAGAAGTATAGCAATGATGATCACAGTTACCCCAATCCACAGTAAGAGTGGTTTCTCGGACGGTACCTTCCCGTCCATCAGGATCACGATGTAGTTGAAGATGATGCCCACAATCCAGGCAATACCGCCTCCGATGGGGAAGGCAACTGAGATTCCGGCAGTAGCTATAGCCGCCACCAATAAAAGGTTCCCGGCATTCCATAGAATACCGCCCAGCATAGCCTGCATAATGCTTTGTCCGTTGGCCTGGGTGATGTCGCTCAGAAAACTTCTGCCTTCATTCCCCAGGCTTCCAATGGTAAAGGCACCGATAAGAGACATCAGGATGATCCCTATGACCTTGTCCCAATAATAGAGTTCGAATCGCCAGTTTTTTTCAGCTATTTTTTGTGTGTTTGCCCAGGATCCCCAGGCAATCATGGCCACGATGGTAAGGGATATGGCTGCGAAGTAGTTGTGGATGATGATCATGAGAAGTGGTTAATAGGTTAATGGGTTAATGGGCTATTGAGTTAATGGTGATCGGAGCGGAGCATCTTGATGCAGTTGAGCAGACCGCGGGCGTTGTGGTAGGTGGTTTTCCAGATATGGCTTTTGGGCTGCTCTACAGTTTCAGGATAGGTGTCGGTAGCAGCATTGTACCAGCCTCCATAGTCTTTATCGATCAGATGTTTATCAATATGATCCCAGGATTTGAGGAATAAACCGTAATAGTCCAAAGCATCGTCCGGGTAAAGGGTGTGCATAAGCAGAAGGGCATTCATGCCTTCCACCAGTCCCCACCATGATTTGTGATCGTTTACGATACGAATTCCATCTTCACCTTCCGCACCAGCATCATAAAATCCGCCGTTTTTACTATCCCAACCTGAGGCCAGCGAATGGTCCACCAGTTGCTTGGCGATGAGATGTGTTCTTTCATCCCCTTCCCAGCCCAGTACATGGGCCGTTTCCAGCAATAGGAAAGCTGTCTCCACGTCGTGTCCATAGGTATAATGTTCGAAGAACCAGCTGTTAAAGACCTGCTCAGTATCGATTTCTTCTCCAGTTACATGGGTCCAGTCGGCTTCAAAATATAATCTCAGATAACCATCGGGATGGACAAAGGTATCGCGTATCAGGAAAAACATTTCTTCCAGCCTTTCTCTCACCAGGCTATCGGGCCAGATGAGATACAATTCTGTAAAGGCTTCCATCAGGTGGATGGAAGAATTGAAGTCTTTAAAGCCGGCGGTAAGTTCAGGAGACTCCTCCCGGATAACCGGGCTACCGTCCCTGTGCAGAAACTCAAAGTATCCTCCGTACTCAGGATCATGGGCCTTTTCTTCCATCCAGTAGAAAGCCTTTTTTACCAATTCAAGTGCTTCGGGATTTTTGCTGATTCGGTAATACTGCGACAATCCGTAAATGGCGAATGCCTGACCATAGATTCTCTTATCGTCCAGAGTTCTCATTACACGGTATCCTTCCGGGCTCACGTATGTTTGGAATCCGCCAAAACCTTCATCCCACACGAAATTCTGTAGGAAATAGAATCCCCTGTGTGCATAGTCCAGGTACTCCTCCTTCTTGGGGTATTTTTCATACACCAGGGAAGTGGACCAGAGGTGGCGTGCCTGCTGAACCAGCGCCCTTTCCTGCGATCCTTCGGCAAAAACCCAGTCATGGGTAAAATTTGAATGATAACCACCGTTCACTGAATCGATCACCCGGGGATACCACGGATCCAGGATGTATTTGAACAGGCTCTTCTCCAGCTGATCTGCCAGTTCCATGGGGGCGGGCAAGTCCTGATCCTCTTTTTGTTCACCTGTGGAAGCTCCCCCGCAGGAAAATAGCACTTCTGCCATCAGAAAAAGGACCAGGAATCTTGAACTAAAGCTTAGGATCTTCATGACTTAGTTAATTTTTCCTGGCTCGGCAAAATTCCGCGAGGCATCATCAATTACCAGTACCCAGTCCACACCGGTCACCGGCACTCTGAAGGATTCACGGGGCCTTCCTTCAATGTCCTTGATAAAGATGGCTTCTCCATTGCGCGGATTGAACCACCAGGTTTTAAAGGCTTCGCCTTTGATATGTCTGAATTCCACAATCACCTCGTGGTTAGACGGAAGGTAAATGAAGGCATATCCGTCTCCCTGGGTGGCGGCAATATGGTCCACCGTTCCTCCTGCAGATCCAAAGATTATAGATTGGTCCGGATAACGGTGAAGCATGGGCCTGGATTCCATCAGGCGGCGCACATGGATCATGTCCCAGGCTCCCGGAAGATCGAGGGCTTCAAACCATTGCATAGGGGGATAATTGACCGGTTTTACCTTCTCCGAGTAGAACTGCCAGATGCAGTGGTTTCCATAGGTATGTCCGTGGGCTCCTGAGAAGAGGGCCCAATAGGCTGCTCTCCGCACCTCATCTGCGCCGGCAATCCCGTTTTTTGGATTCCAGCTGAAGGGATGGGATTCGTAGATAGGTTCCGCATCCATGCAGGGTTTGACCGGAGAAAGGGCGTAGTCTGCCATTACCTTACGGTAGTTGGGAATATAGCGATCGCCGTGACCTGATTGGTGCATGTTAAAATCGAGCCAGTCGGCTTCCTGGAAACATTCCGAGGAGGACCCGGGTCCCATGGGATGAAAGGTCATCAGGTGATTGTTATCGACCGATCGGATACCTCTGGCCAAAGCGTCCCAAACCTCCTCGTTTCCTTTACACTCTCGGTCACCTCCATTGATCCAGATGATGTTATTTTGGTCCTTGTATCTGTTGCCCAGGTACTTGCCGTATGTGTATGCGTTTTCGGGATTGAATATGACAGGTCCCTGTCCCCATTTCTTGTCCACCTTGTCTCCCCAGGTGGGCAACAGTCCCATATAAAGTCCTTTGGAAGCAGCCAGTTCCACCAGGGAATCCACAAAGAGGAAGTATTTTTCGTTGGGTTTGTTCAGGTCCAGGTCCACCAGCGGCACTTCACCATTTATGGAAGGGGCGATCAGACCGTTTTCCTCGGCCAGGATAACAGCCTGAATCACAGTAAATCCCTTCTCTCTTCGGTTTTCCAGGAACATATCTGCTTCCTCATAGGACAGTCGGTGGAAAAACTCCCAGGCGGTTTCCCCCAGGTAGAAAAAGGGATCGCCATTGGCATGTTGCAGAAACCTGCCGTTGTCGCTTACCTGCAATCGGCCGTTTTCTGGCATTGCTGAAGGGCCCTTATGCCTTACTTCCTGCGCTGTAAGTGTAAATTGTACAATTATAAAAAAGAGCAAAGGGAGCCTGAAAAGTGTTTTCATATGGATTTAACTTGGAATTAGTGAATTGCTTTCTAAAATAAAGAATTATTCTTTTTCTGCATAAGCCTGGGCCCAGAGCTTGCTGTTTTTCAGCTTTATGGATTTTTCAAAATGCTCCTGGGCCAGCTGGGTTTGGCCGGAGGCAGTGTAGGCCAGTGCCATTTCAAAAAAGGCCTGAGCCCGTCGTTCATCCAGGCTCCTTTTTTCCCCAAATTTGGCAAAGAAATCAGCATCACCGGCGTTCTCTAATGTCTTCTGAGCATTCTGCAGAAGCTTGTGCATAGATCGGTCGGCTTCTTTGTTCAGGCCCAACTCTCTTTGAGCCATGGATTTGTAGAAGAGATATTCGCTATTACTCAAGTCTTGTTCGGAGGACTTTATGAAGTAATCATTGGCTTCCTTACCTTTCTTCAGAGCCTGGCAGGCAAGTGCGGTATAGTAGTAGATTTGGGCTTCTTTCTGATAATTCGAGATACGCCCGATCATCTGGTTTTCGGGATAGGTGTCTGCCTGAAGAAAGTGAACAAGCGCCTGATCTGCCTTGCCTTCCCGTAAAAGCTCTCTCCCCAGTAACAGGTTGGCGTCTACAAAAAGATCATGTAAATTAACCACTCCTTCCTGACGAAGGAAGGTGTGCCTGGTGAGCAGGTCCAGAGCTTTATTATACTGTTCATTTAAAAGAAGAACTTCGATATGCCTGGTGTAGGAATCATTTCTGACCTCTACCACATCCTGATGTGCTGAAAAAAGCTCAAGCCTTCTGTCCAAAGCTTCATTGTTTTGCTCATACAATCGGTCCAGCTCCAGGTAATACCTGGGATCGTCCTGTTTGGCTGCCATGGCTTCTTCATAGTGCAGGATAGCTTCTTTAATATCATCTTCGTGTCTGTAGGATCCCCATCCCAGGTTCCTGTGTGCGATGGCCAGTTCCGGATCCTTTTCCACGGACTTAGTCCAGCATGCCATGGCCTTAGCAGGCTGATGATCGTATAGAATGTTTCCCATGTAGTACCAGGCCCTGGCATCGTCGGGATGCTTTTCCACTGCAGCTTTCAATATTCTTAATGTTTCAAAGCGGAATGGAAATACGTAATCGGTGCTTGACTTTCCTGCCTGGGTATTATAGGATTCGGCCAGATCCGTATGGCCCGTTCTATGATTCAGCCATGCCGCATAGTACAACAAAATTGGGTAGGAGCTTAGTGTTTCAATTTGGCTTTTCAGTGCCACTTCCACTACTTCCAGGGCTTCTTCATAGAGTCCGTTTACCAGGTAATCTGCAGCCAGCTCCAGGTAATTTTCCCTGTTGTTGTTCAGCAGGATCGTAAACTCGGAAAAACTCACGCTCCCTTCTTTGACCAGTTCGTAGGCGGCCATATGATCCAGGGGATCAAGCATCCGTGCACGTTGGGCACTTACACCGGCATGCTCTGGTTCGCCCAGTTGTCGAAGGACTGCCGATTTCAGAGCATGGGCTTCGGGCTGGAGGGTATTCATGGACAGGGAACGGTTTAAATGATCCAGGGCCTCCGAAAAATCACCATTCAGCATGCATATTCCGGCCAGCTCGAAATGAGCCGGAGCATAGAAGGCCTGGTCCCAGCTGGCTCGATAGAGGGTGTCAATTGCATCCTCCAGTTTGCCCTGCTTTTTGAGTACGACACCCAGCTGGTACAGGGCTTCGCAATCG
>Ga0180435_10006000_pt1 | contig 11693 bp, 9 predicted proteins | sample SS_ome_3_FD_132467 | JGI IMG/M metagenome (GOLD analysis project Ga0180435, IMG submission 132467) | Hypersaline lake sediment archaeal communities from the Salton Sea, California, USA - SS_3_S_1 metaG | ecosystem: Environmental > Aquatic > Non-marine Saline and Alkaline > Hypersaline > Sediment...
CGTCGTGTAGCCCTGCGTATAGCAGTAAATACAGCGGTGCGCACAGCCGGCCGTCAGGTTGATCGTGGCGATATTGGCCAGACACGCCAGACTGGACGGCGTAAGGACAGCCGATTTTCGCTCGATAAGCACGACTTTCATCGGTTTACTTTCCAGCGTCGCGCTCGCGCGTGGCTGTCTTCTGCGTTTCGACTCTCGTCTTAGCTGTTGTCCATCACCAAATGCGGCGTCCAGGGAGCATTGCTGCGCAGGCTTTCTCGGCCACGCAGAGAAGACTGGCCGAGCGCATCCTAGAGCGATCCGTTGCATCGGTTGCTGCAAGATGAGTAAGGCCGTATCTTTCGAAATGCCGTCGCAACATCCGTGCGTCCAAATCCACGTCTTCAATGATAACGGCCTCGGCGAGCCGACACAATTTCCCGAAGATGCTGCTTCCGTCAGGCATGAGCGGCGCCGATTCGTCGAATTGACGGGCCGGGAAAAACACGGCTTGTGGCCGGATATCGTGCGGTAGGGGCTCTTCGGTCAAGTAGTGAAGCCCGCGGAAGTAGTCGGTCAGGGATAACTGCCGAAAGACGGTCCCTCGGCGCGAACGAAAGCTGGCGTTGGATGAAATGAGGTTTGCTGCACAGAGGGCAACCGGGTCCAAGGCGATGTGCGGCAGGTAGACGCCTTCTTTCCACAGTTGGTAACTCAATCCTCCTCCGGAAAGCTTCCGTACCTGGTAGTAGTCATCTACCCAGTCAACCGCGAATTGGCTGGCATTGTTTAGCAGCCGGCAGAGCAACACTACGTCGTAAAGCTTCTGATCGCTCGTTTCCTGGTTCGTCGGCTCCTGAGAGTTGATCCACGAAATGTAGTCCGATCGCCGACATCGAAAGGCGGAGAGTTTCCGGAAGAAGGGCCAGTGGCGCACATGGCGCCTCTGGTTCTGGAATCCGACATCGACCATCGTCAGTGCAAGTCTGCGCCCCTCAGTCACCGTGGGAAAGCGAGTTGCCAAACTTTCGACGATGCCTCGCGTCAGGTCTCCGCTGCCGGCTCCTAAATCCACGATTCGAATTTCTTTCTCGCTGTTCCACGCTGAGGACTGAGCGAGCCGCTCAAGAAACGGTCCGACGGCCAGATCGCAGATGCGTGTTGAACGCTTGCTGGCTCTGGTGTCTTGTTTCCGTGACAATCCAGCAGCCAAGGAGTGGATGCAACGGAACGCCTCGGGCCGGGCATCGACGGCCGCCGGTGGATAGAGCAACAACCGGAATCCGACGCGCTTTCCCGCCGAAAACTGCCGGTAGTGATAGTACAAGTGGCAGCTTGGATCGGATGGATCAAAGGCCGTGATCAGAGGCAGGAACTTCGGGTCGTCGTATGCCTGCGGAGTCCGCAATTTGGCCAGCAAGTAGGCGGGGTTCCTCGCAGTGGAAGTAAGTGCGGCCAGGGTGGTCGGCTGCCTGGCCCAGGTGACTGAAGTGCATTCAAGCCCGAGGGTCGCATGCAATAACACGGAATCGGCGTTCCCATCGGCAACGTCGTCAAGTACCTGTCGGAGAAACGCGAAGTAGGCATGACAATAGGCCGCGGCATGGTCCAAGTCGAACTGGCCCTCGATGTACCGAAGTCGGGCCGATCGCAATGCGTCCAGATGTGCCTCCTGATCGGGTGATATGCGGCATCCTGTTTCCGTCCAATATCGGTCCCAAGAAATGGGCTCCACGCCAATCCGCGTGTCCGTGCCGATCTGTAGCCTGATGAGCAAGTCCTCCGACCTCAACACGGCGAGGATTCGGCGCCAGTTGGTCCGTCGAGCAGAAGTCCCGGCGTGAAACGGGTGAGTAGCATCCATAGGCTGGCCCCGGTTCGTCGCGGCAAAACGCCTCCTGGAAGTGTATGCCTGTATACTATCGCACTCCGTCGTGATGTTCAATGTCGGTTTCTGTTCCGCTCCTCAGGGGGGGCGCTTCGGCTATCCTTGAAACCGAGTTGACATTGCCTCCTCTATTGCCCGCGGCCTGGCCTGACGGGCTGTTTCGCCCGGCTGAGACACCGGACACACTGCCAGACCTTGTTTTAGAAAACGGCCTTCGGCTAAAATGAAGACGGCCCGCGAGGCGGTGTGTTTCAGCGGGTTGTGATAACGGGGTCGAAGGCGGGTGCTTATCATGCGATCCGGGCAATTCGTGAAACAACTCGAAGGCTATCGGGCGTTCATCCCGGCACCGCTGCCTCCAGAACCCCCCGTTCGGGTAGGTGGCGAACTGTCGCGGCTGTTGTCCGACGCGGACCGCTGCTTGGGCCGGCTGGACGGAGTGGCCTCGGTGCTGCCCAACCCCGACCTGTTCGTGGCCATGTACGTCCGCCACGAGGCAGTGCTCAGTTCGCAAATCGAAGGCACCCAGAGCACGCTTGAGGACGTGTTGGAGTTTGAAGCCGACACACCCGGCAGCGAACGGCCAAAGGACGTTGAGGACGTGGTCAACTATGTCCGGGCAATGAACCACGGCCTGCACCGGCTTGGCGAGTTACCGATCTGCCTGCGGCTGATCCGGGAAATCCACGGCGAACTGCTCTCGGGCGTCCGTGGCTCGGAGCGGACGCCGGGCGAGTTCCGCCGCAGCCAGAACTGGATCGGCCCGGCAGGTTGCACGCTTCAGACGGCCACCTTCGTCCCGCCGCCCGTGCATGAGATGCACCAGGCGCTGGACAACCTGGAAAAGTTCCTTCACGGGTCAGAGTCACTGCCCCGGCTGATTCACTGCGGTCTGGTCCATGCCCAATTCGAGACGATTCACCCGTTCCTCGACGGCAATGGGCGTGTTGGCCGGCTCTTGATCACCTTCCTGCTCTGCCAGCAGGGCATCCTTGGGCGGCCACTCTTGTACCTGAGCTACTACCTCAAGGCTCACCGGGCGGAATACTACGATCGACTCAATGCCGTTCGCCACGACGGAGACTGGGAAGGGTGGCTCGCGTTCTTTCTCCGCGGCGTTTGCGAGGTCAGCCAGTCAGCCACCAACACCGCCCGGGCAATTCTGCAACTTCGCGAACAGCACCGGCAGGCGACTGCGACGCTGGGCGTAAGCGGCGGGACGGCCGCGACATTGCTCGACTATCTGTTCGAGCAACCAATCGTCTCGGTCCGCATGGTCGAGAAGAAGCTGGGATGTGCCTACGTGACGGCCGGTAAACTGGTTGACCAGTTCGTCGAGCTGGCCCTGCTCAAGGAGATCACCGGCCAGCAGCGGAACCGCCGATACCGATACGAGCCTTACCTGGCGCTGTTCGAGTCACCAGCCCGGGACGAGTAGGGAAGACGCGCGAACACGAGGCGGTATTTCGGACGCCCTCTTGCCGCGAACGAGAACCCGAACTCATTTCTTCCCGAACACGAAGAACCCTGCACCGAGATCGACCAACACCTCGTTGCCCTGAAGCTCCAGGGCCTTTACCACCTCATCGGGTTTCAGCCAAACCGCCCGTGCGAGAAAGGCAATGTACTTCAGATACTCCTCACCGGGAAGCATACTGAGGGCATGGCAAACGGTTGATCTCAGCCAGGACTTTGTCCTGAGGTAGACGTTCTTGTTCAAGGCGGATGTTGCTGTCGCGACAGCGGATGAAGGTGGCCTGCTCTTGTTCGGTGAGGTGAGGTAGCAAATCGGGCGTGCGGCCAGTTCCGCCGACGGCGAGGTGCTTCCAGCCGCGGAGCGTATCGCAGTCCATCAAGAAGCTTTGGGCGTCAGGGAAGATCGTCCGAAGTGATGAGAGGATTTCAAACCCCTCGACGTCGATGTCTCCCCAATAGGCGACCGGGCAGTGACTGAGCCACGGGACGTTTCGCAACAGCGTTACGCCGGCGCCAAGCCCGCCCAAGCCGACTCCACGACAAAGCGGCGGGAGGGTGAGAAGGTTGACCTTGTTTTCTACGATGACCGCGGCCACCCTGCGCACGGACAAGTTCGCAAGGGTGCTTAGCGGCAGTGAGAACTCCGAACAGGGAACCCCCAACTCATACTTCAGTTCTGAATCCAGCAGTCGCACAAGGAGGTGCGGTTCGGCATAGTGGAGTCCGTAGCGACGCTCGAAGTGATCCTCGTCGGCCCGAATCGTGTGTGCCGGCAGCACGACGTCGAACCACTGTCGCAGCAATCGCTGATGACGCTCGATGAACTTCGTGTCTACCGGAATCGGCAATTCGCGGGCGAAGCGGCGGGGCCTCGGGTGGTCATGAAAGAACCGCAGCACGTGGAGCAAACCTTCCAGATCGGGCTCAGCTTCAATCATGGGGCGGGTGTTTGAACCAATCCACGTCTTCAACTCCGGAAACTCGCCGAGCAATCGCCTCACGGCGTTCGAGAAAGCGGCAAACTCGCGTCTCTTGCCAATGAAACGAAGAAAGTCCTCTTGGGTTTCAAACAGGATTCGGCTCGGGAAGAGGTTGCGGCCGAACTTGCGCGAATTTACCTCTTGCCACTCGACGCTGTAGCCGAATCCCAAGACCTCCTTCGAGCCTTCGCGTAGCCGGCGTACAGATTGGCTGACCGACGAGAGGTCATCCGTGTCCGGTCTCTTGCGAGCGGGAATGACTCGCGGGAAGAAGGTATTCTCTGCATTAAGCCAAACCTTGAGGAAGTCGCCATAGAGATTCTCTGCTTTGCGGCGAATGTCTTCGGGTTGAATCATGGCTGGAACAACAGGACTCTTGCGGTCTTCAGGCGCATCACGAATGCGTCACCGCGGGATTTGTTTTTGCACAGTCGATTCCGAAGCGTCCCGGATAGCTCCGGCCTCATCGGCCCCGACGAGCGTCTCCTCGAATTCGCGAGCCGTCATGCTGAATATCTCGGAATGACTCGTGTCGTGGTCTTTCATCACGTGCAGGTAGCTTCCGACGTAGGGCTCCGTGACGCGGGCCTTGGCGTCCAGCGGTGCGACGATCAACAGTTGCAGGCCGAACTTCCGGAACAGCTCCAATGCGTATTCGGCGTACTGGTCGTCGACTTTGGAGAACATCTCGTCGACGACTACGAAATGAAATCGGCCGTTGGCCGGTTGATCCGGGTCGATGTCATACTGATAAGCGATAGCCGCCACGAGAATCGTGAAGGCAAGCTTTGCCTTCTCGCCGCCGGATTGGCCGGTGCTGTCTTCGTAGTAGCCCCGCTCCTGGCCCGTCGCATCGTCGATCTCCCGGGCCACGAAGTCGAACCAGCGGCGCACGTCGGTGACCTTGTCCCGCCAGCGCTGCTCCTCGCGCAACCGAACGATGAGTTTCTCGATTCGCAGGTATCGAGCCTCGTCGGCTTCCAGCGTGCCTTCGAAGGTGCCGGCCAGACATTCTTTCAGCGCGTCCTGGAACTCGGCAATCTCCCGATCTCGCACGGGCCGAGGCTCCAGTTGCATAAACGTGCCTGGGCGGTATTCCAGTTGCCGAAGAGACTCGTTCAGCAGGTCGATCTTGGAAACGATCTCGCTTCGCTCCGACTGAAGGGCCCCATTGAGCAGACCGATTTCCTGCGTGACCTTCTCGTTCAGCCGCTCCTTGAAACGTTGCTCGTGCCGCGGCAAGTCTTCCCGGCAAATGTGTTCTCGAAGGCCGAGGAAACTATCCAGATAGTCCACGTGTGCCTCAAGATCGGCCCGTTCGTCGGGAAATTCGCGCAGAAACCGATTCATCACTTTGCCGAGGTCATTCTTGAGCGGCTCGATTTCTCGGCGAAGCCGGTCTGCCTCGGCGTTGCGACCTTTCGTGAATACTTGTTCTTGCTCAAACAAGCCATCGGCGGTTAGAGGCTCTTGCACGAAACAGGCTTCCAGGTCGGCGTAACTCTCGGCGTGCAGGGCCAAGGTTCCCTCTGTTTCGCGCCCTCGCAGGGTCCTCTCGGCATTTCGGATCAGTTGTTCGCCGCTCTGAATACTGTTGGTCAACTCGCGTTCACTTCCAACCACTTCGTCGCGCTGGGCCGTAAGTGCCTTTTGCTGTGACTCCGCCTCGGCGAGTCGCCTTTTCAACAGGCGGATCGTGTCGCTCTGCTCTTCAAGCCTTTGCTTTTCGAGCCGCAGTGCTTCGATCTCCCGCTGATGGGTGGCGTGGTCGATGTCGGTGAAGTCTCTCACCTCTTCGGCCCTGAGCACTGCCGTCTGCTGATCGCGAAGCCGTGCCAAGTCCTGCTCGATTCGCGTCACCTGGCGATCCAGTCGATCGCATTGCTCGCGCCGGAGCCTGATCTCTTCCGCGAGGTGGCGACGCTTTTCACGGTTGTCCCAGCCGAGGACGAAATTTCGTGGATCGACGGTGCGGTCCCGGTCGTCTTTCTCGTGGCGAAAGCCGCGGATCTTGACATGCCGCTCGCGCGTCAGGGCCTGGCCGTGCGCCGTTTGGAATTCCTCGACCGTGTCACAACAGCGGTAATCGAACCGTTCTTCGAGTTCGCCCTTGACCCACGGCAACAACGGATGTCCGTTGCGGAAGTCGACCTTCCGCAGCAGCGAGTGGGGATGCAAGGCGGGGCCGGTCGATGCGGCGGCCGATCGCTTGCCGACGCGCAGATACACCAGTTTCTGTCCATGGCCCCGTGCGTCCACCAGCCGTGTCCGGTCGACGTAGCCGCTGACAACTCGGTAATGTCGATCCGGCACGAGGAGACTGAGCGCAAAGCCGCGAAGCACCATTTCGATCGAGGGTTGCCACTCGCGCTGGTCGGGCTTCACGGCGATCACCTCGGCGGCAAAAGGCAACTCCTTTTCCGGCAGCCGGAGGTCTTCGCAGAGCCGCCGCCGCAATTCCGCAAATGCCTCGGGCAAGTTGCCCTGTCGCTGTCTGAGCGCTTGCAGTTCACGTTCATCCTCTCTGAGAGCACGAGTGATCTCACCTCGTTCGATGACACGTTCGTCTCGCCGGCCTTCGCAATCCGCGATCTGCTGACCGAGTGTTTCGAGCAGGGATGGGAGTTGCCCGTGGATCGCGGAAAACCCGGTAGCGTCGGTCGCAGTTTCTGCCAGGCCCGCCGCACGGAGTGCTTCGTGGTAGCACCGGTTCGTCTCCCGCTTTGCCGCTGCCTGCTTTTCGTGGGTATCGAGCAAGAGCGGAATCTGCCGCAATCGCTCGCCGCCCGCCTGGTCGATTTCGTTCTTCAGCCGCCGACATTCCTCCTGAGCGTCCGAGATGTTGCGTCCTAACTGTTCCTTCTTCTCTCGCACGCGAGCTAGTTCCTCGCGTTGCGCCTCGCACTTCGGCACAAACAGTTCGATCGTGCTTTGACGAAAAAAGGAATCGGCTGCGCGGAGCAACCGCTCGATCCGGTCCAGTTGCTCTGCCTGCTCTTGGTAGGTGGCCCCCTTTTCGGCAATCGGCTCAAGCAGCTCGAATTGCCGCCGCACCCGTACCAGGCTCTGATGGGCCTCGCTGAGTTGCGTGAAATGATTCAACAGGCTCTCGACCTTCTCGCCCCAGGGCGCGGCCTCAAGCATGTGGTCTCGGATGAAACGGTTCAAGCTCTGGATGTCCTTGACGGCCACGGTCTGGTTGAACATGCCCATCGCCTTGGGACGTACCCCCGTTTGCTTGACGAACCACGAGTGGTACTCCGTATAGCGCGACGTGGCGCGAAACCCACGCCTTTTCATCTGTTGCTTCATCCGCTCCGTCGTTGTCAGGCCTGCAAGATCGGTTGCTATCGAGCGTTCGCCTTGAGAGAAGCAGTAGATTTTCTCGGCTCGGCCTTCGGAATTGAGATAAAGGAGTTGAGCTACCGTGAACGCTTCGTCACAAAACTCGTTGCGAAAGCACGCCAACAGCGCGGAATAGTACGATCCGCCCGGCCGAAGGAACTGCACGTCCGCACGGTTGTCTTCATCACGACTGAAGCGAGCATAGGCCCCCTTGATGTAGGTTCGTTCGTCGCGTTCCCGTTTCTGGGCGCCTGCGGCCACGTTGAAGTTCCGCACACCGGGTTTCACGAGCAGTGTCAACAGGGCGTCGACCAGCGTCGATTTTCCGGAAGCGTTTTGTCCGATGAGCAATGTCGTGGCCCCGGCAGGCCGCACGGTATGCACGTGGCCGGTTGCGCTGTCGAAGGTGCCCCAGTTGTAGACCTCCAGTTTGTGCAACCGAAAGCCGGGATGGGGATCTCGCCCGGTCAGAAACAGGTCATCCATTGGTATCGCTCGTCGTTTCGTTTTCGGTACGTTGTTTGGCGGCGCCCGTCAACTGGGCCTTGAGATTCTCAAGCTCCGCCGCGGGCAGCCGGGCCTTGAGAATGCGGCGAATCTCCCACGCCTCCGGCTCGTCGCCGAACTTACGAATGAAGCCCAGGCTCTCCAGCTTGCCGAGCGAGGCGGATAGTTCGCGCTGTTGCCGAACCTCGTCTTCCTGCGACGAGAAAAGGCCCCTCCATTGGTCAAACAGCACCGTGGTTTCGATAACGCACCGTTCGTTCTGAACGTCTTCCTCTTCGAAGCGGCGCAACTCCTCGCGCAGCAACACGGATAACAGCGTTGGAGCGTAGCCCAGCCGCGTCTTGCGGAACAGCTTGGGCAATTCGTCGTAGCCGTCGGGGCGTTCGTCGTCTGCAAGCTGCCGCAAGTAAGCCAACCCTTCCGGCTCGTCGACAACCAGCAGCAAGCCCAGGCGGGCAAAGTAGTTTTCGAGCTGCGAGCGGGATGCGAGCATGACATCCCACACTCGCGGGCTGTCTTTATACACCACGCCTTGGAGCAGGTGTACGGCGGCAATGCTCCACTCACGAAACTCGGGTAGTCCATCATGCGCCATCGGTAGCCCCCGCGGTCACAGTGAATCTCACCAGTGGAATCTCCAGTCCAAGCCCCCGCTGCCCAGCTTCTCTCGGCGGTAAACGTACTTCCTCCACCGCCTCGCGGCTGACAACGTGCCCTTCGTCGCAGGCGATCTGGAGATACGCCAGGACCTCGACCACTCCGGCCTCGGGCGGATGCTCGGCCAGCAGAGAGCCCAGCGTGATGGTGCCGTGTTGCGTCACGGCGTCACGCACCAGACCGCGTAAACGTCGCCAGTCCAGCCGCTGCATCGCGGCCAGCATTCGGAAGGCTTCTGCTCGCCGGTCGTCGTCCATCACGTATTCAGTCAGGTCCACCGACGTCAGTTGTGGCGGCTCACTCCAGAATGTCCTCGCAAACGGCGAGGCAATGTTGGCTTTGGTTTCGACTTCCAGGCCGACCGTGCTTCGCGGTGGGTCGTCGGCCAAGGAGGCGGCCAATCCCCGTATCTCTCGAAGCAATTGTGCCACGCGCTGCCGTTCGCGATGGGCTTGCACATCGAGAAGCCGCCTGAGTGTGGCTGAAAGCCGCTGATTCGTGCGCATCACTTTTTCCGCTTCTGCAAGAAGCAAAGGCACCATCTTCCGGACGGTCTCCAGGCCGTCCGACTGCTCTACCAATTCCCGAATACGCGCAACTTGCTGAACAACTACCTGAAGCTTCTCTTGCTGTGAAGGTGAAAGGATGAAGCGCACGAACTCATAGAAGCTGACCCCCTGATCCTCACGTTTGAGCACGTCTTCGGCATCCAGCGCGAACTGAAGGATGCCACCCCGCGTGTCCCGACCTTCGATCGTTCGTTGCTGGACCTGCTGGGTGATTTCCTTGAATTTCTCCTCGACGGCGCGAAAGTCGCCCTGGAGTTGCTTCAGCAGCGAAATGGCCGTCGCGAATCGCTCACGAATCTGGGCCGGTTCGTACTTCGTAACCAGCCCTTCGTTCTGGATGCGCTGAATCTCTTCCTCCAGCCGTTGCCGCTCGTCGCGCAAGTAGGTCAGGCGCGCCGCGGGATCGTCGGAAGCCTTGACGACCAAATCGGTAAGCGTGTCGATCACCAGTTTCAACCGGGATTCCGTTCCAACGAAACCCAAATCCTGCTCAAGCACACCATCGAGAAACGTGAGAACGTCTTCGGTGTGCGGTGTGAGTTGATATACGGGCTCGTTCCGCCCTGCCTCCAGAAACCGATGCAGCCATCGGGTATCGCGGGAACACCAGTTGGCAAGATAGGTCTCGGGCTTGTCACGCAACACGTCGGGGTACGACTGCTGGATGTCTTCCCGGTATGCGGCCAGCGCCGCATAGAGATCGGAGAAAGGAAACGTAATGCGGGCCGTCCGCTTGAACTGCTGATCGAGGAAATCGACGATGAATGGTGCGTTCGGTGACCGGAGAAGGCGCAGCACCGGCGAAGTCTCGAAATACACGAGCAGCTTGTCGAGGTGCATAGCTACATCCTCCCGGACCCTTTCGACAGGGTCGCCTTCACAAGCCGACGCAGCACTGCTTCGAGTTCCTTCCGTTTGTACAGCCGGTAGTGGTTCACCGGGTGTCGGTACTCGGGGATCTTGCCGGCTGCCCCCCAGGCGCGGACGGTGTTGGGCGAGACGCCGAGCAGTTCAGCCGCCTCTTTCACCCTAAGGAAGCCCTGATCGCGAAGCATGTCGTTCTCCCACCTCCCAGCGACGAATGACGCCCACACCACACCCCACAACCTTACCAGAAGTTATACGCCTTCGCAAACCTCCACGGAACGGCAAAGGTCAGCAGTGCTTGACGTTACGGGCTGCGCTGACTTTGCGGGCCCATTCCCGCACGTCCCAGTCCCCGTTCCGATCCACATCACCAACTGGGATCGCAGAAAGCATAGCAGTGGTTTCACTCTCCGGCAGAAAGCCCGAGGTCGAACACGAGATCGTGTTGAAAACACTGTGGTGTTGTCAGACTCGACGTGTCTTCTTCGCCCGGAATCAACCTGGCAACATCCTCCTGCCCCATCACGATCCGGAACCAACGTTCGCGGTCGGTCATCACACGGTACTGGCGCTCGTCGGCGGTGCCTGCGAGGTAGGGCAGACAGTCTGATTGACCGCACTTGGCCATCAAACGCGACCTACGTTTCGCGCGGCCAGCGCCTTCGGTGTTGAAGGCGCTGTTCCGGTATCATCCGCGCATGCATGGATCGCGTGGTGTCGCCAGATGGAAATGATTCTACCGAGGAGGCATGCCCTCGCGGCTGCAGCCTTTGTGGCCACAGGCTAACGCAAACCCAAGCTCCGGGCCTTCTTGCTAAGCGCCTGCTGCGATATGCCGAGCAGCTTCGCTGCCCCGGTCTGGTTGCCCCCGGTGTCCTCCAAGGCATCCTCGATGAAGATGCGCTCGATCTCCGCGAGCCTTGCTCTAAGATCGAAGCCAGGTTCTCGTTCTCGTGCCAACGGCCCGACATGGCCCTTCGCCGGCGTTTGCGTAATCGCCGCGTCGATATCACGTCGTCCGATCGTTGTTGCCGGGCACATTACTGCGGCTTGCACCAACACGTTGTTTAGTTCGCGGACGTTCCCTGGCCACGTATGTTCCCTCAATCTGCGAAGTGCGGCTGCGGAGAGCGTCTTGTCCTGGTAACCGGGTTCCGTAAGTGCAAACTCGCGATTGATCCGACTCAGGAACTCCCTGACCAGATGTGGGATGTCGGAGCGTCTATCACGAAGTGACGGCAGCTCAATCGTTACCGTGGCAAGCCTGTAGTAAAGGTCGTCACGAAAGCCACTCTCGCCGACACGTTCTATCAGATTGCGATTAGGCTCTGTTTCCAAACTGGTATTCCGCTGATTTTGGTTTGATGCGACCATACCACTTTTGGTTGACTGTTTCCTACGGAGGGCCAAGGATGGCGCGTCATC
>Ga0180435_10006001_pt1 | contig 11692 bp, 12 predicted proteins | sample SS_ome_3_FD_132467 | JGI IMG/M metagenome (GOLD analysis project Ga0180435, IMG submission 132467) | Hypersaline lake sediment archaeal communities from the Salton Sea, California, USA - SS_3_S_1 metaG | ecosystem: Environmental > Aquatic > Non-marine Saline and Alkaline > Hypersaline >...
CCCGGCATCACCTTCAGCACGTCGACGACGATCACGAAGGTCATGAACAGCAGCAGCATGATCAGGCCCACCTGGGTGGCGATGGCCTGGACGCGCTCGTGCACCCGCCGGCGGAAGATCATCTCGAGCAGGATGAAGACGGCGTGTCCCCCGTCGAGCACGGGGATGGGCAGCAGGTTCAGCAGGAAGAGGTTCACCGAGAAGAAGGCGATGAACTGCATCAGGTGGCCGAAGCTCCAGCGCAGCATCTCCCCCGCCACCTGGCCGATGCGGATGGGGCCGCCCACGGCATCCAGGCCGAGACGCCCCAGGAAGAAGTTGGCCAGCACGTCGAAGGTGGAGCGGATGGTGCCGATGGTCGCCCGGTAGCCGATGCTCAGGCTCTCGCCCAGCCCCACCGGGCGCGCGTCGTAGAGCCGGTCGAAGTAGATGCGTCCGATGGTCGAATCCGGCAGGATCTCGGCCGGCTCCGGCACGACCGACGCCTCGAAGATCCGGCCGTCGCGCTCCCAGCGCACCTGGACCGTCTCGCCGGCCTTCCGGTTGATGGTCCGGGCGATGGCCGAGAAGGAATGGACCTCCTGGCCGTCCAGCGCCAGGATGCGGTCGCCGCGGCGCAGGCCGATCTCCCTGGCCGGGCCGCCCTTCTGCACCAGTCCCACCACGTTGTCCATGGGCTCGAGGCCGATGAGCCAGCCGCCGTCCTCGAGACGGGGCGCGAGTTCCAGTTCGTGGACGCGGCCCGCGCGCTCGATCGTCAGCGGCACGCGTCCGGAAGAGGCGGCCGTCTCCGTCTCGAGCAGGCCCCGCGTCACATCGCTCCAGACCACGACGTCGCGGCCGGCCACGGTGAGGACGCGGTCGCCCACCTGCAGGCCGGCGGCGGCGGCGGGCGACGCCTCTGCCACGCCGCCGATCGTCGTGACCGGGATGACCAGCAGGCCGGACGCCAAAACGATGCAGGTATAGATCAGGAAGGCCAGGATCAGGTTGGCCAGCGGACCGGCCATCACCACGGCCAGGCGCTGCCAGGCCGGCCGCGAGCGGAAGTGCCGCTCGAGCGGGATGGGATCGTCGCGCAGCGCCGCGGCCCGGTCGCCCTCGGCGGTGCCGATGGGATACTGGTGGGCCGCGCCGGTGCCCGTGTCCTGGATCTCCTCCAGGACGCCCTCCCCGGCCATCTTCACGTAGCCCCCGAACGGCACCACGGACAGGGCATATTCCGTCTCGCCGATACGCTTGCGGAGGATCTTGGGCCCGAAGCCGATGGAGAAGGTCTTGACGTAGATGCCCGTCCATTTGCACACGGAGAAGTGACCGAGCTCGTGGATGATGATCACGATGCCCAGGGTCAGCACGAAGGCGGCGATGGTGGAGATCAAGGTCCTGCTCCGTCCGGATGAGGCTCGGGTTCAGCCGCCGGCCCGCTCGGCGATCAGCCGGCCCGCCACGCGGCGGGCCTCCCGATCGGCGTCGAGGGCGCTCTCGAGATCGGCGACGGGACCGGCCGGCAGGGCCGACAGGGTCCCCTCGATCACCACGGCAATATCGACGTACGGAAGCCGATCGTCCAGCAGCGCCGCCACGGCTTCCTCGTTGGCGGCGTTGAGGGTGATGGTCGCGGTGCCCCCCGCCTCTCCCGCCGCGCGCGCCAGGGCGAGGCAGGGGAAGCGCACCGGGTCCGGCGCGGCGAAGTCCAGACGGCCCAGCGCCGCCAGATCGAGACGTTCCGTCTCGAGGTCGATGTGGCGCTCGCCCGCCAGGGCGTAGAGCAGCGGCACGCGCATGTCCGGCGCACCGAGCTGGGCCATGACCGCCCCGTCCCGGAAGACCGCCAGGGAGTGGACGATGGATCCGGGGTGGACCACGACGTCGAGCCGCGCGTAGGGCAACCCGAAGAGCACGTGGGCCTCGATGACCTCGAGCCCCTTGTTCATCAGGGTTGCCGAATCCACCGTGATCTTGGGACCCATGACCCAGGTGGGATGGCGCAGCACCTGGTCGCGCGTCACGCGGGCCATGTCCTCGCTGGACATGTCGCGGAAGGGACCGCCCGAGGCGGTCAGGACCAGCGATTCCACCTCCGCGGTCTCGCGTCCGACCAGGCACTGGGCCAGGGCCGAATGCTCGGAGTCGACGGGGATGATCTCGCCGCCGCCGGTCCGGACCGCATCGGCGACGAGCGACCCGCCGATCACCAGGGATTCCTTGTTGGCCAGCGCCACGCGATGACCGGCACGGGCCGCCGCCAGCGTGGGTTCGAGCCCCACCGCGCCCACCAGGCCGTTCACCACGCAGCGGGCCTCGGGCAGGGCGGCCAGGAGCCTCAATCCCTCGCCGCCGGGCGGCGCCAGGCGGCGGCTGAGACGGTCGTCCCGCGCGGCCAGACGGTGGGCCGCCTCGTCGGCGACCGCCACGACGGGATCGGCGAGCACACCGGCGAACTCCAGACGCTCGGCCAGGGCGATCAGGACATCCACGCGCCGGCCGGCCGACAGGCCGACCACCCGGAAACGGTCGGGATGGCGCTCCAGCAGCTCCACGGTCTGGGTGCCGATGGAGCCGGTGGCGCCGAGCAGGACGAGGTCCAGTGGCTCGGACGGCCGACTCGGCAGACGACCCGGCCGGTAGAGGGGTTGGCGATCCCGGTCCGAACGCGTCACGGACGATCCTCCGGAGTGAGACTCAGAGCGCCGTCAGGTGGACGGTCACGTAGTAGATGAAGGGCGCCGTGAAGAGCACCGAATCCAGACGATCGAGCACGCCGCCGTGTCCCGGCAGGAGCCCGGCCGTGTCCTTGATGCCCGCGTCGCGCTTGAGCAGGGACTCCACGAGATCCCCGGTCTGGGCCAGCACCGAACCGGTCAGCCCGATGAGCGCGCCCTGGACCGGTGTGACGAAGGGCGCGAAGGTCGCCGCGGCCACGGCGCCCGCCGCGACGGCGCCCAGCATGCCGCCGACGGCCCCCTCGAGGGACTTGCGGGGACTCACCCGCTTCAGCAGGGGACGCGAGCCCACGGCGACGCCCACCAGGTAGGCCGCGGTGTCGCAGGTCCAGGTGATCGCGGCCATGAGCCCCAGGGCCCGCAGGCCCAGATCGTAGGTCACGTCCGGGGGCGACGGCAGTTCCCGGAGCTGCACGATGTAACTGCCCAGCCAGCCGACGTAGAGGGCGCCGAGAAGCGCATTTCCTATGTGGACAAGAGGATGCCGGATTTCCCTGCGAAACAGCTCGACGACCATGACGATCAGGACCATCGCCGTCAGCACCAGCGGGAGCGGCGCGCCGCCCGTGACGCCGGCCCAGGCGCACCCCAGACCGGCGGCCAGGCAGAGCAGCGTGTAGGGCTCGTAGCCCTTGGCCGCGGTCATGGCCGCGAATTCGCGCAGGCCCAGCAGGATCACGACGCCGATCAGCAGACGGAAGACGAGACCGCCGTGGAGGGCCGCGAGGACGACCAGCGGGACGCCGACGAGGATCACCAGCAGGCGCGGCACGATGTCGGCGCGCAGGAAGCGGCGCCAGGGCGATTCGTGGGCCGATCGGTCGGGGCTCTGCCGGGGGGAGGTCACGACCTGACCTTCAGGAACTTCTTCCAGCGTCCGGGATCCAGGATGGAGCGTCCGCCGCCGTCTCCCCCGCCGCCGCCCTCGCCGTTCACTTTCCCGAAACGACGCTCCCGGCCCTGGTAGTCCGCGATCGCTTCGAGGAAGTCCGCCTCGCCGAAATCGGGCCAGAAGACGGGCGTGAAGTAGATCTCGGCATAGGCGGTCTGCCAGATGAGGAAATTGCTGAGCCGGTACTCGCCGCTGGTGCGGATGACCAGATCGGGATCGGGGATGTCCGGCGCGTAGAGGCCGGCGCGGAACGCGGCCTCGTCGATGTCGTCGGGGGCCAGCCGCCCGTCGGCGACGCGGCGGGCGAGGGCCTTGCAGGCCCGCAGGATCTCGGTGCGGCCGCCGTAGGCCAGGGCCAGGTTCACGGTCAGCCCGGTGTTGCCGGACAGGGCGTCGATCGATTCGAGCAACGCCTCGCGCGCGCGCGCCGGGATGGCGTCGAGCTCGCCGCTGGCCACCAGACGCACGTTCTTGCGGTCCAGCTCATCGCGCTCGGCCGCGAGGGCCTCCTCCAGGAATCCCCAGAGGGCACTGACCTCGGTATGAGGACGCTTCCAGTTCTCCTGCGAGAAGGTGTAGAGGGTGAGGAAATCCACGCCCAGGCGCCCGCAGGCCTCGAGGGTCCGGCGTACGGCGTGCCGGCCCGCCCGGTGGCCGGCCACGCGGGGCAGACGGCGGCGACGGGCCCAGCGGCCGTTGCCGTCCATGATCACGGCCACGTGCCGGGGGATGCCGCCGCGCTGCTTCACCTCGTCCCGCAGCTCGTCAAGAGATACGGTGCCTGGGCTGTCCGGGCCGGAGGCCATCCTAGATCTCCATGATCTCCGCTTCCTTGAGCTTGATGATCTTGTCGATCTCCTCGCAGAAGCGGTCCGTGAGTTTCTGCACCTCGTCGCGGGATCCGTGCTGGTCGTCCTCGGTGAGAGAGCCGTCCTTCTTGATCTGGTCGTTCACCTGTTGCCGGGCCTTGCGCACGGCGATCTTGCCCTGCTCTCCGTATTCGCGGACGGTCTTCGAGAGATCTCGGCGCCGTTCCTCGTTCAGCTCCGGGATGGGCACGCGGATCAGCACGCCGTCGCTCAGGGGATTCAGGCCGAGGTCCGCCGCTCGGATCGCCTTCTCGATATCCCCGAGCACGCTGCGGTCGAAGGGAGCGATGGTCAGCAGCCGGGGTTCGGGGGCACCCACGTTGGCCAGCTGCTTCAGGGGCGTCATGGCGCCGTAGTACTCCACGCGCACCGAGTCCAGCAGGGCGGGCGAGGCCTTGCCCGTGCGGATCGACGTCAGGCGCAGGCTCAGCTTCTCGACGGCTTCGGCCATCTCAAGTTCGGCTTCCTCGATGTGTTCGTTCGTCATGCCTGTGGCTCCTTGGCTACCCTGGTGCCGGCGATCTCGCCGTTCAGCAGGCGCATGATGTTTCTGGGGTCCGAGATGTCGAAGACCTCGATGGGGACGCCCCGCTCCTTGCAGAGGGTGATGGCGCTCAGGTCCATCACGCCCAGCCGTCGGTCGATGACTTCGTCGTAGGTGAGAAAATCGAAGCGTTCGGCGTCGTCGTGCCGCCGGGGATCCTTGTCGTAGACGCCGTCGACCTGGGTTCCCTTGAGCAGCGCGTCGGCCTCGATCTCGACGGCGCGCAGGGCGGCGGCCGTGTCGGTGGTGAAGAAGGGGTTTCCCGTGCCGCCGCCGAAGATCAGGACGGTGTGCGACTTGAACAGGGGCAAAGCGATGTCCCGGGAGAAGGTCCGCGAGATCGGCGGTACGCCGCGGGGCGACAGGACGACCGAGCGCGAGCCCTCGGCGCGCAGGTAGTCGCGCAGGACGGTGGCGTTCATCAACGTGGCCAGCATGCCCACGTGGTCGGCGGTCACGCGGTTGAGCACGTCCAGGTTGGCGCTGCGGGCCCGGAAGAGGTTGCCGCCGCCGACCACGATGCCGATCTCGACCCCCTCGCTCGAGAGGCGCCTGATCTGCTGCGCCAGGCCGGCCAGACGCTTGTGGTCGAAAGGGTCCTCCCCGGCGCCGAGGCCCTCGCCGCTGAGCTTGAGCAGGATGCGTGAATAGCGCGTGGCCACGCCGGCTCCCTTCGCGGACCTGCCGTCGTCGACAAAAAAAGGGGCCCGGGCCCCAGCGGCCCGGGCCCCTCGGAGTGCATTATCCGCCGATTTCGTAGCGGACGAACCTCTTGATCTCCATGTTCTCGCCGAGGGATCCGATCTTCGACTTGACGAGTTCGGCGATCGTCATGTCGGAATCCTTCACGAACTTCTGTTCGAGCAGACAAACCTCGGTGTAGAACTTGTCTATCTTACCCTGAACGATCTTGTCAATGATATTGTCGGGCTTGCCTTCCTCGCGCATCTGGGCCCTGTAGATCTCGGCCTCCTTCTCCACCACGGCGGCGTCGATGGCGTCCCTGTCGATCCCCTGGGGTCCGCTCGCCGCGACGTGCATGGCGATGTCGTGCACGAAGGACTTGAACTCGTCGGTGCGCGCCACGAAATCCGTCTCGCAATTGATCTCGACCATCACGCCGACCTGTCCGCCGGGGTGGATATAGCATTCCACGAGCCCGTTGGCGGTGGCCCGGCCGGCCTTCTTGGCGGCCTTGGCGATGCCCTTCTTGCGCAGGTGCTCGGCGGCCTTCTCGATGTCGCCCTCGCATTCCACCAGGGCCTTCTTGCAATCCATCATGCCCGCGTTGGTCTGCTTCCGCAGATCCGCGACAAGCTTGGCGGTGATCTCCATGTTCGCCTCCCGTACCAGCCGGCGATCCGGCAGCGTCAGGTGTTTGGGGGATGATCGATCTTCGGAGCGGCCCGTCCGGCGTCGCGGACGGGCCGCCGTCGGTTCACTGGCCGGTGGCCTCTTCGCTCTTGCCGCTCTCCACGTCGTCGAGCGTCACCTTGGTGGGCTTGGCCGCCTCGGGGGCCTTCTCCTGCACCTCGACCGTGACCTCGGCGCCCTCCGAGCGGGCGGAACGGCCCTCGCCGATCGCGTCGGCGACGACGCGCGCGTAGAGGGAGATGGCCCGGATGGCGTCGTCGTTGCCGGGGATCGGATACTGCACGATGTCGGGATCGCTGTTGGTGTCGACGATGCCGATCACCGGGATGCCCAGCTTGTTGGCCTCGCGGACCGCCGTCTCCTCCTCGACCGTGTCGATCACGAAGACCGCCGACGGCAGGCCCTTCATGGTGCGGATGCCGCCCAGATTCTTGTTGAGCTTCTCGAAGCTGCGGTTGATCTCGAGCTGCTCCTTCTTGGAGAACTGCTCGATCTTGCCCGTGGCGCGCAGGTTCTCGATCTCGTCGAGCTTGGCCACGCGCTTGCTGATGGTCTGCCAGTTGGTGAGCATGCCGCCGAGCCAGCGCTCGGTCACGTAGGGCATCCCGCAGCGCTCGGCCATCTCGCGGACGGCGACCTTGGCCTGCTTCTTGGTGCCCACGAAGAGCACGCTGCCGCCCTTGCGCGCCACGCTCTGCAGGAACTTGCGCGAGGCGTTGATGGCGCGGAGCGTCTTCTGCAGGTCGATGATGTAGATGCCGTTGCGGGCGATGAAGATGTAGGGACGCATCTTCGGGTTCCACTTGCGGGTCTGGTGACCGAAGTGGACACCGGCCTCGAGCAGGTCCCTCAAGCCGACTTCTGCCATGATATCCTCCAGGGAATGGTTGGTCCTCCCCGGCCTTCATCGAACGCGACGAACGCTCCGTGAGCGCCACCGGCCGCGTTCTCCAGCCGGGTGCGTGATCGGGGGTCGCGCCCCCGTGTTCGTCCAGGCGGCGTCTCCGCGTCCGGCCGCATCCGCAGGGGATCCGGCCGGAGCGGGAACGACGGCCTAGCGCTTCGAGAACTGGAAACGCTTGCGGGCGCCGGGCTGACCGTACTTCTTGCGCTCCACCATGCGGGCGTCGCGCGTCAGGAGGCCGGCCTTGCGCATCAGGGCGCGGTTGTCCTCATCGGCGGCGACCAGGGCCCGGGCGATGCCGTGGCGCAGGGCGCCGGCCTGTCCGGTCACGCCCCCGCCCTTGACGGTGGCCCAGACATCGAAGTTCGCGTCCTCGGCGAGCGCGTCCATCGGTTCGTTGATGCTCTGGATGCGCGTCGCGTCGAAATAGACGTCGGCCGCTTTCCGGTTCACGGTGATCTTGCCGCTGCCGCCGGGCGTCACCCAGACGCGGGCGACGGAGGTCTTGCGGCGGCCGGTCGCGTAGAATCTCTCAGACACTCTCTCTTACCTCCTCCTGCCGGCCGGGCGGCAGGACCGGATGCCCGTTCAGGACACCTCGGGCAATTCGTAGGCACGCGGCTGCTGCGCCTCGTGCGGATGCTCCTCGCCGTGATAGACCTTCAGGTGCTTGAGCTGCTGGCGCGCCAGACGGTTCTTCGGCAGCATGCCGCGCACCGCGTTGGTCACGACGAACTCGGGATGCTTCGCCAGCATCTGCTGGATCGGGATCCGCTTGAGTCCGCCGAGATAGCCGCTGAAACGCTGATAGGTTTTCTTCTCGGCCTTCTGGCCGGTCAGCTTCACCTTGTCGGCGTTGATGACGATCACGCTGTCGCCCATGTCCAGGTGCGGCGTGAAGGTGGGCTTGTGCTTCCCGCGCAGCAGGGTCGCGATCTGCGTGGCCAGGCGGCCGAGGGAGATGCCCGCGGCGTCGACCACGAGCCATTCCTTGGCGATCTCCGCCTTCTTCATGCTGTAGGTCTTCAAGGCACTGCCTCCGAACTCGTTCAGAACTCGTTCCGAATTCATTCCGAACTCACCGGTTTCGCCCGGATCGGGCGATGGGATGCGGCCAGCCGCACGGGTCGGCGGACCGTCTCTTTCATGACGCGGGAAAACAACTCCGGGCCGTCGTTCGACCGCCCGGTTCCCCGGGATACGCGCATAAAACGCACGGATGCGGCTATTGCAGCCTCCGCAGGCGCAAGGGAGAGAATTTAGCAAATGGACCGACGTATGTCAAGTTGCCGTCTCAGGTTCGCAGGACGGCCAGGGTGGCCTCGCTGGGCGGCCGCAGGACCCCGCGCTCGGTGATCAGGGCAGTCACCAGCGTGGCCGGCGTGACGTCGAAGGCCGGATTCCAGGCCGGGATCCCGTCGGGGGCCACGGCGCCGCCGCCGCAGGCGGTGATCTCCGCGCCGTCGCGCATCTCCACGACGATGCCCTCCCCGTCGGGCGTCTCCGGGTCGTAGGTGGAATAGGGCGCGGCCACGTAGAAGGGCACTCCGTGCGCGTGCGCCAGGACCGCCAGGGGGTACGTGCCCACCTTGTTGGCCACGTCGCCGTTGCGGGCGACGCGATCGGCGCCAACGATCACGGCGTCGACGCGGCCGGACCGCAGCAGTCCCCCCGCGGCGCCGTCGCAGAGCAGGGTCACAGGGATGCCCCGGGCCTCCAGTTCCCAGACGGTCAGACGCGCGCCCTGGAGCAGGGGGCGCGTCTCGTCCGCGAAGACGCGGATCCGCTTGCCGCTCTCGACCGCGGCGTAGACAACGCCCAGGGCCGTGCCGTAGCCGCCGGTGGCCAGTCCCCCGGCATTGCAGTGGGTGAGCACGGTCGCCTCGTCGGGCAGGAGCGCGGCGCCGGCCGCGCCCATGCGGCGGCAGAGCGTCACGTCCTCTTCGCGGATCGCGCGCGCCTCCCGGGCCAGCGCAGCGCCGATCGCCTCCGGATCCGCGCCCCCGTCGGCCGACGCGCGCGCCAGCGTCCACTGGCGGTCGAGGGCCCAGCACAGGTTCACGGCGGTCGGGCGCGTCGCGGCGAGGCGCTCGCGGTCGCGTGCCAGGTTCGACAACGCCCCGTCGAGACCGACGCCCGCGTCGAGGGACCGCTGCCACGACAGGACGGCGCCCCAGGCCGCCGCGATGCCGATGGCCGGCGCGCCGCGCACGACCAGGCGCTTCACGGCGTCGCAGAGGGTCTCCACGTCGCGGCAACGGAGCTCCGTCAAGGCTCCGGGCAGGCGGGTCTGGTCGATGAGCACGACCGCGCCGTCGCGCCAGTCGACCGTCGGGAAGGGAAAGGGCGGCGTTCCGGCAGCGTTCCTCATGACGCCTCCGGCGGGATCGCGGGCGCCGCGGCCGCCCGCAGGAGCGCGCCCAGGCGGGCCAGGGGCAGGCCCATCACGTTGAAGTAGCACCCCTCGATGCGCCGCACCATCATGGCGCCGTAGCCCTGGATACCGTACGCGCCGGCCTTGTCCATGGGCTCGCCCGTGGTCACGTAGCCCTCGATCGACGCCTGCGACAGGGGCAGGAACTCCACCGCCGTGCGCTCGGCGCAGGTCGCGGGACCGCCGGCGCCGCCGAGCAGGGCCAGGGCCGTGATGACCGTGTGACGCCGGCCCTGCAGACGGTCCAGCATACGCACGGCCTCCCCGGTGGACAGCGGCTTCTCCAGCACGGCGCCGTCGAGCACGACGATGGTGTCGGCGCCGAGGACGAGACGACCGGGACAGCCGGCGGCCACGGCCTCGGCCTTGGCCAGGGCCAGGGCGACGACGTAGCGCTCGGGATCGTCGCGTCCGATGCGTGCGGCGACGCCGGCCTCCGCATCGCCGGCGGGGCGCACCTCGAAGGGGATGCCGGCGACCGCCAGCAGCTCGGCGCGGCGCGGCGACACCGAGGCGAGCACGAGTGGGGGCCCATCCGGAAGCGGAACGAAGGGGGATGTTGTCACGTCGGCGTCCTTCACGACGGGTACGGGGCGGCGTCTCTGTCCAGGATCACCGTGACCGGCCCCGAGTTGACGAGGGAGACCTCCATGCGGGCGCCGAAACGGCCCTCGGCCACCTCCGGCCAGATCTCCCGCAGGATCCGGCCGAAGCGCGCGTAGAGGTCGGCGGCACGCTCCGGCGGCGCCGAGCCGACGAAGCTGGGACGGTTGCCCTTGCGGCAATCGCCGTAGAGCGTGAACTGGGAGACGAGGAGGATTCCGCCGCCCACGTCCCCGAGGGACAGGTTGATCCGTCCGTCCGCGTCGTTGAACAGGCGCAGGTTGACGAGCTTGCGGGCCATCCAGGCGAGCTCGGCGTCGCCGTCGCCGTCTGCGAAGGCGGCCAGCACGACCAGCCCGCCGCCGATGCGGCCGGTCACCTCGCCGTCGACGCGCACCTCGGCGCGGGCCGCCCGCTGCACCACGCATCTCATCCGGTTCCTCCCGGCGCCCGCGGGGACGTCAGTCCACCTGGTACCGTTCGACCTGCTGCACGTTGGGCACGCGGGCCGCGGCCTTGAGCACCTTGTCCAGGTTGTTCAGGTTGCGGACCTCGATCAGCAGGGTGGCGCGGGCCAGCTCCGCGTCGGTCTTGAAGTCGCCGCTGCGGATGTTCACGCCCACGTTGCGGATGGCCTCGCTGAGATCCGCCAGCAGGCCCTTGCGGTCGAGTCCCGTGACGATGAGCTTCACCAGGAAGATCTGGTCGGCGTCCACGTCCCAGGTGACCTCGATCAGGCGCTCCTCGTCGGCGCTCTTGAGGTTCGAGCAGCCGATCCTGTGCACCGACACGCCCCGGCCGCGCGTCACCACGCCCACGATCTCGTCGCCGGGGATCGGCTCGCAGCAGCGTGCGTACCGCACCATGAGATTGTCCAGCCCCTGGATGCGCACGCCGGACACCTTGCGGCGCATGACGGTGGCGTAGATGTCCTTGCCCATGTCGACGAGCTTCTGGGGCGGCTTCTTCTCGACGGGATCGAGCCGGTTGAGGACCTTCGCGTGGGTCAGGTCGCCGGCCCCGACGGCCGCCAGCAACTTGTCCAGCTCCGAGTAGCCGAGCTGCTGCCCGATGTCCTCGAGATCGCGGTCGATGTCGGCGGCGAGCTTTCGCTTGCGGATCTCGCGCGTGAGGATCTCCCGCCCCAGCTTGACGCTGTCGAGGAACTGGGTGGACCGGATCCAACGCCGCACGTGGTGCCGCGCCTTGGCGGTCTTGACGATCTCCAGCCAGGACGTGCTGGGATGTGCGTTGCTGCTGGTCAGGATCTCGACGGTGTCGCGGCTCTGCAGGGGCGTGGCCAGGCTGACGATCCGGCCGTTGACCTTCGCGCCCGCGCAGTGCAG
>Ga0180435_10006003_pt1 | contig 11691 bp, 8 predicted proteins | sample SS_ome_3_FD_132467 | JGI IMG/M metagenome (GOLD analysis project Ga0180435, IMG submission 132467) | Hypersaline lake sediment archaeal communities from the Salton Sea, California, USA - SS_3_S_1 metaG | ecosystem: Environmental > Aquatic > Non-marine Saline and Alkaline > Hypersaline > Sediment...
ACCCGTGCGTTATTCCAGACGATGTGCTGGTCAAATACACGCTGGCCAAAGCACCCGTAGTTTTCGATCAGGCGGCGACAACGGCGATCGCCCTGCAGGACGAAGGTGATCATTCTCTCGGCAGCAACAACTGGGTTGTTGCACCCCAGCGGAGCGCTACCGGCAGACCTATATTGGCGGATGACCCCCATCGAGGCCATGCCACACCTTCATTACGGTACATTGCTCATCTGGTAGGACCGGGCATTGACGTGATCGGCGCCGGCGAACCTGCTCTGCCCGGCATTTCCATTGGTCACAATCAACAGATTGCGTTTGGCCTGACCATTTTCCCCATCGATCAGGAAGATCTGTACGTCTACGAAAAGACTGAGCAAGGCTACAGATATCAGGGCCGCAGTGAACCGTTTATCGAAGTTGTTGAAACCATCGAGGTCAAAGCCGACACCAGCCAGGAAGTTACCCTGCGATTTACGCGTCACGGTCCGGTGGTAGCAGAAACCAATACACATGCGTTTGTTGTGCGCGCAGCCTGGCTGGAGCCCGGCATGTCACCCTACTTCGGCAGCATTGAATACATGCGCGCGCAGAACTGGCGGGAATTTGAAGCGGCACTTAACCGCTGGGGTGCACCGGCAGAAAATCAGGTCTATGCGGACATTGAGGGCAACATCGGTTACAAACCTGCCGGTCGTTTCCCGGTCAGGGTTAACTGGGATGGTCTGATGCCCGTGCCTGGTAACGGTCGCTTTGAGTGGCAGGGTTTTTTCGACATGGACGTGCTGCCGGTTGAGTACAACCCGAAGCGCGGTTTCACGGGAACCGCTAATTCCATGAATCTGCCAGACGACTACCCCATCAACGATTACAAAGTTGGCTTCGAATGGTCGAGTCCCTGGCGCTACAAACGTTTGTGGGAGGTACTGGAAACCCAGGATAAACACAGCATCAGCGATTCCATCAAACTGCAGCGCGACTACACCTCCGTGCTGGCCCGCCGTATCCTCGCCCAACTTCCGGAACTGCAAGCACAGCCTGAAGGCGCCCTGCTCAGCGAATGGGATCACATGCTGCGTCCGGATTCAGCTGCCGCAGCGTTGTGGAATGTCTGGTATACACGCCACCTGGTGCCCGCACTGGGCCAGGCGCTGGCCGCTGATCGAGCGGTTCCGGACAATCCCCTGGATCCACTGACTGTTCTGACATTACTTGAGACACCCGCAGGCAAAAAAACCGCATACGCCTCTTTCACACCTGCTATTGCAGAAACTCAGGCGTTGCTCGGTGAAAAACCCAGCCAGTGGCAATGGGGCGACCTGCATCGCATCAGGTTTCAACACCCCTTGTATGACCAGGCTCCGCCTGAACTGCAGGCACAGATGAAAATTCCTGATTACCCTCGTGGTGGAAATGCCAACACCACCAATAACACTGGCTTCCGCGGTAATGGTTTCGACGTGGCTTCAGGCGCCTCATTCCGTATGGTTGTAGACGTAGGCAACTGGGACAACGCTTTTGCTACCAACGCACCGGGGCAATCCGGAGACCCCCGATCACGTTTTTATGACAACTTATTGGACAATTGGGCCACAGATGACAGTTTTCCGTTGCTCTATTCGAGAACTGCTGTCGAAAAAAATGCCGCTTTTTCTATTACGCTGCTGCCGGGAGAATAATCGAGATGTGCGATGTTGCAGATAAATTCAAGTCCAGCGTGCTTTTTATGGGCTGCGCTGGCACTCCTCACTGGCGGGTCAGCCTATGCACAGGTCAGCTATGAAACGCTGACCTTCATCGACAGCGACGGCCATTCCTATGTGAATTACGCCACCACCCGATCAGATGTCGACAGCTATACCGTTTTTCTTGATAAAGCTGAAAACCTCGGTGACTACCTGTACATCAACCCGAATCAATATCAGTTTGATGATTCGGACACCTCATTCAATCAGCTGAAATTTGATCAGGGCAGCTACGCAACCATCAGCCAGGGTAGTTACATCAATACCCATCAACCAGAAAAATCAGCTCTGCAGGTCGAGGCAGACGGCGCTTTTCGCCTGCGCACCTGGGATGGGGCAAAACAGAATAACGGACACTATGGCATCTGGAATACTCCGGATCCGTTTGCGCGGTTCGCCGCAGCGTGGGTTTTCCCGGCGCACTTCGAGGTCACCGGCTACCACAGCAATCGGGAAGGTGAATGGGTTCAGCGGGGCAATACACTGGCTTTTTTCACCAACGATGCAAACAATCTGACCTTTGAATTCACCTACCAGCGCAAGAGTCAGCCCGCTTTCAGTGCGCTCATGGCACAACTTAAAGATAACCAGGCAGTTGCTGTCGAACAGCAGGCAAATGGACTCAAGGTTACGCTGACCAATGAAATCCTGTTTGCTTCAGGCTCGGCTGAGCTATCGGAGGCGGGTAGGAACCTGCTCAGAAATGTCGTCAGTAACCTCAGTCACCGCGACGCTTACAGCTTTATTGTTGAAGGCCACACCGACAACGTACCGATCCGCGGACAGTTGCAGCGCCTCTATCCAACCAACTGGGAACTGTCAGCCAAACGTGCGCTGAACGTTGTGCATGCCCTGGACGATGCCGGGATCGAACCGGGACGTTTACAGGCACGGGCCTTTGGTGCGCACAAACCCCGGGTCCCGAACGATAACGACGACAATCGGCGCGAAAACCGGCGTATTGAGCTGCTGATTGAACCGGTGAGTTAACTACCGCTCAAGAGAGTTGTTTGCACATTTCGCGCAGTGTATCGACAAACACCAGTGGCTGGTCGAGGAACACGTGGTGCTGAGCGTGCTCGATACCCACAGCCGGAAAATCCTGCGGTATCAGCTCGCGCATATATGCCAGGGTATTACGGGAAAACAGCTCACTGTCTTCACCATAAATTAAACCCAGTTTTAACGTCAGATTCTGATAGTCCTCGGGCTGACGTTCGATATCTTTCATGGCGGTGTAAAAGTCTTCGTCAAATTTCCAGGCATATCCGCCACCTTCCACCGGCATCAGCGAATTACGTGCAATGTATTGCAGGATGTATTCATTTTCGCAGGGTTGAGGCGGCTGCAGGCGAAAGCGCATCAGGGCATTTTCTTTATCCGGGTACACCTTGGCACGGACATTCATCATGGCATGGTCCGGAGGCGGATCCAGGGGACTGCGTATACCAGAATCGATGAGGATCAACCCTGCAAACCGGTCAGGATATTGATTAGCGGCACGCACCGCCATGTAGCCGCCAAAGCTGTGGGCCACTACAAAACACTGGTTATCAAAACCCGCATCATCCAGCACGGCTTTGATTTCTTCGGCGTAAAGGTTGGCGTTATATTCATAGCGATAGTCGGAGTCACCCATACCGGTGAGGTCCATAGCAGCTATCTCATATTCGTCGAGAAGATGTGGTGCGATGAAATCCCACCAGTGCGAGTGAGCATGCATGCCGTGGATCAGCAGCATACCCCGCTTACCCGGATTGGGGTAAAAGCGATAAACGACATCACATTCGTCCACCTCAACACTTCTGGTTTCTGCCGGGGTTTCCACTGCCTCCCAGAACCAATCTGGAATCGTGTTTGCGCTACCTTGTGAATCCCAACGAGCCATATCCCCTCCACTTTCGCACTAAAGAGTGCACTGAGAGTGCACTAAAGTTGCACTGACACACCTTAGACATCTGCCAGGATACTTCTCTACAGACGCCCGAACCGTTTCAGATGGAAATCTACATTGCCAAACAGCGTATCAATGATGGTCAGACGTTTGAAATAGTGGCCAATGTTCAGTTCATCGGTCATGCCCATACCGCCATGCAGCTGTACAGCACTCTGGCCGACAAATCGACCGGACTTGCCGACCTGCACTTTGAACGCGCTGACGGCCTTCTGGGCTTCCGGCCCGTAACCTTCGTCCAGCCGCATCGCTGCCATGAACATCAGTGATTTAGACTGCTCATGCTCCATGAACATATCCACCATCCGGTGCTGCAGCACCTGGAATTTACCAATCGGCTGACCAAACTGCTCCCGGGTTTTACAGTATTCAACGGTGTCTTTATAAAGTACTTCCATTGCGCCCACAGCTTCAGCACCGACGCTTAGAATGCCATCGTCAATCACATGCTCCAGCAGGCCAAACCCTTTGCCCTCTTCACCCAGGAGCGCATCCGATGTGACCGCTACATTTTCGAAGGTAATTTCAGAAGCGCGCAAACCGTCCACGGTGGGGTAATCTCGACGTGTCACACCAGCAGCATTAGCATCAACTACGAACAACGATACTCCATCGGTATCGCGTTGCTCGCCACTGGTACGGGCCGATACAACCAGGATGTCGGCAGCCGGACCATTAAGTACCACGGCCTTGTAACCGTTGATGACATAGCCGTCATCTTTTTTGCTGGCTGTGGTTGTCAGGTCACTCAGATTAAAACGACCCTGGGGTTCAGCGTAGGCCAGCGCACCCTGCACAGAGCCGTCAATGATGCCCGGCAGATATTTCTCTTTCTGCGCAGGGGTACCACCATGCTTGATCGCGCCGCCAGTCAACACGATAGTGGCCAGAAAAGGCTCAACAACCAGTGATTTACCAAAAATTTCCGCCATCAACATGGCTTCAATCGCACCACCACCAAAGCCACCGTCCGCTTCGGAAAAGGCGACGCCAAGCCAACCCAGCTCAGCAAAAGTTGACCAGTTTTGTGCACTGTAACCCAACTCAGAGCGGGTCAGCTTCTGGCGCGACTCAAAGTCGTAATCATTCTGCATGTACTTGGTGACGCTTTCTTCTAACAGCGTTTGTTCTTCGGTAAACGAAAAATCCATTCCTAACCCCTATATCTTGAGCCTTCTAAATAGCCCTGTTTATAAATTGTCTGCAGTTTTTCCTGCAGTCTCTGCAGTGTCATTCTCTGACGCCTCTTCTGTAGAAGGGGCTGCGATCTTTAACTGTTTCGCAGCATGATCCTTCAGCGCTGTTATGCCAGCACCGGCGTCCTGCTCAAAAAAAGCTGTCACCTGATCCGCCAGTGTCTGTTGCATGACGCCAACCGCCTCAACCGGACCAATCGGACCTTCATTGTGCAACAACATTGGATTCGGAAACGCCGGATCCGGATAAGGAAGCGCATAATACCCGAAACAATCGATCTGTAGTGCCCCAAGTTGCAAGAGGATTTCCCCGCTACGCAGCCGCATCAGGTCCAACGGCACCGGCAGCGGCTGCCCTCTGGCCAGCGCATCAACACAACGCAGCTCAAGGGCCTGCAGGCCCGCGAGATCTACCGCAAGGGTATTTCTCTTCACCGCCAGTTCCTCATCCTCCGCAAGACGCGCCAGGACCGCGTCAATGCGTTCAAGTTGAGCAGCCGCCACAGCGCTTTTGGCAAGCGTGGCATAGACACTGCTGTATTGCAGGTACTGGTAATCGTGAGCCGCAGCAGGTTCAGTCAGGCAATACTGTGGTGGTAGCTCGACCGAGTTCATGGTCACTTGAGCAACTTCAGTGATGCCATCCAGGGTGGTGGAATACCTTAGACTCAGACCAGGATGATCTGCTGGCACGGCCACCAGGACAAAAGCATCCGGCTGATCAGAACAGCGCGCCAGCACACCCAGCCAATCTGCATTTCCGTCAGGGTGGCGCAAATCCAGAATCAGCGACTTTTCCCCACTCAGACACAAGTCACCACCAACGCCACTGACCGTTGTTGTCATCGCAGAAATCTGAGCGTCACAGGCCGGCTCAAACAATGCCAGGCACCAGCGGGCACGCCAGCCACGAATGTCCTCGAGAAATTCACTTTGCGCCGCTCTGCTGCCTGAAGCGATCAGCATTGGTCCGATAACAGCAACACCCGCGCCTGCTGCAAAGATCTGATCAACATTATGCCGGGCACAGGCCTGCTGCCAGATAAAATGCTGTATCGCATCCCAACCCGTACCACCAAATTGCTCCGGCCAGGCTGGCACTGACCAGCCCTCATGAACAACAGCACGCCGCCATGCGGCAACTTGCGCCGCTTGAACGTTATTCCGGCCAACTGGCCAGTGCTGCCGGACAAAGGCTTCAACCTGGGCAGCAAATTTTTCCTGTTGTGTCGCTAAGGCGATCTGCACGGCGTTGTCCATCGTTATGACAGGCCGCCTATTTTAGCACGTGGAAAAAGCAACTTAAGCCAGGCAACATAGCGGGTCTTTTTATCAGCGCGGAAACTGCAATGAGCTACAGCACCATTTTGTACGACGTCGAAGACGGCATCCTGACTCTTACTCTGAATCGGCCGGAAGCGATGAACGCGTTCAACCACACCATGATGGAAGAAATGATTGATGCCTGCGATCGCGCTGATGCAGACGATGAGGTCAAAGCCATTATCGTCACCGGTGCCGGTCGCGCTTTCTGCGCCGGTGCTGATCTGTCCAGCGGTGGCGATACGTTTGATGCCGACGCGCGCAGCGATCGCGCCAGTGGTGTGCAGCCCGACGGTGGTGGCCGCCTGACCCTGCGACTGTACGAACTGAACAAGCCCATTATTGCTGCAGTCAACGGTGCCGCGGTAGGGGTTGGCGTCACCATGACGCTGGCAATGGACATCCGCCTGGCCGCTGACGTGGCTAAATTCGGTTTTGTGTTTGCACGGCGCGGCATTGTCCCGGAGGCTTGTTCCAGCTACTTTCTGCCACGGGTCGTTGGTATCAGCAAGGCGCTGGAATGGTGCTATTCCGGACGGGTTTTTCCGGCTCAGGAGGCAATGGACGGCGGTCTGGTAAGATCTTTACATGACAAAGATGAACTAATGGCCGCAGCACGCGCCATCGCCGAGGATATCCGCGATAATACCGCCCCGGTTTCGGTGGCTCTGGTGAGACACATGATGTGGCGCATGCTGGGTGCAGATCATCCAATGGAAGCGCACAAGATTGACTCCCGAGGTATTTACTACCGTGGCCGCTCAGCAGACGCTAAAGAAGGGGTTCAGTCGTTTTTAGAAAAGCGACCGGCAGAGTTTTCCGGCAAAGTGAGCTCTGACATGCCAGAATTCTTCCCATGGTGGGATGAACGTGAGTTTTCATAAGCATTTACCAACTGATAACAGATAAACAAGGAAAACAGCATGACGGAACCAACAGTTGCACAGGCGGCACCGTTCCCAGTAGACGTTGAAGAAGGCAAAAAATACTTCTGGTGCGCCTGCGGTAAATCCGCGCGCCAGCCCTTTTGTGACGGCTCCCACGAAGGCACCGAGTTTACGCCGATGGCGTATCAGGCGCCCGCCACTAAAAAGCTGTACTTCTGCGGCTGTAAACAAACCGCCAATGCACCCCTGTGTGATGGCGCTCATAACTCACTGGGATAAAACAAACGATGTTGAGTCGATGGTTTAAAAGAAGTAATCGACTTGAACACGCGGACCCCGCGACACGACTGGAGGCAGTCAACGCGTTATCTGCGGAGCAAGCTGCTGACAACCAGGAGGTCCTGGCCAGTCTGGCTCGCGAAGATACAGATAGCGCAGTGCGTCAAGCGGCGATCGCCTACCTGTCGGACGATGAGCTGCTGGCTGCGCTGTTGGACGACAGCGCAGTGGCTGATGCTGCCGTTGTAAGGGTATGCACGCTTATCGGCCAGGGTCAGGCGCCTGCGTGCGCGCAACACAAAAGCGTTGTCGCCGCGCGCATAGCAACCTGCAGCGCTGAAGATCTCGAAGACCTCTGGCCACTGCTGACCACCCCCGAACAATGTGCGGAACTGGCATTACACTTACGTGATGAGGCAAGAGCTAAAGCACTCACACATCCGTTACTGCAGGCCGAAGCGGGTTTAACTGTCCTGCAGAAAGCTGCCCGTGGACGGGACAAGTCATGCCACCGTCACGCGCGGGATAAGCTGGATCAGATCAAACAGGCTCGCGCGGCGATCACAGAACAGGACAAACGTCTTACCGAACTGGACAGCGCTATCCAGAAGGCGCTGAAGCAGGCACCTGCGGAACCCGGCGCTTTGCTGGTGCATCGCCAGAAACTGTTGCGGCTGCGGGATATGCGTGCAGAACTGATCACAGCCCTGTCCGATCTGCAGAGCCAACTTATTGCCGCTGGCGGCAAACACGATTTCAGAGATACCGGCGTTGATCCACTGGCTGATGCTGACCTGAGTTTACCTGACCCACTGGACAACCCGTTCATCGCGCTCAGCGAACAGTGGCGTACCCTGCAGGAAAAAATGCTTGCCGGAGAAGATGCAGATCTGTTGCACCAAGAGCAACAGAAGCTGACCAGCCAGTGGCTGCAGCATGCCGATAAAATACCGCCAACCGCAGAACAGCATGCAACGTTCAGCGACATCACCAGGCAACTGCAGACTTATCGAAAAACCTGGCAACGCAGCGATACTCTGCGCAGCCAACCTTTGAGCGCACCGGAGCCGTTAGCACAGAAGCTGATCTTCGATCAAGATACCGCTGGCTTGTTAAAGCAGCGACGCAGCTGGCTCAAACGCTGGCAAAAGACCATCACTTCGGTGGATTGGCCAACTGATCAGGCTAAACCTGACTGGCTGACAGAAGCGCAGGCGCAGCTGTCGCGGGTTGAAAAAGATGTCGAGCGATTATTGGCCGTGACCGAAGATGCTGGCCAGCAGATGCAACGCCTGGTCGATGACGCCGACCAGGCATTGACCGATGGACAGATTGAACATGCCATTAAACATATTCGTCAGGCGAGAGAGCTGCAGAAAGCCGGGATCAGTGACAGCGATGCTGCCCTTGCCAGCCTCAACGCCAGGCTTGCTGAACTGCGTGACTGGCAGAAATTTGCGACAGACCCGAAGCGGCAGGAACTGCTGGGTGCAATCGAAGAGCTGGCAACAAATCCCAAGGCGCCGGAAGACCAGGTTGCTCGGCTTAAAGACCTGCGTGAACAATGGCGCGCCCTGGGCCGCCCGGTCAGCGCCGAACACATAGCCCAGCAGCAACAGTTCGACCAGTTTGCTGACCAGGCTTTTGAACCCTGTAAAACTTACTTCGCGGAACAGGCGCAACTGCGGCAGGAGAATTTAGCTGCCCGTGTTGCGCTGTGTGAGCAGTTGCAGACCTACCTTGACCAGACCGACTGGCAGAACACCGACATCCAGGCGGCAGAAAACATTCTGCGCAGCGCGCGGGAGGAATGGCATCGCTACCGGCCCTGTGATCGCAAAGCACTCAAGCCAGTGGAACAGACGTTTGAAGCTCTGCAGGACACCCTGCACAGCAAAATAAAAAGTGTATGGAATGACAATGTTGCCGCGAAACAGGCAATAGTTGACGAGGCACAGGCCCAGGCTGCCGCAGTTGCAGAAAGCCTGGATGATGAAACCGTAAATGCCGCAATTCAAAGCGCTAAAAACCTGCAACAGAAATGGCGCACAATCGGACGCACGCCCAGGTCTGCTGATCAAAAGCTATGGCGGGATTTTCGCAGCGCATGTGATCAGATCTTTGCCCAGCGGGAGGCGGCCAATACCGCGTTCAAACAGGCCAGTGCAGAGCAGTTACAACGCTTTGAAGTAGCTGTAAGTGAGTTCGAAAATGCCGCCGCGGGCGGTGATCACAGCCGCGCAGCCCTCGATGCATATATTGACAACCTGAACAATCTGGCACAGGACATCAACCTGTCAGCTCAACATCATCAGCGGGTGGAAAAGGCAAGAGAAACCTATCGCGAGGCACTTCAAACACAGGCCAAGGCAGATGTTGTCGAAGCATTGAAGCAATTTGAGCGCTGGGACGCCGAAGTCTCTGCCGCCGAAGCTGGCAACACGCCTATCGACGCGCCTCACCCTGTTTTTGCCCAGCGTCTCGCAGGCGAAAGCAACGTCGAAGATTGGCTCGCGCTCACCCTCGAGGCAGAAATAGCTGCCAATCTGCCCAGTCCTGATTCTGATCGCAGCGCGCGCATGGCACTGCAGGTTGAGCTGATGAATGCGGGCAGACGTGACCTCGCTCAGGAAGACTGGAAAGCGCTCAGGAATCGCTGGTGTGCGGCAGGTCCAAAAGATGAACTGGGCGAACAACTACGCAGCCGGTTTTTTGCAGCGCTGCAGACGCGACTCTGAACCTTTCATCGGGCCGCTATTGGCTCCGCGCTGCCCTGGTGGGTTCAAACCGGTAAATAGAGCGTGACGCTGGCCCCACCCAGCTCGCTGTTGCCTATATCCAGTTCACCGGCATACAGCTCAACCAGTTCCGCCACCATCGCCAGACCGATACCCTGACCAGACTGAATCTCGTCCAGGCGACGCCCACGGCGTAAGACTTCCGAGCGCATTGTTGAAGGAATACCTTCACCGTCATCTGCTATGATTATCGCAGCGCGTTTGCCGTGCTCTGCGTCTGCTCGCGACGAGACGGTTATGGCAATCTGGCTGCGGGTATATTTGAACGCATTCTCCAGCAGATTACCGACCATCTCCATAAAATCGCGTTCGTCACCACGTGCTGTAACAGCAGGATCAGCGTTGACCTGCACCGCTATGCCCCTTTCCAGGTAAGCCGTCTGCAATGCACGCAGCAGGCGCTCCACCATCTCGCCGATTACTACATTCTGCCCTACTACCACAGGTCCGCTTGCTGACGCTTTGGTAAGCTGATGCATGACCGTGGTTTCCATGCGATCAAGCTGCTCTTTCAGCAGTGGTTTATCAACCTCAGTATCAAGCAAACTGTTGCGCACCACAGCCAGCGGTGTTTTCAGGCTGTGAGCCAGGTCGTCTAACGCATTCCGATAGCGGCTACGGGAGCGTTGTTCATGGTCTACAAATCGATCGAGATTCTGCGCCAGGCCGGCCAGCTCTTTCGGGTAATTAGCACTGAGTGTCTGTCGCTGCCCGGCTTCCAGCTCCTGAACTTCTTCCGCCATAGTGCGTAACGGTAACAGACCCCAACGCAAAGCCAGCAGCTGCGCAAAAATAAACAAAGCGGTGGCAGCGCCCAGGCCAATACCCAGGCTGCGACGGAACTGATTTATCGCAATGCGAAACGGTCGCTGATCCGTGGCAGCACTGAAAATCACTTCTTCAGTGTCGGCATTCTCCCAGATCACGGTATAACTCAGGTGGTATCGGGGAGTTGCACCGCCCTCTGACGTAAACACAAAGGCGCCAGGTTCCGCATCAATGCTCGGGAACGCGACTACCGAAGTCACCGCTGAGGGCGAACGCCAGATCACTTCGCCTAACTCGTTGCTGACTTTGGCATACAACCCGCTTTCGGGCTGGGTGAGCCGTGGTTCGGTTACCCCTTCGCTGAAGGTCAGACGCCCGTTTATTTCATCCACCGAACCCATTAAGGAATAGATCACCAGACGCAACTGCTCCTGTGCGCCGCTTACCACGCTGGCGGTAAAAGAACGTTCAAGCACATAGCCCGTGATGGTCAAAAACAGCGCCAGCACACAGGTCGTAGTGATGAGCAGCCGTTTTTGAATGGAGTTATTCAAACAGGATTATCCGCCAGAAAACGATAACCCTGGCCGCGCACTGTACGGATGAGATCTACCGGCGAGATTTTCTTACGCAAACGGCCAACAAAAACTTCAATCACATTGCTGTCCCGATCAAAGTCCTGTTCATACAGGTGATCCGTGAGTTCACTTTTGCTGACAACACGATTAGGGTTAAGCATCAGGT
>Ga0180435_10006006_pt1 | contig 11686 bp, 11 predicted proteins | sample SS_ome_3_FD_132467 | JGI IMG/M metagenome (GOLD analysis project Ga0180435, IMG submission 132467) | Hypersaline lake sediment archaeal communities from the Salton Sea, California, USA - SS_3_S_1 metaG | ecosystem: Environmental > Aquatic > Non-marine Saline and Alkaline > Hypersaline >...
GACCAAGGCGGGCCGGGGGCGCAGCGCGAGGATGCAGCGGACGGCCTTCCACGGCCAATGCAGCGCGCGGCTGCGGCGGTCGGGGGGTTCGGGCAGCAGGTGCAGGTGCAGGCCCGGCACGGGGCGCCCCCGGTCCGTGGCCGTCACCAGGTGCACGTCGTAGCCGGCCTCGACGAACTTCGGGATCATCGGGGCACAAGCGCCACAGCAGTGCTTGACCGTCTTCCACGCCGTGTGTTCGTGGATGAAGTCGTTCACTTTTTTTGCATGCGGCAGGTACAGCTCGGCATACGTGTCGGGAGAGCAGAACAGGCTTTCCTGCGTGGCGAAGTCCGTGCCGTCGAGACTCGCAAGCTGCACTTTGTCGCCCACGGCTTGGTGAATCACCTTGATGTTTTCGATGCAGATCTCGGCCTGTCGCGCGAAGACCTCGGTGAGATAATCCTTGCGTGTAACCGTGCTGACGTACCATTCCTCAATGTCGCGAATTCCCCGGGGATCTTTTAACCAGGGGGCGGGAACAAGTGCGATGTCGCCGAATGCCGCGCCGGGCACGCCGATCGTCAAGGCGAGATCGGTATTGGTGTGATAGTAGTCAACGCCGTCGGCGAGGAACTGCAATTCCTCCTCGCCAACGGGGACAAACTCCTGAAGGTTATCCTCGGGGTCGAGTTTGCTCTCATCGATCGGTTGCTGGCGAACGATGGCGTCGTGGTAGAACCCACCCTTGGGCATGCGTCCGGACGGAGCCGCCGTGGCGTCACCGCCGGGGAATTGCACGATATCCCCCTTGGCATCGGGCGTCGTGTTGAACAGCCCCGGCACAAGGACGGGCGTGCCCTCGAAGGTCGTCCACGGCTTCCAGTCGGCGTTCGGAAAACCGAACATTGTGTAGAGCGACGGCACCATCAGGATGTCGAGTTGCAGCGCCTCGATCAACGCCAGATCGATTTCGCCCGCCATTTGGTAGCAGTCGCGGATTTTGACCGGCGCGCCTGGCGGGTCTAGACCGAGCGCTTGCCGCAGTCCACAAACGACACTCACATGTGCCCCACTACAGTGCATGCCGCCCAAATCAACGACGAGCCGATCCGGCTTTTCGTGATTGAGGACGGCCGCAACTCGCTCGCGACTATTCATCGACACCTACCGTCAAAAAGAGAAATGCGTTTCGCCAAGGCGTCTATGCTAAACACTCAGCCGTATCACTTCAATTGGTGTAGGGCGGGGTGAAATCGCGCAGCATTACCGAAAACGGCCGCGGATCAAAAGCGACATGAAGAACGTCGATCCAACGGGTAAAACGGTCTAACGACGCCCCTGGCACAACAGCGGCAGGGCCGCCCTCATCGTCGAATATTCAGGGGTTCTCTCGCCGTCTGGCGACGGCAGCTACGGTAGATTCGAGCTTTGTTGGACGATTGGCGCGACGAAAGCGTCGCCGCTAACAGTCCGGTGAGTCCGTGGAGAACCTGTTCCGGGTGCACCGAAAACTGAGATCTGCCTCTGAGGGGTTGGGTATTGGTGTTTTTTTGGTTATCTCCGGTAATGCGCTTGCCATTTGCACATTCTCGGCAGCTTGTCCACCATGAATCCAATGCAAAAACGTTTGCCGAAATCGCGAATCCAGTCTATTATGAGTAGTTAGAGTAGACACTTCTTTCTATTTGATGTATCGCGTTTCTGCCCGCTTGCTTCCCACGATATGGAGCGAGAGTTGCCTAATGAACACCAAAATAGCGTCCCTCCTCATTGTCATCCTGGGGGCGGTGTCTAGCCACGCAGCCTACAAAGATCTGATCGGATTCCCGGAACTCGAAAACGCGATCGGGGCCGGTACGTTGACGGGTGCCGGCATCGAAGTGCAGATCATCGAGGCAACTCCCTCGGGAGGCAGTAATTACTACCCGGGCAATTCGGGTAGTGATCCAGAATTTTCTGGCAAGACAATCACAAACGTGACTGACGACGCCGGGGTGACGCAGGGTTCGACGGGAACGTCGTCGCACGCCAAAAGAGTTGCCAAGAACCTCTATGGCAACGATACTTCGATTGCCCCCGGCATCTCCACGATTGGAAGTTGGGAAGCAAGTCACTGGATGGGATGGGATGGCGGCACCGAGACCGCTTCAGGTTTCCTCAATGTCAATACGACCACCGAACCGGACACGACGGATGCGCGAATTGCCAACCATAGCTACATTGGAGGCACTTCGAGTGATCAACTTCCACGGCGCACCGACTATATTGTCGAGCGGGATGATTTTCTGCAGATTGTAGGTATCCAGAATGCCGGTCAAAGCAATATCTACCCGCTTTGGGGAACGGCTTTCAACGTGATTTCGGTAGGTCGGACGAACGGCGGCCACTTTGCAGGCACTTTGGAAATCCCCTCCACATCGTACACGGCTGATCGGACGGCTCCTCACCTAGTGGCACCCGACACTGCCACCAGCTACGCCACGCCGATCGTTTCTGCGACTACCGCTCTGCTCCTCCAAGCGGGTGGAGCGAACGCAAGTTGGTCGAATGGCAATCAAATCACGAACCGTACGCGTACGATCTACCATGCCGAAACTTCCGAAGTGATCAAGGCCACGTTGATGGCCGGCGCCGACCGGGCCGTCGACAACGCTCATGGCGACGACCTGCTTGCCAGCGAGTATGTGGTGGACACAGACAATAACCTCGACCTGACTTACGGAGCGGGGCAGGTCAACGTTTTCAATAGCTACAATATCTTGGCTGGTGGCGAACAAGATCCCGGGGGTGCCGACATCACCGACCACGGCTGGGACTACAATGGCAGCTTCAGTAACGGAGATACGGCTGTATATGCGTTTAACGCGGCCAATAGTGGCGATACTCTGATGGCGACTCTCGCCTGGAACATCGAGATCACCGACTTATATTCAAACCCTTTGGATCCACAGTGGTGGCCGGATGACAATGGCATTCTCGACTTCAATTTGCTGTTGGTTGACGTCACCGGCGGACACGGCACGCCAGACGCTGTACTGAGCGCTGCCAGTTCGCAGAGCAGCACAGAGAATACTGAGAACGTTTTTTTCGAGAACGAGTTGATCGCCGGCAATCGCTATGAACTGCATGTGACCGAGAATGAGAGCCAGAATTTCACCTGGGATTACGGCCTCGCTTGGCGCGTTGAGAGTGTCCCCGAACCGTCGTCGGCCGTGATCGCGATCATCGGTCTGGTGGGATTTCTCGGTGTTCGCAGATGGCGTGTGTAGTAGTATTGGTTATGCGTATCTTGTTGCATCCGCAACCAGTCCTCGACGGTAGGGTGCCGCTCTTGCCATCCTCAATGTATGCATCGGTAGCGGGGTTACCACCGCGTCAATGATCGCTCTGTCGGCTTGATCGCCAATGTGGTCGTGTAATTGCCGTCGTGATATACTCAAACCATCGATTGCCTGCTTGCCCGCCACACATTCCCTCCATTTGTCCCTAAGGAGACTCACCATGATGAAGATTGCCCGCTCCGTTTTGTTTCTCGCGGCACTCGCTCTTTTGGCTGCTCCCGCGTTGGCCGCTGATGACGGCTGGGTCGACCTGTTCGACGGCAAGACCCTCGACGGCTGGCATCAATGCAACGGCACGGCCACGTTTGTGGTTGAAGACGGTACTGTGCTGGGCACGACTGCCGAAGGCAGCCCCAACTCCTTCCTCTGTACCAAGAAACTCTACAGCGATTTCGAATTGAAATTCGAGGTCAAGGTTGATGACGCCTTGAACTCGGGCGTGCAGATCCGCTCGAAGTGCCATGGTGGTGTACCGAGCGGCCGCGTCCACGGCCCGCAAGTGGAAATCGCTACCAACGGCACTGCGGGTTTCGTCTACGGTGAAGCCCTCAGCACGGGTTGGTTGAGTCAAGACCGTGGCGATCCAGAAGCGAAGGCGGCGTTCAAGCGCGGCGAGTGGAATTCCTACCATGTAGTCGCCAACGGCGATTCGATCAAGACGACGGTCAACGGCGTGCCGGTTGCCGACCTCGTCGACAAGAAGAGCGGTCACACAGAAGGGTTTATTGGCCTGCAAGTGCACGGTATTGGCAAGAATGCCGGCCCCTACCAGGTCCGCTGGCGAAACATCCAACTGAAAGACCTGTCGAAGTAGAAGGTCGCCCGAACTCTCTAGAAATCCACGCCTGAACTGAAATCGGCGAGGGTGTCGTTGCGGCGATCAAGGTTCTCGAAGCGGGTATACTCTTTCTGCCAGGCCAGTTCAACTTCGCCGACGGGGCCGTTACGTTGCTTGGCGATAATAATCTCCGCTTTGCCGGCGTGTTCTTCTCGCTCTTCGCCAGAATGATAGTATTCCTCGCGGTGGACGAACATGACGACGTCGGCGTCCTGTTCGATGGCCCCTGACTCTCGCAAGTGGTTCAGCCGCGGGCGGTTGCCACGAGCTTTACCTTCTTCGACCTGCCGGTTCAATTGCGCGAGACAGATAACAGGGATCTTCATTTCGCGGGCCAGCCCTTTGAGTCGCCGTGCCATGGTGGCCACCTGCTCCTGACGCGGAGCTTTTGAATCGTCCGGTTCAATGAGCTGCAGATAATCGATGCAGATTAGCCCCAGACCTTCACGCCGACGAATCCGTCGTGCCGCGGCCGCGATTTCCGTGACCGACCGATTCGGCGAATCATCCACGAACAACGGCGCCTCGCTAATGTCACCCGCCTTGTCGACCAACCGCTTTCGGTCGTCATTGGAAATCGTGCCGTTTCGCAAGCGGTGACCGTTAACGCGAGCTTCAGAGCACATCAAACGGTCGGCCAACTCCGCACTCGACATTTCGAGCGACACAAACAGGGTTGGCACACGTGATCGGATGGCAACATTTGCCGCAATGTTCATCACGAAGGCCGTTTTGCCCATACTCGGTCGAGCTGCCAGGATGATCAATTCCGAACCGTGCAGTCCGCCACAGAGCGCATCGAGTTCAGTAAACCCCGACTCGACTCCCGAACTCGCACCATCGCCCTGCATTCGTGAATCGATCCGATGCAGCGCCTCTCCGAGAATTTCGCGAATACCAGACACGGACGACTTGCTGCGGCTATCGAGAATCGAGAATATTCTTTGCTCAGCCCGATTGAGCATCTCTTTCGCCGTGCCACCTTCTTCATAGGCTTCGCGCAGGATGTCGGTGCTGGCGAGAATGAGCGCCCGATAATCGGCCTTCTCGCGAACGATCTCGGCATAGTATTTCGCGTACGCGGCGTTCGAAACGGCACCGCTCACCTTGGCCAAATACGGCATGCCGCCGATCGCCTCGAAGTCGCCAGCGGTCTTCAGGCGATCAACCAGCAGGGTCAGATCGATCTTCGCCCCGGCTTCGTGCATGGCGACCATGTGTTCAAACAGCGTGCGATTCGCATCGTCATAGAAGTCGTCGGCCTTGACCTCCATCACCACGTCGTCACAGACATCAGGTAGCACCAGAATACTGCCGAGCACGCCCTGTTCCGCATCGATGTTTTTCGGCGGAGAGCGATCGAGGATTTCAGTCCGCGGTCGCGTGGAGCCTTCGCGGGAGTCGATGCGGCGTTCAGCGGTAGACATGACGACGTCTCCTCCGTGATGGAAGGAAGGGTGGTCGGGAGTCTTTTTCGGTCCATCACCTAGCCATGTGGGACGTTCGTGCGCCGAAAAAGACTCCCGACCCCTTCAAACTTGAACCGTCATCATACCGGTTCAGGCGGCAAAGGCAAGCGACTGCGACAAGGGCGGAAAAAGCCACGAAATACGCACGCTGCCACAAAAGACCGTAGACCAGGACCCGTCTTGGCGCAGCCAAAATAGAACTCGCATTATGCCAAGACAGGTCCTGGCATACCGAGTGACTACGAAGCTGGTTTTTCTTCGCCATCCTTTTGGACGGTTGGAACGACCCAGACTTTCAGTTCCGCTTCGACATCGGCGTGCAGGTGCACCTTGACGGTGTAGAGGCCAAGTTCCTTGAGCGGACCTTCGAGGCGAATTTGGTCGGCCGTGAGGCTGAAGTCCGCCTTTTTGACAGCGGCGACGATCTCGGGGGCGCCAACGCTGCCATAGAGATGGCCTTCGTCATTCGCATTGGCCTCGATCGTGACACTCTGTTTTCCGAGTGCCTCTGCCAGCGAGCGAATCTTGGCGATTTTCGACTTCTCCAACTCCGCCAAAGCGGCTCGGTGCTTGTCGACCATGCGTTTGTGATGGTCGGTGGCCAGGGTAGCCAAACCTTGTGGCAGCAGGTAATTCATCGCATAACCACGCTTCACCTCGACGACGTCGCCCTGGTTGCCCAGGTTGTCGACCGAGTGAATCAGGAGCAATTCGATGCCGCCGTTGGGGCCCTTCGGCAGACGCTTGAATCCCTTATTGGTGGCGCGTTTTGTTGTAGCTGTCATCGGTAGTGTGTCCTGTGTCTTAGGCTTGAGTCTTGAGGCTTGAGGCTTGAGGCTTGAGTCTTGAGGCTTGAGTCTTGAGGCTTGAGTCTTCGTTTTTCATGCCAACGTCTGCCGCATAGACGCCGATAGCTCCATGAACGCTTGAGCCGGAAACCCTCAAGTCTCACGCCTCAAGCCTCGTGCCTCAAAAGGGGATGTCGTCACCGCCGCCACCACCGCTGGGTCCAGCCGATGATGGGGGGGTGTAGCCATCGCCCGTTGGTTGACTGTATTCTGATTCGTCGCGTTGGGGACCACGGCCGCCACCGCCACCACGCCCGCCGAGCATTTGCATCCGCTCGCCGACCACGCGCAATTTCGACTGCTTTTTTCCGTCTGTTTCCCACTGGTCGAGTTTGAGCCGGCCTTCGATCAGAACAGGTGAGCCCTTGCTGAGGTACTCGCCTGCGACTTCGGCCTGACGTGCCCAAAGCGTCACGTCGACGAAAGTCGTCTCCTCAATCCATTCGCCCTGCTGGTTCTTTCGCCGATCGTTGACGGCGATACCGATATCGGTGACCGCGGTACCGCTTTGCAGGTATTTCACCTCGACATCGCGGGTGAGATTACCAACGAGGATAACTCGGTTGAAACTAGCCATGCGTTTGACCCCCGGGGCAAAAAACAATTACGCTGCCAAAACCGGCTGTTTACGGCGATCACCACAAGGCGGCGCCGCAACGGCCACCGACCAGCATCTGCTAGGCGTTTTCCGTGGCGGCAACAGGTTCGGCTTCTGCCTTGTCGCCGTTCTCTGCCTTGTCGCCGTTCTCGTCGCCTTTGCCGTTGTCATCGTCGCTGCTCGCCTTGGGCGTCTCGCCCGCTTGCACGTGAGACACCAGGGCGTCCACGATGCGCGGATCGAGCTTGATGACCAACGATCGCAGGATCAGGTCGTTCAGCTTCGCCTGGTGATTCACTTCGTCCAACCGGACGCCGTCCATCCGGAAGTACGTCAGCCAGTAGGCGCCTTTTTTTTGCCCTTTGATGGGATACGCCAGTTTTTGCTCGTTCCACAAGCGACTCACGAGGATTTCGCCGCCGTGATCTTCGATCAGTTTCGCAATCTTCTGCCCGCTACCGCCGGGGTCGCGTGCATAGCGATTCGCATCGAGGATGAACATGCCTTCGTAAACGTTGACCGCCAAACCGAGTCTCCCAAAATAAATTAGTTGTACTGATTCATGCAGTGGTCGATCCCGTGCTGGACCCAATCGTCGGCCGCGTTGGCGGCTCGTTCGATCGTCTCCCCAACAACGGGTTTTTCTTCTTCGATAAACTTGCTGAGTACGTAGTCGGCGACGTCCCAGTTTTCGGGCGCCGCTCCGATTCCGACTCGCAGTCGGGCGACTTCTTCTCCGCCCAGTCGCCTGAGGATATCCGCCAGACCTTTCTGGCCGCCAGCGGACCCCTTGGCTCGAAACCGCAACTTCGCCAAGTCGAGGTTGAAGTCGTCACAAACCACCAGCAATTCGCTGTTGGTCAACTTGTAAAAGTCGCGAGCGGGTTGAACGCTGTTGCCGCTGTTGTTCATGTAGGTTAGCGGACAGAGCAGAACGACCTTTTCGCCGTGAATCGAAACCTCCAGCAACTCGCCCTGGAACTTACTCCGCGGTCGGCCGCCGCCGTGCATTCGAGCAATGGCGGCAACCACTTCGTATCCTATGTTATGCCGTGTGCCGGCGTATTTTCGGCCAGGATTGCCCAGCCCCACGATCATCTTCATGGTGGGCGCCTCGGTCTCACCTTGGGCGATCCTTACTCTCCGGACTCTTCCTCCTCAGCCTTGCGGCCAATGACCTCGGGTTCCACCGGGGCCGCCGCCGCTTCTTCCTCTTCCTCGTCCACATCAACACCTCTGGCGACACAACTCACGAGCACGGTTTTCTCCGGCACTCGCAATTCGGCGCCCTCGGGCAGGGTTAAGTCGGCCGCGGTGATCGTACCGGCCAACTCCAGCCCCCTGAGGCTGACTTCCAACTTGTCGGGGATCGAACCGACCGGGCAAAGGATCGGCACTTCGTGGACAACTTGATCGACGATGCCGCCAGCCTTGATGCCGGGCGCTTCACCCCGCAGCGTGACCGCCACCGATGTCTCGACCGACTCGCCGGCTTCGACACGACAGAAATCGACGTGCAAAACGTGGGTGCCGAACGTATCCCATTGGACGTCGCGAATCAGAGCTTGCTCGTCGAGTTCGCCTTTGAGATCGACGACACGCGCGCCACGGCGAATGGCCGTCGAGAACTCATCGTTCAGAATCGCCAATACCTTGTTTTCTTTTCCGTGGCCATAAAGCACCGCCGGGACCTCGCCCGCCGCACGCATACGACGCACACGTCGCTTGCCACATTGCTCACGAATTTTGACGTTCAGCTCTTCCGCCATCGGATATCCCCAACAATACGAAGGGCCTTTTCCGTCGGGCGCGACACCGTCAACTCCGCGGTCACACGCAACGAGCCCGTCGACAACAATAGATGACCGATATAGGCCACCCTCTGAAACCATCGACAAACTCCTAATTTTGCCATAATCTCGCTGAAACACAAGCCCGGGAGAACCGGAATTGAGAGAGAGATTTCGGTTGGGCCTGCCGATCAAGTGCCAAGCCGCAAGTCGCTTTCCTAAAGCTTTCGCGCCAAACCTCATGCCTCGCCCCTCGCCCCTTTACCCTCTTGCTTGGTGCGATTACCCTAATTGTTTGCCCATTTCCCAAGCGGAGAGCCCTTCATGGCAAAGGCGAGGAAGAAGAAATTCGAGTACGTGGAGCCGATTGGCGCCCGAGTTTTGGTCCGCAAGGACGAGCCGAAACGCGAAACGCGCGGCGGAATTGCCCTGCCCGACGCGGCAGAAATCCCCACCATTACCGGGCGAATTGTGGCGATATCGACCCAGATCGAGCACGACGACGATGTCCCCCTGCGGCAGTACGACAAGATCCTCTTTCATCCCAAGGCCGCTATCCCGGTCGATTTCGAGGTCGACAACCAACTCTTCGTGGTCCCCGTTGATGATGTCGTCGCCGTATTTCGACAAGAAGACGGATCAGGTCCAGAGGATGACGAGTAGGGAATCGCGCCATGTAGCTGCACTCACCAGAGTGCGGGGTGAAAAACGTCATAACCGCGGTCTGGCGACCGCAGCTACCGGCCAACGGGGCGGTCACCCGTCTGACGATCGGAAAATCTCGCTGATCGATTCGTCGTGGTGGATGCGCTTGATCGCTTCGCCCAAAAGCGTTGAAACTGAGAGCACGGTCACGTTCGGGATCTGCTGCTGTTCTTCGGTGAGTGGGATCGTGTCGGTCAGCACCAGGCCGGTGATGGGGGCATCTCGCAGACGCTCGACGGCCTTACCACACAAAACGCCATGCGTGGCAGCGATATAAATCTGTCGAGCCCCGCCGGCGGCGACGAGTTTCGCGGCTCCACAAATCGAACCGGCCGTGCTGATCATGTCGTCGAAGATGATTGCCACCTTGCCCTCGACCGGGCCGCCGATGATGTGTTCCTGGCTGGTGGTGTCGGCACTGCTGCGGCGTTTGTCGACAATCGCGAGCGTGCCGCCGATCCGTCGCGCGTGATCGGCCGCTCGCTTGATGCTGCCCTCATCCGGGCTGACGATCACCAGGTCTTCCTCAGGGATATCCATGTCGAGGAAGTGGCGATTCATCACCGGGGCGGCGTAAAGGTGATCGACTGGCATGTCGAAAAAGCCCTGGATCTGGGCGGCGTGGAGATCCATCGCCAGCACGCGATCGGCCCCGGCCCGGGTAATCAAGTTGGCCGCCAACTTGGCGGTGATCGGCACGCGACCTTCGTCCTTGCGATCTTGTCGAGCGTACCCGAAATAGGGCAGCACCACCGTGATCCGGGCGGCACTGGCCCGGCGGAAACTGTCGATCATAATCAACAGTTCCATCAGGTTGTCGTTGACCGGCGGGCAGGTCGACTGGATCACAAAGATGTCGCGACCGCGAACGTCTTCCAGAATTTTGCAGGCGATTTCGCCGTCAGGGAAGTTCGTCAATGAGATTCGACCGATCGGCAAGTGCAAAAAGTTGCAGATTTTTTGCGAAAGGACGGGATTGGCGCGGCCGCTGAATATCTTGAGTTCTTTCATGATCCGTAGCCCATCTTTCGCATTTCGTCTTCGACCACCTTGAGCTGATCGAGAGTATTGACGCTGAGTGCCTCACAAGGTTTGAGCACGGGCAACGCTTGTACGTTCGCGCCCTCGCCGAGCATTATGCCGGGACAGTCGGTGATGTAGTATTCGCCCTGCTGGTTGTCGTTTTTGAGTCGATCGAGTGCGTGCAGCAGTTGCTGGCAATCGAACACGTACGTACTCATGTTAACTTCGGTAATTCGCTTCTGTTCGTCCGTGGTGTCTTTTTCTTCGACGATGCCGACGAACTGCTCATTTTCGTCACGGACGATGCGTCCCAGCCCAGTGGGATCGTTTCGATGTTGGGTGCCGAGCACGCAGGCGGTATCTTCCGACTCGTAGCGATCCAACAACGATTTGACCGACGAAACCTGAAGCAGCGGCGAATCGCCAGTCACCACAAGCACGGCACCGTCGTGATCGACCAACTCATCGCGGCAGACCTGCACGGCATGACCGGTGCCAAGTTGCTGCTCTTGGAGCACATACGTCAAGTGCCTATCTTCGCCAATCTGCCGCTTGACTTCATCCGCCCGATATCCGACCACGAGCAGGATTCGATCGACTCCCGCCGCTTTGACGGCATCGATCACAAATTCGACCATCGGCCGATCGAGCACCGGAAAAAGCACCTTCGGCAGATCAGATTTCATCCGTGTGCCTTTGCCTGCAGCTAGGATGATAGCAATCGGTTGGCTCATGATGATGAAGGTTTCCTACTCGGCGATCCGTGCCCCAAACGCCGCCAATCGGCGGAAATTGCCAATGTGCCAGTTTCCACCGTTTTTCGCCAGGGGTGTGAGGAAGGGGATGGAGGTCGGGGATTGGAGTGAGAAATGGTGGCCGGATCACGACGTCCGGCCGGATGCTGGGAATCACTCGCCACACCGCCCCGGCCGCGATGCCGGGTGCATGAAGCTTAACGGATTCTAGGTTTGCGCAGTTTCCGCGGCTTTCCTGGATGGACGTGCAAAGGGGCTGCCGGGGCGGTTGCGGACGTGGGTGGAAAGCCGATCGTCGTCACTGATCAGACTCGCTTTCACCTGCAGGATCGCCTCC
>Ga0180435_10006008_pt1 | contig 11684 bp, 7 predicted proteins | sample SS_ome_3_FD_132467 | JGI IMG/M metagenome (GOLD analysis project Ga0180435, IMG submission 132467) | Hypersaline lake sediment archaeal communities from the Salton Sea, California, USA - SS_3_S_1 metaG | ecosystem: Environmental > Aquatic > Non-marine Saline and Alkaline > Hypersaline > Sediment...
AAATGCTGGTGATCGTCGGGGAAAAAACCAGCATGATCTACCTCGGCTGTTTTGTGGTCACCGCAGCCCTTACCCACATCATGGCCCATACGGCCGTGGCCGCCACCATTTACCCCTTGCTGCTGTCCGTATACGGCCTCTACGGCGAGGGCAACAAACCGACCAAATTCGGCAAGGGTCTTTTTATCGGCATGGCGTACGTGGCCGGTGCCGGCAGTATCGTAACCCTTTTAGGTGCAGCGCGCGGTGCGGTCGCCCTGGGCTTTTATACTGACATCGTCGGTAAAAACGTTTCGTTTTTTCAGCTCACCTACTATATGTTTCCGATTGGCTGGGCGATGACGCTACTGCTGTGGGTCTTTTTCATGGTACTTTTGAAACCTGAAAAAAAGATTATCCCGGGGTTGCGCGAGAAGGCCAGGACCCTCAACGCCGAGTTAGGGCCCATTACCCGCAAGGAAATTACCGCGGCGGTCATCGTGTTTGCGTGTATTGGCGTGATGTCCATGCGCTCGTTTATCCCCGCCCTGCAGCCGGTCGACAAGACAGGCATCATTCTGGTTTCGACAATTCTCTTTTTTGTTACCGGGATCCTCGATTTGAACGATCTTGAAGAAATTCCCTGGAACATCATCCTGCTGTTCGCCGGTGCCATGAGCATCGGCTTTTGCCTCTGGGAAACCGGTGCTGCCAAGTGGATGGCCGTTAACTGGCTGGCCATGTTTCAGAAAGCGCACTGGTTCGTGTTTGTCATGAGCATCGCCTTTTTTGTAATGATGATGACCAATTTCATCATGAATGTCGCGGCAATCGCCATTTCCCTGCCGGTGGCCCTGGTGATCGCTCCCTATTTGGGCGTTGCACCCGAGGTCATTCTGTTTGCTTCGCTGGTCGTTGCCGGCATGCCGTTTCTGTTGCTCGTCGGGGCCGCGCCGAATGCAATCGCCTACGCCTCAGGACAGTTTACAACCGGGGAGTTTTTTCTTTACGGAATCCCGGCCAGTATCCTGCTGATGGTGGTTACCGGCATCGCGTGTCTGATTATTTGGCCGCTGATGGGAATGCCGGTCACCATACCGTAAGGCCTCATGCTTAAAAATAAAAAGCTCCGCCCCATGCGGGTGGGGCTTTTTTTATGGTAGCGCCCCTATGGCTTGTTTGAAGTCTGCGAAGCAGGTGTCAGGCTGGCCCGTTTGACGACATCGTGGCCGAACTTTTGAGAGATGGCGTCGACGGTTTGATCGACTTTGGACCAGTTGCCCTGTTTTTGGTTGGGCGGATCGAAAAGATTCATTTGAGTGGGTTTACTTTCCCTTGTGAGACCGGATGCGCCGACCCCGATCAAACGCACCTTGGCCGTCAGGCGATACCCTTCCAGCAGCTTGACTGCTTCGGCGTAAAGCGTCTTGGACGTGTCTGTGGGTGCGCCAAGCGTCACGCTCCGGGTTACCTGTTTAAAGTCCCTGTGCTTCAGCTTCAACGTTACCGTGCGTGCCATGATGCCCATACGGCGCAAATCCCGACTGACCTTTTCAGCATGTTGCAACAGATACTTTTTGATCAACTGCACGTCGTCGGTATCGTGGCTCAGCGTGTGTTCCCGGCTGACCGATTTATGGGCACTGCCGGGTGTCACCGGGCGATCGTCCTGTCCGACCGCAAGCCGTGCCAGACGCCGGCCGAATTTACCCAGATGCCGCACCAGGGTGGCCTCAGGAAAACGGCGCACATCGCCCAGCCGCTCGATGCCCAGCCGTTTTAGGACCCGCTCGGCCTTGGGTCCGACACCCGGCACCTTTTGAACAGCCAGGCGGTCAATAAACGCCTGCATCTCATCCGGCCCGATTTCGAAAAGGCCGTCGGGCTTGTCGAAATCGGACGCAATTTTGGCCAAAAACTTGACGGGTGCGATGCCGACCGAACAGGTCAGCCCAACGTCGTCTCTTATCCTTGCCTTGATATGACGGCCGATGGTCACCGGATCACCGAGCACCTTTTCGCAGCCACTGACATCCACGTACGCCTCATCAATGGAAAGCTGTTCCACCAAAGGTGAAACGTCTCGCAAAATCGTCATAATGCGGTTGGAGACTTCTTTGTAGCGCGCCATCCGCGGCGGCAGAAAAATTCCCTGGGGGCATTTTTGGCGGGCCTTAAACCCGGGCATGGCCGAATGGATACCGAATTTACGCGCTTCGTAATTGGCCGCCGACACGACCCCGCGCCGCGACTGCCCGCCGACAATCACACATTTGCCTGCAAGCGCCGGATTGTCGCGCTGCTCGACAGCGGCATAAAAGGCGTCCATGTCGATGTGAAGGATTAAGCCCACGTTGAATTCAAATACCTGTTGCTAATTATTACAAATTTGTTATATTGAGATGGTTGTTGTTCAATTTTGTTTGTGTTGACCGACCGTAAAAACTTTGGAGCAAAGTTGGATTATGAAAAAGATTGAAGAGGTTACGCTACTTTACGAAATCAGCAAGGCCCTTAATGAGCATCTTGATCTGCGCAAATCACTATATAAGGTTTTGGACATTTTGTCCAACTCCATGGATATGGTCCGGGGAACCATTTCTATCCTTGACCCCTTGACCAACGAAATCAACATTATTGTGGCCCACAATCTTTCCCAGCACGCCATGGAAAAGGTCAAGTACAAGGTCGGCGAGGGCATCACGGGCCGGGTGATTCAGACCGGCAAGCCCTTGGTTGTTCCCAAAATAAGCGAGGAGCCGCTGTTTTTAAATCGCACGGCCACCCGCAAGAACAAACCTGACAAGGATTTGTCGTTTATCTGTGTACCGGTCAAAAAAGGCAATCAGGTCATCGGGGCCTTGAGTGTCGACCGACCTTTTGAAACCGCTTACAACCTGAAAAACGGCCAGAAACTGATGTCGGTCGTGGCCACGATGGTCGCCCGGCATGTGATCAATCTGGAAACCATCCGCCTGGAAAATGAAAAATTACGCAATGAAAATAAACGGTTACGTGGCGAGCTGGAAAATAAATACCGCATCACAGACATCGTCGGTAACAGCAACAAGATGCGGGAAGTCTATCAAATGATCTCCCAGGTCTCGAGCAGCAATGCCACGGTGCTGGTCCGTGGCGAGAGCGGCACTGGCAAAGAATTGGTGGCCAATTCAATCCACTACAACAGCTTACGGGCCAAAAATCCGATCATCAAGGTCAATTGCGCCGCCCTGCCGGCCAACCTGATCGAAAGTGAGTTGTTCGGCCACGAAAAAGGCGCTTTTACCGGTGCCATCCGAAAAAAATTGGGCAAGTTCGAACTGGCCCACAAAGGGACCATCTTTTTGGATGAAATCGGTTCCATCGGGTTGGACGTGCAAGCCAACCTGCTGCGTATTTTGCAAGAAAAGGAATTTGAACGCGTCGGTGGACAACGAACCTTGAAAACCGATGTCCGAATTATCGCCGCCACCAATAAAAACCTCGAGGATGCGGTCGAGGAGGAAACCTTCCGGGGCGATCTGTACTACCGCTTGAATGTCTTTCCCATCTACATGCCCCCCTTGCGTGAGCGCAAGACCGATATCCTGCTTCTGGCGGATTACTTTTTAGAAAAATATTCAAAGGAAAATAGTAAAGATATTAGAAGGCTATCAACTCCGGCCATCGACATGATGATGGATTACCATTGGCCGGGCAATGTAAGAGAACTGGAAAATTCTATTGAACGGGCGGTCCTTTTGTGTGATGGTGGGGTTATACACAGCTATCATCTGCCCCCGACCCTGCAGACCGGAATGGAATCAGACACCTTGCCGGACGTCTCGCTGGAAGATGCGGTTGCCAGCCTTGAAAAAGAAATGATCATCGATGCTTTGAAAAACACCCGTGGAAACATCAGTTTGGCGGCCAAGATTCTTAAAACGACGGTCCGCAAATTTTCTTACAAAGCGGGCAAATATGATGTAAACTATCGCATCTACAGATAAAATCGTTTTACGATTTTATTAAACGCGACGGTGTCGCTCCTAAGTGAAAGACCAAAATTCCTATCCCTGCTGCAAGCAGCGATGAATTCAAATTTCAAGTTTTACAGCGATATACCGATAAAAGCCTTACAGCACCATCACAGCGACCAGCATCAACAAAACAAGCAATCATCCGGGCAAGCCGACACTTTTTCGTGACACCGAATCACATGCACGTATTGCTATCACTTGGGAAGCCCGCCTAAACAGTGTTCAAAAACAAGGAGATCAAGCATGGATGACTTTCTGTATAATTTACGCACCGGCAACTTGAGGCGTGGTGATAAGGATCACCGTCAGGGCCGCAGTTCACAGTATAAAGGGCCGCAACGGCGCACCGGCGGCGACCGGCGACGGATGCTCCCTGATATGGAGGGCATTTCCGAGCAATTAGCGTCCATTGAGAAACACCTCAAACAGATTGCCAGTGAGCAGCGCCGCATCGCGGATGCCGCCGAACGTGAAGCCGACGCCCTTGATTTGATCAGCCACCATTTCAAGAGCGAAAAAAAACCGGCCGTCGAAACGGCCCAGCCGGCATCGGTCACCCCCGAACCGACAGCGCCGTCTGAAGCTTCCCTGGACGGCCAATCGGTATCACCTGCCGACCAGGAATCAGACCGCACCGCAACGCTTGACCTGATCAAACGTTTACGCAACCAGCAAATGAGCTATGCCAAAATTGCCGAACACCTCGAAGCACACGGGATTGCCACCTTTTCCGGGCGCGGCAAGTGGCATGCCACCACGGTTTCCAAACTGTTTCAAACCGAAGCGTAACGGGTTGCGGGTTGCGTGTTGCGGGTTGACTTCGCATGGCGCAAAGCGCGAGGCGCATGGCGATTAACCCCTAATCTCGTCCCATTGCCGGCATGGATTCAGCGGCCCGCTGAAAAATAATATTGCCCGGGACAAATGACATAAGATAAAAAAAGCCGCCACCGATTTCTTCGGTGGCGGCTTTTTTTATGTTATTTAGATCAAGGCGCGCAGCGCGTTGATTTAAATGTCGTAATAGAGATGGAACTCGTGGGGATGGGGGCGCAGCCGTACAGCGTCAACCTCGTTTTCGGTTTTGTATTCTATCCACATGTCGATGGCGTCCTGGGTAAAAACATCCCCTTTCAAGAGAAAGTCCTGATCCGCTTGCAGCTCCGCCAGCGCTTCATCCAAGGAGCCCGGCGCAGACGGAATCTCGGCCAGTTCTTCGGGCGGCAAGTTGTAGATATTCTTGTCAAGTGGATCACCCGGATCGATCTTGTTTTCAATTCCGTCGATGACGGCCATCAACATGGCCGAAAAAGCCAGGTAGCCGTTACAGGACGGATCGGGCGTTCTAAACTCGATCCGTTTGGCTTTGGGCGAAGCAGAGTACATGGGGATACGAACCGCGGCACTGCGGTTCCGGCTCGAGTAGGCCAGGTTGACCGGCGCCTCGAAGCCCGGTACCAGGCGCTTGTAAGAGTTGGTGGTCGGGTTGGTGAACGCACACAAGGCCTTGCAGTGTTTCAGAATGCCGCCAATGGCATAAAGGGCTTCCTGGGAAACTCCGGCATATTTGTCACCGGCAAAGAGGGGCTGATCGCCTTTCCAAATGCTGATGTGAGTGTGCATGCCGGTCCCGTTGTCCTGAAAAAGGGGCTTGGGCATAAAGGTGACCGTATGATTGTGTCGGTAAGCCACATTTTTCAACACATACTTGAACCACATGAGCTGGTCGGCCATCTGCAGCAGCGGCTTAAAGCGCATATCGATTTCGGCCTGCCCGGCGGTGGCCACTTCATGGTGCTGACATTCCACATCGATGCCGAGGCCTTGCAAAACCAGCAGCATTTCGGTGCGGATATCCTGAAATTTATCCGTGGGCGGGACCGGGAAATAACCTTCTTTGTGGCGGGGTTTGTAGCCCAGGTTCGGGCCCTCATCGCGTCCGGAATTCCAGATGCCTTCAATTGAATCGATTTCATAAAAGGCCCGGTACTGGGAAGACTCGAAACGGATATCGTCGAAGATGAAAAACTCCGCTCCCGGTCCGATAAAAGCCGTATCGCCGATGCCCGTACTCTTGAGATACGCTTCGGCTTTGGCGGCGATGTGGCGTGGATCACGGGAATATGATTCCCGCGTAACCGGATCGACGATGTTGCCAATCAAAACCAGGGTCGGTTCAGCATAAAACGGGTCGATCTTGGCGGTGGCGGCCTCCGGGATAACCAGCATGTCACTGGCATTGATCGGCTGCCAGCCGCGAATACTGGAACCGTCAAACCCGAAGCCGTCTTCAAAGCTCCCTTCATCCAGTTCACTGATCGGCACCGTAAAGTGCTGCCAAACACCTGGAAAATCCATAAAGCGGATGTCGACGACTTTGGTTCCCTGTTCTTTGGCCATTGCCAATACTTCTTTTGGTGTCATGGTTCAATTCTCCTTTTTATTAGATTTAATGATGTGATGTTATTTAAGTAATATTAATTCAAATTGCGTGTAACGATAAATTTAGTGCACCTTAGGCCCTTAGATCTGAGAAAGCGTTTCCAATCACAGATGAGGGATTTTGCGTGAGATCAAGGCGGACGACTGATTTGAGCCGCAGGAATAGCTGGCTATTTTGAGGACTCAAATCGTGGCGCCCAACGCCGAGGTCACGTAAAAGAGCCATCTTTGCTTGGAAACTAGATGGCGTCATTGCCGGTCTCCCCCGTCCGGACCCGAATGGCCTCTTCCACAGGAAAGACAAAAATTTTACCGTCACCGATTTTGCCGGTATTGGCCGACTCGCGAATCTTTTCCACGACAGCAGCGGCCTGGTCGGAATCGACCACGATTTCAATTTTTATTTTGGGGATGAAATCGACCACGTACTCGGCCCCGCGGTAGATTTCCTTGTGCCCTTTCTGGCGGCCGTAGCCTTTGACCTCTGAGATTGTCATGCCCTGAATGCCCATGTCATTTAAGGCTTCTTTGACATCATCGAGTTTGAAAGGCTTAATGATGGCTTCGATTTTCTTCATGATTTATCCTCCTGTTTAAAAGTTACTCAAACGGTTGGTTACATCTGTATTTCAAAGGCGCGTTCACCGTGTATCGCATTGTCCAGGCCTTGCATTTCTTCTTCCTGTTCCACACGCAGCCCCCCTGTGAGCAAGCGGGTGACAAAAACCACAACCAGTGTTCCCACGGTTGTAAAGGCTGCTGTCGCAAGAATTGAAATCAATTGAATCCAGACCTGCTTGGGATTACCGTAAATGAGCCCCCGCCCGGCTTCGTTAATGGCCGGGTTGGCGAAGATGCCGGTCGCCAGGGCGCCCCACATACCGCACATGCCGTGAACACCAAAGGCGTCCAGAGAGTCGTCGTATCCGATTTTGGGTTTGAGCACAGCCACGCAGTAATAGCCGAGCAGGCCGGCCACCAGGCCGATTACCAGCGAGGCCGGCATGTTGACGAATCCGGCCGCAGGCGTAATGGCTACCAGCCCGGCCACAATGCCGGATGCCAGCCCCAGCACGGTCGGTTTTTTATCAACGGCCCATTCGGCAAACATCCAGGCCAGAGCCCCTGTTGCTGCCGATGTGTTGGTCACCAAAAACGCCGATCCGGCCACCCCGTCGGCTGCCAGCTGGCTGCCGGCATTGAAACCGAACCACCCGAACCACAAAAGGGCGGCACCCAAACCGGTCAAGGCGATACTGGATGGAAACATGGCATCCTTGCCGTAACCGAGCCTTTTGCCGAGAATCAGAGACAGCACGAGGCCGGCAAAACCGGCATTGATGTGAACGACCGTTCCACCGGCAAAGTCAAGCGCGCCCATGGAACCCATCCAGCCGCCGCCCCAGGCCCAGTGTGCAACCGGACAATAGACCAAGATCAGCCACAGAACGGTAAAAACAATCCAGGAAGAAAACTTCAGGCGATCAACGACAGATCCCAGCACCAGGGCGACGGTGATCCCGGCAAAGGTCATTTGAAACAGGGCAAACACATAAGTCGGAATCGTACCCGACAGACTCGCGACGGTGATGCCGTTCATGAAGATGTGATCCAGATTGCCGACGAAACCGGCCACATCCGGGCCAAAGGCCAGGGTGTAACCGCAGATCATCCAAATAACACTGGCCAGACAGTAGGCCACAATGGTCATGGCGTAGGTGTTCAACAGGTTCTTGTAACGGGACATGCCTCCGTAAAACAGGGCCAGACCGGCGGGTGTCATCATCATCACCAAGGCGGTCGACACGATTATCCAGGCGGTGTCGCCGGAATTCAGGCTGTCCGCGGCCCAAGCGCTCGAAAATGGTACCAGCAGGAGAATCATCGATAGAATAGAACGTTTAAATTTCATTTTGATTTACAACCTCCTCTTCGTTTTTTAAAATATTATCCGCGCGTTCTGTCGGGTAGGCAGGCATAAACGGCCGCCTCGATCGCGGACACCTGATCGTGAGAATCAATCTTTTGACCATCGTAGTCCCTGACATAAAACACATCGACGACCTGATCGATTTTGGTTGAAATCTTGGCCACCCAGATATCGAGGGCGCACCGGAACAGGGCGTCGGTAACACTAAAAAGCAATCCCGGGAAATCGTCTGTAAAAACCTCGACGATCGTAAAAAAACTGGAACTTTGGTTGTCGACAACCACCCGATGGGGCCGTCGGGATGGCCCTGGCTTGCCGCTTTTATAGCTTGCCAGTTTGGTCTGCAGGGCCTTTGCCAGATCCAGTCGCCCCTCCAGGGCAGACTGGAGGTCCTGTTCGGCTTTTTGCCAGCGCTCCTGCTCGAAGATTTGATCCGGGGGTGGTTTTACCTTAAAGATGTCCTGGGCCACCCCGTTGCGCCAGGTAAACACCTGGGCATCGAGGATATCCATGTTGTTGAGTGTGAAGGTACCGGCAATTTTTGAAAATAAGCCCGGTTGGTCCTGGGCACAGATCCGGACCGTACGCGTCTGGCCGTGGGCCGAGCGGCTGATGTGCCAGGCGAACCGTCTGTCCTGCATTGTCCAAAAGAGCGTGGCGCTGTCCATGATTTCCTGCGCCGTGGCATAAAGCAGATAGCGCGGGGACAGCACCGGATAAAGGTTCGCCATGGCTGCGCCCACGTCGGACTTGGCAGCCAGTTCAAATACTGCCGCTTTTTTGGCCTCCAGGGCCTTGACCGTTGCCTGGCCCGCCAACTCGCCTTTTTCGAGGATGTTCAATACCTTTAAAAATAGATCCCGAACGAGCGTTGCCGTCCATTCGTTCCAGGCCTTGGGGCCGGTGGCCTTGGCATCGGCAATGGTCAGCAGGTAAAGCATCTGCAAGCGCTTGATATCATTTATCCGGCGGGCGCAGGCGATAATGGTTTCTTCATCATGGATATCTCTGCGGGTGGCTGTTTTGGTCAGCAGGAGGTGCTCCTGGATTAAAAAGGCGACCGTGGCGACCTCACCGGGGTTCAATCCGTAACCCGGAAGGATCTGTTCGGCGATCCGGGCCCCTTTGACCGCATGATCGCCGCCAGGCATGCTTTTGCCGATATCGTGCAAAAGCGTTGCCCAAAAAAGGGCTTTACGCCGGCGTACGCTTTTATAAAGGTCCCGCACCAGGGGGTCCTCATGGGCGGCATCCGGGAGGCCGAAATTCTTCAAAATCTGTACGGCCCGCAACGAATGTTTGTCCACCGGGAACACATGGTATTCATCGTATTGAATCCGGTCTTGAATGTCTTTGGCCACCGGCAGGTAGCGCACCAAAAAGCCCGTGTTGAGCATCTCCTGCAGGGCATTGAAATTCGGCGCCGGAAGCTGCAAAATGCGTTCGAAACTTTGGCGTGCGGTTGGCGAGGCACGAAACGCGTCATCAACCAGGTAGCCAAACTCGTTGACCATCCGTTTGGCTTCGGCGGTCAGCGGTATGCGCAAACGCACACTTTCTTCAAAGATAGCGATCAACAGCTCCGGATTTTCCAGGATGGCCTTCGATGACCTGAATGACAGCACATCATTGTGCACTTCCAGGCCCAAGAAGTCCGTCTTTTTAGGATGGCGAGCCCGCGACCGTGCCCGCGGGGTGAACCCGTGCTCGAAAAGAAACATCAGGTGTTGCTGTTTCATGAAGTCCATCTGGCGGTGCAGCTCCCCTAAAAACAGTTCAACGGGCTGCATGCCATCGGTTTGTTTAAACCCCAGGGCTTCAGCCATTTTGATCTGATTTTCAAAGTGCAGTTGATCACACCGGCGCCCGGTCATGGCGTGCAGGCGGTTCCGCACGCCCCAGATAAAACCCAGCGCCCTGCGGACCTCTCTATACTCCCTGTTGGAAAGATAGCCCATGTATTCGAGATCCCGGGGCTCTTTGACATTGAACACGATCCGGGCCAGCCACAGCATGGTATGGTAATCACGCAAACCACCCTGCCCTTCTTTCAGGTTTGGTTCGAGCAGGTAGGATGAATCGCCAAAATATTGATGGCGCTCCTGGTTGCGCCTCACCAGCCAGGCGCCTATTTTCTTGGAGCGCTTGGCCAGGATTTTTTTGCGGAAATCCTCCATCATTTCTGTATAGACCTGGGACACACCACACACAAAGCGTGCGTCCAGCAACGGAATCAGGACATCATAATCTTTGGCCGCCAGGCGCACGCATTCCTTTACCGAACGGGTGGCGTAACCGACTTCCAGGCCGATATCCCACAAGGGGTACACGATCTCCCGGATCAGGTCCTCGGCCCGGGGGGGCAATTTCTTTTTGAAAAGTAACAGCAGGTCGACATCCGAGTGCAGGCACTGCTCCTGGCGGCCATATCCTCCCAGGGCGATGAAAGCGTAGGGGTTTTTATTGATCCCCATTTGGGGACCGACCGTGCTGGCTTCGAAGCTATCGATGAAATAGGCATCCAGCAGGCCGGCATTGCGCACCAAATAGTCAGACGCCTGGTTTTTCAGGAAGCGACCGATCAAATGCTCGCGCTTGGCCTGCAGGGTTTGGGCGACCGATTCAAAGTTGGGTAATGCTTTGGCAGTGGACAATGTCTGTTTCGCTTTCCCGCTAAAATCGTTGCACGATTTTATTTGACGCGACGGCGGCGTTATTCAAGGCTTAGAAATGCGAAAATAGATTGCAACGGGCGTGCCACTAAAAGAATATTATTTTTTTAATTTAAATAACAGCATGTTATGTGAATTATAGATGGGTGGTCGCAACTCGACTGGTTACATATTTGTTATAAACAGGCTTAAAAAGTTACAAATTTGTTTTGGCGATTCGAACAAGGCGGGTTTGGGGGGCAGACACGGGTGTTGTGTCCCGGATGTGTCTTAATAAGATGATCGTTTATCGGATCCGTCGGCTCTTCTGAAAAAAATCCGAAACAGTTTCGCAGGCGCACGACCCTGAGCCAAGTCGAAAGGCAAATTCGAAGCGTTAGATCATGACACCCAACGCCGAAATCACGCAAAAAGACCGTTCAGGGGCGGGCACTGCCCAAATAACGCTGCCACACAGCTTCAACCCCGCGCCTCAAATCATCAAAACGGTCACCCGGGATGCGGGCGGCCTGATCCTGCAAATCGAGCCGGTGGGTGGTGGCGCGATAGACCAGGTAGGCATGCCGCAAAAAATAGGCCGTGTTTTCGTCCAGGATCCCGTTTTCAACCAAGGCTTGCAGTTGACGCACATTGTCGGACCAG
>Ga0180435_10006009_pt1 | contig 11684 bp, 13 predicted proteins | sample SS_ome_3_FD_132467 | JGI IMG/M metagenome (GOLD analysis project Ga0180435, IMG submission 132467) | Hypersaline lake sediment archaeal communities from the Salton Sea, California, USA - SS_3_S_1 metaG | ecosystem: Environmental > Aquatic > Non-marine Saline and Alkaline > Hypersaline >...
ACCTGAAGTCGCCATTTTGATGGCGCCGAGGGTAACCTTTGCAAGAGGGGTGAAGTCGTAACAAGGTAGCCGTAGGAGAACCTGCGGCTGGATCACCTCCTTTCTAGGGAGTATGGACCGACTACAACTGAATCAGGACTGCACTATCCCTTTCTTCCCATCCTCATCCATTGCAGGATTCTCTTTGGATTTCCCTGTCTGATTGGGATTGGCGGGAATCGCTGTGCATCGGTCGTGCGCTTGCCGCGCGTGCGAGTCGACCTTGTGTCTCCCCGTTCTTGCTGACGGGTGACGCGCGTCACCTTGCCCCGTGAGACACAGCTAGCGGCTCTCTGCCCCCTGTCCAAGCTCGGAGACCAGCTGCCGGATAGCCTCTGTCCGGTTGAGAAAGGGAGGGCGGATGATACCGAGCGTCAGTGACAAAGTGCACTTCTCGAAGTTGGTCGCAGACGTTGGCGACCTGATGCAGGCAGATCGCGGAGAGACGATCTACCATCCGGGAACGCTGAGCACAACGGTCTACCACGTCGAGAAGGGACGGGTGAAGCTCGCCTACCTCGACGAGAGCGGAAAGAAGCTCACACTGTCCATCGTCGACGAAGGGGAGATCTTTGGCGAGATGTGCTTGGTTGGAGAGAAGCAGCGGCGCCATCTTGCGACCGCGATCGAGGACTCGATCCTTCGATGCATTCCCAAGCGCGCCTTCTCCGAGGCCATCAACGAGGATCCCGCGAATGTCGCCGTGCTTGTCCGACACTTCGCCCATCGAATGCACGAATACGAGGAAACGCTTGAGGATCTTGCGTTCCGTGACATTCAAGCACGTCTCTCACGCCAACTGCTCAAGCTGTCCAACGACTACGGCGTCGAGACGAAGGAGGGCATCCTGATCGGCTTCCCGGTCACGCACAAGGATCTCGCCGACATGATCGGATCGGCGCGTGAGAACACGACGTTGGCTCTCAACCGCTTCGAGAAGGAAGGCATCCTCAACAAGAGCCGATACAAGATCGTCATTAAGAACGAAGCAGGACTCCGCAAGAAGATCACGACTCTCTGACCAGCGGTCAGAGAGTGATGCGAACGGACCTCTTCGAGGCCCCTTCGCATGCCGGACAGGTACCGGAGGCCTGGAGCCAAAGCATACTGACGACTCGCCCGGAGAGCTGGTCGAGGGGACGGCAACGCGCCGTCCCCTCTCGCTTTGCACTGTGCTCGGTGCCCTTCCTTGCGGTACGATCGCACATCATGAGCGAGGCGCACGCCAGGAGGTGCGAGACGTGAGCATTCACATTAGCGCCAAGCCGGGAGAGATCGCCGACAAGATTCTCTTGCCGGGCGACCCCAGGCGGGCGAAGTTCATTGCGGAAACGCTCCTTGAGGGAGCCACATGCTTCAACGAAGTGCGGGGGATGCTGGGGTTCACCGGGATCTACAACGGCCAGGAAGTCTCCGTCATGGGGACCGGAATGGGCCTGCCGTCGCACTCCATCTATGTGCATGAGCTTCTGGCCGAGTATGGTGTCAAGCAGCTTATTCGAGTCGGGACGTGCGGCGCGCTGCAGCCCGATCTTCAGATCGGCGACATCATTCTGGCGATTGCATCCTCGACCGACTCCCACGTGAATCGGATCCGGTTCTCCGGCCAGGACTACGCACCCGTTGCCAGCTTCCCCCTTCTGCTGGAGGCGTACCAGGCAGCCACCGCTCGTGGGATGGGCGTATCCGTCGGCGGGATTCTCACGTCGGATACGTTCTACTACGACGAGCCCGACGCGTGGAGGATCTGGGCGCGGTTCGGAACACTTGCCGTGGAGATGGAGACGACGGGACTCTACACCCTCGCCGCCAAGTTCGGCGCCGCAGCTCTCTCGATCCTGACGGTTAGCGACAATCTGGTGACAGAAGCTGCGACATCTTCCGAGGAACGCGAGACGGGTTTCTCAAGAATGGCTGAGTTGGCGCTGGATGTGCTGACCTAGGCCGACGGTAGCTTCGAAGACGGAAGGGGAAGAGGAGGACGCTGTGGAGAGAGTCGGTCCGACCCTTGCGCTGATTGCGGTATCGGTAAGCGCGGCGATTGCCACGATCGTCATTGTGCTGGCGTTGTTCGCATCTCGCACGATGTGGATCGTGCTTCCCGTCTCTGGGATTCTGGGCGTGCTGGGCTGCGTTCTCGGCATTGTCGCCTGGAAGGCGGGCGTCGGCGCCGACTAGGTAGGGGCAGTCCGAGCCGGCCATGTTTGAGTCTCGAACCCCGACTTCCTCTCCTTAGAGCGTGGAGCCTCTCAAGACCTTGCTCTCCCGCCCGGCATCCGGAGGGATGTGTTGTAGATGGGGGCCTGCGACACACGGGTTCCTCGCACAGGCTCTGGCCTCTTCAGCCGGGCCGTGATAGGCTGCGCACGATTCAACTGGAGGTGTCGAATGAATATCGGTCTTGTCGTCTACTCGTGGTCGGGACATACCAAGGAAGTGGCGCAGAAACTACGCGACAAGCTGGCATCCGGAGGACACAACGCGACGCTTGTCGACATCCCTCTGACGGCGGAACGCAAGCAGGGCGCCAGAGACTTCGAGATTGCGCAGCGGCCTGACCTGGCAGCCTATGACGGTCTCGTCTTTGGCGCTGCCGTCGAGGCGTTCTCGCTCTCGCCCGTCATGATTGCCTATCTCAAGGATGTCGACTCGCTTGCGGGAAAGAAGGTCGCTTGCTTGGTCAGCCAGCAGTTTCCCTTCGCGTGGATGGGCGGGAATCGGGCTGTGGGGCAGATGACGAAGCTCTGCAAGGCGAAGGGCGCGACGATCGTCAGCTCGGCAATTGTCCATTGGACGGCATCGAAGCGCGGCGCGTCGATCGCAGCTGCAACGGAAACCCTAACCCGGTCCTTCTAGCCGGCGTCCGACTGCATCTGAAGCTTGACGCACCTGCGCCTTCGTTGGGTCACCGGGAACGAGCGTCCAGCGGATCCAACACGGCTCGCCACGCATCGAGCTTCCGCGCGTACGCAATCGCATGCGCCGGACTCGTCGAAGGCAGGCGCGCGAGCGTGCAGCGCTCACGTAGATCGGGTGACAGGCTGGCATGAATGTGCGAGCGGAAGGCCTGCTCGGCCTTGGTTCCGTTGAAGAGTAGGGCGCGAAGGGTTGGCTGCTGTTGGAGGAGTGACGCGATGTCATTGGCCTCTTCGCTCTCTCGCACGATGCTCGCGTCGAGGCTGCCATCTCGGTCGCACGCTGCGAGCACATCCCACAGGGCAACGCCGGCCATCTGAAGCGATGAAGTGCGATCGGCATACGATTCCGAAGGATCGCACAGCCCAAGGTCGCCGAGAAGCCTCCAGAACACGTTTCGTGGATGCGCGTAGTACTCGTTCGCCTGTAGCGACTTGATCCCCGGCATCGAGCCAAGAATCAGGACTCGAGGCATTTCGCCAACAATGGGTCCGAAGCTCGTTACGTGCACGCAGCATTGTATCCGGATCCGACACCCACGTTGACTCGCTCGAAGCTCTCGACCATCCTCGCTGCCATTCGGAGGCTTCTCATCATCGAAGCAGGGAGGGAACATGAGCGACGAACAGGCAATCCGAGCCGTCGCACTCGACTACATCGAAGGCTGGTACGAGGCGGATGCGGGTCGAATGGATCGTGCACTGGCGCCCTACCTCGCCAAACGCCGCGTCGTGTCGGCGGTCGAGATCTGGGACATCGACAAGGCATGGATGGTCTCGGCGGCCCAGGAAGGGCGCGGGAAGCTTGAGGAACCAGAGAACGGTCGGCGCGAGGTCACGCTGCTCGATCGAACGGGGCGCATGGCCTCGGTAACGGTCGTCGCCGAGGCGTTCACCGACTACCCACACCTCGCCAAGACTGGGGATAGTTGGTCGATCGTCAATGTGCTATGGGACTTCCACGAGGAGCAGTCATCGACTCCCGATTCGCGCTGATCCGGCCTTCTCACGGAGCTGCAATCGGTCGCCTGGCGAGAGAAGGCCTCTACGTCGTCGGCAGGCCTGCAAGTGCCTCCTTGGCCTCCGCGATGGCGTTCCGATCGATGGGCGAAGCGGCCTGTTCGGCGCGCTCGATGATCTCGGTGAGGGCCAGCCGCTGAGCCACAGGTAGCGCATCCTCCGCCGGAGTGGCCACATCGGGTTGGACTCCCTCGCCCTCCCAGTTGCCTCCAGTGATCGGGTTGATTGCCCTGCCACAGGGAATGAACGCGTCGAAGTGGTCTGCGAGGATGAAGCGCTCTCCCGGATGGGCGCCCCCTCCAGTCGCCTCGCCAACGATCAGCGCCCGATCCAGGGCCTGGAGATCGTAGGCGAACTCCTCACCGGCCGAGAATGTGAAGCCGCTGGTCAAGATGTAGATGGGGATGCCGGGAAGCTTCCGTCCTGGCACATGGGGCATCGTCCATGATTGAATGGTCGAGTCATCGGGACGCCAGTAGAAGTCATTGAGGTGCGTCGGTTCGTCGAAGAAGTAACTGCACGCAAGGCGGACCATGCCGCCGTAACCACCTCCGCATTCGCGAAGGTCGACGATCAGAGCGTCGACATGCGCAAGGAAGGCCATCGCTCCAACAAGCGTGCCTCCGCCCTTCTCCGGCTGGCCGAATCCTCGGATGTTGATGTACCCAACGTTTCCCGGATGGATCTCAAGTCTGCTGAGGCCGAAGTTCGCGCGGCGAGATCGAGCTTCTGCCTGCTCCATCCGCGCGGTGGCGTCGAGGTCATTCGAGAGAGGCTCGCGATGCCATGACACGCCAAGGTGCTGGTCCTGGTTGATGCTCTGAAGGTGCCGAGTCAGCAGGAGTGCCAGCGCTCTTCCACTCTGGCACTTCTCGTACGCTCCGTCCTGCCTCTGGCGCTGAATCTCAGCCTCAATCCTGGCGGCCATGTCCGGGAACACGTAGTTTGCGTTGACTGTCTCAAGCAGCGCGTCGATGACTTCGTCACGCTCTCTTGTCGACAAGGTGCATGTGGACATAATCAGGCTTCTCCGGCAGTCGCGATCGATTCGCGGGATGAGAAAGCGATGGCGCGTACGGGGCAGGTCTCCACACACAGGCCGCATCCGAAACACCGGTCCACGTCGAGGCTGGCTTTGGATGTCCCCTCAGGCAATGTATAGGCGCCGAACAGACACCTTCCGACGCACGTTCCGCAGCCAATGCACTTGCCCAAATCAAGCGTCGCCACGTAGGCAGACCGGGTTATGGCATCGCTGTACTTGAACTGCCTGAGCCCATTGAGTGGCTTGCAGCAGCAAGAGCAACAGGAGCAGACAAAGCCCACAGCCGTGGCGTCTACCGGGTCATCCTCGGCTCCTGCACGCCGATAGGCCATGTGAACAAGGCCCTGCCGATACGTTTCGTCAAGGAGGGCCATCGCCTCGGTGCGATCGATCGCGCGCCATCCGTGCTCGGAGATCTTTCTGGAAGCCTCCTCATTGAGGGCAAGGCAGGATTCCAGGAGGCTACTGCAGTTCTGCTCCTCCTCGCGACAGAGGCAGTTGCCGACGGCGATCATCTCTGCGCGGTGTAGACGCTCCTGCATCTCCGGCTGAGACAGGATGACCTGCTCGGAGCCCAGTTTGATATGGACGGGGATCGTCAGTCCGGTGAACTGGCCGGTCGCCTCGAGAACGTCTTTGCGTGAGTACGTCATGAAGTCTCCTTTCATGGATGGCGGCTGATGATACGCTCCCGATCCGTGCGGGCGCACTTGTGTACCCTTGGAGATCATGAAGGATGCCGAATGGGTGCACCTGGAGACGAAGAGGCTGAGGCTTCGGCGGTTCACATCGGCCGACGTAGATCTCATCGTCGACCTCGACTCGGATCCAGAGGTGACGCGCTACACGAATGGAGGGCGTCCGACCACCAGAGAGGATGTGGAGTGCGTTCACCTGCCACGCGTTCTCGCCTTCTACAACGAGGGAGAGAACCTCGGCTACTGGGCCGCCGTGGAGAAGCCATCGAGTCGCTTCATCGGCTGGTTCCACTTCCGCCCCCATCCGTCCGATCCCTGGGAGATCGAACTCGGCTACCGTCTCAAGCGAGAGGCCTGGGGAAAGGGCTACGCCACCGAAGGCTCCTTGGCCCTCCTTGAGCGGGGTTTCAGGGAGCTCGGCATCGCCAAGATCGTCGCCGACGCGCTTCTCGCCAACCGACGTTCGACCCGGGTGATGGAGAAGCTCGGCATGTCGCTTGAGAGCGAGTTCGTCTGTGGGCCCGATGAGTTCCCCGGGTTCGGCTTTGAGGAGCGGCGTGGCGTGAAGTATGCCATCACGCGCGAGGAGTGGGAGCAGCGTACAAGGGATCTCGAACTGCAAGTGTAAGGCTTTGGATGGAATTCTATTGCATCGTAGAAAGATGCAATGTGTAGTTCGCCAACCCGAAATGGCAAAGCTGGCGAAAGCCAGTGACGCAAAGTTACGGGCCTAACGGAGGAATCCTAGGGTCGCCGAACTGCCGAAGGACGGGCTCGCTGCCTCCAAGCGGCGGGCTGTTTTGTTCTGCGTTCCGAAAGGTTGCCTCCGATTGGCGAGAGCCCAGCGTCTTGCTCAACCTGTGAGCGATGCTCCGCGGAAGCCCAGCGCGTCTTGCATGGTGCAAGAGCTGAGGGGCAAACGCACTCCGTGCCTCCTTACGAGCAAGCTCCACGCGCGGCGATAGTGGGGGACGCCACGGCAGCGTTCCCCGCCGCGTAGTCAACTCCAGCACATGCTGAGTGGCTAGCCGGGGACGGCTACGTCAGTTACGACGGTGTGGGGGCCGCGGCTGTCCGTCCAGGTGATCGTCGCCCAGAAAGTCATCCCGATCGGGTATCCCCCTTCGGAGTAGAGCGACTCGAAGACCTGTCGGCCGCCTTCGAACAGGAACGACTCGGTCTTGTGCGTGCCGCAAGGGGCAGTCCAGCTCACGTAGAGCGGAATCGGAAGGTTGCCAGAACCAGGGACCTCTGTGACCTCGAAGATGCATGCGAGCTCAAGAACTCCCGTGCCCCCTTCGGGGTGAGATACGATGCGCACGTCCGCATCCATTCCATCTGAGGACGAGGCCCCTGATCCCTCGCCAAGGATAGGCTGAACGCAACCCTGTGCCATCAACATGGCGGCAAGCACGATCGCCATTGAACTCCACCTAGCAGCCTTCTCTCTGACCTTCGATCGCACCGCGTATCGCATGGTCGTTCATGTCCCCTTTCGGATCCTGCGGATAGTGGACAAGGATAGTCATCTTCTCGGGTGACCCTCTCCCTCCTGTCGTGAGAAGTCCGGACGTGTCTCCTGACATGGGAGAGGACGACTGTCCGAGGCTCGGTGAGTCCTGGGCACGTAGTACAAGGACGAGGCGCTGGCTTGCAGCACCTCGTCCCTCTCATGGGACATGGGCACGCCATGCCACTCTAGCTGGCTGCGACTAGACGTGCTTGATCCAGGCGTGCTGCATCCCCTTCTCGATGAAGCCAAAGGCGTGATAGAACGGCTCCCCGCAGTTCTCCATCGGCATCCATGTCGAGCCGAGCGCCTGGAGGCGCCTGATCCCTTCGCAGAGGATCTGTTCGGCCAACCCCTTGCGGCGATGCTCTGGATGCGTGCTCAGCGGTTCAAGGTGTCCCACCTTGTTGACATCGTCGTGCCAGATGATGGCGCACGCAGCGTAGTCGCTGTTGGGGGCGACGATGACAAGGTCATTCTCCTTGCGGTAGTCCGGAGCGCGCTGCAGCTCGTGGTACGAGAAGGCCGACGGCCACTCCTTGGGATCCTCGTGATCGAAGCCGCGTCCGAAGATCTCGCGGCGCTTATCGATGTCGTTCTCGTCGGCCATCGTCTGCTGCCTATACCCTTCCGGTAGGCTGGTCTCGGGGACGTTGCCAAACGTGTACGTAAGATACGGATTCTCCGATTCGTCCTTGCGGACATAGCCGCGATCCTGAAGCACGCGATTCAGCGCTTCGTCGGAGTCGAACGCCCACATGTGCACTCGGTTGCGGTTTGGATCGATGTAGAGCTCCTCGCCGACGGCGACCATGTCGGCAACCAAGTCAGCGTGGTCGGGATGCCGTTGGATGAAGATCTCGCCGAAGCCGGAGTGCTGCGGGTGCGGGTGCTCGATGCAGGTCACACCGATGATTCGCCCGTTCGTGTCCTCCCAGATACGAATCAGGCTCTCCCAGAGTTCGATCGCCTTCAGGCTTCCCTCAGGAGTTCCCACGTCGGTGCCTTCCGATCCCAGCATGGGTGCGACGAAGTAGCGCGCGTAGTTCAAGCGCTCCAGGCCCCAGTTGTAGGGGTGGGAGAACGCACAATAGGTCTCTTTCAGGAAGTCTCGGACACGGATGAAGTCGCGATCGGGGTTGTAGCTTCGCATACGTGCGGTCATGGTTCCCGCTTTCGTGCGTGGTGAATCGAACTCCTAGCGAGGCGGCCCCTGTGGCATCGCAAGTCGGGAAGGATGCTCTAGAGCGTTCAACCAACGTATCGGTGCGAATGGAAACAGAGGCAGCCTAGTCTGTCAGCGAGCTGGCAAGAATCATCGACTGGCCTCCCTTGCGTAAGGCTCAGTGTCACGCTGAGCCCACGAGACGGTACGGTTCTTGGAAGCCTGACGCATCCTGGCCACGGAGAATCAGACCAGCTCTGGGAATCTGGAGTGCCTCTCCCTGGGAAGAGAAGCTAGATGGAGTATCCCGTAGACCTCCTGGCCGTTGGGCGAGAATGCTATTTGGCAGCGGGATTACCTGGAACTCTCGTAGTTGACCGCGTGAATGGGGATGCTGAACGTTCTCGTCGTCCGGCGTCCGAAGGGCCCCTCGGCGGTCACACGGATGTAGCCGTCTTGCGCGGGCACCTCTTCCCCCTGATCGATCGGGCCGCCGAACTCAAACTGGTTGGTCACGCGGCCAATCAGGTAGGGATAGCCTTGTTCGAGACCGGTGGGAGCGTAGGGGAGATCCTCTCCCGGAATGCTTGCGTACATCGGATAGACGATGCAGGCATCGTCATGCCATTGGCCCAGATAGACAGCGTGATAGTCACCGTCGTAGGGCGCGATGAAGATCGAGTAGCGCGTGGCGAACGCCGATCCCCAGACTTCGACCTGCACCACCTCGCTGTCGGCGGAGACCGTGAAGTCCAGCAACGTGCGCTCCCCCGGTTTGAGCGACCAGCGATCGTTGAGACCGTTGATGATCAGACCGTAGATCACCGGTGGAGCGTTCGTTCCGGTCGCATGAACGGTGTCCGATCGGAGCTCGCCGGCAAACTCGGTTTCGACGGTTGCCTCCCATTCCAAGCTGTCGACTTCGACGTCCAACGTTGGGCTCTCCTGCGTGATCGTCTCATCGGGAAGGTGAAACGTGTAGCTGTCGCCGATGTCGGAGACGGTGATCGTAGCGGTGAACGGGACATGCCCGCGCATCGGTTCGATCCTGGCTGTGAAGTCCGGGACGGAGCGTGTGCACCCGTAGGGCAATGCCAAGAGGACGGCGAGAGCGATGAAGCTCAGCTTGCGTTGTAGAGTTCTGCGATTCACCATTGCCGTCTCCTCCGTACTGCACAGAGGATACCGGCTGGAGCCGGAGTCGGGAAGGTGAACGCCATGCGCTGGCGGGCGCGCCCGTCTGATCGCGTGATGGGGCGAGAGTGAGCGCTCTCAAGGAGGACCTCATGAGCCAACGCTCTGCGGGAGGACGTCCTTCGGGAATGCTCGGGTTCACCTTCGTCTGGGCCGGCCAGATCCTCTCTGTGCTGACATCGAGTGCCACGAGCTTCGCGCTGACCCTCTGGGCCTACGAGACGTACGGAAGCGCGACTGCCCTTGGCGTGATCGCGACCGCCTTTCTCATTCCATTCATGGTTCTGACTCCGATTGCCGGCGTCCTCGTCGATCGTCACAGCCGGAAGCTGATGATGATGGTCAGTGATGTCGTCGCGGCTGTGGCCACTGTCGGCATTCTGGCGATTCACATCACGGGTGATCTCCAGATCTGGCATTTGTACTTGGCGTCCGCAATCATGGGTTTGGGGCACACGTTCCAGTGGCCGGCCTACTCTGCTGCGATCACGACCATGCTCCCCAAAGAGCACTACAGCCGTGCCAACGGGATGATGTCGCTTGTGGAGTCGGGCCCTGCCGTCTTCGCGCCCATTCTTGCCGGCGCGCTCTATCCCATCCTTCGCCTCCAGGGCATTCTCATGCTCGATATCGCGACTTTTCTGGTGGCCGTTGCTGCCCTGGCCTTCGTCCATATCCCGCCTCCTCAGAAGACGGCCGAAGGCGAGGCGAGCCGGGGTGGAATGCTCAAGGAGTCTCTCTACGGCTTCAGGTACATCTTTGAGCGGAAGAACCTGCTTCACCTGTTGCTCTTCTTCTTGACGCTCAATGTCGTCATCGGGTTGGCGTTCAATGTCTTCTCGCCCTACATCTTGGAACGGACACGGAACGACAGCGCGTATCTCGGCTATGTGCGGTCGGCGGCGGCGATCGGCGCGGTCGTGGGCGGTCTGCTGGTCGGGCTGTGGGGTGGCTTCAAGCGGCGGATGAGGAGCATCCTGATCGGAGAGGCGCTGACCGGTCTCGTCGCGCTCATCTGCTTCGGTCTTGTGAGGAGCCTGCCTTTCTGGATCGTTGTTGCCGGACTGGGTGCGATCTTCGGGCCGTTCGTCAATGGCGCGAGCCAAGCGATCTGGCAGGCCAAGGTTGCACCCGATCTGCAAGGGCGCGTCTTCTCAGCACGGCGATTCATTGCGTTCGCCATTGGACCGGTTGTTCCCGTGGCCTCCGGCGCACTGGCCGACTATGTGACGGAACCGGCCATGACGTCGGCCACCTGGCTGTCGAGAACCTTTGGGTGGCTCGTGGGAACAGAGCCAGGCTCGGGCATGGCCCTGCAGTTTGTGCTAGCTGGTGTCTTGTACGTGTTGCTCGTTCTTGGAGCCGCACTGTTCCTCCCGACGATTCGCAATCTGGAGGATCAGCTTCCGGACCACGATGAATCGGAACGCGTTCCGACGGACAACGAACGAGCAGACGTCTAGGCGCGACTGCTGCAGGGAGCCCAGGCGGAAGATCGCCTTCTGCCAAACTAGGTCTCGACTGTGCAGACGAGTGCGGGCCTCGCGCCGAGGCGATAGCAGAAACGGAGCGTCTCGCCGCCGCGCAGCGCCCCCTGGGTTGGGATGGGCTTGGGAAGTGTTAGCCCCGAGTCGCGCACGCGAAGCGTGTGCTCGCCGAACACGGTTACGACGGTGTGTAGGATGGCGGTGTCGCGAGATCCAAGCTCACGGGGGATGCGGACCGCGTTTGCTGGCAATGCGCCTGTCTCCTCGGCGGGCCAGGATTGGATCGTCTCGGCGCACAGCTCGAAGACCGATCCGAGGAGGATTCGATCCGGCTCGGTCGGGCCGGACTCACCTTCGCCGTACTCGACGCAACCGTACTCTCTCGACGGGTCAACGAAGTACGCGTTGACTTTCACCGAAGCCGGAAGAAGGATCGCGTTCGGCGCTTGGGCCGCAAGGTGCCGGAAGATCGAGACCTGCGGCTCCTTCTCTAGCGCCGCATTCATCGTCTCACTCAGAATGATGTCCGGCGTGTGGCCCTCCGGAATCTTGTAGGCGCAGGCGTCTTCGACGACTTCGTCGGCAATGAACGCGCTCAGGCCGAATGTGTC
>Ga0180435_10006010_pt1 | contig 11683 bp, 8 predicted proteins | sample SS_ome_3_FD_132467 | JGI IMG/M metagenome (GOLD analysis project Ga0180435, IMG submission 132467) | Hypersaline lake sediment archaeal communities from the Salton Sea, California, USA - SS_3_S_1 metaG | ecosystem: Environmental > Aquatic > Non-marine Saline and Alkaline > Hypersaline > Sediment...
AACACGGCACATTCCGCCACTTCCGGATGATCCGCCAACACCTCTTCCATGGCCCCGGTGGACAGGCGGTGTCCGGCGACATTAATGATGTCGTCGGTCCGGGACATCACATAAACATATCCCTCCGGATCTATGTATCCCGCGTCAGCCGTCTTGTAGAATCCGGGAAACTCCTCCAGGTAAGATTCAATAAAGCGTTTGTCATCGTTCCAGAGTGTCGGCAAAGATCCTGGCGGCAGGGGCAGTTTAACCACCAGTGCGCCGATGTCGCCCGCTTCAACAGGTTTGCAGTCCTGATCCACCACCTGTACGTTCCAGCCCGGAGCCGCTTTGGTGGGCGAACCCTCCTTTACCTCATAATGATGGAGCCCCAGACAGTTGGCACAAATGGCCCATCCGGTTTCAGTCTGCCACCAGTGGTCGATTACCGGAACCTGTAAGTATTTTTCAGCCCATTTCAGCGTATCGGGGTCCAGCCGTTCACCGGCCAGGAACAGGTGCTTGAAATTGCTCATATCATACTTTTTGAGCATTTCGGCATTGGGATCCTCCCTTTTTATCGCCCTGAAAGCCGTTGGGGCCGTAAACATGGTTTTTACTTTATGGTCGGCAATAACCCGCCAGAACACTCCCGCATCGGGAGTGCCCACCGGTTTGCCCTCAAAGAGGATGGTGGTGCAGCCCTTGAGCAAGGGTCCATATACAATATACGAGTGGCCCACGACCCAGCCCACGTCTGAAGCGGCCCAATACACATCCCCCGTATCCACGTTGTAGACGTTTTTCATGGTCCATTTGAGGGCCACCATATGCCCGCCGTTATCCCGCACTACCCCCTTGGGCTGTCCGGTGGTGCCGGAGGTGTAGAGGATATACAGGGGATCCGTGGCTGCCACGGGGACACAATCATGGGGCTTGGCAGCGGCCGCCGCCTCAACCCAGTCCACATCCCTGCCAGGAACCATGCTGGCGGTTTCCATGGGGCGTTGAAAGATCACACAGGCCTGGGGTTTGGCATCTGCCGCGGCCATATCGATGGCTTCATCCAGCAGTGGTTTATAGGAGATGATGCGTTTGACTTCGATCCCGCAGGAAGCCGTTACGATCACTTTGGGTTTGGCATCGTTGATACGAGTCGCAAGTTCCTTTGCTGCGAATCCTCCGAAAACCACGGAATGGACCGCCCCCAGGCGGGCACAGGCCAGCATGGCAATGGCGGCTTCGGCGATCATGGGCATGTAGATCAGTACCCGGTCACCCTTGGCCACCCCCTGCTCCGCCAGCACACCGGCGAAAGTGGCCACAGCATCCCGCAGTTCTGTGTAAGTGTATTTTTTTATGGAGTCGGTTACCGGGCTGTCATAGATCAGTGCCAACTGGTCTCCCCTGCCCTGCTCGATATGGTAGTCCAGAGCGTTGAAGCAGGTATTTACCTCTCCTCCGGTAAACCATCGGTAAAAGGGCTTGTTGCTGTCATCCAGCACTTTATCCCATTTTTTGTACCAGTGACAATCTTCAGCAGCTGCGGCCCAGAATACCTCCGGATCATTAATGGATTTGTTAAAAGCTTCAACATACGGGTTGGTCATATTCTGTCCTCCTTAGGGTTGGTGAAACCAATGGGTGTTTCCCTTGCGAATTAATAGAACTTTGCTACGGTTTAAAAAATTATTGGGCCTAAAGCAAAGGATCGGCTGCAATGGTTCACCCCTCAAACTGGCAGGGTGCCTTGCTTGGCCGATCCGCGGCGAAATAATGAATTCACCCTTCATAGGGTTTGACATGGAGTGGCCTAATGCATTGTTGCCATATAATGGATGAAAGCAATTGTGGCACCCCAGGGCGATAATTCGGCAGCCCTGGATTCCCGAGGGGTATCCTCCGCAATCCAGGGCTTTATCCTATTCGGTGTTTAGCCCCACAATCCCCAGCCAAAAGAGGCGGTGAAGAGAATGGAAAACACAACCAATATGATCATCCACATGTCTTCGGGTTTCATAGAATTTTCTCCTTCCATGATAAAGTTCATTGGATCCATTGAACCCAGTACATACTTTTCTGTCTTGGGTTAAGCCTCTTTCACCACGATCATGGTCTCTTTGTTGGCCCGCTCGATCTGGACTTCGTTGGTGGTGGACATTTCAGCTTTAAAACAGAGAGCCCACATCATGATGATGCCCAGAATCCACCACAGGATCTGCCAGGACCACAAGGGGGTAAATCCGGAGAAGGAGAAGGCGCTGTTGCCGATGATACAGGCCGGACCAATGGCGAAGAAATACCACACCGGCGTGGCAATCTTCATGATACCGCGCCATTTCTTGCCGCTTTCCGAAGGTTCGTCCACGCTGTCCAGCCATTTGCGCACCTCGGCCTGGCGTTCGATGGTCTCCTGGCTGTCCTTGATACCGAAGCCTTTGCAGATGAACGCAACTACGAGACCGGAGGCTACACCCCAGAACGCACAGTGCATGGAGAGGGGATTGGGCCATACCTTGTAAGTCAGGGCTACGGCAATCATTCCCGACAGAACGCCGAGCACTGCTCCCAAGGAGGGATAGCGTACGCCCCAGATTACACCCAGCAGCAGCACGTACATGACGAAGCCGAAGGCCGTGGCCAAGGCGCCCAGGATAACCAGAGCCGCCTTGGAGGTTAACCCCACCGTAAGGGCGGCGACCGTGAGTACGGAGGCCAGGATGCGGTTGACCCAGATCTGCTCGCTATGGCTGGCTTCCTGTTTCTTAATGTAGCGCCAATAGACATCCCGCAGGAGAATGGAACCACCGGTGCCGATGTAAGGAGCTGCCGTGGAGTGAATGGCGGCGATGGCACCCATGAAGACGATGCCCAATACCACCGGCGGCAGGAACTCTTTCATCAGGGTGGGCACAACGGTTGCCTGCCCGATGCCCTGGAAGGCCTCCGTGCCGGCCACTTCGAGAACCTTGGCGCCCATGCCCTGGAACGCAGTGAAGAAGAACAGGGCGAAGCCCACCACAAAGGTGGACATGAAGGCCTGCTGCCAGGCCAAAGGTTTGGGGGACTTGATGCCGAAGGTCCACATGGTGAAAGCCGGGGAAGATTGAATCCCCATCAGGGCGAACATGTAGGTAAGCACCATTACTGCGGTCCATCCGGATTCGCCGGGTGCGCCACCCAGATAATCCACCAGGTTGATTACCCGGGGAACTTCCAGGAATTTTGTATCCAGAGCCGCTACCTTAGCGGAAAATTCACCCCATCCGCCGAAGATGGGGGCCTTGATGACGTAGAATCCCAACAGGACGATACCGCCCACCAGCAGGCAGAACTGGATAACGCCGACCCAGGTACTGGCTTTCAGACCGCCGGTGCAGACATAGAACCATACGATGGCCGCCATGAAAATGGCGCCGAAGGTGATGGGAACACCGGCAATAATGTTGAACAGCGCCGCGGAAGCCATCAACTGTACGGCGGAATAGAAAATGGAGTAGAGCACGGCCGTCAGTACCACCAGCCAGCGAATCGCCTCGGTGTTGAAATAGTAGGCGTACATATCGCCGGGGGTGATAAAACCGTAGCGCTTACCCAGAAGCCAGGTACGTTTGGAGAAAAAGGTACCCGTAATGGGAATGGTCAGCACATAAAATGAAGCGAAGGCATAAGCCAAACCATCCCGCCAGATCAATCCGGGATGGCCGATGAAGGTCCATCCCGAAAAGGATGCAGCGGTTGCCGCCAGCAGAAATGCGAAAAAGGGGATTGAACGGCCGGCAATGGCGTACCCGGCCGAGGTCTTTTCTGTGAAGTAGCCCTTAAGACCCCAATAGAAGCAGTAAATGATGTATAGTCCTAAAAATATATAAACCCAAGTGGTGTTGGTTTCCATTCTGTCCCTCCTGTGCCGTGTAACGGGAATTTAACTCACCGCAAGATAAAGGCAAATCGATAGACTAAATAGTCGGGCGAGTCTCACCTCCTTTCGAAACCTTCAAGTCGGGTTGCAGCCCTGGCCCCAAGGCTGGATTGCCCAAGGTCTATTCAATCGCGCCCTGGGGCAGGGTTGGTTATCGGGTTATAAAGAAAACGCATGCCAAGTGATTCGATCCCGGTATTCGGCAGTTAGCTGCCGGCAACTTGGTTTTTAATCTCTTCCACGATCTCGGGATTGGCCAGAGTGGTTACATCGCCCGGATCGCCATTGTTGGAAAGGGCGCCCAGAACCCTGCGCATAATTTTGCCCGAGCGGGTTTTGGGCATGTCCTTGACGATCCACACCTTGCGTGGTTTGGCGATCTTACCGATCTCGGTGGAAACTGTATCGGAGATTTTCTGAGCCAACTCGTCACTGGCGTCGAATCCGGGTTTCAAGGCGATGTAAAGGTCCGGTTCCTTGCCTTTGATTTCATGATTGACAGGAACAACGGCGGCTTCCGCAACTTCGGAGACCACCAGCGCGGCCGATTCAATCTCCTTGGTTCCCAGGCGATGGCCGGAAACGTTGATTACATCGTCAATGCGGCCCAGGATCCGGAAATAGCCGTCCGGCCCCTCCACGGCGGCATCGCCGGTCAGGTAAGGCCAATCCCGCCAGTCTTTGGAATTGGGATCCTTGTTATAGCGGGCAAAATAGGTCTCAACGAAGCGGTCCCGGTCGCCCCAGATGGTCTGGAACATGCCCGGCCAGGGGTTTTGAATGCAAATGTTGCCCGCCTTACCGGCGCCCCTGGGCAGGATGTTGTCTTCGTCATCATAGATTATGGGATGGATTCCCGGCATCCCCGGCCCGGCACTGCCCGGCTTCATGGGTTTGAGGGCCGGCAGGGTGCTGCAGAGGAACCCGCCGGTCTCGGTTTGCCACCAGGTATCGACGATGATGGCTTCGCCTTTGCCCACTTCCTTGTGGTACCATTTCCACACTTCGGGCTCGATGGGTTCACCCACGGTGGTCATGTGCTTGAAATGGTAGTTGTACTTGGCAGGCTCATCCGGACCGATCTTGCGCAGGGCGCGAATTGCCGTGGGCGCAGTGTGGAAGATATTCACATCCAGATCCTGGGCGATGCGCCAGGAGCGGCCCGCATCGGGATAGGTGGGCACGCCCTCGTAAACCACGGTAGACGCGCACAGGGACAAGGGGCCGTAGACGATGTAAGAGTGACCGGTGATCCAGCCGATGTCCGCCATGCACCAGTATACATCCTCGGGATGAATATCCTGGACGTATTTGGAGGTTCCGGCCACATAGGAAAGATATCCGCCGGTTCCGTGCTGGCAGCCCTTGGGCTTGCCGGTGGTGCCGCTGGTGTACATCAGGAACAGCGGATCTTCGGCATTCATCTGTTCGGGCTCCACCCGGGCACCGTAATAGTCCTTCAGCTTTTCGTTGACGAGGAAATCGCGTCCTTCAACCAGCGCTGTCGGGGCCGAGTATTTATCCGGATACCGTTGCCACACCAGGACCTTGTCCACTGCCTGGCCGTCCTTGGCCGCCAGGTCCACGGCAATATCGGCATTTTGCTTGTGATCCAGAAGGGTGCCGCTGCGGTAATAGGCGTCCGCCGTAATCAGCACACGGCTGTTGGAATCGACGATCCGGTCAGCGCAGGCCCGGCCGGAAAATCCGCCGAATACCTGGGAGTGAATTACGCCCAGGCGGGCGCAGGCCAGCATGGTGATGGGCAATTCGGGGATCATGGGCATGTGCAGGGTTACCCGGTCTCCCCGTTTCAAGCCTGCAAAATCCCTTAAAAGAGCCGCAAATTCGTTCACCCGGACATACAGTTCCTGATAGGTGATATGTTCGTATTTTTCTTCCAGCGGCTCGGGAACAAAATGGATGGCCGTTTTGTTCTTATTTTTGGCCAGGTGCCGATCAACACAGTTGTAACTGGCGTTGATCTTGCCGCCTTTGAACCATTTATAACAGGGTGCGTCGCTGGTATCGAGAATTTCATCCCAGTATTGGTACCAATCCAGAAGGTCGGCATACTCTTTAAAATAGTTGGGAAAGTTATCCAGGCTGAACCGATCGTATATGCCGGCATCTGTCATATTGGCTTGGGCAATAAATTCAGTGGATGGATAGTAGTAACCTTCCTCTTGCCAGTGGACGGCAATTTGAGCTTCAGAGGTTTCGGTGACTTCTTTATCTGCCATGTTAGACTCCTCCTTAGTTAATCTATGTGGCGATTTGAATTCATTGGGTTACCTGTGATGAGTGGCTCCTTTCCGGATCGGAAACAGGAAAAATGCAGCTTGCATGAAGCAGGGTGTAAAATGAACCCGGCAACAACCCCCCAATCAAAGCCCTCGACACCTGTGCAACCTATTTAGCCCGAAAGTTCAGGTTCAGCATCCCCCCTTTCACCAGAATATGGTATGGTTTCAGTTTTTGCGGGTTGAACTACCCCCCGGTCAAATATTTCAAAGGCCGTTTCCAACGACTCCTTGAACCTGGCTTTGCGGCTGTGGACAATTTTCTGGGTTTCCTCTAAAAGAATGACTCCGGCAAACAGAGCCCAGAGCATATCGGCCAATACCATAGGTGACCGATGGATAAAGCGGCCTGTATGCACACCCTGTTCAAAAATGGCGGCGATGTTTTTCAGGGATTGCTGGGACAGGGCTTTGATATCGGTGAGCAGTTCGGCGGAAAGGCTATGCAGGGCCTCACTGGATTGAAGATGCAGCATGTTGATGAGAAACATCGGATCGAATTCATAAACGTCCATGAGGGCTTGTTTTAATGACTCAAGCTTTTGATGGACGTCATTCTGTTGCTCTTCCTGAACCTGTTTGAGACGGATATTCATGTACTGGAGCACGCGCAGGGTCAGTGAGGCATAGAGTTCATCTTTATTTTTAAAATAGAGATAGAGGGTACCGGGACTGAGTTCGGCTTCGTTGGCGATATCTTCCATGGTGGCTTTGGAAAATCCGTGATTGGAAAACACTCGCTTGGCGGCAACCATGATTTGTTGTCGCCTCCGTTTCCGTTCCCGAGCTTTTCTTTCCTGGATTCCCATGGATCCCTTAAGAAGGGGGGGCGAGTTGGGCCGCCCAATTAATGAACTCGATTTATTTGTTGTATTTCTTTACAAATTTTGCTTTTAATTTGTCAAGAAAAAAATTATTAATAACCAGGAATTAATTTTTAATATAATAAATGAATGAAATTTAGTGTTTGGGGTGATTTGATGGAAAATGAGATTTGGCCGAAACGCGCGCGCAACGGGGTGGTGTTTTTGGTGGGGGGCTGGCTGGGTGTATATGGATTTATGTTTGCCTTTTCCCATTATTACGGGCAGGAGTTCTCAAAAAGTATCATCCTTCAGACCACCTTGTTAGGGGTGGGGTTGAGTTACTTTGTGATTCAACGGAAAAACTGGGCACGCACCATCAGTATTTTCGGGAACATAGTACCCATGCTGCTAGCCCTGGCCTACTTGCTCTACGTGCATGTATTCCATATCATTGAGTTGAATTGGGTAATTTCGGCGCTATCATTTTTGGTCATGGCTTGCTTTGGACTATCCATTTATTACCTGGCGCATCCTGATACCAAGCGATACTTTAAGTTGTTTTCCGGGCAAACCGATGATAGTTCAGATGAGCCCAAAGCGACACGCTAATGTTCCATCAAGCATTACTTAGCTGAGGAAGCAGCCATGCCCCAAACAAAACCCTCGAAAACAAAGACCTGTTCATGTGGAAACACAGTCACTGTGAACCGTTTCCGCACATGGTGCGAAAAATGCGGACAAGCTGTGTATTACGAAGATAAGGACCAGCGCCGCCATAAGATCAATACCATTTATGTAGGCGCGATGATCGTCATGGTGCTCGGTTTTTTGACCTATGTATTTATTGAACTTATTGCCGAGCCGCTTCTGTGATGCTTAAGAGCGATGGTCAGAATGTGGATTCAATAGACGGCGGCTTTTTTCCGGGGCTAAGAGAGTTCAACCGGGGATCAGATCATTGAAGTTGGTATGGGTCATTGCCTTTTGCAGCTGCGTGACCCTTTTGCGTAATTCATGACGGGATTGAAAGCCCAACTCCATACGATATTGATGGGCTTCGAAATTTGCCGGCGGGATCAAGCGGATGCCTGGTCCCAGGTGGGCCTTGCTGGCCTTGGCGTCAAAATCCGCTTGGGCCTTTGCCCTGCGGGGATAGCGCCTTGCAAAAAGCCTGTCCCGCAGCCGGCGTGTTTGGACTCCCCGATCCCCTGCCTGGCGGTCATCGGATCCACGGGGCCGGTTGTCGTCAATAACCCTGGCCAGGGTACACTTATCACGCAGCGCGATCTCTTTGATCCAGGTCACCAGCTCACGCTGCCGGTTTAATCCCATGGGCAGGCGCCTGAACAGGTTAACCATGCCCCGGGCCGCCTCATCCTCCCATTGCGCCAGTTCCAGGGCCACGGGTAACCCGACAATATCCGCACCAAGGGCGGCTTTGAGATCGGGGGATAACCCGTCCACGGCTATGAGCTTGTTCCGCATCCCCCACCATTTCTTTTGATTGAGATGGTTCAGCTCGGCCTGCAGGGCTTTTTGATTTAACTTGCAATGCCCGACCAGCATCCCCATACAGCGCGCCTGTTCGACAATATCCAGGGGGCGGTGGAATACGTTTTCCGTTATGGCCAGGCGGACCATGCCCAGGGTGTCCGTACTTGACGGCAATAGCTTTACCGGAAGGGTTTCCCAGGCCAGGTCCCGGCAAGCCCGCATGCGGTGGAACCCGCTGACGATTTGCAGGCAGGTCCCCCGGGCCCGCACAAAGGGCTCGTTGAGCAGGCCCATCTGCCCGATGGCGCGGGCCAGTGGCCCTACCGGTCCCGGTGTGCGGACCTGGAAGGTGTGATCATTAAAATCCACCCGGTCCAGAGCAACGTGTTCAATGGCGGTATGCATTATTTTTCGGCGGTCAGGCGCAGCAGGGCCTCGTTATATCTGGCAAAGGTCTGCGCCACGATATTTTCAGGAAGCACAGGACCCGGGGGAGTTTTGTCCCAATCCAGGCGGGATAGATAATCCCGTAAATACTGCTTATCGAAACTGGGTTGCCCGCCTCCCGGGGAATAGGTGTCCTTGGGCCAGAAGCGGGACGAATCCGGTGTCAGCACTTCATCAATCAATATCAGTTCGTCATCCACCAGGCCAAATTCGAATTTGGTGTCGGCGATAATGATACCCTTTTCAGCCGCCCGGGCCACACCCCGCTTATAGATGGCCAGGCTGAGTTCCTGTACCTTTTCGGCGATTTCCCGCCCCACCAGTTCCGCTGCCTTGGCAAAATCAATATTTTCGTCATGCTGGCCGTCAGCAGCCTTGGTGGACGGGGTGAAAACGGGTTCGGGAAGCTGATCGGATTCTTTCAGGCCCTGGGGCAGCTTGATACCACAGATGGTTCCGTCCTTTTGGTAGGATTTCCAGCCAGAGCCGGAAATGTATCCCCGCACAATGCACTCAATGGGCAATGGTTCGGTTTTCCTAACCACCATGCTGCGTCCTTCAAGCTGACTGCGGTAGGCGTGGCAATTTTCAGGGAAATCTTCCACTTCCCGCGCAATGATATGATTGGGTACCAGGTTTTGCATAACGTCAAACCAGTACAGGGAGATCTGATTTAATATCCGTCCCTTGCCGGGTATGGGGTTACCCATGACCACATCAAAAGCAGAGATACGGTCCGTGGCGACCATCAACAGTACATCACCTAAATCATAGATATCCCTGACTTTTCCGCGTTTGATCAAATTAAGGCCGGGCATCTTTGTTTCTAGCAGGGCTTCATCGGAATGCGGCATGGCGTTCTCCTTGGTTCAAATGATTATCCAGACAACCGGTATGGCAGACTGCTGAACTTACAAAAAAAGGCCTCCCGATTCAATGGAGAATCGAGGGACCTCGTCATTGCGGGTATATTACCTCAATTGTAATCCCAGTAACACCTATTTCCCGCTGTTCTGGGTGAAAATCAGGTATTTCAGGATACGCTGCACCGATGGATCAATGATTGTAAATTTAATCCCCACACGATAACGATCTTTCTCTATTTGCCGTGCGTGCAGGACCTGCCCGCGGAGTTCGGCAAGGGCATTTTCATCAAGGGCCAGGGTAAGGGCCACTTCCTGTCCCGGGTGGAGCGCATGGAAGGCTTCGAATACAATCCCATCAATGCTGAAATTGAGGGTTCGCCCCATTCCTGCCCGGTCAACGTCATCCGCAGAATCGTGAAATTTATAGCTCAACAGGTAACGCATGTCGAGCCGCACGTGGCGCCGCCGGTCACTGGGCGCGGTCTGAATCGCCTGGATGTATCGAGTCAGGCGGTCCCCTCCCTCGCCCTTATAATCGGTAAGCTCAATGCCATAAACGGATTTACTGCCGTGGGCGGGTTCCTGACGGGCGACACGACCTTCAAGCTCCAGGAGATCGTCACCCACGCCCAGTGTGATGGTAATTTTTTGATCCAGTTCAAAATCCGCGGCAAGCTCCAGTTGAAGCCCCGTTGCTGAAAGATCCAGCGTGCGCCCCATACCCTGATGGGTGACCTGTTGCTCCGTGTCACGGCACTCGTAGTGGATGAGATGTAATTGGCTGATTCGGATATGGGTACGCTTTTCTTCCATCTATTTCGATCCGCTATACGATTATAAATCGCAGTTTTTTAAAAAATCCCCGGACCCTAGGCAGATCAGGTTTTTTCGGCCTTCTTTTTATGGACTTCCCCGGCGATGGTCGTAGTTACCGATATACAAACGGCAGTGTAATCGATGAAGTTCTGAAATGTGGATGACAAATTCGAGTATTCATCCTCCAGGTTGTCCGGGTCAAGTTGTTCCAACTCCAGGGATTTGGAACTGTACACCCCGGCGGAATAGGGTTCATGTCCGATGTCCAGGAAAGGCACCAGCCCAATGAAATCCCCTTCACCCAGTTCGGCAACCACAAAGGAACCCGAGGGTAGCTCACGGACGATGTAAGCCTCCCCCCGCGTGATGGTATATAGCTTGCCAAAGGTCTCGCCCTGGCGGATAACCGGAGACCAACGGTTGTCAAATCCGATGGAAGGTTCGATACAGTCATACATATCCATCAGGTGAGCGGTGATCTGCCGCAGACGCTGATCGAGGCTGATCATGAAATTGCGCAGGTCCGAAGACATGCTGGAGAATTCATTGGCCAGCCGTTGTGAGTCAAGCACCCCCAACTGCACATCGCCCACAGCAACCACCGAAGCGCTGCGCACGTTTCCATGGGTCAGGAAAGATGCAATGCTGCCCAGAAAGGCGCCATTGCCGATGCGCAAAATATTCACCGGTCCCGAGGGTGTTTGGCGCATGATATCCACCGCCCCTTCCAGCACCACCCACATCCAGTCCCCGTGTTTGCCCTCCTCAACAATCAATTCGCCGTTTTCGAATTCCTCCTCGTCAACCACATACCAGTAGTCCACAATGGGACCGTTGATCATGGGAATATGCCGCTCCGCACCGGAAGAGTCCGAAGGCAGGGCCAGGTCCTGGGGACCTACCGGGACAATCTGGCCTTCATCCAGCAGCCGCAGGCCTTCGAGAATGATTTCCATGCGGCTTTTCTTGATGACATTTTCACGATCCATTTTGCCGAGGGTGAATTCGAATCTTCCCTCGGTCCAGCCGAAAAGGCCAAAAAGTGCTTCT
>Ga0180435_10006012_pt1 | contig 11682 bp, 8 predicted proteins | sample SS_ome_3_FD_132467 | JGI IMG/M metagenome (GOLD analysis project Ga0180435, IMG submission 132467) | Hypersaline lake sediment archaeal communities from the Salton Sea, California, USA - SS_3_S_1 metaG | ecosystem: Environmental > Aquatic > Non-marine Saline and Alkaline > Hypersaline > Sediment...
TGCAGGCGCCGGCAAGTTGGGTCTGGCCTGCAGGCGTGTCAGGGCAGTTGTCGCCGCAGGGTACAGTACCTGCGCCGCACCGTCTCCGCTTGAAGGCCAGCAGATCACGTGGGCGATGCCGGGTGCCGCAAGAATGCCTGCCCCGTTGCCGAGGGCGATCTGCACATTGGCCGCGCGTCGATAGTGTTCACCGACAGCACCGGCGATGGACTCTGTGGTAAGCACGATGCCCACAAGCCCAAGCACAGCCAGCGAGATGGTGAGGGCCAGACCCACGAGCTTGCCCTCGATGCCGGCCGGCGTCCCGACGTGTTCGAGAACCGATGAGACGATGAAGAGCACCATCGTCAGGAGGGGCAGCGCGATCCAGTACACGTGCCACGGCCACCCGAGCCACCCAAGCGTCGTCAACAGACTTGCCACTGCCTGGATGGTGCCGAACGCGATGGCGACTGAGAAGTCACGCAGGACCCGTCCCGTGGGCACGGAGGGATGCCGGAAGACGCGCCGGCTCCAGCGAAGCAGGGACTCGCCTCTCTGTCTCGGGACCACGCCTCGGTGCACTTCGAGGGTGCGACGCACGGAAGCGAACAGCGCGGCGACGTACGCGAGCGGGATGATGAGGTGATAGGCCCCCTCCAGCCCGGTGACGTACCGCCCGATCGAAAGGAATCGCACCGCGTGCGCGATGCTATAGGCCAGGGCCCCGACGGCCACGGTCATGGCGACGGCTGTCACCACGGTCGACTCCGTAGGCCGGCCGCGTGGCCTCTGCGGATAGTGATAGGCGAAGGCCACGACGCCGGCCATGGCCAAGGCTGCCAGCGCCTCGGGGAGTGGTTCCAGAGCGCCCCCCCACAAGACGATGCCCTCCGCAAACTTGGCGGCCATTCCCCCCGAGAAGGCTGCCAGTGCACCAGCGAGGTAGCGCGCCGCCTGGGTCTGCTCGCGCGCGCTTAGCAGATAGAAGGTGCTGGTGATCCCGATAATGAGGATGGGGATCGCTAGAAAGGCTAGGGGGTCAATCGCCAGGGCCACGGTGAGCCAGTGCCTCCGATCGCTGCGACGGCGGTGCCGCGTCCGCCACGGCCAGAGTATACCACAGGCCTATGGGCTCGCGCCTTGCACTGACGCGCTTGTCGGCTGTATACTCCGGTGGTCTTGAGGGTCTCCGCTGAGACGCAGCTGTGAGGGTATGGCAGTAGTAGGAGGTGAACGTGGCAGGCAAGCGAAGCCGTTCGGCCAGATTGCAGCAGCGAAGCGCGACGACCAAACCCTACGCATCTACCGCCGGAATGGTGATACAGGACTGCAACGGTCAGCCCGTCGTCCCGGTCTACGGTTCGGAGGAAGCCCGTGGGGCGCGGCCTCCTAAGATGAAGCGCGCCGTGTACGAGCGTGAGCTGCGCCGGCTATCCATCGAGCTGACAAAGATGCAGGAGTGGATTCGTCACGTGGGGATGAAGCTGGTCGTGTTGTTTGAGGGGCGGGATGCCGCCGGGAAGGGTGGGGCGATCAAACGAATAACCGCCCCAATGAACCCCAGGCACGCGCGTGTCGTCGCCCTCCCGGTTCCGTCCGACCGAGAGAAGAGTCAGTGGTACTTCCAGCGGTACATAGCGCATCTGCCTGCGGCAGGTGAGATCGTGCTCTTGGACCGCAGCTGGTATAACAGGGCGGGCGTAGAGCGGGTGATGGGCTTCTGCTCGGACCAGGAGTACCAGGAGTTCATGCGATCGTGTCCGGAGTTCGAACGAATGCTTGTCCGGTCGGGCATCACGCTCGTCAAGTACTGGTTCTCGGTCAGCGATGCCGAGCAGGAAAGACGGTTCCGCGATCGGATTGATGACCCGACCAAGCGCTGGAAGCTCAGCGAGATGGACTTGGAGGCCCGGCGCCGCTGGGTCGAGTACTCGAAGGCGAAAGATGAGATGTTCAAGACTACGGACATCAAACAAGCGCCCTGGTATGTAGTCAACGCCGATGTGAAACGGCACGCGCGGCTCAACTGCATCGCGCACTTGCTGAGCTTGGTACCCTACGAGGACCTGGCCTCGAAGAGATTGGAGCTGCCGGAGCGACAACCCGACACGGGCTACGTGCGCCCGCCGATCACGGATCAAACGTGGGTGCCGGAGATTTACCACGGAGGTTGCTCGTGAAGGGCAGAGCAGAGACGGGGACGCGTACCGCCCCTAACGGCACGAAACTGAAGGGCAAGGCCTGGAAGAAGCAACTTGGCCTGCCACTTCCCAAGTACCACCGCCACCAAGGCAGCTCCAATGACTGCGGACCGTACAGTGTGATGTTCATCGCCAACGGCATCCTGGGCGGGGAAGTCGTCGATGGCGACGTGCTGGCGCGCCAGATGGAGGGACCTCCATCCGTCCGGGGATCGCTGATCCCCGGACGGATCGAAGGGTGGGCCACGTTTCCGTGGGGCGTCGTGCGCGCCTTGCGACGCCACGGTCTGGACGCACGCTGGCGAGTGGGTGCGGCGGTGCGGGATTTGTATGCCAACCTCAACCGTCAACGACCGACCATCGTCATCGTTGGCGATCCCCTGCGCCTTTCCAAGGGCAAGTACGCAGGGTGGAGTCACTACAAGGTGCTCTATGCCTGGGATCCCGGCGAGGGCTTCGCTTTTGTGGACCCTGCTGCTGCCGACGGGGTGGTCTTCACTACCCAGTCAGCCGACGCGTTCGTGAACCAGTGGTCGGCGATGGGCCGTCAGTTGATCGAGGTGAGGTCGACCCGAGTCCCCACCTAGCAGACCGACCATCAGCGGCGGTCGTAGGGGGGCCTACTGAACGAGGTCGTATCGTGCGGCGAGGAGCGCTGCCTGCGTTCTGTCCTCAACGTTGAGCTTCGTGAGGATGGCGCTGACGTAGTTGCGGACTGTGCCGTGGGACAAGAAGAGTCGCTTCGCGATGTCGGCGTTGCTGAGGCCATGTGCTAGAAGCCGCAATACATCGAGCTCTCGGCTGCTGAGACGCGCCAACAGCCGAGACTGTTCTGCCGGTTCCTGCGGTGTGGTCAGGTTGCGTACCAGCTTCCCCGCGATCTTGGGGTCGATGTAGGACTCTCCCGCCGCCGTACCCCTAATCGCGGCGATGAGTGTCTCCCTGGGGGTGCCCTTGAGCAAGTAGCCGCTGGCGCCGCCGCGCAGCGCATCGAAGACCCACTCATCGGCGCCGTAGGTGGTGAGAACAAGCACCTTGACGTCTGGGTGTCTGCCGACGATCTCCCGCGTGGCCTGCACGCCATTCATAACCGGCATCTTCAGATCCATCAACACGACGTCGGGTTCAAACTCACGGGCCTTGTCCAGAGCCTCTGCACCGTCATAGGCACATCCGACGATCTCGAAGTCCGGCACGCTCTCGAGGATCGCCTCCAGCCCTTCGCACACAATCCACTGGTCGTCGCAGATCAGGATCCTAACCATAGTCTGCCCCCGTCACCCCGTAAGCGAGATTGACAACCGTGCCCTGTGTAGCCCCGGAGACGACGTCTAGCACTGCCCCAATGTCCTCGGCGCGTTCACGCATGCCCTGTATGCCGAACCGCTCCTCGCCTGTCGCCGATGGCTCGAACCCACGTCCATCGTCAGCGACGGTCAGTGTAAGCCTGGCGTGCTCCAATCGCAAGGCGACTGAGACTGCCTGGGCAGCGGCGTGGGTTACGGCGTTCTCCAATGCCTCCTGTGCAACCCGGTAGAATGTGTTCTCAACGGGAGCCGGTAGGTCGCCCAGGTCGTCGGGCAGGTCCAGTGACAGGGTCAGTCCGCCGCGCTCGGCCGCGCTTTCGGCAACGTTGCGGATGACCAGCACCAGGCCCAGATCGTCCAGCGGCGCTGACCTTAGGTCCTGTAGTGCGCGCCGAGTCTCATCCAGGCCCGATCTCGCCGTCGTGAGGGCGTGTGTCAGGATGCGCTGGGCGCGCGGGGGCTTGGGGCCCCAGACCGCGGTGAGCGCGTCCAGCTGAACCGTGAGCGCGCTCAGCGTGTGGGCCAGCGTGTCGTGGAGCTCTCTTGCCAGCCTGTTGCGCTCTCGGACTGTGGCCAGCTGCTCCTGCGTGGCTGCGTAGCGGACCAGCTTGCGGTTTGCCTCGGCGAGCTCCTGTCTCTGCCGCCGCTGTTGTGTCACCAAGTAGGATACGATGTACCCGATCCCGATCATGAATGCCATCCGGATGACCAGCATGCCGCCGTCGAACCAGGGGCTGGTATGACGAGCGGTCGCCATGAGGGCTGCTACCGCTGGTTCGAGGAGCGTGGTTCCGACGCAGTAAAGCAACACCTCGTCGAACGTGTACTGCCACGCGGTGATGATCAGCGGCACGGTGAGGAAGGGGAAGATCAGCCAGAAATCGAGGGCTTCGCTGACCGAGTACACGCTGAAAATATACCGCATCTCAAGGATTGGCGCGACAGCCGCCACGGCAATGCCGATGGGGAGATACCACCTGCCCAGCCTACGTCGAGGCAATGGCCACGTGAGGTACACCAGGAGAAAGAACGCCTCGATCAGACATACGGCGGCAGTGACCACAATGTCGCTGCTGAGCCGGATGGCTGCCTGGGGGAGCTCAATCAGGGCCACCAGGAGCAGGCCCAATGTGCGCACGACGACGTAGGCTCTGAAGAGCGCAGAGAGGCCCGGCTCGATTCGTTCCGCTTTCATGTCACAGCCATCATATCACACGGTTCGCCGCTGCTGAATTGACAGCAGGAACGGTCGTGTGTGACGGATGTCATAGGGGTTGGGATTCGGTTATGACCGACGGCACTACAGACCAGGACCCCGCCGTGCTAACCTTAGGGATGCTGGCAGAGGGGTCTTGGAGGTCGTGGCGAAGATGGTGAGAAGGGGTAGGCGACGTGAGGGATTCGCCGACAGATTGAGGTCGGCACCCCTTGTACGTCTGCGGAATGTGCGCAAGGTCTACGAGGCCGGCGCCGTGAACCACACTGCGCTGTCTGGTGTGGACCTCGACGTGCGGCGTGGTGAGTTTGTCGCAGTGGTCGGGAAATCTGGGGCGGGGAAATCGACCCTTCTAAATATGGTGACTGGCGTGGATGAGCTGACCGGCGGCGAGGTCATGGTCGATGGTGTGGCTGTTCACAAGCTGGGGGAGAGCGAGCGCGCTCAGTGGCGCGGCCGAACCATCGGCGTGGTGTACCAGTCATTCGAGCTTCTCCCACAGCTATCACTACTCGACAACGTGCTGCTGCCGATGGACCTCTGCGGTCTCTACCGTGGCAGGAGCAGCATCGAGCGTGCGCAACAGCTTCTCGATCGGGTCGGACTGTTGGATCATATTCACAAGCCGCCCACGCGCATTTCGGGTGGTCAGCGACAGCGCGTGGCGATCGCGCGCGCAATGGCCAACGAACCGCGCATCATCGTCGCGGATGAGCCGACCGGCAACCTTGATTCCGTCACTGCCGACGACATCTTTGCGCTCTTCTCCGATCTGGTACGGGAAGGGACAGCGATATTGATGGTGACGCACGATCGCTCTCTGGCTTCCCGCGCCACGCGAAGCCTGGAGATTCGGGACGGGGTGGTGGTGGATCGGCAGGCCGAGGACGTTTGCTCGGCGTGGTCGCGTGGGCCTTCTGCACTGCGACCCGCGCACTTGGCTTCGGGGGCAGATGACTAGAACATGGCGCCGGCGCGGGAGCCGCGCCACAGACGCCAAGACCGGCCTACAGGATGTCGCACATGGCTCAGCGATCATCCGGATGCGGGGTATCACCAAGGTCTTCAACACCACGGTGGGTGACTTCACTGCGCTCCGGGGCGTCGATGTAGATTTCCGCAGAGGCGAGTTCGTGAGCGTGGTCGGCAAGTCCGGCAGCGGCAAGTCGACGCTTGTCAATATGATCACTGGAATCGACCGTCCCACCTCGGGCGATGTGCTGATCGGAGATGTCCCGGTTCACACCCTGGACGAGAGCCGGATGTCGCGCTGGCGAGGCCGGAATCTAGGCATAGTATTCCAGTTCTACCAGCTGCTGCCAATGCTATCCCTTATCGAGAACGTCATGCTCCCAATGGACTTCGGTGAAGTGTATGCGCCTCTCGAACGGGAGTCCCGTGCACTGGACCTCCTGCGGCAGGTGGGCCTGGGCGAGGAGCGCTACAGTATGCCCTCGGAGGTATCCGGTGGGCAACAGCAGTGCGCGGCTGTTGCCCGCGCGCTGGCCAACGATCCCCCCATTGTTGTGGCCGACGAGCCCACCGGCAACCTTGACTCGAAGGCTGCGGACATCGTCTTCGGCATCTTTGATGACCTCGCCGCGAGAGACAAGACCATCATCATGGTGACCCACGATGAGTCACTCGCCGAGCGGGCCTCCAGATGCTTGCAGATCGCCGACGGTCTGATTGTCGCGGATAGCGGCAGCCATCGCGACACCGCGAGGACTGCCGACGCTTCCGTAGTAGCCTCTGCCTAGCCCCGTGTCACCAGATGCACGGCTGAAGCCGCGGCTCAGACCTCGCTGGACCAAGGTGCTCGCTGACCTGTACGGAAACAAAGCTCGGTCGGCGCTAGTTGTCGCTTCCATCGCCGTTGGCGTGTTCGCCATCGGCGTGATCGCGGGGGCATACGTCCTTCTGAGCCAGGATCTTGCCTCAAGCTACGAAGCGAGCCATCCGGCGAACATCACCCTGGTGACGTTGCCCTTTGGAGAGGACGTCGTCGAGGCCGTGGCACGCACGGAAGGCGTCGCGGTGGCTGAAGGGGTGCGGGAGCTCACCGTACGCGTGCGCGCCAAGTCGAGAGGACAGGACGACGTCCGGAGCCAACCCCTCGACACGACTTGGGACAACCTTGTCCTCGTCGCCCGTCCCGCCATCGCATCTTCGTCCATCAATCGGCGCTTCACCAAGGACGGCACCGGCACGCCCGACGACCGCGAGATCGTGCTTGAGCATCAGACTCTGTACGCCCTCGGGATCGCCGTCGGGGATCAGGTGGAGATCGAGCTGGGTGACGGCACCCGGCGAGCGATGTCCGTAGTCGGCACGGCCATTGACCAGTCTGACCTCTATGACACCGTGCTTGGTGGGCTTCGCGGCTATACCACCCTTGACACGCTGCCCTGGCTGCATAGTCAGGCCTCCATGACCAAGCTCCTGGTGACGGTGACCGGCGACTCGGACGATAAGGCGCACATCCGCCAGGTGGCCGGCGATGTGACAGAGCGGCTCGAGCGCATCGGATTCCCGGTCTTCCAGACCGAGGTGGCCGGCACTCATGAGCACCCCTTTGGGGGCATCATCCAGGCGCTACTGTGGGTTCTGATCATTGTTGGGCTGATGATCGTGGTGCTGAGCGGGTCCCTGATTGCGAACACGATGTCTGCTCTGTTGACGCAGCACCTGCGCCAGATAGGCGTGATGAAGCTGGTCGGCGCGCGTAGGCCGCAGGTCGTGGCCTCATACATGCTGATGATCTCGACCTTTGGGATGGCAGCCCTCCTCTTGGCCATCGTGCCTGCGAGTGCAGGCGCCTATGCCCTGGCGAAGTTCGCCTCGGGGATCATCAATTTCAGGCTCCGGCCGTTTCAGTTCGTCCCAGTGGCGGTTATCGTTCAAGTCTCGATCGCGCTGATCATGCCGCCGGTTGCCGGCCTTGGCCCTGTGATGAAGGGATCTCGCGTGACGGTCCGGCGGGCGCTCAGTAGCTCCGGCCTCGGCGACGGCGAGGACAGCAGAGGGTGGTTTGACAGAGCGTTGGCCAAGATGCGCGCTTTGTCGCGCCCGCTGATCATCTCGATCCGCAACACCTTTCGGCAGAAGAAACGCCTCGTCCTGACGCTCTCCACCCTGACCCTGGGCGGCGCCGTCTTCATCGGTGTGTTCAACACGCGGGTCGCCCTGAACCGGACCACGGAAGCGCTCGCGCGATACTTCGGCGCCGATGTCACGCTCGACTTCTCTCAACCCTACCGAATCACCGAGGTCATGGCAGAGCTTGCCGCGGTCCCCGGTGTGACGAGCACCGAGGTCTGGGCGACCGCGGGTGGGGAACTGGTCCGCCAAGACGGTTCGCCCGGCGAGACCGTCGGCATCATCGCGCCCCCGGCTGACAGTGCACTGGTCGAGCCCAAGCTCATTGCAGGACGTTGGCTGCTTCCGGGTGATGGGCCCGCTGTCACAGTGAACGAGTCAATCTGGGATGAGCTGCCCGATCTGGAGGTCGGCGACTCGCTGACGTTGAAGGTGCGGGGGCACGAGGATGACTGGACAGTTGTTGGGGTCTTCCAGTACACGGGGAGCGGGGGGCTTGTGGCCTATGCCAACTACCCATATGTAGCGGACCTGCTTGGCCGTCCGTTCCACGCGACCGGCTACAAGCTGACCACCGAGGACCACTCGTTGGCCTCCCAGGAGCAGGTTGCCTCGGACGTCGCGGTCCTATTCCGCAAACTGGGATACGGGGTGGACCGGGTGGAAGCCGGCAGGAAACTAACCGACTCGATCCCCAGTCTGCTGGGTATCATCACCGACATTCTGCTTGCGATGGCGCTGATGACGGCGCTCGTGGGTAGCATTGGCCTCGCCGGCACCATGGGGATGAACGTGATGGAGCGCACGCGCGAGATTGGCGTGATGCGGGCCATTGGCGCCCACAATGGGATCGTGCTGAAACTCGTTATCGTCGAGGGACTGGTGATCGGTATGATCAGCTATGTCCTGGGTGCGCTCCTGGCCTTGCCCGTGGGCTCGCTGCTGTCCAACGTGATCAGCGTGGCCGTGTTTGGTGTATCAGCTGAACCGGCGGTCACGCCGCAGGGCTTCGCGATCTGGCTACTCATCGTGGTCGTTCTCTCGACTATGGCCAGTCTGATCCCGGCGCGGAACGCATCACGTCTGACCATTCGTGAGGTGCTGGCCTATGAGTGACAACAACCGATCTGTGGAGAGAAGGGGACTCTTGCACGGAGCCCCTGGGGTACCTCGCGAGCGGATTCTGTGGCGCCGGGTTTTGGTCGTCCTGGTGGCGATGTCGCTGCTCGGGTGCTCGACGCCTGCGGCAGAGGTCGCCGATCCCCTGTCCACGTCGACGCCACTCGCCGTGCCGTTGGTGATCGACCAGACAGAGGCCGGCGGCATTCGAGCACAGGCTGTGGTTGAGCCCGACCGGGTAGCGACGCTCGTCTCCATCCAGGGCGGAACCGTGGTCGGTGATCTCGCTGCGGAGGGCGCTATCGTTCCCCGAGGCGAGACTTTGGTCACAGTGCACAGTGAGGATGCGGCCGTGGCTGTGATCCGCGCTGAGGCCGGCGTTGAGCTGGCCAACGCGCTGTTGGCCACGGCAGAAGCCGGCGCCACCGATGCTCAGGTGCGGGCTGCGGCTGCACAGGTTGATCGGGCGAGCGCTGAGGTCGAGGCTGCCAGGGCTCGCCTTGACCTTCTTGGCGCTGGGCTCTCGGATGCAGACGAGCTCTTCGCCCGGGCTCGTGTTCTGGAAGCCCAACTAGCAGTCGAGGATGCGGATGATGCCCACGATGACACGCTGACCTGCTACTCCGTCCCGTCTGCTTCCGGGACTCAGGAGATCTGTCCCGCTCTTGGTACACTGGAGGAGCTGGCCAGAGCGGGGCAGGCCGCAACGCAGGCCGGTCTCGATGCCGCCAGGGCCGGCTTGGATCTTGCTGAGGATGATGCGCAACTGGAGATGGCCGCCGCTCACGCTGCCGTCGAGACTGCGATGGCCAGGCGGGATGCTGCCCAAGCACGGTTGGCAGCCGCAGAGGCTGGGGCGCGGAAGGAGGCCCTTGCCCTGGCGGAGGCCGGCGTGGTGCAGTCTGAGACTGGTCTCCGCCAGGCAGAGAGACTACGCGCCGACGGACGGATAGCCGCGCCGTTCGACGGTGTCGTCACAGACCTCGCCGTCAACACCGGCGATGACATCGTGCCGGGGACACCGGTGGCGACCATTGCCACCCTAGATGCTCTGCGTCTACGGACGGTCGACCTGACGGAACTCGGTATTATGAACATCGAGGTAGGGCATGCGGCCCTGGTGTACCTCGATTCTGCCCCCTCGCGTGGGTTCGACGGTCGCGTGGTCCGCATCGATCCACAGGGTCGGTCCTACTTCGGCGATGTGGCTTTTGATGTCATCGTCGAGCTGAGTGCTCCGCCGGACTGGATGCGCTGGGGTATGGGGGCTGAGATCGTGCTTGCCTCCGATGCTGCCACAACGTTTGCAGCACTGTCTGGCGCGGCTGTGGCTGAAGAGAACCGCCGCACAGCATCGACGGTCGTTGAGGCAACTGTCGCCCCGTCTCGCTTATCCAGGCTCGCCTTTGAGGTCGTTGGGGAGATCGCGGCGCGGCGCGTCTCGGTTGGCGAGACGGTCCAGATGGGGCAGGTCGTGGCGGAGCTGGAATCGGACCACCAGGAACTCGCGCTTGCCGGCGCCGTGGCGGCTCTCCGGGTTGCCGAGGCTGAGGCTGCTCTGGCGCGCCTTGGGCCATCGGACCAGGAGCTCCAGGCGGCTGAGGCAGATCTCGCTGCCGCGCTGGCAGGGCTGGCACAGGCACGCGCACTTCAGAGGCAGGTCGCCGAGGGATCGTCATCGGGGGTGGAGACGGCCACGGCTCTCGCGGAGCTGGAAGTAACTAGAGCACAGCGGCGTCAGCTGCAGGCCGCTCTGCTCTGGGCAGAGGACGATGATGACGACGAGCGGGCGAGAGACCTGCGCAAGCAACTGGCTGCCGTTGATCTCACGGTCACCGCCCGGGAGGCACGTCTGGATGCTCTGCCGTCTGTCGCCACTGCGCGAGCGCGGGAGGCGGCCGCCGGCGTGGCTTTGGCTCAGGCCAACGTCAATGCTGCCCGAGCCGCTCTCGATGGACTGCGCGCTGCCCCGACCGCAGAATCCATCCAGCTGGCACAGGCCACGGTGTCGGTTGCTGCGGCTGACGTCGCGCAGGCAGAGCTGGAGGTATCGCGAACGACGCTGCGAGCACCGTTTGACGGCACCGTCACGTGGATGATGGCTGACGTGGGCGATGTCGTGTCGCCAGACCGGCCGTTCCTGGTGTTGGCTGACCTTACGCATCTCCAGCTTGAGACCGTTGATCTCACAGAGCTGGATGTCGTTCACGTGTGTCCCGACCAGACGGTGACATTCACCATCGATGCGCTGCCTGGCTGGTCCGGGCGAGGAACTGTGGAGAGCATCAGCCTCGAGAGCGGGCTACTTGGCGACGACGTGATCTACGCAGGCACGGTCGCGGTGTCTGACCTTGCGCCCGGTCTCAGGCCGGGAATGTCCGCCGCAGTCACAGTGCCTGCCTCTGATGGGGCATGCCCTGCTGTGCCATAGGATGACGGTCGCCATTGTGCTTCGAGTGGAGTCGGCTATAATGCGCCCCGTGTGATCACGCTTCCTACGAGGTGCGCGACATGGATGCCCAGCTGAAGGTGCTCGTCGTCGCTGCAGAGGCTGTGCCGTTCACGAAGGTTGGCGGCCTCGCTGAGTTCGCTGGCGCGCTGCCGAAGGCGCTCCGAGCCCTGGGTGTCGATGCCCGGCTGATGATCCCGCGGTACAGCGCTGGCACTCGCGATGATGGACTGCGGCTGAGCCGGATTGGGAGATCGGTGCCGGTGCCGGCGGGATCGGGTGCTGAGGCCGCCCAGGTGTTCGGCGCCA
>Ga0180435_10006013_pt1 | contig 11682 bp, 11 predicted proteins | sample SS_ome_3_FD_132467 | JGI IMG/M metagenome (GOLD analysis project Ga0180435, IMG submission 132467) | Hypersaline lake sediment archaeal communities from the Salton Sea, California, USA - SS_3_S_1 metaG | ecosystem: Environmental > Aquatic > Non-marine Saline and Alkaline > Hypersaline >...
CCAGCCTGACCGAGGCCGAGCGCGAGATGCGCGGCTGATCGCGCGTCAGCGCTTCGTCGTCATGACATCGAGTCGTCCTTACCTCATTCGCGCCATGTACGAGTGGCTGGTCGATAACAATCTCACGCCTTACCTCGTCGTCGATGCCTCTCGCGACCACGTCGAAGTGCCGACGCAGTACATCGAGGAAGGACGGATCGTGCTGAACGTCGGCCCTTCTGCCGTGCGCGACCTGTCGTTGGCGAATGACCTGATTGCATTCGAGGCCCGTTTCGGTGGTGCCGCCCATTTCATCCGCCTGCCACCGGATGCCGTGCTTGGTGTCTATGCGCGCGAAAATCAGAAGGGCATGTGGTTCGCCGAAGAGTCGGCTGATGAACCGGAGCCGCCGCCGGAACCGGAAAAACCGGCGCCGACGGGCGGTGGCAAGCCGTCGTTGAAGATCGTCAAGTAAGCGGGTTGCAGGTGTCGCGAGACACGCGGCCTGGTTCAGTTCTCGGGTTTCTTGAACGGGATGACCTTGTTCGTGTCCTGCGGGCGGGGCGGCGTGATGTCCTTCTCCACGGGTGCCTCCCGTGGCAGCCCGTCATCAATCGACTCCAGCTGGGTGCCGATCATCAACACAAAGCCTGTCCGGCGTCCCGTTCCCTCGAGGCTGAAATCGAACCGGAACATGCGCCGGATGCGCAGCCCCTGTGACGTCCAGCGCAGCCCCATGCGCGCCATCGACACCGTGTCATCGAGAAACTGCAGGTTGCGGGTGTCGCAGTAGCGCCGCGCCAGTGCGGTTGCAAATTCCCGGGCGCGAGCCGCATCCAGCCACAGCCAGGCGACGAATGCCAGGATCAGTATCGGGAGAATGACGTTCACGTCAACGGTGGGGCTCTCGGCTGGTTTTTCTACTGTTCCCGCAGGATACACCAAGGTTCCGGCAGCGGGGAGTCGGGTCAGCCGTCGCTGAGGCGGTCGCAGCGCAGTCGTTCGCGCTCGTCGAACAGGCGCCTCGAGCCGACGAGGATGGCTGCCACGCAGCCGATGCCGGTACCCGCGGCGATCAGGAAGAGGATCATCAGCTGGTACTTGGCCGCTTCCATCGGCGGGCTGCCGGCCAGAATCTGTCCCGTCATCATGCCGGGCAGGCTGACGATGCCTGCTGTCGTCATCGCGTTGATAATCGGGATCAGGCCGGCACGCAGGGCATCGCGGCGAATCTCGCCGATCGCCTCGCTTGCACCGTGGCCGAGTGCCAATTGCGCCTCGATCTGCCCCTGCTTGTCGCGAGTCTGTCGGGTCAGGTTGTCCAGTGCCACGGCGATCCCGGTCATGGTGTTGCCGAGCAGCATGCCGAGCAGCGGAATGGCGTACTGCGGCGCGTACCAGGGCGTGGGCTGTAACAGGACCAGCAGCGCCATGGTCGCGATTGAGAACGACGACACGAACATCGACAGCGTGCCGGTGCCATAGCCCCAGAAGCCGCGCAACCGGTAGCGCTGCCGCGCCATGACCTCGTAGCCGGCGACGCCGAGCATGATCGAGGCGAGCAGCCCGATCAGCCAGGGGTTGGTGCTGCTGAACAGCGCTTTCAGCACGAGGCCGAGAAGCAACAGCTGTACGGTGCTGCGTGCTGCCGCAATCAGCACGCGTGTGCCGATGCCCAGGCGCAGTTGCCACGACAGTAACGAGAGCAGCAGGACCAACGACGCCGAGACGGCGAGGTCCAGCGGTGTCAGCGCAATCAGGGTCGCGTTATCCATCGCCGGGCCCGAGGATGCCATCGACGACCGGGTGGGCCATGCTCGCTACCCGGCGGCGCTGTTCGGGGTCGTGACTGACCCACAGGATGCTGCCACCGGAAGACTCCCGCCAGTCCAAGAGCAGCTGCTCGACCCTTTCGGTGTTGTCTGCGTCGAGGTTGGCGGTTGGCTCGTCGAGCAACAGGGTGCCAGGATTGCGCGTCACAGCCCGCGCCAGTGAAAGGCGTTGGCGTTCGCCGCTCGAAAGGCGGCTTACCGACCAGCTGAGCACGTCGCGATCGAAGCCGACGGCGGCGAGCAGTGCCTCTGGCCACGCGGACGCATGGGGCCCGACCTGGTCGAGCCACCAGTGGCTTTCGGCGGCGACGAAGACGACGCGCATGCGCCATTCGGGACCGCTCATCTTGCCTCTGGCGTGGTCGCCCGACCACAACTCGCCCTCGGACTCGTCGAGGTCGGCGATGGCACGCAGCAGGCGGGTCTTGCCGCCGCCGGATGGGCCGTGAATGGCCACGCAGTCACCGCTGGCCAGGTAAAACTTGTCGGCCTGGACGCCTTCCGCACGCAGTCGCTCCATGCGCAGGCTGGTCACGGGCGACGTCGGAAGATCAGGTCCCAGACACCGTGCCCGAGATGCTGGCCACGTTGCTCGAACTTGGTCAGTGGGCGCTCATCAGGGCGCGGGGTGTATTGGTCACGCCCCGCGGTATTCTCGAACAGCTCGCCGGCTTCACCCAGCGTATGCAGCATCTGCTCGGCATAGTCCTGCCAGTCAGTAGCGGCATGAAACAGGCCTCCAGGACGGATGACGCGGGCCAGCTCGTTCAGCAGCGCCGGCTGCAGAATGCGTCGCTTGTGGTGACGCTTTTTGTGCCACGGGTCGGGAAAGAACAGGAACACGCCGGCCAGGCAGCCGTCCGGCAGCATGTGCTGGATGACCTCGACGGCGTCATGACGCATCGCGCGGACATTGTTGCAGCCATATTCATCGAGCTTGATCAGCAGATGACCAACGCCGGGCCGATGGACCTCCACGCCGATAAAGTTACGGTCCGGGTGACGACGGGCCATGGTCGCCAGGCTCTCTCCGTTTCCAAAGCCGATCTCGAGGAACACCGGGTTGTCGTTGCCGAAAACGCTCTCCAGGTCGAGCGGTTGGGTGTCGTAGTTCAGTCCCCAGCGTGGCCAGAACTGGTCGAAGGCGCGTTGCTGCCCCGGGGTCAAGCGGCCTTCACGCAGGACATAGCTGCGGATCGGGCGATTGTGTCGCTGGTCGTTGGCTGACATGTTGATCATCGCGCGGCAGTCACCCGGCAAACGGGGTTTGCCGCTGAAGCCGGTGTTCGCTTCAGTCGAAGAACAGGCCGTCGACAGGTGACGATGCCGACGCGAAACGCTTGGCCGGCATACGCCCGGCCAGGTAGGCCTCGCGGCCGGCCTCGATCGCCTTGCGCATGGCACTGGCCATCAGTACCGGCTTGTCGGCGGCCGCGATCGCGGTATTCATCAGCACCCCGTCGCAACCCAGTTCCATGGCCACTGCGGCATCCGAGGCAGTACCCACGCCTGCGTCGACCAGGATCGGCACCTTGGCGTTCTCGACGATGGTGCGGATGTTCAATTTGTTGCGCACGCCGAGACCGGAACCGATGGGGGCTGCCAACGGCATCACGGCGACGCAGCCCATGTCTTCGAGTTCGCGCGCGATGATGGGATCGTCGTTGGTGTAGACCATCAGTTTGAAACCGTCGGCGATCAGTTCTTCGGCCGCCTTCAACGTTGCGATGACATCCGGAAACAGGGTTTTCTCGTCACCGAGAACCTCGAGCTTCATCAGGTCGTGGCCGTCCAGCAGCTCGCGCGCGAGGCGACAGGTGCGGACCGCGGTCTTGGCGTCGTAGCAGCCTGCGGTGTTCGGCAGCAATGTGAACTGCGCCGGCGGCAGCACGTCGAGGATGTTGGGTTCGTCGCTGTTCTGGCCGATGTTTGTCCGCCGTACGGCAATAGTGACAATCTCGGCACCGCTGGCATCGATCGCGGCACGGGTCTCTTCCATGTCGCGGTACTTGCCGGTACCGACCAGCAGGCGCGAGTTGAACGTACGGTCGGCGACGACCAGTGGATCGGCGTTGGTATCAGTCATGGCGTGTTGCTTTCCCGGATGCTGCGGTGTGGGGTTCGGCGAGCGTGCGAACGTTTCAGCCGCCGCCGATGGCCTGGACGATCTCGACGCGGTCATCGGCGGTCAATTGACGGACGGCATGCTCGCTGCGTGGCACCAGTTCCTCGTTGATCTCGACCGCGAAGCGCTGGCCGGACAGATCCAGCGAGCCCAGCAGATCGGCCAGCGTGCTGTGAGGGGCGACTTCGCGCTTGGTGCCATTGAGCAGGATTTGCATGGTTGGTTCAGTGTCAAAAACCTGAAATCAGGAATGATCTTACACTAAACTGCAGGCGCCAAATAACGCACACTTAGCACCGAACAGCCCGCAGAGGCCGTCGTTTCCGGAGGACGAGAATTGGCGGAATTTCACGAGAACCTGATCTCGCCGGACGAGGCGGTGACGCTCGATGGCCTTTTCGCCTGCCGCGTCAGGCGCAGCCCGCAGCGTCCGGCATATCGCTATTTCGACAAGGCCGGTAAATCCTGGTTGACCCACAACTGGGCCGACATGGGGCATGCCGTGGCACGCTGGCAGCGCGCCATGCGTGACGAGAACGTATCCCGCGGCGGCCGTGTCGCGATACAGCTGCGCAACTGCCCGGAATGGGTCATGTTCGACCAGGCGGCAATGAGTCTCGGCCTGGTTACGGTGCCGCTTTACACCGACGACCGTCCTGACAACATCGCCTACATCCTGGCCGAGGCCGACGTCAATATTCTGCTGGTACAGGATGCCAGTCGATGGCGTCGACTGGCCGAGGTGGTTGGAGACGACGGTCCGCTGCAGCGCGTGCTGCTGCTCGAAGACAGCGATGCCGCGCGGGCGCTGGCAGCCGACGACGATCGCATTCGGCTGGTACCCGACTGGTTGCCGGCAACCGGGGGCGAGCTCGAGGTGCGCGACGCCGGTGATCCGCATGCGCTGGCGTCGATCGTCTACACCTCGGGCACGACCGGACGGCCCAAGGGCGTCATGCTCAGTCACAACAACATGTTGTCCGTGGCCCATGGCGGGTTGACGCTGCTGGACTGTTACGAGGAGGACGTGTTCCTGTCGTTCCTGCCGCTGTCGCATACGTTGGAGCGTACCGGGGGGTACGACCTGTGCATCATGACAGGCTCTTGCGTCGCCTATGCACGATCGGTCGCGCAGCTGGGCGAGGATTTGATGACGATAAAGCCGACGGCGATGATCGCGGTGCCGCGAATTTTCGAGCGCGTCTATGGCCGCATTGCCGACCAGATGGAAAAAAAGGGCGGACTGGCGCAGAAGCTTTTCAATCTCACCGTGCGGATCGGTTGGCAGCGCTTCGAGTACTACCAGGGACGCGCTGCCTGGCCGATGGGCAACCTGCTCTGGCCGCTGTTGAAGCGCCTGGTTGCGGACAAGATCACGGCCAAGCTCGGCGGCCGGTTGCGCGTGGCTGTCAGCGGTGGCGCCGCGCTCAACGAAGAGATCGCCAAGGTCTTCCTGGCGCTGGGCGTTCCCATCGTGCAGGGATACGGCCTGACCGAGACCTCGCCGGTAATCAGTGTCAACCCGTTGCAGAACAATGTGCCGGCCAGCGTTGGAGTGCCAATCCGCGGCGTCGAGGTTCGGGTCGGCGACAACGACGAGCTGCTGGTAAAGGGTCCGGGCGTGATGCAGGGCTATTGGAACAATCATGCAGCGACGGCGCAGGTCATCGAACCCGATGGCTGGTTGCACACCGGCGACCAGGCACGGATCGACGACAGCAACCACATCTATATCACCGGTCGCATCAAGGACATCCTGGTATTGTCGAACGGCGAGAAGATTCCGCCGGGTGACATGGAGTCGGCCATCGCGCTCGATCCGCTGGTGGAACAGGTCATGGTCATTGGCGAGTCGCGGCCCTATCTCACCGCGCTACTGGTGCTCGACGGTAACAACTGGCCGCCGTTTGCACAGCAATTGGGGGTTGATCCGCTGGCCCCGGAGAGCCTGCGAAACAGCAAGGTTCTGAACGCTGTGGCGCGCCGGGTCAGGCAGGCGCTGAAGGACTTTCCCGGCTACGCCAAGATCCGGCAGCTCCACCTTTCATTGGAGCCATGGACCATCGAGGAAGGGCTGATCACGCCAACGCTGAAGGTAAAGCGGGCCAAGGTGCTGGAGCGCTACGATGATGCCGTCGAGGGGATGTACCGCGGTGGGCCGGCGGCCTGATCCGACGCCTGCTGTCCGGCCAATATTCCCGGTCAGCGCGGATCGACCTGCCGGAGTTGCGCCCGTGCCTCGGCGACCGCCGTGCCGATCTGCGTGAACAGTGTCTGGTACGAGGCCGTCGCGGAAAGGCGTGACAGTACCGGATCGTCGCGGAGCAATGCGCGGTTTCGCAGTCCCGTGTCGAACAGTGTTTCCAGCTGCGCCGACGCCTGGGTGGAATCACCGGCCAGCACGGCGATTCGCACACTGCCGATGGCGAGAGACAGGCTGTTCCATCCCTGCTGTCGCGCATCGGCGAGGTCGCTACTGCATTCCACCAGCTCTGCAGCGGCCCGGTCTGCCGAGCCGCTGCGCGCCAATGCGTCGACCAGCGAGCCGCAGACGAAGAGGTCTTCGTCGGCACGTCTGACCGGATAGTTGCGGCCTTCCATCGATTTGCCCAGTGCATCGATCGCCTCTGTGAGGTCACCGTCGAAGTAGGCGTGCATGCCCGCGTACAGGTTGGCCAGGCGCCATTCGATCTCCGGCGTGTCCGGTCGTTGCTGCAACTGGCTGGGATTTCCCCCGGGCAGCACGCTATCGAGTATCCCCGGCGCGGCGATGCCGACCCGGGCCAGGTAGTCCATCGTTGCCCGTCCCGGTGCGGTGCTGCCGCGCGCGCGGGTCGCATCGTCAACGGCGCTCTTGGTATCACCCAGCAGGGCGCTGACGACGGCCCTGTTCGCCAGTGACAGCGACGACGCCGGTGCCGCGGCAATGGCGCGATCGGCCCATTGGGCTGCAGCGGCCAGATCGCCGGTCTCGCGTGAGATTGAACTCAGGATCCGGAAAAGCTGGTCGCGATTCTCGAACGACTCGTTGGTCTTTGATGCCAGTTGACGCAGTAACCTGAGCGCCCGCTCCGGTTCACCACTCCAGCTCAGTGCGTTGGCATAGTTGATAAGGCTTGTAACCAGCAGCGGTTCGAGTTGACTGGCGTGTTCGAGCGCGGGCAGTGCCTCGTGCAGGCGGCCCTGTTGCTGGTGTGTCAGGCCGAGCCACATCCAGGCCTCGGCCTGGTTGGGGTGTATCGCCACGGCGCGCAGCAGGAAATCCTCGGCCAGGCCGTAATTGCCCTGGAGGTAATGTGACAAGCCGATCAGGGCCAGGACTTCCGGGGCTTCGGGGGCAGTTTCGAACGCGTGATCGAGGTGCTCTTCGGCCAGCCCCAGGGCGTCGGCCAGCGGCAGGTCACCGTAGAAAGAAAGCATCATCAAGGCGGCAGCCAGGCCGCGGCGCGCGGGCAGATAAGCGGGATCCAGCGTCAGCGCACGCTCGAAGTACCAGACCGAGCGTTCGAGATCCGCTTGGGTCCGCAATGTGCGGTAATAGCGGCCCAACAAGTAAGCGTCGTAAACCCGGGTGTCGACCGACGGTTCCGCGGCCAATGGCGGTTCTGCGCCGCCTTCGACGGTGTGGTGCAGTGCAGCCGCAATGGCACTGGCGACCTCATGCTGTGTGGCCAGTATGTCGTTATCCGTGCGGTCAAACACTTCGCTCCAGATCTGGTAGCCGGAGTTGACGTCGGTCATCGCGCCGACAATGCGCAGTCCCTGTTCGGATCGCCGGATGCTGCCGGTTACGACGACGTCGGCATTGACGTGTTCGCCAATCTCGGGTGCGTCCTGTCCCAGACGCTGTGCCAGCTGGCTCGAGATTGGACCGATGACGCGTGCAGACTGCGATCTCCCCAGCGCATGCGCGAGTTCGACCGCGAATCCGTCGGCAATGAAACGGTTGTCCCGATCCTGTGTAAGCATCGTAAATGGCATGACGGCGACAGTTCAGTACTGCCGCTCGATGTCGCCCGGTCGTTGCAAGGCGATGGCGATTATCACCGCCGCGATCGCCATCAGTACCAGGGCCAGGCCAAGCCTGCGCCGATTTGGTGGCGCAGTGGCCGCGGTGTCCGCCGAAGCGGGAACCGCTGGCGAATGGCTGTCCGCGCTATCGGCCGTGCTATCGACTGTCGCGATCAGGCGGTAACCACGTTTTGGCACGGTCTCGATGTAGCGGGGGGCGCTGGCATTGTCGCCGACCGCTCGCCGAAGCTTTGCGATCGCCTGGTAGACCGATTGGTCCGTTACCACCTGCCGGTTCCAGACGTGCTCGATGATGTCGTCAGCGTTCAGAACCTCGCCCGCGTGAGCGGCGAAGTGACACAGCAGGTCGGCGTGACGCGGCTCCAGCCGGACCTCGGTGTTCCGTTCCGCATGTCGCAGAAGGTTCAGTTCCGGTACCAGGATCCAGTCGCCGATGCGGACCGGGAGGGTTTGTTGGGGGGCAGATGGCATCTAATCAAGTTGTTGTTTTAGAAAAAGATAATAGCTTGAGCAAAAGATCAGGAGAAGTTCAGTTTTTGCTCAGGCGGGGTGGCGACGATACGACCATAACGGTACTCGACCAGCAAGCAGATCTCGACAAGGAGACCCAGCATGGCCGAGAACGATCAGGAATCCAATTCCGACTCCGGTGGCTCTAACGCCGAAGTAACCCGCCAGCAGGTCCGCGGCCTGGTGAGTCTGCCACCGTTACCGCACGCATCGCAGGAACTGCTGCGGCTGTTGTCCGATCCCGAGCTCGACATGTTGCGACTGGCGGAGCTCATAGAGCAAACGCCGGCGCTGGCCGCAAGGATCGTCGGTGTCGCCAACTCCGCATTTTTCGCCACGGCCAAACCGGTTCGCGACGTACCCGATGCGATTATTCGTGTCCTTGGTCTGAACCTGGTGCGCGACCTCGGAATCTCGTTCGTATTGAGCCAGCCGTTTGACTGTTGCGCCAGTGTGCGTTTCGACCCGGTGCGCTTCTGGGCCGGTTCGATGGAGTTGGCGGTGTTGGCCCAGCTGCTTGCCGCGCGCCTGCCAATGGCCGCTGCGCCCACGCCGTCGGAGGCCTACCTCGCCGGCCTGTTGCGTGACCTGGGGCTGTTGGCGCTGGTGCATGTGGCACCGGATGCCATGGACGTGGTGCTGGCTGAAGCCGAGCGGCTGCCGGAGGCCAGCCTTTACCAACTCGAGTCACGGTTTCTCGGCCTGGATCATGCGACGGCTGGCACCGAACTGGCCCGCTGCTGGCATCTCCCGGAAGGATTGGCAATCGCCATGGGGCCGCTGAGCCGGTTCGAGCACACCGGGCGTAAGGGGGTGACTGTGGCCCTCGTGCTATTGAGCGAGGAGATCCGGGACGGCATCGAGCGGCATGACGATCTCGATGCCGTACCGGATCTCGCGGTTCACTTCGGCCGACTCGGTCTCGATTTTGCGACTTGGCCCGAGCTCGTCGAGCTGTGGCGCGCGCGGGTCAGCGATATCCAGTCGCTGGCAGCGGCCTTTGCCGGAGCCGGTCGATGAGTGCCGACGACAGAACTGGATCAGGCAGCGGTTCGGCGTTGGCGTTGTCAGATTCGCTTGCCGCGCTGCGCAAGCTGATCCGCGCTGATGGTTACGGCAGTGTCGCGCAGATGGTCACCGTTGCTGTCGATGCGCTGATTCAGCACCAGGATTTTGCCGGTTGCGAAGTCTACCTGCTGGCAAGCCCGGGAGCCGCTTACGCGCAGTCCCACGGCGACCGCGGTTCCGCACGTATGCCGGCCATGCTGGGCGGGTTGCTTGCCGCCGAGGTTTTTCCGCTGATCGTCGATGACGGCTTCGTTTTTATCGAGCCCAAACTGCACCTGCGTTCAGATGAGTGGGAGGGGTGCCTGCTGGGGGTGCCGGTCGTGCGCGACGAGCAGGTGCTTGGCGGCATCGTCGTCTGGAACCCGGAGCCGGACGTGCTGCTGCCCTGGCACGAAAACCTGTTGACGATGATGGCGGGCGTCATGGCGCTTTCGATCACTGATGGCCGCTCGCTGTTCGGGATGCGTGGCATCGCTGACCCGGACGGCAAGCCGGACCTGGCTCAGCCCTTTCTGCGCACGTCACCGCCAGTGGTTTCTGCTGAGGGCGTCGATGGAACGGATGCGCTGACCGGGTTCGACGACCGCCTGTCGTTTGAGCTGCGCATGCAGGACCTGGCCGGCCGGGTGCCGGAGTTGTCACGTGCGCTGTTCTTGCTGCATATCGATATCGACCGGTTTCGACTGGTTCGGGAATATGGCGGTGACCTGGCAGCCGAGCGCGTGGTACGCACCCTTGCCGAGTTGCTGCGCCATGAACTGGGCAGTGAGCTGCTGCATGGCCGGCTGGGCATCGACGAGTTCGCCGTCGTGGTCGAGCGTCGTACCCTGGAGCAGGCGCTCGATGCGGCACGTTCGCTGGTCCGACAGGTGGATGGGCTGCGTCTTTCGCTCGCCGGTCAGCGCTACGACGTCAGTATCAGTGTCGGCGTAGCCCGGGTGCACGAAGGGCTCGGTGCCGGCGTCGCCGCCCTGCGGCACGCGGTCCAGGCCTGTCGCGCCGCCCAGGTGCATGGCGGTGGCACGGTTCAGGCCTATACCGAGAAGATGCCGCGGGCACGCGGGGCGCGTCGTGACGGACGCATGCTGAACAGGCTGACACAGGCGTTGAAAGACGATGAGCTGCTGCTCTACGCGCAATTGATCAAGCCGATGCCCGGCGAGATCGATGCCGCTCACCCGAGACATATGCACGAGATTCTGCTGCGCCTGACTGACGACAATGGTGACCTGGTGGGGGCCGACGTGTTTTTGCCCGTTGCCGAGCGTTATGGCCTGTCGGTCAAGCTCGACCGGTGGGTCGTCAGGCAGGCGTTCAGGCTGATCGCCGGTTCGCGCTTCGCGCGCGACGACGAACATCGCTTTACGCTGAACCTGTCCGGCCATTCGATCGGTGACCATCACCTGCTCGACTACATTACCGAACAGTTCGACGATTCCGGTCTGTCGCCCAGCTGCATCTGTTTCGAGATCACCGAGACCGCGGCGATCTCCGATTTCGCGGCAGCCAGGGAGTTCGTCGGTCGCCTGCGCGACATCGGTTGCGAGTTTGCCCTGGACGATTTCGGCAGCGGCCATTCGTCGTTCCTGTATCTGCGCGACCTGCCGGTGGATTACCTGAAGATCGACGGCGAACTGGTATGCGATATTGCCAGCGACCCAGTCAGCCAGTCGTTCGTGCGCACGATAGAAGGCGTCGGCCGCCTGATGGGTCGGAAAACGATCGCGGAATACGTGCAGAGCTGCGACATTTACGATGCCATTGCCGACATCGGGTGTGACTATGTGCAGGGTTACTGGGTGGGCAGTCCGGTGCCGCTTGCTGATGTCCTGGCCAGGACCGACAACTGACACGGAACGATGCCGGGCTTGTTTCGGTATCCGTGCAGTCTTTAGAATCGAGCGACGCGCAGGCTGCTGTTCGATTGTCAGCGATGGAGCCAGTCCTCGGCGATGCGCCAGTGCGGGTGTAGTTCAATGGTAGAACAGGAGCTTCCCAAGAAGTGAGCTGAGGCTGCCCCACCGGTTACAATTCGATATCAAGCGGCCATCGTATATCGGTATTACCCCGGCTTCCCAAGCCGGAGAGGCGGGTTCGACTCCCGCTGGCCGCTCCATTCAACCCTCCCTTTTGGGC
>Ga0180435_10006014_pt1 | contig 11681 bp, 11 predicted proteins | sample SS_ome_3_FD_132467 | JGI IMG/M metagenome (GOLD analysis project Ga0180435, IMG submission 132467) | Hypersaline lake sediment archaeal communities from the Salton Sea, California, USA - SS_3_S_1 metaG | ecosystem: Environmental > Aquatic > Non-marine Saline and Alkaline > Hypersaline >...
CAGCAACGCGTCGGCATCGCGCAGGCGATCCTGCACCAGCCCGCCGTTATCATCCTCGATGAACCGACGGTCGGGCTCGATCCGATACAGATCATCGATATCCGTAAACTGATCCGTGAGCTGGGCCGTGATCACGGCATCATCCTGTGCACGCACATCCTGCCCGAGGTTCAGGCGGTATGTAACCGTGTACAGATCATCAACGAGGGCGCTATCGCATACAGCGCTGCGATGAAGCAGCAACAGGCGAAGCGTTACCATGTTCGCCTGGCATCCGCCTGTAACCCCGGGCAGCTCGAAGCATACCAACTGTTCAGCAAGGTCGAAGTCATCGATGACCGGCATTTCATCATCGATTCCGATGCCGAGGCTGCTGACATCACCGCCTTCATCAGCCAGCAACAGCTCGGACTGACGCACTTCTCCGAATACAGCGACTCGCTGGAATCGACCTTCGTGTCCATAGTAAGCGGCTCCGGTGTAAGCCAAGATAACGGCACAGGTCTTGCGGGGGATGTCGCAGCATGATGATCATGGATATCGCCAGCAGGGAATTCCGTAACCTGTTCCTGACACCGCTGGCATGGGTGATCCTCGGCGTCGTCCAGTTCATCCTCGCCTGGTTCTTTTTCTCGTCGATCGAAGTGTTCTTCAGCCTGCAGGATCAGCTCACTACCATGAGCAACCCACCGGGCGTTACCGACCTGGTGATATCGCCACTGTTCCGTACTGCCGGTATCGTCCTGCTGATGGTGTTGCCCCTGCTGACCATGCGACTGATCAGTGAAGAGCGTCGCAACCGCAGCCTCATCCTGCTGCAGAGCGCACCACTGAGTATCAGCGAGATCGTCATCGGCAAGTACCTCGGCCTGCTCATGTTCATCGCCGTGGTGGTCGTGGTCATCAGCCTGATGCCGGTCTCGCTTTACCTGGGCACGACGCCGGACACCGGCAAATTCATCGCCGGCGTGCTGGGACTGTTCCTGCTACTCGCTGCCTTCTCGGCCGCCGGTATCTACATGTCGTCACTGACAGACAACCCCATGGTTGCCGCCATCAGCAGCTTCGGCCTGTTGCTGTTATTGTGGATCATCAACAGTGGCTCGGGTCAGGGTGGTGACGGAGCTTCATCAGGTGTCCTCGGCTACCTGTCGATGCACACACACTTCAGCAATATGCTGCGCGGTATCGTCAACACGGCAGACATCGCTTATTTCATCCTGTTCATCCTGTGTTTCATCATACTGACCATCAGGCAGATGGAAACCATCCGCCTGCAATCATGAAGCGGCATACGATATGAGAATCGACAGGCAAACCCGGATACAACTGGCGATACAGAAAGCGGTCTTCCTGTTTCTGTTCCTCGGCATCATCGGCATGCTCGCCTGGCTGACCGATCACTACCAGTGGCAGTTCGATTTTACTGCTAACAAACGCCATTCGATCTCACAGGAGAGCGTTCGCCTGCTGGATAAACTGCCCGGCGAGATCGTGGTGCATGCCTATACCCGTGACGAGGTCACCGGCCAGGCGATCGCCGAGATCATCTCGCGTTACCAGCGGCACAAGGATGACTTCACATTACGCCTGCTAAACCCCGATATCGATATCATCGATGTGCAGAAGGATGGTGTGGTGATGAACAAGGCAGTGGCTTTCGTGGTGTATTACCAGGGACGCATGGAGCACATCGAGTCACTCAGTGAACAGTCGATCAGCAACGCCCTGCTACGCCTCAACCGCGCCAGTGACCAGAAAGTCGTGTTTATCACCGGCCATGGTGAGTTTTCCATAGCACAGAGCGACCGGAGTTACGCACAGCTTACTTCCCGTCTGTCCGAGATGGGCATGAATATCGAGGCCGTCAACCTGGCAGAAAAAAGCATACCCGAGAACACACGTTTACTGGTGATCGCCGCGCCACGCGCCGATTACCTGCCCGGTGAACTGTCAGTGATATCAGAGCAGATCGCCGGCGGCACAAACCTGTTATGGTTGAGCGAGCCCGGCGATCTGCATGGTCTGGAGCCACTGGCGACATCCTTCGGTATTCAATTACAACAGGGCGCCGTGATCGACAATAACGCCGAATTGCGCCGCATGCTGAAAATCGATCACCCGTCTTTCATACCCGTAACCGAGTATTTCCAGCACCCGATTACCGAGACCATTCGCTATAACAGCCTGTTGCCGACAGCCAGGGGCATCAGCCCGCTGACCGGGGATGCGATCGTCGATAACTGGCAACCGACCGCGTTGTTCAACTCGTTAGCAGGTAGCTGGAGCGAGAGTGATGGACTGGCATCCTCGCCTCAACAGGACGAGATCAGCTTCTCATCACTCGATGGCGATGTAAAAGGTCCGGTCACACTGGCCGTTGCACTACAGCGCGACAGGGCTGAAGCTGGCTCCGCCGATGACCCGTCCAGTAAAGGCCAGCCCGATAATGGACAACCCCATAAAGGACTGCAGCGGGAAGGACAGCAGCGGGTCGTGATCACCGGTGACGGTGATTTCCTGTCCGATACCTATATCGGGGCCGGCGCCAATCTCAACCTCGGCCTGAATATATTCAACTGGCTGGTCGGTGACGATGACTACATCGATATCGAGGTAAAACCGGCTGCTGATATACGGCTGGAATTCGATGACACATCCCTGTTCACCATCGCCTTTGGTTACTTCTTTTTTATCCCGCTGGGACTCATCGTTACGGGCTTTATCATCTGGCGCCGGCGTAATCGCCGATAAGGCCGCCAGATTACCGGGCAAACCAAAATGCTATCGAAGAAGATATTGCTAAACCTGTTACTGCTTGCCATATTCGTGGCACTGGCATTGTTCATCACCAGCACCGAGCAGACCGATACGAAGCTCCCGCTGCTGAGCTCGACTGACACCGGCTCGGTGAATACGATACGGATAAGGCACAATGCGAGCACGATCATTATCGAGCGCGCCATCAATGATACCGGTGATCATGTCGGCGACCATGCCGGCGAACATACCGGTGCAGGCTGGCATATCCGTCAGCCGGTCGATGTCGCGGCCAATCAGATGCGAGTCAATACACTGCTCAGGCTGCTCATGGCTCCGGTGCATAGCAGCTACCCGGTTGCGAATATCGATGCGAAATCGATCGGCCTTGATGACAGCAGGGACTCGATCAGCTTCGATAACCAGACATTCACCTTCGGCCAGGTCAACCCGGCTACCGGTTTGCGCTATATCAGCGACGGCGAAACCGTCTACACTATCGAGGACGTCTACTTTCCGCTGATCAGCTCACACTTCAGCACCCTGGTGTCCTTCCGGCTACTGCCCGAAGATATCGAGATCGACAGACTCGTCCTGCTGCAACAGACCATCAGTCAGGACGACAGCGGGCGCTGGCAGAGCAATATCGACATCACTGCCGACGAGGTCGCCGCCATCATAGCCAGCTGGCGTTCGGCCCAGGCATTCGGCGTGCGCCAGTACATCGAAAAGGAATCACAGGGCGAGCTATTCGTAACAGCGAAAGATGGCACACAGTTCAGCTTCGTCATCACCGATACCGATCCCTGGCTGATCCTGGCAAGACCGGAGCTCGATCTGGAATACCACCTGGAAAAAGAGGGCCTTAAAAAATTAACCGGTCAATATTGACTGTCATGGCCGGATACCGGCGTCGATCCTGAACATCTGTCGCTTTCCCGGGCGAATCGTAATCACCGGCTATACCACGTATAATTCGCCATCATCGGATCAACCCAGGGGTTAACAGATGGCTGGCTATAGAAATTTCGGCTGGGACAGTTTTATCATGCGTTTCGTGTTCGCGGTTATCGTGGTGTTCGCCACATACAACCCGGAAGGCGTCTCCTACTTCCACTGGGTCTACCAGGCCCTGCCAGACTTTTCCCTGCTGAAAGCCTTCGTCGGTGTGGTCATGGTGATCGGCTGGGTTATCCTGATAAGAGCCACCATCGGGTCACTCGGCTTCATCGGCATCCTGCTCGCAGCCGCGTTCTTTGGCCTGGCTATCTGGCTGATCCTCGACGTGCTCGGCCTGTCGACCGATGATATCCGCGTGATCAGTTACATCATCGAGATCATGCTTGCCAGCGTACTCAGCATCGGCGTGTCATGGTCTCATGTCCGTCGCCGTATCAGCGGCCAGGTCGATACCGACGAAGTCGAACGCGACCTCTGATCTGGTTCCCGGCCAGCGACCACGAAGCCAACCAGGTAAGCAATACCACACATGCCCGAACTTCCCGAAGTCGAGACCAGCCGACGCGGTATCGAGCCATATATCCTGCACAGCAAGGTCGCCTCTGTCACCATACGCGACCATCGGTTGCGCTGGCCGATACCGGCGCAACTACCTGAGAAGACTGAAGGCAGAACGGTAATCGAAGTTAACCGGCGCGCCAAATATATCGATCTTGTGCTCGCTGACAAGTCCGGACCAGCGGGACATATCATCATCCACCTGGGCATGTCCGGCAGCCTGCGTATCTGCGACAGCGATACACCTGCCGGCAAGCATGACCACATCGATATCCTGTTCGATAATGGCAGGCTGCTGCGCCTGCGCGACCCACGACGTTTCGGCTGCGTGCTCTGGCACGAAGGCGAACTTGACCAGCACAAGCTGATAACAAGGCTCGGACCGGAACCGCTACAGGAATCATTCGACACTGATTACCTGTACGACTCGGCAAGAGGCCGGCGTTGCTCGATCAAGAGCCATATCATGAACAGCCATATCGTGGTCGGGGTCGGCAACATCTACGCCTGCGAATCCCTGTTCCATGCTGGCATCAATCCGAAACGTGAGGCAGGAAGAATATCGAAACAGCGGCTCGATCGACTGGCGACTGCGATTAAAAAAACTCTGGCCGAGGCGATCGGACGGGGTGGCACGACGCTGCGTGATTTCACCGCGGAAGACGGTAAACCGGGATACTTCGCACAGCAACTGAATGTCTATGGTCGCGCCGGTGAGGCATGCCCGTCATGCGGCAACAGGGTAAAGCAGATCACCCAGCAGAACCGCTCGACGTTCTACTGCCCCCGGTGTCAACGGTAATAATTTGGGCCAGCGCTGATAGTGATATCATATCGACAGCAAGCCTGAATATTTCAAGCATTGTCATTTCGACCGGAGGGAGAAATCTTACAGGCCACTTATCCAGGATAAGCCTGTAAATCAAGATATCTCCCTCCGGTCGATATGACATATTCTGAACAACCTGAATAAACCGGGAGCATTTTACAGCGCCATGACAACGATAGGCACCCCCCTCTCCGATACAGCGACAAAAGTCTTACTCTGCGGCGGTGGCGAACTGGGCAAGGAAGTCGTCATCGAACTACAACGTTACGGCGTCGAGGTCATCGTCGTCGACCGCTATGATAACGCCCCCGCCATGCAGGTCGCCCACCGCAGCTATTCGCTATCGATGCTCGATGGCGACGCGCTGCGCGCCATCATAGAGAAAGAAAAACCGGACTATATCGTCCCCGAGATCGAAGCCATCGCTACCGATACCCTGATCGAACTCGAACAGGAAGGCTTCTGCGTGATACCGACCGCACGTGCAGCACAGCTGACCATGAACCGTGAAGGTATACGCAGGCTGGCCGCCGAGGAACTTGACTTACCTACCTCACCCTATCGCTTTGCCGGCACGCGTGAAGAATTCGACGCCGCTGTCAGGGCTATCGGCATCCCGTGCGTGGTCAAGCCGATCATGAGCTCATCCGGCAAGGGACAGAGCACGATAAAGGAACAGTCTGATATCGACAAAGCCTGGGACTATGCCCAGGCAGGTGGACGCACCGGTGCAGGCAAGGTCATCGTCGAGGGCTTCGTCGATTTCGATTACGAGATCACGCAACTGACGGTACGACATCGTGATGGCACCAGTTTCTGCCAACCGATCGGTCATGTACAGGTCGACGGCGATTACCGCCAGTCATGGCAACCGCAGCCGATGAGCGCCGCAGCACGAGACAGGGCACACGACATCGCAAAACAGATCACCGATGCCCTGGGCGGCCGAGGTATCTTCGGTGTCGAACTGTTCATCAAGGGAGATGATGTGATCTTCAGTGAAGTGTCTCCACGGCCACATGATACCGGTATGGTGACCATGATCTCGCAGGACCTGTCGCAGTTCGCCCTGCATGCAAGGGCGATACTCGATCTGCCGATACCGGATATCCATTTCCATGGCCCCAGTGCCAGCAGCGTCATCCTTGCCGATGGTGATTCAGAACAGCTCACTTTCAATGATCTCGAGCAGGCACTGCACATCGCCGACACCCAGATCAGGCTGTTCGGTAAACCGGAAGTCCATGGTCAGCGCCGCATGGGTGTCGCACTGGCACGCAGTCATGACATCGATCAGGCAAAGCAGAATGCGATCAGGGCCTCGGAATCAGTAACGCTCAAATATGAATAACAACAACCAGGAAAACACATGTCGTACAGACGAATAGCCATTGCTATTGCTACCGCCATCACCCCGCTGCTGGTCAGCATCCCTGCCACTGCAACAGAGATCACCCCGATACTGGGCTATCGCGCCGGCGGCGAGATCGTCAACACGACCACGAATACCAAATACTCCGCCGATAGCGCGAGTACTCTCGGGTTCATCATCGGCTCCGAACCTTACGATGGCGGCAAACACTTCGAACTGTATTACAGTCATCAATCCACCGATATCGGCTCTATCGACCTGGCTTCGCCAACGACACCGTCGACCATGGTAGACCTGCCTCTGACCATCGACTATCTGCATATAGGCGGCACCGCACCTATCTCAGATTATGACAAGATACAGACTTTCGTCAGTGGTGGTCTCGGTTTCAGCTATCTGAGTCCGGGTCTGAATGATCTCGATTCAGAGCTGCGTGCATCATTCAGCCTGGGCATCGGCCTGAAGTGGCCGGTTACGGAGCGGGTTGCTTTAAGGCTGGAGACACGCGGATTCGCCACCCTGTTCAATAACAACTCGAGCCTGTTCTGTAACAACGGGGGTTGCAGCTTCTCGGTGAGTGGAAATTATTTCACCCAGTATGAAGTGTTTGCCGGTGTGGCGATAGGTTTCTGAAGTCTGTAGCCACTCACGCCTGCCACATAATACAGACCGGATAAAGCAGGCCTTATATACGGGCAGGATAAAAAAAGGGGGCGGATCTGATCGACCCGCCCCCTTTTTGCTTCTTCCTGTCGTACTGAATCGCTTATTTGAAACTGTACACCAGTGTTACTGCAGTCTCGGTATCGGTCTTCTCGGTATCGACCGGTACTTTCGACTTGTGCCTGATGGTGTGCGTTACCTTCAGTGCAAGCGTACTGTTTATAGCCGCCTGTAAACCGGTGACCGATTCGCTGGCAGTAAACTCTTCACCGATATCGGTTTTCAGTTTCTGGATGAACTTGGCGCTCTCGGTGAACTGCCACCAGTAATCAGCCGACAGCCTGAGCACGGCTTCGTCTTCCGACTCGGGCGCATTATCGACCTTGTAAACACGCATACCTGGGCCGGCTTCGATATCCAGTTCCATATTTTCCTGATTGATTACCTTTCTACCATAACCGAGTGCGAATACATGTTCGTACTCGAAACCACTGAAACGGTCTTTCTTCAGGTCAGCCAGCGCGAATGCATAGTCGCGTTCGGTAAACTTGTAATCGGACTTACCGGACAACTGGTACCGCTCTGCAGATACCACTGTCTCCTTGGTGGTCTCGTCCTGGGTTTCCTGCCCGAAAGCTTCGGCATGCAATTTATGGCGCCACTTCTCAATTTCATAAGTAGCATCGAAGACACCTTTCGTCGAAGTCGTCTCGGTGTTACCTGTGGTGTTGACATAACCGAGCTCAGCCTCGATCTGCCACGGCGATGCATCAGCTTCTTTCTTTTCTTCCGCGTTGACTGCGGTTACCGCCATCGAAAGCAGTAATATGGATAGATATTTCATACGTCTCATTATCGATCGTTCCTTAATTTTTACAGAATTTAACTCAAATAATTACACATTGATCAGGCAGCGTGCTGGTGCACATCCATCTGAGGGTACGGGATGCTGATACCTTCCGCATCGAATGCCAGCTTGACCTTCTCATGGAAGTCGAAATACACACTCCAGTAGTCTGCTGTCCTGGCCCAGGGGCGAACATTGAAATTGACGCTGCTGTCTGCCAGCTCCGCTACTGCGACCAGTGGCGCAGGGTCTTTCAGGATACGCTCATCTTCTTCGATCAGGCGATTGAGGATATCCTTGGCCTTCTTGAGATCGTCGTCATATCCTATGCCGAACACCATGTCGATGCGGCGGGTTTCACGTTTCGAGAAGTTGGTGATGGTTCCGTCGAACAGAGCGCCGTTAGGAACGATGATCTCGCGGTTATCACCACTGCGCATGGTGGTGGTGAAGATACCGATCTTCTCGACCACGCCGGTGACGCCTGCGGCATCGATGAAATCACCATCATTGAACGGACGGAACACGATGAGCATGACACCGGATGCCAGGTTCTGCAGTGAGCCTTGCAGGGCCAGGCCGATAGCCAGGCCGGCTGCACCGATCAGAGCGATGAGCGAGGTGGTATCAACGCCGAGCTGATCGAGTGCGGCGATGATGACGAACAGCATCAATATTGATTTGACGATGGAACCGATGAAGTCGATCAGGATGGTATCGACCTTGGCCGTATTCATCAGCTTCCTGGCAACATTGGTCAACAGCTTGACGATGAACTTACCGATGATGAAGATGGCGATAGCCATCACGATGTTGATGCCCCATGGCAGGATAAAATCATCGAACATCTGCTGGTAGTCGAAGCTCATCAGCTTCTCGGCACTGATATCCTCCAGCTGTATCGTTGGCACAACCTCTGCTGCTGTAGACTCTGTCTGCGTTGCGTCTGACATGAAACTTTCCCCTTTTTCAGTACTCGTATCGATACACGGATCATGCACCTGATCAAACACTCAGGACTCAGGCCGGGTATCTGATATCCGGGTATCTGATATCCAGGTATCTTATATCCGGTAACATACGATCATTAATGAATGCCGATAAAAACTGGCTCGCCCTTGCTGTAACACATACCCCAAACTGCTATAGCGCACAGCCGGCGTATATTAGCATATCAGTTACCAGATATATCAAGTCCAATAACGCGTAAATACTGCCCTTTTGTCATAAAAACTGCTAATCTGTTGAAAAAATGACAGCTTTTTGTTGATTTTTGTTACCCTGTACTAAACTAGAAATAATGTAAAACCTGTTTTTACGTATATTAATATGATTTTAGATATTCCAGGCGTTTCAGAACGCAGACAGACTCCACGCTACGAGATCACGCTCGACATCGATCTCGTGCTGGATAATGGCAGCATCCTGACCGTGACGTCTCAGAACATCTCCAGCTGCGGCCTGCAGATCATCTGTGACAGCTGGGTCACCGACGAGATCGAACCGCGCGGCATCCAGAGTCACTCTGTCAGCCATATCCGATTCAAGGCGGTCACCGACCTACCCATCGAGAAAGACAAAGGCAAGGCCAGCAAAAAACTGTATTCCACCTGCCGCATCATGTCAGTACAGCGACTGTCACAGGATGAATACATGCTCAACCTGGCTTTCATCGACTTTCAGAATGGCAGCGAGAACAGCCTCGATGAATTCCTCGACCAGTTTGAAAAAAAAAAGGTGACCAGGAAGATAGTTAGATCGGTCGCGTAACAGTGCCGAAACACATCATGAAAAAAGCCCCGCTATCGGGGCTTTGTTATTTCCGGTAATTTATTTATCGGGCTCGCGGAAAGTTAAGGCAGTTGTGAATCACCCATCAGGTAACAGTCGATCTCGCGCGCAGCTTCACGTCCTTCATTGATTCCCCATACTACCAGTGACTGGCCACGACGGCAGTCGCCTGCAGCATAGACACCCTCGACACTGGTCGCATACTTGCCGTACTCTGCCTGGTAGTTCGAGCGTGCATCATAATCGATGGCGAGCGGATCAGTGGCGTAATGCTCAGGACCGAGGAATCCCATGGACAGCATGACCAGGTCAGCTTTCCAGGTCTTCTCGCTGCCCGCGACCTCTTCCATGTTCCACTTGCCGTCCTGTTTGCTCCAGTTCACTTCGACGGTCCTGATGCCGGCAACGTTACCGTTTCCGTCATCGATGAATTCCTTGGTCAGTATGCAGTACTCACGAGGGTCCTTACCGAAACGCTCACTGCTCTCTTCATGTCCGTAGTCGACACGGAAGATGAGGGGCCATAACGGCCACGGGTTGTCTTCAGCTCGCTCGGCAGGTGGTTGTGGCAACAGTTCGAAATTGACCATGGACCTGCAGCCATGACGCAGTGAGGTACCGATACAGTCGGTACCGGTATCACCGCCACCGATGACGATCACATCCTTGTCTTTGGCCGAGATATAGTTGCCATCGTTCAGGTTGGAATCGAGCAGGCTCCTGGTGTTCGCGGTGAGGAATTCCATCGCCAGGTGGATGCCGTTCAGTTCACGACCTTTCACTTCCAGGTCACGTGCCCTGGTAGCGCCGGTGGCGAACAACAGTGCATCGAAATCCTGCTGTAACTGTTTCACATCGACGGCATTATCACCGCTGCCACCGACATCCGCATTGGTGACGAAGTTGATACCTTCTTCCTTCATCAGGTCGATGCGGCGCTCGACCACATCCTTACCCAGCTTCATGTTCGGGATGCCATACATCAGCAGGCCGCCGATACGATCGGCACGCTCATAGACGGTGACGGTATGGCCCGCCTTGTTGAGCTGGGCCGCGGCAGCCAGTCCTGCCGGACCCGAACCGATCACAGCGACGGTCTTGCCGGTACGTGCTTCCGGCGGTTTCGCTTTCACCCAGCCTTCGGCGAAACCTTTATCGATGATGGCATTCTCGATATTCTTGATGGTTACTGCAGGACTGGTGATACCCAGTACACAGGATCCTTCGCACGGCGCCGGACAGACCCTGCCGGTGAACTCGGGGAAATTATTGGTCTTGTGCAGACGGTTGAGTGCATTCTGCCATTGACCGGTGTAGACGAGATGGTTCCATTCCGGGATCAGGTTACTGATAGGACAACCGTTATCCGACTGGCAGAAGGGCACACCACAATCCATGCAGCGCGCACCCTGTGTCTTCAGGTGTTCGATATCATGTGTACCGGTGAAGATCTCACCATAGTCCTTGACACGGACACTGACCTCACGGTACTTCTCTGTCTGGCGCGGAAACTCTTTAAAACCTGTCGGTTTGCCCATCTTTAACTCGCTTTGCTCGTAATGAAAAATGAATAATGAAGAGTGAAAAATATTCTTTCACTCTGCAAGCATTCACTTTCAGTACATATCGATTGTCTTTACCTTGTGAATATGAAAAACATACATCCGTTTTTGCTTTTCATTTTTCATTATTAGCTTTTCGTTTTTCATTATTCATTATTCATTGCGCGCATCACGCAGCGCGTTCGGCCTGCTTCATCTCCTGCAACACGCGCTTGTAATCAGTCGGCATGACCTTGACGAACTGTTTCACGGTCTCGTCCCAGTTATCCAGGGCTTCTCTGGCGACCGTCGATCCCGTGTAACGCTGATGGTTCTCGATCAACTGTTTCAGTTCGGCGA
>Ga0180435_10006015_pt1 | contig 11680 bp, 13 predicted proteins | sample SS_ome_3_FD_132467 | JGI IMG/M metagenome (GOLD analysis project Ga0180435, IMG submission 132467) | Hypersaline lake sediment archaeal communities from the Salton Sea, California, USA - SS_3_S_1 metaG | ecosystem: Environmental > Aquatic > Non-marine Saline and Alkaline > Hypersaline >...
GGTGGAGCCATCCTGATCGCCGCCATTTTCGAGGCCTCCGGGGCGCTTATAGCCGGTGGGGACGTGGTGAGTACGATCAAAAAAGGCCTCATCGCCCCTGCCGTGATCAACGACACCGATGCGTTCATCTGGCTGATGATGGCTGCGCTGCTGGCCGGGGCACTTTGGTTGAACCTGGCCACGGCACTCGGCGCCCCCGTTTCCACCACCCACTCGATTGTCGGCGGGGTGTTGGGAGCGGGCATTGCCGCTGGGGGGATGGATATCGCAAATTGGCCGAAGATGGGCCAGATTGCGGCCAGCTGGGTTATTTCGCCGGTGCTCGGCGGTGTTATTGCCGCCAGCTTCCTGTACCTGATCAAGCGCACCATCACCTACCAGGACGACATGAAAGCCGCGGCACAGAAGATGGTGCCGCTGCTTGTCTCGCTGATGGCCTGGGCCTTCGCCACGTACCTCATCCTGAAGGGGCTGAAACGCCTGTGGAAAGTGGACTTCGGCGTTGCCGCCCTGGTCGGGCTTGCCATCGCGGTGGGCATCTATCTCCTGGTGCGCCCCAGGATTCACAAGGCGGCAGAGAACCTGCCGAGCGAAAAAGAAAGCGTGAACAGGTTGTTCACGGTTCCCCTGATCTTCGCTGCGGCCCTGCTCAGCTTTGCGCATGGCGCGAACGACGTGGCCAACGCCGTTGGGCCGCTGGCGGCGATCAACGACGCGATTCTGCACGGCGGCATCGCCGCCAAGGCGGCCATCCCCCTCTGGGTAATGCTGGTCGGGGCCCTGGGGATCGCTATCGGGCTGGCACTGTACGGCCCCAAGCTGATTCGCACGGTCGGCTCGGAGATCACCGAACTTGACCAGATGCGCGCCTTCAGCATCGCCATGGCCGCCGCGATTACGGTCATCATCGCTACCCAGCTGGGCCTGCCGGTGTCCTCCACGCATATCGCGGTCGGGGCTGTATTCGGAGTCGGCTTCCTGCGTGAGTACCTGAAACAGAATTACTCGCAGATGGTGGAAGAGATCAAGGATCACCACCAGGGCCGTGACGAGGCCGAGGTGGAAAGTTTCCTGCTTGAGTTCCGCAACGCGAATATCCAGAGAAAGGGCATCATGCTGCAGCAGCTCAAGCAACACTCGGCAAGAGCCGAGTTGAGCAAGAAAGAACGCAAGCGCCTGAAGCGCCAGTACAAGACCGAACTGGTCAAGCGTTCCGCACTGTTGAAGATCGTTGCCGCCTGGCTGATCACAGTGCCCGTATCCGGCCTGCTCGCAGCGATCCTGTATTTCACCCTCCGCGGCATGATGCTGCCATGAGCCGCCCGGTACGCCTGTTTTGCCTGCTGCCCCTGCTGTACCTGCAGCCGGTCCAGGGCGAACTCTTGCAGCGCCAGCATGTGCACGTGGTGGGATCCTCGACCGCCTACCCCATCATTGCCGCGGCGGCGGAGCATTTCGGACACACCTCCCCCTGGACCACGCCGGTGGTGGAATCGACCGGCACCGGGGGCGGAATCAAGCTGTTCTGCAGCGGGCTGGGCCTGCAAACACCCGATATCGTCACGGCGTCGCGCAGCATGAAGCCGAGCGAACGCAGCGACTGTGAAAAAAACCACGTGACCGATATCCGCGAAGTGAAGATCGGTTTCGACGGTATCGTCATCGCGAACCGCAAGGGCGCACCGCTCCTCAGGCTTGCCCGCCAGGACCTTTATCTGGCTTTGGCGCGCCAGGTGCCGTCACGCTCCCGCCCCGGGGAAATGGTGGATAACCCTTACCAGACCTGGCAGCAGGTGAATCCTGCGTTACCCGACCTCAAGATCCGCGTGTATGGTCCACCGCCGACCTCAGGTACACGCGACAGCCTGGCAGAACGGGTGTTGAGCGGTGCCTGCCTGGCGGAACCTGCGATGCGCGAGCTGTTTCACGAGGACCGGGCTGCTTTCCAGCAACAATGTCATTCGCTGCGCGAGGACGGGGCCTTCATCAATGCGGGGGAGAACGATGCGCGCCTTGTCCGCAAGCTAAGCAATGACCCGGACGCCCTGGGCATCCTGGGCTTCAATTTCCTCGACCGTAATCGCGATCGCCTGCAGGCGGCCACGATCGAAGGGATCCCCCCCGAATTCGAAACCATCGAATCAGGCCGCTACCCGCTGAGCCGCCCGTTGTATCTGTACGCAAAACCCCAGCATTACAAGGTGGTCGGGGGCCTGCAGGGTTTTCTCGACGACATCACCTCGCCCGCGTCCCTGGGACAGGAGGGCCGCCTCCTCGAACAGGGCCTGATCCCGCTGCCTGGAGCGCAATGACCTGCGCCTGCTGACCACGCCGCGACCGACCGGCATACCCGGCCAACGCACCCGCTTCGGCCCCGCAAGTCCTGGACAATACGGGGAAAGCGGCTGTTTGCGGGCGCAGACCGGTTGATATTTCCCGTTTCGTGACGTCGGCTTTTGGGGTATTTTTGTCGCAGGTACCAATGCAGTTTGTTGGAACGTCCACACATGGCTAGCATCATCGATCCGCAGCACGCCGCCGGCACCAGGTTGAAGCAGATCAACCTGGAACTTGGGCAACTGAGCCACGAGCACAAGGCCTGTCAACTGAACAGTGGCCTGCTCGGGGCGCTCGGCGGGGTGATCCTCGCGGCCAGTGCGCTCGGCCTGATCACCCTGTTGTTGTCCAGTGACGCCGACTGGGCCCGCAACCCGGATTCCCCCGTGTACGACATGGCCGTGGAGGAACTGCAGGACTCGAGGTGGCTGGGGCTGCTGGTTGCAGCGGGCTTTGTCACCGGCGCAGGTATTTTCTACAAGGCCCGTTCCCAGTGCGCCAAAAAGCAGCGCCTGTGGAAACGCGAGGGCGACCTGCGTAGCGAGATGCGCCGTATCAGGGACAGGCTGTATGCCAGCGACCTGCCGCATCACCCGACAGGGGGGGCAGCCCCCCGGCACGCCGCGCATGCCACGCCGTTGCAGCCCGAGGATGCCCGCGGTGAATACGTCGGCCTGTACAATCCGCAGGTCCGTGATCGCGTCGCAAAAGGCAGGAAAGCCAACAGCGCGGGCTGAGCCCGCGCCACACCAAGCGAAGCAGCGGGAGGCCTGCCATGGACGACGCCATCGTCTGGATCATCATCATCGCCTTCTATGCCCCGCTGCACTACCTGCTGCCGGTACTGGTCCTGTTCATCACCGGCACTGAGGCGGACGAGGTGCGCTGGCGTCTCATCCGCGGTGCACTGGTGGATTCCAGTCTCTCCATGTGCATGGCCTTCGCCGTGGTCATAGCGCTGTTCAATGCAGGCTGGATTTTCACGGCGATGCTGATCCTGCTGCTCTCCATGTTCTATCCGTTCGTGCGAATCCTCCGCCACCGGCGCGAGATCAGCGGCTGAAGACCCTTCGGGTGACACCTGTGGCCGGCGCTGCGCCCTGCCGACGCATGGGACCGGTGCGTGTTGACCGCGTTAAGCGCCGGTTCAGGGAAACCACGCTAGAGTTCAGCCATGCACGAAGACGCGCCACCACCCGGCCGGCTGCGCCCTGCCAGGCTTTGGCCGGGTGGTACCATGGGTGCGACCAACACCTGGCAGATGCCTGAGCAACTCGGAGATTCGATGTACAGACTGGCGGCCATAGCAAGCGTGTTGCTGCTCCTGGGCGGCACGGCGGGTGCTGCACAGGATCGACGCACCAGCCTGGACGAGGCGGTATCCGACGCGCGCGAACGTTACAACGGCAAGGTCCTCTCGGCGGAGACCCATCGGCACAACGGACGCGAGACGCACAGCGTGCGGGTGCTCACCGGTGACGGCAGGGTACGCCGTTACCGGGTCGACGCGGATGCCGACCGGCCGCCGCGCCGCAAGCCCCACAAGCGCCGCTGAGCCCTTCCCGCGATGCGTGTCCTGCTGGTTGAAGACGAATCCCGACTGCGTACCCAGTTGCAATCGGCATTGCAGGACCGGGGCTACCCGGTGGATGCTGCCGAAGACGGCGAAAACGGCCTGTTCCTCGGACGTGAGTATCCTTTCGACCTGGCCATCATCGACCTGGGGCTGCCCGGTATCAGCGGCATGCAGCTGATCCGGGAACTGCGCGGCCTGGGGCGCGATTTTCCCATCCTGATCCTCACCGCACGCGACAGTTGGCAGGACAAGGTCGAAGGACTGGAGGCGGGTGCGGACGACTACCTGACCAAGCCCTTCCACCCCGAGGAGCTACTGGCACGCATGAACGCCCTGGTACGCCGCACCACCGGGCATGCCTCGCCCCGCATCGAACATCACGGCATCCTGCTCGACACGGCGGAGCAACGCGTGAGCAGCGATGGCATGGCGATCGAGCTGACCGGCCACGAGTACCGCGTGCTCGAATACCTGATGTCGCATGCCGGCAAGGTGGTATCCAAGACCGAGTTGACCGAGCATATCTACGATCAGGATTTCGATCGCGACAGCAACGTCCTCGAGGTGTTCATCCGGCGCCTGCGCAAAAAGCTCGACCCGGAAGGCACACTGCAGCCTATCGAGACCCTGCGCGGCCGCGGCTATCGCTTCCGCAAAGAGGAGACATGAGCGGCTCGATCTCCCGCCGCCTGCTCGGCGGCAGTGGCCTGGTGGTATTCGCCTTCCTCGGGCTCGCCGGCATTGCGCTGGATACCGCTTACCGCAAGAGTACCGAGCAGGCCGCGCTTGCGCAGTTGCAGGCCCACATCTACACCCTGCTTGCCACCGCAGAGGAGGACGCGCGTGGCAGACCGCGCCTGCCGCAGAACCTTCCCGCGCCGCGCTTCAACCAGCCTGACTCCGGCCTGTACGCCGAAGTCCAGGGCCTGGGGGAAAGTTACCGCTGGCGATCCGCCTCGCTGCTGGCACGCGACTCCGCCACGGTCGGCAGGCTGGATATCGGTGAAACACGCCTGCATCGCCAACACGGGCTGCTCCGCCTGGAACAAGGCATAGGCTGGGATGATCTGCAGGGCAACACCCTACCGTACGTGTTCAGTGTGGCCATGGATACCGCTCCACTGGAGGCCGAGCAGGCAACCTTCCGCACCACCCTGTGGAGCTGGCTGGGAGGTGCCGCCCTGTTGCTGCTCGTGTTTCAGCTCGCCATGGTTCGCTGGGGCCTGCGTCCGCTGCACCGGATCGCCGAGAATGTCGGCGAGATCGAGCAGGGACGACGCCAGCAGGTCGGCGGTCCGGTGCCACGCGAACTGTCCGCGCTGACCGACAACCTCAATTCGCTGATCCGGCAGGGACAGGCCCGCCAGGAACGTTTGCGTCACAGCCTTGCCGACCTGGCGCACAGCCTGAAGACGCCCCTGGCCGTGCTGCGCGGTGCGGCACACCGCCAGGACACGGACCAGGTGACCCACCTGGTCGACGAACAGGTGGAGCGTATCGATGAGATCATCAGGTACCACCGGCAGCGTGCTGCGGTCGCAGGCGAGAGTGTCCTGTACCCTCCGCTCGCCGTGCGGCCGGTGCTGCAACGAATCGTCGACAGCCTGCAAAAGGTGCACCGTGATCGCGGCATCCGATGCGAATTGAACGTCGGCGAGGATATGCGGCTGCGCGTCGACCAGGGCGACCTGTTCGAATTGTTCGGCAACCTGCTGGAAAACGCCTTCAAACACGCCCGCACGACCGTCCAGGTCAATGACCACCAGGGTACCGTGCACGTCGAGGACGACGGCCGGGGCATCGCGCAGGACCAGGTGCCACGCCTGCTGCGCCGTGGCGAACGGGCCGATCAGCGCCACCCCGGGCAAGGCATCGGCCTGGCCGTGGTACAGGAGATCGTCACGCAGTACGGCGGCACCCTGGCGATCACGCCTTCCCGCCTGGGGGGCGCCCGGGTCAGCGTGGACCTGCGCGCGCCGGCAGAAACTCGAAACGGGTGATCAGGCGACCTTCGAACACGGTTTCCACATCGATCGCCCCCGGTGCCGTGGTCACCCGCATGCCCGCCTGGGGGTCGGGCAGGATGCGACCGACTTCCAGGCCGCGCGGATAGACGACGTGCTGGCTCACCCGCATCGGGTAGTAACCATCCAGGAAACGCCGCATATAGGGGCCATTCTGCAGGACGTATCCGCCGGTGCCGTCTGTGGACAGGGCCCGCGACTGCAGTTGCAGGCAGATTCTCGAATCCTCAGCGATATCCCGCAGTTGCACGCTCACGCCCTCGACCCAGGCCTCAGCGATGGCGCGCTTGGTCGTGATTTCCAGGCCGCGGCTGCGCCCCTCGTTGAACACGATCTGCAACCCGCCAACCGGGTCCAGGTTCTCGTGGCACTGTTGCAACAGCACCCAACCGTCGCGCAGCGACTGTTGCGTGACGGTGATCCGGTTGCTGTGGTGGTGCAGGTGCTGCCCTGCCTCGTCCAGCAGTCCGGGCAGGAAGCGCAACTCGCCTTCGTTCACCGCCAGGGCCCGCTCGCGCAGTGCCTGCTCGGCCTCCACGGCCGCTTCGAAAGCCTCGTTGAATGCGGCGTCATCGGCCGCGGCGCAGCCCACCAGCCACACCGCCAGCAATACCGCGAACCGCGGCCGCCTATTTTTCCTGCTCAGGGTCAAGCTCGAGCGACAACGAGTTGATGCAGTAGCGCAGCCCGGTGGGTGCCGGCCCGTCAGGAAACACGTGTCCCAGGTGCGAACCACACTTGCGGCAATGGACCTCGGTACGGGTCATGCCATGGCTGTGATCCTGTTCCGATTCCACCGCTTCGGCATCGATCGGCTGGTAAAAACTGGGCCAACCACTGCCCGAATCGTACTTGGTGACAGAGGTGAACAGCGGCTCCCCGCATGCCGAACAGCGATAGGTCCCCGGCGTCTTGGTATCCCAGTAGGCGCCGCTGAATGGTCGCTCCGTGCCCCGTTCGCGGCACACGTGGTACTGCTCAGGGGACATCTTCTCGCGCCATTTCCGGTCATCCTGGTCATTCATCGTCTTGCTCCGGCTAATCCCAATCATTCATGCGGCATTTAAACTTGCCGACGCTCTCGCCCGCTCAATATACTCGCGCCTTTGTCCAGCAACCTTAGCAGGCATCTTCATGTCCGATAACGCCTTTCACCCGCCGCAACGTACCCTGATGGGTCCGGGCCCTTCCGATGTCTCACCGCGCGTCCTCGAGGCACTTGGCCGACCGACCATCGGTCACCTGGATCCGGCGTTCGTGGGCCTGATGGACGAGATCAAGGGCCTGCTGCAGTATGCCTTCCAGACCGAAAGTGCGCTGACCATGCCGATTTCCGCGCCCGGCTCGGCGGGCATGGAGGCCTGTTTCGTCAACCTGGTGGAACCGGGCGACAAGGTGATCGTGTGCCAGAACGGCGTGTTCGGCGGACGCATGAAGGAAAACGTCGAGCGTTGCGGCGGCGAGGCAGTGATGGTGATGGACGACTGGGGCAAGCCCGTCGACCCGGCCAAGCTCGAGGATGCGCTCAAGGCCAACCCGGACGCAAAAGTCGTGGCCTTCGTGCACGCCGAGACGTCCACCGGCGCCCAGTCTGATGCCAAGACCCTGGTCGAGCTGGCACACCAGCATGACTGTCTGGCCATCGTGGATGCGGTCACCTCGCTCGGTGGCACCGAGCTGCGGGTGGACGCCTGGGGCATCGATGCCATCTATTCCGGCACACAGAAGTGCCTGTCCTGCGTCCCCGGGGTGTCCCCGGTCAGCTTCAGCGAGCGTGCCCAGCATCGCATCGCCAACCGCAAGCACAAGGTGCAAAGCTGGTTTCTCGACATGAACCTGATCATGGCCTACTGGGGCGGCAGCGCGAAACGCGCGTACCACCATACCGCTCCGGTGAACGCCATGTACGCGCTGCACGAATCACTCCTGATCCTCAGGGAGGAGGGCCTGGAGAACGCGTGGCAACGTCATTATGCCAATCACCTGGCACTGCGCGCCGGGCTGGAGGCCATGGGCCTGCGCTTCATCGTCGACGAGGCGCACCGTTTGCCACAGCTCAACAGCGTCACCATCCCGGCGGGCGCGGACGATGCCGCGGTCCGCAACCGCCTGCTCGAGGAACACCACCTGGAGATCGGTGCGGGCCTGGGCGACCTGGCCGGCAAGATCTGGCGTATCGGCCTGATGGGGCATGCCAGCAAGGTCGAAAACATCACCATGTGCCTGGCCGCCCTGGACGGCGTGCTCAGCGACATGGGCGCCGACATCAACAGCGGCGCCGCCCTGCCGGCCGCCGAGAAGGTCCTGGCCGGGAACTGAGTCCCGGTTTGGACAACCCTTCCCTGCCCGCGTGGCAGGGCACCCTGTATTCGCCATGCGTCGTAGCCGTCCACCCCGCACGCCCCTGCACCGCTTTGCCATTATCAGCACCGCCTTGTGTACGCTGTTGCTGGGCTATTACCTCGGCAACCGCTACCAGCTGGGCGAGCTGCGGAACTCTGCGGCCATCATGCTGGAGCAACCGATCGAAACGGACACCACGCCCCTGCCCCGGGAACTGCGCGAGCTGATCGAAGTCCAACACAAGTGGGTGATCCTGCTGCCTGGCGAAGCCGGTACGGCCTGTGATGACCTGCTGCGACACTATGTGGAAGTGGTGAATCGCCTGGCGGCCTGGCCGGAGATCCAATCCCGGGTGAGCCTCGCCCTCCTCGACATCACCGGCAGAGCTCCCAGCGTGGCCTGGCAGAACGTCGCGTGGGCCGCCAGTCACCCGATGCGCGAGATTGACATGCTTGCGCTGACCGAGACCCTCGGCATTGCACCGGTGGGAAACCGCTGGTGCAGGGACGTGCAGGCGACGGCTGCCCTGCTCGGCCCCGGGAACCGGGCATATGCCTTGCTCCCGCTGGACAACCCGGCCGATATCGCAGAGAGTCTGCGCCTGATCATTACCAATCTCGACCCCGATGCCTGACCCCGCCGTTCCCGGTCTGTACGATCGATTCACCACCGCCCTGCTGCGTATCCTGCCCCAGCACCTGCTGTCCAACACCATGTACCGGGTGGCGCGCAGTGAGATCGGCTGGCTGAAAAACCTGATCATTCGTTTCGTGGTCCACCGCTTCGACGTGGACATGAGCCTGGCGCAGCACGAGGACCCGCTGAGCTATCCCAGTTTCAATGCCTTCTTCACCCGTGCCCTCAAGCCGGGGGCAAGACCGATCGCGCCTGATGGGGTGGTCAGCCCGGTCGATGGCAAGATCAGCCAGTGCGGTCGCATCGCGTCCGATCGCCTGCTACAGGCCAAGGGCCACGAATTCAGCCTTTCCGCCCTGCTTGCCGGCGACGGCACGCATGCCAACCTGTTCGAGAACGGCGATTTCGCCACCATCTATCTCGCGCCCCGCGATTACCACCGCATCCACATGCCACTGAGCGGCACCCTGCGCGAGATGGTGTTCGTGCCCGGCGATCTATTCAGTGTCAGCGAGGCAACCGCCCAGTTGGTACCGGGGCTGTTTGCCCGCAACGAACGCGTGATCTGCTACTTCGACACCGCGCGGGGGCCGCTGGCGGTAATACTGGTCGGCGCCATCTTCGTCGGCAGCATGCAGACCGTGTGGCACGGCGAGGTACGGGGCGACGGCAGACAACCGCGACGCTGGACCTACGACGGGGAAAACGCCCCGCATTTCGAAACCGGCGAGGAGATCGGCCGCTTCAACATGGGCTCCACGGTGATCCTGCTGCACCCGCAGCACGCCGTCGCTATGCACGCCGGCCTGCCTGGCAGCAGCGTGCAGATGGGTGAGAAGATCGCCGATTGAGGAACGGCCTATGGCCTTTGGATCCAATACAGGCTGCAGGTGGACTTTCCAGGACTAGCGGGCCGAAGGCCTCACACACGTCCCAGGGAAAAACCGATCACCTGGTCGATATCGTCCAACTGCAGCGCAGCCATCAACAGCCGGTCCAGGCCGAGCGCCACGCCGGCACAGGCAGGCAGCCCGGACTGCAGTGCCCCGATCAGGTAATCGTCGACCGGCATCGGCTGCTGCCCCCGTGCCCGTCGCACGCAGTTCTCATGCTCGAAACGCTGCGCCTGCTCATCCGCATCCGCGAGTTCCTCGAAACCATTGGCCAACTCAACCCCGCGGTAGTAGAGCTCGAAGCGCCGCGCGGTTCGCGGATCATCCGGGTTGATGCGCGCCAGCGAGGCCTGGCTGGCCGGGTAGTCGGTAACAAAACACAGTTCGCCGTTCCCAAGACGCCGCTCCAGCAGGCTGCCCATGAGCAGGTTGAGCCATCCGTCGCGGTCCATCTCCAGGCTTTCCGCACCGATAAGGTTATGTGCGACAGCCACCTGCTGGAGGCGTTCGGCATCGCTTTCGAGGCAATCGACCGCCAGTTCCTCGGCAAACAGTTGGGCGTAACTGCAGTAGCGCACCGGCAACCCCGCCTGACCGAGCAACCCCACAACCAGCTCGGCCACCTCGTCCATCAACTGCGCGACGCGGTACCCCGGGCGATACCATTCCAGGATGCTGAACTCCGGGTTATGCAGGCGGCCGGCCTCGCCGTTACGAAAGGCCTTGCACACCTGGTAGATCGGCCCACTGCCGTCGGCCAGCAGGCGCTTCATGAAAAACTCGGGTGAACTCTGCAGGTAGAGCCGCCGGCCCCCGGCATGCCCCGGGCCGGTGAACTCGCTGCGCAGCGGCTCGATAGAGGGTTCAGTGCCGAAAGAGGACGCAAGCAACGGCGTCTCGACTTCCAGCACCTCGCGCTCGGCGAAGAATTCCCGGACTGCACTCAGCATGGCGGCGCGCGCCCGCGTGACCTCCAGCGAGGCCCCGGGACGCCAGTCGGCGACATGATGACGCATGCCCTGTGAATTCAACCCGCGCGGGAAAGGAGGAGGACGCCGTTCAGTCGTCCTTGGCGCGGCTGACGTAATCGCCGCTGCGGGTATCGACCTTGATCTTCTCACCAATCTGGATAAACAGCGGCACGCGCACCACCGCCCCGGTTTCCAGGGTTGCCGGCTTGCCACCCCCACCGGAGGTATCGCCCTTCAGTCCCGGATCGGTTTCCGTGATTTCCAGGACCACGAAGTTCGGCGCCTCCACCGCGATCGGTGCGCCGTTCCACAGTGTCACCATGCAGTTATCCTGTTCCTTGATCCACTTGGTGGCCTCTCCCATGGCATTGGCATCCGCCTGGTACTGCTCGAACGACTCCGGGTCCATGAAATGCCAGAACTCGCCGTCGCTGTAGAGGTAATCGAGGTTACGGTCCATGACATCGGCGGCTTCCACCGAGTCACCGGACTTGAAGGTTTTCTCCAGCACCCGCCCAGTCTTCAGATTACGCAGCTTGACCCGGTTGAATGCCTGGCCCTTACCCGGCTTGACGAATTCGTTCTCGATGATGGTACAGGGATCCCCATCCAGCATCAGCTTGAGACCACCACGGAATTCGTTGGTATTGTACGTCGCCATATCGTCCTCTATCGAAGGCAGAAATCAGCCGCGTATGATAACCCTTTCCCCCGACCACCTGCAGCCCGATGCGTGGCAGAGACAACTGGCGCAGGCAGTTACCGACCCGGTCGAGTTGATCGACACCCTCGAATTGCCACGCGCGCTGCTGCCCGCAGCGCGCCGCGCAGCGGAAAATTTTCCGCTGCGCGGCGCGCTGCGGGCAGCAGCGCGCGTGGCAATTCGAGGGTGTCGATCAA
>Ga0180435_10006016_pt1 | contig 11680 bp, 7 predicted proteins | sample SS_ome_3_FD_132467 | JGI IMG/M metagenome (GOLD analysis project Ga0180435, IMG submission 132467) | Hypersaline lake sediment archaeal communities from the Salton Sea, California, USA - SS_3_S_1 metaG | ecosystem: Environmental > Aquatic > Non-marine Saline and Alkaline > Hypersaline > Sediment...
CTCGGTACTGAAAATATAAACCCGCAAGAAAACGCTGGACGGATCGTTTCTAACATACAAATATACAAATAGTTTCTGAACTTACATTTAAGGACAACCACAATGAAGAGATTTGCGATCGCGATTTTACTGCTGCCGGCGCTAACCGTTACAGCACCGTTGGCCCGGGGGCTCGAACTTTCGCCCATGTTCACCGACCATGCTGTTTTGCAGCAGGGGATTGAGGTTCCCGTCTGGGGCTGGGCCAGGGACAACTCCGAGGTGAGTGTCACCTTCGCGGGACAAACCGTCAAGGCCCAGGCCGACAAAGAAGGCGCCTGGCGCCTGAAACTCAAGGCTCTAAAGGTCGACAAGAATCCGCAAAAGATGACCGTTACCGGTGACGGCGCGACGGTTGTGCTTTCCGACATTCTCGTCGGCGAGGTCTGGTTCTGCTCGGGTCAATCGAATATGGAGCAGACGGTGACTCGCGCGGGAATCGGTTACGGTGGAAGCATTATGCCCGAGCACGTCAAGCCCGACGAACTCGGCTTGATTCGCCACATCAAGTTCCCGCATAAAAAGGCCAAACAGCCCGTCAGGAAAACGGCAGTCCAGATGCCCTGGACGGTGTGCTCTTCAAAGACGGTCGGTAAATTCACCGCCACCGGTTTCTACTTCGCCTGCGTAATCAACAAGGAGATCGGCGTTCCCGTCGGCCTGATCGGCTGCAACTGGGGCGGTTGCAGAATTGAGCCCTGGATACCTCAAGAGGGTTACGACGTCATGAAGGGGTTCGACAAGAACTGGCGGCCGAGAGGTTACTCGGAAATGTTCAACGCAATGGGCGCCACCGCGGCGCCTTACGCGATCCGCGGAGCAATCTGGTACCAGGGTGAATCAAACGGCGGCGAGGGCGAAAGCTACTTCCAGAAAAAGAAGGCCCTCCACGAAGGCTGGAAAAAGGTCTGGGGGCAGGGCGACTTCCCGCTCTATTTCGCGCAGTTGGCGAGTTTCAGGGCTCCCAACGCGAAGCCCGCCGGTGGTGACGGTTGGGCGAAAGTCCGAGAAGCACAGCGAAAATGCCTGACGCTGCCCAAGATGGGGATGGCCGTCCTGACCGACATTGGCGATCCTCGCAACATTCACCCTCGCAACAAGTACGACGTAGGTCGCCGCCTGGCGCTCTGGGCGCTGGCCAAGGACTACGGAAAGAAGGACCTGGTCTATTCCGGTCCGCTCTTTGAGTCCGCTGAATTCAAAGATGGCAAGGCAATCATCTCCTTTAAGCATTGCAAGGGCCTGAAGGCGGCAATGAAAGAACGCGGAGCAAAGAACATTGAAGATCCCAAACCCGTCGACGCCGTCAAAGGGTTTGCGATCGCCGGCGCGGATAAAAAATGGGCCTGGGCCGATGCAAAAATTGAAGGCGATAAAGTAGTCCTGACCTCCAGCGAAGTGAAAAAACCCGTTGCCGCACGATACCTTTTTACCATGAATACCGACCATGGAACACTTTACAACGGCGCGAATTTACCGGCCGCACCGTTTCGCACGGATGATTGGTAAACTGTCTTCCAGAGCGGTAGAGGGATAGAAGAAGATTCTCCCCGGGGTCAAGTCGGGGTCAGGGTCAAGTCGGGGTCAGGTCAAGTCGCGTCAAGTCGGGGTCACACGTCAAGTCGGGGTCAGGCTTTAAATATTAAGTTTACACACAGCGGAATCGTCGCTTCCTGCTTCGCCCTTCGAACTTCGCAGGACAGGCCGCGACATGTCCCCTTCGACGGGGTTCAGGGTAAAAAAGCGGTGCCGGGTCACCGCACTCCAAATTACTTCAACGGCGTGGCAACTGGCAACTGGCAACTGTGAACGGCAGGGGCAAAACCGTTATCGTCTCCGTGGCCGTATTATCCGCTGTTAATACCGTTGCCTGTCGTCGCTAACCCGGATATCTCACCATGTTTTCCGCGGTCTCCGCCGTGAGCCGCCTTTTTTCCGTGTGTCTCTACGTTCTTTTTTTGAAAGTATGTCTGCGAGTTTCAAGAATCCAGAGGTGTTTCTGGACAGGCGTAGACAACAGAGCTTTGCGTGTGCGGTTGACGCCGCCTGTCGGGGCGCGTACAACAGTGATGACAGGCGGGGACCTGTGGGAGCTTGGTATGAACAGGCGAGATTTTATTCGTTGCAGCGTCGCGGCCGTTCTGGGCGGCGCCGCGTTCGGTCGCGCGGATCGCGCGCAGATGGCGCAGAAGTTGAATATCGTCTGTTTCTTCTCAGACGATATGGGCAGGCTCGATACCCCGGTCTACGGATCGAAGGATGTCAGGACGCCGACGATGGAGAAGCTGGCGTCCGGCGGGATGACGTTCGACAATGCGTTTGTGGCTTCTCCGGCGTGCGCACCGAGCCGGGCGGCGCTTCTCACCGGACTGATGCCCGCGCGCAACGGGGCGGAGGCCAACCACACGTATCCCAGGAAAGGCGTGAAGTTTCTGACGGGGGTGCTGAAGGAGATGGGCTACGAGATCGCGTGTTTCGGTAAGGTGGCGCACGGGGCGAACAAGCCGGTTTACGGGTTCGATTACTACCGGGCGAAACGGATGGGGATCTCCGGGGAGGTGGCGAAATACTTCAAGAACCGTAAATCGGCGAAAAAACCTTGTGTGCTGCTGATGGGCGACAGGCGGCCTCACGTACCCTGGATCAAGGAATCCGCTTACGATCCGGACAAGGTTACCCTTCCACCGTATTTCGTGGACACGCCCGAGACGCGGCGCCACCAGGCGCGATACTACACGGACATCACGAACATGGACGCCGACATGGGGCGGTGCCTGGAAATCGCTCGAAAACAGTTCGGCGACAATTTCATATTCGTATTCACCAGCGATCACGGGGGGCAGTGGCCTTTCGGGAAGTGGAACCTGTACGATGCGGGCGTGCGTGTCCCGATGCTGATCGTCTGGCCGGGCAAGGTCAAGGCGGGCGTGCGGACAGGGGCGATGGTCAGTTGGATCGACCTGTTTGCAACGCTGATCGAGGCCGCGGGGGGAAAGGCGCCCGCGGGGATCGACGGGAAATCGTTTATCGGGGTCCTGAGGGGCCAGACGAGCAGGCACCGCGAGGCGATCTTCACGACACACAGCGGCGACGGAGTAATGAACGTCTACCCGATCCGCAGCGTGCGGACGGATAAGTACAAGTACATACTAAATTTGCGCCCGGATTGCCAGCACTCGAACCACTCGGACATTCTGCGGAAGGACGGCGCGGGGGCGTACTGGGACTCCTGGGACGCTGCCGCGGTGGACGATTCGGCGGTAGCGGCGATTGTGAAGCGATATTACGTTCGTCCGGCAGAGGAGTTATACGATCTGGAGTCCGATCCGCTGGAGCAGAAGAACCTCGCGGGCGATCCGAAGCATGAGAAGGAGCGGAGGGAGTTGAGGGGTCGGCTTGACAGGTGGATGAAAGAGCAGGGCGACACGAAGAAAGTGTTCGGCAAACCGTACCCGGCGAGCGGTCGGCGCCCGCGAGAAGTGCTGGGCAGGGGCAAGAAGAAGTGACCGGTTATCAGCGCCAACGGTTTGGTTAAGCGGGCAGGGTGATGTAAGCCTTGTGTAGACAAGGCTTTACAGCCTGTGACATATCACGGCAGCGTCAATGGGATATTTCAGTGGGGCGGACGGGCGGTCTTTTTGCTATAAACATTTTAATAATAAGTTGTTATGGACGAGCGATGCCGCGTATATTGTCATCCGGCGGGCTGGTTGGCAGGTTCACACCTTTGGCGCAGAGACGATGCGGTGGTGCTTGTGATGGGCTTGGATTGTCGGTCGTCTGCATATTGTAAACACTTATATTGCAGCCGGATAGTCTGATTCATCAGATGCGCATCAAGCCGCCGGCGACCGATTGGACGCGGTCTGTCGAATGCAAAAGGTGTGAACCAAAAGTGACAATTACCGATTTCAGCTATTTTTTGCGTTTCTGGGGCAGGGGCTTGGGATCGGTTACTTTGTATAGTTTCTTTAGTCGGATGAGTTCTTTCTTGAGTTCGGTGATTACTGAGGCGTAGGCGGGATTGGCGTATTGGCTTTTCATTTCGTTGGGGTCTTTTTCGAGGTCGTACAGTTCCCACTCGTCTAGATCGTAGAAGTGTATGAGCTTGTGAGTCCTGGTTGCTACTCCCTCGTGTCGTCGGACGGAGTGTACGGCGGGGAACTCGTAGTAGTGGTAATAGAGGCTTTTTCGCCAGTTTTCGGGTGTTTTTCCTGCCATCAGGGGTTTGATGCTCATCCCCTGCATGTTGCCCGGGTCCGGGGCGCCGGCGATGTCGAGGAACGTCTGTGCGTAGTCGAGGTTCTGGACGAGGTCGGTATTGGTGGAACCGGGCTTGATAACACCGGGCCATCGTGCCACCAGCGGCGTGCGGAAAGACTCTTTGTACATGAACCGCTTGTCGAACCATCCGTGCTCGCCGAGATAGAAACCCTGGTCGGCACTGTAGATTACGATGGTGTTCTTGGCCAGTCCGGATTCGTCGAGGTACTTCAGGACGCGCCCGACATTCTCATCGACCGATCTGATGCAGCGGAGATAGTCCTTGAGATATCGCTGATATTTCCAGCGGATCAGGTCCTTTCCTTTTAGATTCGCGGCTTTGAATTTGGCGTTTTTTGGTTCGTATGCGGCGTCCCAGACCTTCTTCTGCTCGGGGTTCAGCGTCCTGGGCGCGACGAGTTTGAGGTCCGCGCCGCCCATGGTTTTGGAGATGCTCATATCCTGTTTGTGAGCGGCCGTTCCGCGGTTGGCGTAGTCGTCGAAGAGGTTGTCGGGTTCGGGTATTTCGACGTCGTCGAAGAGGTGGAGATGCTTGAGGTTGGGGTTCCAGCGGCGGTGGGGGGCCTTGTGCTGGAGCATCAGCATAAACGGTTTGGACTTGTTGCGCTTGTTCTTCAACCAATCGAGCCCGAGGTCCGTGATGATATCGGTGACGTATCCTGTGTGCTTTACGCGTTTTGGTCCGATGAGCATAGTAGGATTGTAGTAGTTACCCTGCCCGGGCAGGACCTCGGAGTAGTCGAAGCCGGTGGGAATGGCTTTCAGGTGCCACTTGCCGACGATCGCCGTCTGGTATCCGGCCTTTTTGAGCAGTTTTGGGAAGGTCTGCTGCGTGGCGTCGAATCTCAGGCGGTTGTCGAGAACGCCGTTGATGTGGCTGTGTTTTCCGGTCTGGATGACCGCGCGGCACGGTGCGCAGATCGAGTTGGTCACGTATGACCTGGTGAAGATCATGCCTTCTTTTGCGATGCGGTCGATATTGGGTGTGGGTGCGACCTTTGCGAGCCTGCTTCCGTATGCGCTGATGGCCTGGAAGGCGTGATCGTCGCTGAAGATGAAGAGTATGTTCGGGCGTTTCTTTGTTTTGTCGTCGGCCAGTAGTGCGTGGGGTATCGCGGTCGCCGCGGCGCCGAGGGAAACGGTCTTGAGGAAATTGCGTCTGGTATTCATTGGTTGATTCTCCTGATGTATAGCGTTCTGGATCGTTCGTTACATCTCTGCGGTCTCACCTGCCGGTGACGCGCGTGGATAATGCGTCTCTTAAGATTATGGCGTGAGTTGTCCGTTCGTGCAAACATGATCTTTTTTACCGGTGAGCGGAGTTTGCCTGAAAAGATATCCGGGCGCAAAAAACAACCCCGGTGGGCGTAGGCACCGGGGCGAAGAGAAGGCAAATATCCTTCCACCAAACTGAGTCGACTAGCACATAGCCGCAAAGCTCAGCAGAACGAAGAAAGCCACTTTCAGCTTGTGTCGAACCGTTTTAGACTGCATTTTAGTGTCGTGCCTCCAAAGGCAAAGCAAGGAGTATTTACCAGCACGTTGCTTCGTACCTTATTGTACCACAGCCTGATGTGGCGCAAAGGGGTAAAATCACAATAAATACCGCGCCCGGTCAAAAAAGATAATACCGGCGACATGCGTTATACATGTGAAATGTACAGGTATTGCGGTGTGTGTGTACAGGTATTGCGGTCTGTGTGAGTGGCAGGTTTTTCGGGGGTCTGGCTGGCATGGCAGAACACATGGCCCCGCTACATGACACGGTAGAGCAACTGCGACAAGAAGTAAGACAACTCAAGAACACTTCAACAGTAGGCTCGCACCACTCGCACGGTAACCCGTTGTCGTTGTCTAGCATGTTTGTTAGGCTGTCCTTGGCGATTCACGAAAGGGATAGCCCGCTACGACGCTTACCATGGATGACGCCAATGTAATTCTGGGACTGCTGTATGATCGTCGGGACTTTGTTTCGATGCACGAACTGGGCGCGGAGGTCGGCTGCTCGGGCGACAGCGAGCGCCTCCAGCGCGGGCTGGGCGAACTGCGGGGCCGGGGGCACAAGATCGATCTCGAGCCGGCGCGCGGGGTGCGCCTGGCGCGGCCGATTCGGCTCGATGCCTGGCTGGTGGAGCGGGGGCTGGACACGGAGCTTATCGGGCGGAGTGTTGTCTGCTTCGACGAAGTTGATTCGACGAACGACGTGGCGATGGGGTCCGCGGCGCAGGAGGGGACGGGCGGGCTGGTCGTCACCGCCGAATCTCAGCGTGCCGGGCGGGGTCGGCAGGGGAGCAAATGGATAAGCCCGCCGGGCGACGGGCTGCTGTTTTCCGTGCTGCTTACCGATGGGGCCGAACTGCTCGCCCACGAACCGACTACTATCGCCTCCGGCCTGGCGGTGGCGGAGGGGATCGAAGAGTCGTGCTCGATTCGGTGCGAGTTGAAGTGGCCTAACGACGTGTGCATTCGGGGCGAAAAGGTTGCCGGCGTGCTCATCGAGTCTCGCCCCGAGGGTCCGACAAGGGCGACGGCCATCGGGATCGGCGTTAACGTTTACGCCAGCCCGCCGCGCGAGGCGATCGGGAGGCCGGCGACGCACTTGTCGGATCATTCGGAATTCGCCGAGCGGGTGGATCTGATCAGGAGCATTCTCCGGCGTCTGGATTACTGGCGCGGCGAGATCATGGCCCGCCGCCACGATTTGCTGCACGAGCAGTGGATGCGCCGGTGCGGGATGCTGCACCAGCGCGTGCGGATCCTCAGCGGAGGCGTCGAGCAGGTCGGGAGGGTGGTGGACATAAGCCCGCTGGAAGGCCTGGTCCTCGCGCGCGACGACGGCGGGCACGTACACCTTCACGCGGCCGTCTCGACCGTTTTGGACTAAGCCCCTCCGTCGGCTGGATAGTTGCTACACAGAGACGCAGAGGGTCAGAGGCTCAGAGAACGGTATCGACAAAGGTTTTGCTGACGGTAACGGCTTGCAACGGCGGGGAGAACCAGAGAACGACAAAACAAAGTTCCCTGCTTTCAGTCGTTCTCTGTTTCTCGCCGTTTCTGCTGCCGTAACAAAAAAGATGTCTTTGCCTTTGCCGTTCTCTGACCCTCTGCGTCTCTGTGTAGCGCCATCGGAAACATTGATTTGGCGGAACACTATTCCGATTCGAGCACGCCCACGATCGCGTCGCATACTTTGGGCGCGAGGACTTTGAAATCGAACTCGTCCACTGCCTTCTGTCTGCCGGCGGCGCCCTGGGTTGCTCTCAGTTCGGGATCGGAGATCAGTTGGGCGATCGAATCTATCCAGTGGCGATCGTCGTATGCGTGGAACCCGCTCTCGTAATCGGTGACGTATTCGGCGTTGGCGCCGATGGGGCTGGTGACCACGGGCAGTCCGGCGGCCATGTATTGCAGGACTTTGAAGGCGCACTTTCCTCGTGCGAACGGCGTGTCGGGCAGTGGTGCGATACCGATATCGCACTCGTTGAGCATGCGTGCTTCTTCCTCGCGGCTCCAGGGGAGGTTTTCGACCGGCAGCGTCTCGGTCGTCAGTTTGTCGTCGGCGATGACGCGAAGGGTCACGCCGGGCAGCTCCCAGCCGATCGAGTCGAGCATTTCGCTGAACAGGCGGAGTTGTTTCAGCGTGCTGCTGCTTCCGATCCAGACCAGTCGGGCCTCGTCGTTATATTGCTCGCCGTACTCGTCGCTGTAGTCATCGGTGTATTCGTCGGTGTACTCATCGGTGTACTCATCGGTATCAGGACTGAATTCGTGATCGGGCTCGATGTCCGGTTCGTGATCTGGTTCGTCGTCGGGTTCGTCGTCGGGTTTGTTGTCCGGTTCGTGATCGGGTTCGAGGTCCGGTTCTTGATCCGGTTCGTGATCGGGTTCGTTGTCTGTTTCGAGGTCGGGTTTGGGCTCGTGTACTTTCGGGATATACCTGGAGGTATCCAGCCCGGTCGGTATGACCACGACCTCCTTTGCGCCGCAATCCCGGGCGAGGTTTTCGAGCACCTCGTTGCCCGCGATAACGAGGTTCGCCAGGGCGATTGTCCTGCGGAAACGCTTGAGTCTCAGGGGGTGGGGGTCCTCCGATTCGGAACCGGACCGGAAGACGATCGCGTCGTCGAATTCGTAGATAACCTTTTTTGCGTTGCGGCGGAGGCGGAATGCGTCCATCACCGTCAGCGTCTTCTTGTGTATCCAGACCCCGAGGTAGTTTCGTGCTGATTTGAGTTGCGCGCGCCGCCCGCGTCCTTTTGCGAGTTCCTGTACGTCGCAATCGATTCCGCGAGCGGCCAGCGGTTCGATATAAGGTTGTATTCGCTGTCGGAAGGAGGGGTTGTCGATTTTTCGTGTGATGACCAGCAGTCGTTGTGATGCAGACACGCGATATCCTTTCTTGCATACTTTGCATATTTCACATGACAATCCGGATAAGCATTGTAGCGAAAATCGCCCCGGCGTGAAATCGACTTTTACCGCAAACGACTCAAAAAGACGCCGGGAATGGCGTAATGATGTTGCGCCTGCTGAAACCTCTTGGGCCCCCCAAGAGCGAGCAGGCTCAGGACCCTGCGACGGTCCGGGCTTAAAGATCGATCAAGGACACAAGAGTAGTCAATAACGACTATTGGTTTGCGGTTGCATCGTTGCCGATCCGAACTCCACAACGTTTTACTTGAAGTCGACGGGGGCGCGGAGTATCGTAAATGGTCGATTGAACGCGGATATCCGGCAGGAGAGAGTTTTGTTTGGAATAAGCAGCGAGAAGCGAGTCGAAAGGAATGCGGTGACTGGCAGGGGCATCGGCAGGGAGATAGAACGCTTTGTCTTCGGGCATCAGCGAAGGCGCGACACCGCGACGTTCGACTGGCGGGGGAAGTGAGAGAGATGCACTATGGTCAATGATCGCCCGACACGTGAAGAAGCGCTTGCATTGCTGAAGGAATTCAATCAGGCCGAATCTCTGGTCGCCCACGGGTTGGCCGTCGAGGGCGCCATGCGATTCATGGCCCGCAAGCATAATGAGGACGAAGACAAATGGGGTGTCATCGGACTGATTCACGACCTGGATTACGAGAAGTATCCGGACGAACACTGCATAAGGACCGAGCAGATACTTCGGGAACGGGAATGGCCTGAGGAGTACATCCGGGCGGTGGTCTCTCACGGATGGGGCATCTGTGTAGATGTCGAGCCGCAGTCGCTTCTGGAAAAGACGCTCTACGCCGTTGATGAATTGACGGGTCTGGTTGCGGCATGCGCCCTGGTCCGACCGTCCGGGAGTGTTATGGATCTCACAGCGAAATCCGTGCGTAAGAAATGGAAACAGAAGGCATTCGCCGCCGGCGTCAACCGCCAGGTAATCCAGAAGGGTGCGGAAATGCTCGGCGTGGATATCAATGAACTCGTTACGGACGTGATAGGAGGCATGCGGGAAGTCGCCTCGCGGATCGGTCTGGGATGACCGGCGATGGATGCATATTGTGAGAGTCAGCATGCCGCTGCGCCTTTTCGTTAAGCCCATCCGGAACGGCGGGGTGACGGTGGGACGCAGTTGGGTGAGTGGGTGTATTGGATTGTTGCCGCCTGGCTCGTGGCAACATGGCAAATCTGGAAAAACTTGGAAAGGGAACACGTCATGGCGACCATGCCCGGACGACGGCGGAGGTGGCGACGAGGCGGTAAGCCCGGAGTGCCCCCGGGGACGATCGAAGTGGATCCCGACGCGCCGGCGCCGGTGATCGGCGTATTGGCATACGGTCCCGAGAAATATGTCGAACAGGAGATCCAGGATATCGAGTCGCTGGGCGAGTTCGTCGGGCGGTGGCCGGTCGTCTGGGTCAACGTTGACGGATTGGGTGATGCGGAAGCCCTGGCGAAGCTTGCGGAGGTTTTCGGACTGCACCGGCTCGTTATAGAGGACATCGCCAACGTTCCCCAAAGGCCCAAAGTCGAGCAGTACGGCGAGGACCTGTTCATAGTGTCGCGCATGGCGGCAGTTTGTGAGCGACTCGATGTCGAGCAGATCAGCGTCTTTCTGGGGCAGGGCGTGGTGCTGAGCTTCCAGGAGCATCCGGGAGACTGTCTCGACCCGGTCCGCGATCGCATTCGCAAGGCGCTGGGGCGGATCCGCGCCCAGGGTCCGGACTACCTGGTCTACGCCATTGTGGACGCCGTGATCGACGGGTACTTCCCGATCCTGGAAGAGTTCGGCGAGCGTCTGGAGGCGTTGGAGGAGGACGTTCTGAGCGATCCGGGTCCGGAGGTGATTTCGCGAATCTACGCGGCCAAACGCGACCTGCTTACTATGCGACGGGCGGTCTGGCCCCAGCGAGAGTCGGTCAACTGGCTGTCGCGGGAGTCTTGCCCGGTGATCCAGGAGAGTACTCGCCTGTACTTGCGGGACTCTTACGACCACGTCGCCCAGATCATGGACATGGTCGAGACGTTCCGTGAACTGGCGCTGGGGCTGGTGGAAGGTTATCAGTCTTCCATGAGCAATCGGATGAACGAGGTTATGAAGGTTCTGACGATTATTGCGACGATCTTCATTCCCCTGAGTTTTGTCGCGGGCCTGTACGGGATGAACTTCAACCCGGAAAAATCCCCGCTGAACATGCCCGAACTCGCCTTGTACTGGGGGTATCCGTTTGCCCTGGGGCTTATGACGGCGATTGCTGTCGGTATGGTCGTTTATTTCTGGCGAAAAGGATGGTTGAGGTCCTCTTCGACGACGCTCAAAAAAGACCGGTGAGATTAGTGCCCGTCCGGGTGCTATACTTATTCAAGGACAGGCTTGGATTTACTGTCCGGACTTGTCGTAATGGCGCCGGTTATCGATATCGCGGAAGAAAGGCGGCGGGATGATCGGGACACGCATTTGGAGACGTTGGATTGGGATTCGGCTTCGCTGGAGTCTGGTTGCGGTGGTTCTGTGCGCCGCGGTTTCGGCGGTTTTGGCGCAAAACCAGACGACTCGCCCGTCAGATCCGGGTCTCGGAACCGCGACGACCAGGCCTCGCCCGGTCATCGAAGAGGGCGTCACCGACGAGTTCCTACGAGCCAAGATCAAGGATGTCGCCGCAGCCAAGGGATTGACCGACGCGGACCGCAAGGTGCTGGGCGAACTCTATTCCCAGGCGCTGGATGCGCTGGGCAGGCAGGCGGATTTCACCGCAAAGGCGGCGTCATACGAGGATATCGCCAAGGCCGCCCCCGAGCAGATCCGCAGACTGAAGGCGGCGACTTCTCAGCCGGCTTCTCAGCCGGCGTCTCAGCCGGCGACCGTCGTGGTCGATGGCATGTCGCTGGCGCAGATGGATGCCCGACTGAAGCAGCTCCAGCTCGAACTGAC
>Ga0180435_10006017_pt1 | contig 11678 bp, 7 predicted proteins | sample SS_ome_3_FD_132467 | JGI IMG/M metagenome (GOLD analysis project Ga0180435, IMG submission 132467) | Hypersaline lake sediment archaeal communities from the Salton Sea, California, USA - SS_3_S_1 metaG | ecosystem: Environmental > Aquatic > Non-marine Saline and Alkaline > Hypersaline > Sediment...
CATCTTGAGGGTGCATTTGGGTGCGTCATGGGCGCCGGCTTCGATGGTGCAGGCCTTGTCCTTCACAACACAGTACCAGTCACCGCCGCCGCTGCCCGAGATGTTGAATTGAAAGACCACATCCACGCCTTCGGCAGCATCGGCCTTAAAGGCTGCGGGCATCCTTTCCTCGAAGAAGGTTTTGACATCCAGACCGCCGTCGTCACCCTCGTCAGTCGGGGCATCATCTGCAGGCGGCGTAATAAGGGCGAAGATGGCGGCATTGGCATCCTCGATTTCCTGGGCGCCTTCCAGGGAATTGATGGCATCCCAGTTGTCGCGGATATCTTCCGGCGTGGGGAGGTTGTCTTGATCCCCCAGCTGGGTTGCCGGTCCGGTGTAGACAGCCGCCCGGTTGAAGTAGCCCATGCCGGTGTTGTAAATGCTGCCCGTATCTTCACAGGCTTCACTGGCCAACTGGATGACCATGGGAACTACGAATTCGGGTTTGGATTTCTCGAAAAGGTCCGGCGGCATGACATCTTCGGTAAGGCGGGAGGCCGCAATCGGCGCAATGGTGTTGACCTTGATGTTGTATTTCTGGCCTTCCAGCTTGATGGTGTTCATGAGGCCCACCAGGCCCATCTTGGCGGCCGAATAGTTGGTCTGGCCGAAATTGCCGTACAGGCCGGCGGCCGAGGTGGTCATGACGATGCGGCCGTAGCCTTTTTCCTTCATGACCTGCATGGCCGGTCGGGTCACATGGTAAGCACCGTTCAGGTGGACACCGAGGACCGCGTTCCAGTTGTCCGGATCCATTTTTAGAAAGCTTTTGTCGCGCAGAATGCCCGCGTTGTTGATGAGCACATCCACGGTGCCGAAAGCGTCCACTGCCGTTTGAATGATGGCCTCACCGCCCTCAGGGGTGGCCACGTTATCGTAATTGGCCACGGCCTCGCCACCGGCAGCCTTGATTTCTTCCACCACCTGGTCGGCTGGGGAAGCCGATCCTGCGCCGGAACCGTCCCGGGCACCGCCCAGGTCGTTGATCACGACTTTGGCACCCCGTTTGGCCAGTTCCAGGGCATAGGCGCGGCCCAACCCGGCGCCGGCGCCGGTTACCACGGCGACACGGCCGTCAAAGGAAATCTGGTCCGCTTCGGCTGCTGCACCAGGTATGGGCACCGCTTTCCAGAAGTAGTTGGTGAAGCCCCGGTCGGGATCGACCCCCCGGCGTTTGAACTCCATCTGTACGGGCAGGCCCACTTTCATGTCGTCCAGTTCGCAGTCGGTGAAGTCGGTTTGCATGCGGCCGCCGCCCTCGAATTGTATCATGCCGTAGATGGCCGGCGGATCCACGGATACCGACAGCATATCGCCGGTAAAGGTCTTGACCTTGGCCGGTATATCAGCAAATTCGTGGTCATCCTGGGTATGGATGGCACCGCATTTCGGGTTCACGCAAATATCCGCTTTGGGGTACTGGGGCGTGCCGCATTCCCGGCACTTGCCGCCCACCAGCCCCAGGATCATCTTGTTCTTGCGCCACAGGACCGTGGTGGCGGTCTGGGTGGGGGCCTCGGCGCGGATGCCCATTTCCGTCTGGATCAGATCCCTGAACTTGAGCCACTTTTCATAGTTGGAAATGGATTTCTTGTTTTCCAGGGTGCCGGTAAATCCGTTGCGGGGTTCAAGATCGGCGATTTTGTCAGTCACCGTGAACATCAGGGCATTGCAGCCCTGGCCGAAACCGGCCATGATGATGTTGTCGCCTGGCTGGGCCTCTTCCAGGGCCGACATCATCATCAGGAAGGGATGGGCTGTGCCGCACTCGCCGCACACATCGTGCAGGTTGTCCACCAGTTTGTCCGCTGCTCCCAGCTTGGCAGCGATCTTTTTGTGGTCGCCCTTGAAAAAGCAGGGATATACCAGCCTGGACACGTCATCCATGGACATGCCCAGCTTGTCCAGCAGCCCGTTGACTGCCTCGGGAACGATCTTGGCATAGCCGGCATCCCGGGTCCAGCGTTCTTCCCACATGTAGTCAATGGTTTTCTGGGCACCGCGGTAGTGGTCCACAAAATCATGGGACACACTGAAAGATCCCTTGTATTCGGCAACAACATCCTTGTCGCCCACGGTAAAGGCGCCGGCACCATCACCAAACCACATCTCGTAAAAATAAGCGGTTCTGGTTTCGCGCCGGTCGGAAGCTGCCACCAGCACATTTTTCCGTTCGCCGCTTTTCACCGCTTCGAGGGCGGTGATCAGGGCCGTGCTGCCGGCCTTTTGCGACGAAGAAAAATCAGAAGTGATCAGGTTGCTGCCTAGGTTCAGGGCTGCGGACACGATGCCCGCATTCTGCCGGTCGGCAAAGGGTACGGTGGTGGATGCCAGATAGAGGCCATCCAGGGTTGATTTGTCCATGCCTTTCAGGCAGTCCCGCGAGGCGGCCACAGCCATGGTGAGGGTGTCTTCATCCCAGTTGCACATGGACCGTTCCCCCTGGGCAACCATCATGATGGCAGGGGCGAACCAGCCCATGGATTGAAAGATGGACATCCTGTCCAGCCTCAGACGGGGAATGTACGCGCCGTAAGAAGTGATTCCAATCATCGTATGCTTCCTCCTTCATTTATAAAGGCTTGAACCACAAAGACACAAAGGACACAAAGATTTACTTTTCTGTCTGTTTTATGGCTCTGCAGTTGAAAAAATTCCATATTATTTGTTTATAGCGGCGACCTGTCCGGCGAAGTTCGAAGAGCGAAGACGGAAGCCGCGTATAGTAAAAATTGCGTAGCAAGTTTTACATTTTGAAGAGCTTTTCAATAAGCTGGGACTTCATGAGATCGCCCCCGATTTTCAATTTGCCGGAGGTGTAGGCCTGCATGGCCGGCAGTTGGCCGCTCATCAGGGCCAGGAAGTCCTGGTCTCCCATTTCCAGGGTACAAATCGGTTTTTCGTGTTTGCCGGCCTCGATGGTACAGGCGCCATCCTTGATGTCGCAGTACCAGTCTCCGCCATCGCTGCCGGTGATGGTGTACTGGAAAACCACTTCCACACCCTGGGCGGCTTCGGGATTGAATTTGCCGGGCATCGCTTTAAAGACATCGGCAACGGACATGCCGGCCGGCTCGGCTGCGCCAGCATTGTCGGATGGTGCGGAAAAAGCAGCCAAAAGGTCGCCGATCTGTTCGTTGAGCTGGAAATAGGTTTTGGCCCCTTGGAGGCTCTTGACCTTTTCCCAGTTTTTCACCAGTGCTTCCGGTGTAGGTATCTCCTTGCCGTCTCCGACAACCGCACCCGGCCCGGTAACGATGGCCGCCCGGTTAAAGAAGCCCATGCCGGCATTGTAGACATTGCCCGTGTCGGCGCACCCTTCGGAACAGAGGTAAAGCGCCAGGGGCGACACTAACTCGGGTTTCAATTTTTCAAAGAAGTCCGGCGGCAGCACATCCTCGGTAAGACGCGATGCTGCCACAGGTGCAATGGTGTTCACATGGATGTCGTACTTCTGGCCTTCCAGCTTGAGGGTGTTCATAAGCCCCACAAGCGCCATTTTGGCAGCCGTGTAGTTGGTCTGGCCGAAATTGCCATACAGGCCGGCAGCCGATGTGGTCATGAGGATGCGGCCGTAGCCCTTTTCCTTCATCACGCTAAAGGCCGGGCGGCTTACGTTGTAGGCGCCATTGAGGTGGACATTCAGCACCGCGTGCCAGTTTTCCGGGTCCATTTTAAGAAAACTCTTGTCCCGCAGAATGCCGGCATTGTTGATGAGGATGTCGACCGTACCAAAGGCATCCACAGCGGTCTTGACGATGTTCTCGCCGCCCTCCACTGTGGCCACGTTGTCGTAGTTGGCAACTGCTTGGCCGCCGGCGGCTTTGATTTCTTCCACCACCTGGTCGGCCGGGCTGGCGGAGCCTTCGCCGGAACCGTCCCGGGCGCCGCCCAGGTCATTGACCACCACTTTGGCGCCCCGTTGGGCCAGTTCCAGGGCATAGACCCTTCCCAGTCCTGCACCGGCACCGGTGACAATGGCCACGCGGTCGTCGAAGCGGACCTCGTCCTTGGGAATATCCCCGTATTCAAACAGGCCGTTGTCGATGACGATTTCCTGGGTTTTCGTATTCTGGATGCGCCAGACTGACTTGCCGTCACCTGTTTTCCATATCTGTACCTGCAGGGGCATGCCCGGATAGAGGGGCCTGGAAAAGCGGCAGTTCATGCGCCGCGCTTTTTCAGGCTCGCCCGGGATAAGGCTCTGGATCAGGGCCCGGCAGGCATAGCCGTGGGTGCAGAGTCCGTGCATGATTGGCTTTTCAAAACCGGCCATCTTGGCAAACTCCGGATCCACGTGCAGTTGGAACACATCACCCGAAAGACGATAGATAAGCGGCTGGTCTTCCGAAGGCGACATATCCACGGTAAAGTCCGGGTCTCGATCCGGGAATTCGAATTTCTCCCGGGGCCGGTTTTCACCACCGAAACCACCGTCCAGCCGTGAAAAGATGGTCATTTTGGAAGTGAAGAGTTTCTGGCCATTGGAATGCCGGGTTTCAGCCTCAGCTTCCACCAGCGCCCCTTTTTCCTTACCCTTGTCATAGTAGTTCAGGATCTTGCCTTCAGACGTCATCGTGCCGTCCGGCGGAATGGGGTTGTGGAAAGTAAGCTCCTGTTCGCCGTGCAGGATGCCGGCCAGGTTGACGTTGGTCAACGACAGGGCTTCGGGCATGACCTCATAGAGCGTGGTAATGGCAAAGCTGGGGATGACCTTTAGGTCCTTTTCGTAGCAGTACTCCAGTTCGGAAAATCCAGCACCCACACCAAGGGCGTACAGCACGGCATCTTTCCAGGAGTAATCCTTGGAAATAGGGCCGACTTTTTTTCCGACAGCATCAAGATTTAACGCCATGGGTTTCTCCTCCTTTTAAGATAAAAAATTCTACTTCAGTGCCACTTGAAACAATAAGTTCTTCATCTTGGGTTGATATATATGCATAGATGTTGTTGCGGGACATGGAATTTTTTATTTTGTGAAGGCCCGCACCATCATAAACTTTACCGTCTCTTTTACCACGCTTTTGTAGTCTGCGTGGTCCACGTTGAGGATCGGCCTGAAAAAGTTTTCACCGGATATAAAATTGAGCACACAGTTCCAGACGGCTAGAATGCTGGCCTTGGCCTGCACGGGAACATGGGCCTTGTCTTGGGCCAGATCCATGGCCACGGCAATGCCGGATGTGTAGTCGTCGATTTTAATGTTAGGAACACTGTCCGTGTCAGCTTTGTTGAAATAGCCAAAGAGAATCAGGTTGGATACTTCCGGATGGTTGAACAGATAATCAGCCAGAATGTTGATGGATATGTCCAGGCGTTCGGGCAGGGATTTTCCCCTGGCCTGCTGTTCAACTTCTTCAAATTTGGCCAGGATTTCGTCATTGAGATCCGTAATCAAGGCCTCGTAGAGGTCCAGCTTTTCGCCCCAGTGGTAGTAGAGGGTGGAAATATCGATGCCTACGTCACCGGCAATCATCCGGGTAGTGGTGCTGCTGTAGCCGTATTCTCCGAATAGCCTTCTGGCAGAGGCCAAGATGCGGGCCTTCATGGATTCCGGGTTCTGACGGGCTTTTTCAAGGGGAGAGGGCATGAAACTTCTTTTGCTCCATCAATAATATCCTATGGAATGTTTCCATCAAATGATGGATAAATATAGAACTAAGGGTGTACATGTGTCAACTAAAAAAATAAATAATAAATACAATTTGTTATAAAATACTAAAAAGGAGGGGTCAAGGTTTCGAGGGGTCAAGGACCGGGAGCAGAACTACAGAGCCCCGGTCAGAGGTCAGAAGTCAGAGGTCAGAGGACGGAAGTTGAGATGGTGAGCTGTAGTCGGTGGTCAGAGGTCAGGGTCCGAGAGGCTCAGACCCTCAGAGGGCGAGGCACCAAAGAACTTGGAAATTGGTTATTCGTTATTGGATATTGGACATTCTTCTTTATCTTTTTGAATATCCAATAACCAATATAGAATAGATCCTGAGTGATTGAGAAATTTGATTTATTTTGTGTATTGAATCTGCTATCCGGGGGGTTCATGGACATGTTTCCGGGAGGAATATCCCAATGTTTAACGTCATCCGATCATTTCTGGCCCTCCTCATTGCCACGACTTTTCTCTGCATGGGCAACGGGCTGTTAAACAGTTTGCTCAGCATCAACATGCGCCTTTACGGCAGCAGCGACCTGGTCATCGGCTTGGTCATGTCGTGCAATTATATGGGAATCGTACTGGGTATATTCTTTTGCCAGCCCATTATCAGCCACGTGGGCCACATCCGGGCGTTTGCCGTGTTCGGGGCCGTGATTACAGTGGTTGCGCTTATGCACGGGCTGTATCTGGCCCCGTGGTTCTGGGCGCTTTTGAGACTGTGCAGCGGGTTATGCGTCACCGGACTGTTCATGGTTATCGAGAGCTGGCTGAACGAAAAGGTGGAGCCCTCCTTTCGCGGACGACTGCTGTCCATTTACATGATTCTGGTTTACTTTGGGATCGGCATCGGCCAGCAGTTTTTAAATGTCAGCGATGTGCAGGGGAAAACACTTTTCATGATCGTGGCCATCGTGTATGCCGTGTGCCTGGTGCCCATTGCCATTACCCGGGCCGTCAACCCGCAGCCCCTGGAGGTGCCCCGCTACAACCTGGTAAAGCTGTTTCAGCTGGCCCCCATCAGCATGGTGGGTTCCTTCACCGCGGGCATGATCAACAGTTCGTTTTACGCCATGGGGCCTATATTTGGATTGGACATCGGGCTGCCGGTTTCCCAGGTTTCCTTGTTCATGAGCCTGACGGTCTGGGCAGGGCTGATGTTCCAATTTCCGGTAGGACTCCTGTCTGACCGACTGGACCGCCTTTTTGTCCTTGGGGGGCTCGGGTTTCTGATTGTACTGGTGAGTCTGGCCATCGCCTTTTTGGGAAGTGTGAGCATGGGGGTTTTGCTGCTGCTGACAATCAGTTTCGGGGTGGTGTTTTCCATTTATCCGGTGTCCATGGCCCGGGCCCAGGACAATCTCGAGACGGTGGATATCGTGCCGGTCAGTGCCGCCTTGATTCTGTTTTTCGGTTTGGGGGCCTGCGTGGGTCCTATGACGGCTTCTCTATTCATTGCCCTGATCGGTCCGTGGGGCCTGTATTATTATACCGCTTGCTGCGGCGGAGTCCTGGGAGTGACTGCCTGGGGCTATCGCCAAAAACAGCCCAGCAGCGTGGAAGACCAGGTGGCGTTTGCGCCCATCCCCAGAACATCGCCGGTGGTCAGCCACTTTGATCCGCGGCATGAAGACGAGAATGAATTCCCAGAGGCCGGAGTCCCAGCGGACAGATAAACAATAGAGAGTATGGAGTATGAGTAGGGAGAAATCAAGGTGTCGGGTGTCGGGTTTCGGGAAGCAGCAGAAGATCAGAAAAACAGAAGGTGAAACGTGGTCGGTGGTCGGAAACCTGATGCCATGAATTAGTGACAACTTTTAATCAGGACTTGACCAAAGTTAATCGGAAATAGTTAAGCGTAAGCTGATGGCTTATAGCTAACGGCCTACGCTTAACTATTTTCTCTTTTCTCTTAACTGGAATATCCAACACCCGAGACCATTCAATATTGGGCGTTGGATGTTCCTTTTTTTTAGAAGGTCGTCCTAGTCCAGAAACGCTCTAACCGTCTCCGCGATCTGTTCCGGCTGCAGGCCGTATAGCTCGAGGAGCTCCTCATAGGGCCCGTTGCTGGCAAATTGGTCATTCACGCCAATCATCTTCATGCGCACGGGACACGCTTCGGCCAGCGTTTCGGCAATGGCGCTGCCCATCCCGCCGGCGATGTAATGTTCTTCAACCGTGACGATGGCCTTGGTTTCCCGGGCTGCCTTGACCAGCAGTTCCTTGTCCAGGGGCTTGATGGTGTGAATGTTGATCAGGCGAACGCTGATGCCCTGCTTTTCCAGGATTCCGGTGGCTGCATGTGCCTTGGATAGTACCGTACCTGTCCCCACCAGGGTCACATCCTTGCCGTCCTGCATGGTCACGCCTTTGCCCAGTTGAAAATCATAATCCTCATCAAACAGCACCGGCATTTTGGGCCCACCCAGTTTCATGTAGACCGGCCCCACATGATCGGTGATGGCGTGGGTGGCCTTGATGATTTCAACGGGACAGCCCGGATTGACCACTGTAAATCCAGGGATTGTTCGCATTATCGCAACGTCTTCCAGGGACTGGTGGGTTGGCCCCAGGTCGGCATAGGTCATGCCGCCACAACGGCCCACCACTTTCACATTCTGTTGCATATAGCCCAGGTCGTTGCGCACCATTTCAAAAGGCCGGGAAGTGACAAAGGGTGCGATGGCCACGAAAAAGGGGATTTTACCAGTTGAGGCCATGCCGGCGCTTATGCCGGCAATGCCCTGTTCCATGATGCCGAATTCAAAATGACGCTCTGGAAACCGTTGGTGAAACGGCTTCATGCCCGACCCGCTGGAACTGTCGGCCGAGAGGGCCACCACGCGGTCGTTCTTTTCACCGACGTCTACCAGGGCCTCGCCAAAGGTTTTTCTTGGGTCTCTTAAATCTGTCATTATGCCAACCTTTCTTCTATCGCGGCTAGATCTTTTTCCGCCATTTCCATTTCTTCGGGGGTGACCTTCCAGTAGTGGTAGGATACGTTGTCTTCCGCAAAAGAGAGGCCTTTGGCTTTGACAGTGTCCAGAATCACACAGGACGGCTTGCCTTTTTCAAATGGCATGCTGGTGATGGTTTCCACAAGGGTGTTCATGTCATGGCCTTGGATAGTGCGGACGTTCCATCCAAATGCAGCCCAACGATCCGCCAGCGGTTCATAGGACATGACGTCAACAGTGTTGCCGCTGATCTGCAGGCCGTTCCGGTCCGCCAAAACCATGAGGTTGTCCAGTTTGTGGTGGCTGGCCGCAGCGGCAGCCTCCCAGTTCGATCCTTCGGCCAGCTCGCCGTCGCCCATGGCCACATAGACCTTGGGGCTGTCGCTATGTTTTTCCATAGCCAGGCCCAGCGCCATGCCCACACCAATGGACAACCCGTGGCCCAAGGCGCCGGTGTTGGATTCGACGCCCGGAATTTTGTGCATATCCGGATGGCCGGGAAGTTTGCTGTTGATACTGCCGTAGGTGTCCAGGATGTCCTTGTTAAAGAAGCCGGCCTCGGCCAGTACTGAATAAAGGGCCAGACATTTGTGGCCTGCGGACAAAATAAAGCGGTCGCGATCCGGATCCTGCGGGTTTTGAGGATCGACCTTCATGATTTTGAAATAGAGGGCTGTGACGGCATCGATGATCGAGAGGGCGCCGCCTACATGCCCCGCTTGTCCGGCTTTGATCATCCGCAATACATTTTTTCTAGCTGCAAGCGCCTTGCGCTCCAGAAACTGTTTGTCATTTTCGGAAAGTGTCAGCATTGGTTTACTCTCCCTATGCAAGGTTTAGGTATTGTGCTCATTGTCATAATCAACAATCCGCTGTATTTTTGGTTCGGATCGGCCGCCGGGGGTGTACTCTGCCGCCATCCAGGTCTTGACCAGCGCTTTGGCCAGTTCCTTGCCGGTGGTGAAAGCACCCATGGTCATGATGGAGCAGTTGTTGCTTTTTATGGATCGCTCCGTGGAATAAACATCCGAGCAGAGCGCCGCCGAAACGCCGGGAACTTTGTTGGCCGCGATACTCATGCCGACGCCGGTGCCGCACACGAGAATGCCCCGGTCGAATTTGCCGGCTGCCACTGCCTCGGCAACATCAAAGGCCACATTGGCGTAGATGGGGTCCTCACTGCCAAAGTCTTCCCATTCGTGGCCCAACTCCTCCAGTGTTGTTTTTATGACTTGTTTTAATTCCTCAGCATTGGGGTCGCATCCCAGGGCTACTTTTTTCATTTTTGAATCCTTTCGGTTTCTGGTTATAGCGTTTGGCAATATAAGGATTTCCCTATTACCTTTTCAGTTCGGGACAATCAATCCTTTTTTTGATTAGATGTATATACAGTAAAATTTTTCAAAATAATCTTGTAAAGATAACGTTGTTATGTAAACATAACAACGTTATCTAAGATTACGATTGGGGAATGCTGTATGCCGGCCACAAAAAAAGACCAGCGGGAAGCCCAAAAAAACATCAACAGGCGCAAAGCCGGTGAAAAGAACCTCCGTATCGCCCAGATTCTGGGTGCGGCCAAGAAGGTTTTCATTGCCAAAGGGTACGATAAGGCCAGTGTTCGTGAAATAGCGCTTGAGGCAGGATTTACCACCGGAGCCATCTATGCATACTTTAAGGGCAAGGGTGAGCTCTATGGCCGGATACTCGATGAAGTTCTCCACATCCAACTTGATTATCTCAATAAGGCTTCGCAGGTAAAAGCACCCATATCAGAAAAACTCGAAGCCCTTTCCATGGCATATATGACATTTGCTGTCGATTTTCCGGGTGAATTCAAACTCCTTGCCATTCATTTCAAAAAGCTCGACCTCCAGGAAGAATTGAAAAAGCGCCTGGATGACAAATTTTCAAAAGCCCTGGGCCTTGTTGCCGACGTTTTTGCAGAAGGAATCCAGCAGGGATGCTTTCCAAGGGACCTCGACAAAAAGGAAGCGGCTTTTCTCCTTTACCTGGCTACTGAAGGGATGCTCTACGCAACCCGCTACGATTATGCACCCGAGTTCGACTTTGCACCGGCCGATCTTTTGGACAGGATCGTCCGCTATTTGATTGCCGGGATGAAAACTACCGGGCCAATCGAGAAAAATAATCGAGAATGACCGGGTTGCCTGATTAGGCGAACCGATTTAACAAACGCTATAACAGGAGGAATAGGGATATGCAGTACATTGAAGAACCGGCCCGCAAGCTGCCGATCATGGCGGAAACAGACGTACTTGTCATTGGCGGCGGACCGGGCGGGCTTTCAGCAGCCCTGGCGTCAGCCCGGACCGGTGTGGAAACCATGCTCGTGGAGCGCTATGGCTGTTTTGGGGGGGTGATCACCCAATCCATGATCGGCACCCTGGCCTGGTACCGTTCCAACGCCTGTACGGTGGATGCCGGCGGTATTGGTGTGGAATTTGAGCAGCGGGCCAAAGCCATGGACGCCAGTCTGTCCGTGTTTCTCTACGAGGTCGTGGATACGGAAATTTTCAAGTTCATTGCCGACCAGATGGTTCAGGAAGCGGGCATCATTCCGCTTTTGCACTGCACCATCGTGGATGTCGTCATGGAAGGCAGCACTGTCAAAGGGGTGATTACCGAGAGCAAATCCGGGCGGCAGGTTATCCTGGCCAAACAGGTGATCGACGCCACCGGTGATGCGGACATTGCCTTTCAAGCCGGCGTTCCCTGCCGCATGGATCCCAAGGAAAAACTGGAGGAGGTTTCGGTCAACTTCGGCTGCAGCGGCGTGGATATTGACGAGTTTTTGACCTACACCCTTTCCAACCCCAGTTCCATTTCCGATTGGGGGGATGCTTCCGGGAATAAGGAAAGCGATGAATTCAGCACCTTCCTGAAGGAGCCTTTTCAGAAAGCAAGGGAAGCCGGGGAGATACCCGAGACACCAACCCGTTTGCAGAGCTATTGGGGCAATTTCACGGATGCCGGGGAAGTGACTTCCCTCAACGCTGTTCATA
>Ga0180435_10006018_pt1 | contig 11677 bp, 4 predicted proteins | sample SS_ome_3_FD_132467 | JGI IMG/M metagenome (GOLD analysis project Ga0180435, IMG submission 132467) | Hypersaline lake sediment archaeal communities from the Salton Sea, California, USA - SS_3_S_1 metaG | ecosystem: Environmental > Aquatic > Non-marine Saline and Alkaline > Hypersaline > Sediment...
CACAGCTGGCCGCCGGCATCGCCCCGCGTGTGGCACGTCGCGCCTTCTCCACAGGCACAGCGGCCAGTTGCACCCGGAAACCCACATGGATCCACAGGATTCTCCACACTCGATCCAACCCAACGCACGCCCACGGAACGGGCGGCTGGCCATCGACAAGCGGTTCCTCGCCTGCGACGCTGGCCGCAACCGAGGGTCTACCCTCTCTGCCTGAACCCAGAGCTCCCCACAGGTTCTCCACAGGCTCCCAGCACCGCCCGAACCGCGCAGATCCGGGCTTGTCTCAAGACGGCCCACACGGCGGACCGAACCTCACGCGGTCGGTGCTCGTGCACCCCCCACCCATCAAGGCCGGCGCATCCCCGCGCCAACTCCCGGAGGCCGTCATTTCGAGCGAACGCTGTCTGGAGACCTATCTCCAGGAGATCAACGAGGTCCCCCTCCTCACGCCCGAGGAGGAGAAGGAGCTAGGACATCGCATTCAAGGCGGTGACCTGGAAGCGCGCGAACGCATGATTCGCGCCAATCTGCGCCTCGTCGTCTCCATCGCGAAGATGTACTCCGATCGAGGCCTGTCGCTGCAGGACCTGATCGCCGAGGGCAACATCGGTCTCATGAAAGCGGCCGAGAAGTTCGACCCGGCCGCAGGATGTCGCTTTTCCACCTACGGCTCGTGGTGGATCAAGCAGTCGATCCGCCGCGCGCTGACGAACACCGTCCCGTCGGTGCGCGTCCCGGGCTACATGAGCGAGATGGTGTCCAAGTGGCGCAGCGTCTCGAACGAGCTCAGCTACAAGCTCGGGCGCACGCCCAACGTGGCCGAAGTCGCCAACGAGCTCGGGATCCCGCAGGAAACCTGGTCGGTCCTGCGGCGCACGATCGAGACCTCGAGCATGGGCCCGCAGGTCTCGCTCGACGCGCTGACGCAGAACCAGGACGTGGTGGAGGACCCGCGAACCCAGAGCCCGGACGAGACGATCACCCACGCCGACCTCCTCTCCAAGATCGGTGACCTGCTGGGCCTGATCGACGAGCGCGAGGCCACGATCCTGCGCCTGCGCTACGGCCTCGACGAGGGCAGCGAGCCCATGACGCTCAAGGAGATCGGAAAGACCGTCGGCCTGACGCGCGAGCGCGTCCGCCAGATCGAGCGCGATGTCCTGAAGCGCCTGCAGCGCGTGATCGACGGAGACGGCGACGCCGTCGCCTGAGACCCGCGGCGCGGCGCGAGAAGGTCGAGCGGGTAGACTTCCGGGCTGCCCATCGAGCGCCCCATGTTCCAACTCGCGATCTACTGCCGCCGGACCCTGAACACGATCCCCCCGCGGGAGCTCCGCCGTCACCCCCAGAACGAGCCCGTGGCCGCGCCTCCGAGCGTCCGGCAGCGGGCTCGTTCTCGTTCCGGCGCCACGCGTCCCGGGAGGATCGACCGTTGAAGCGCAAGGTCCTCATCGGCGCCATCGTCTGGACGCTCTTCATCACCCTCGGCCACGTCCAGCTCAACGTCGGCTGGCAGCGGCTCGCCGACGAGCTGCGCATCCTCTTCGGCCAGGAGCGGCAGGAGCTCGTCGTCGGGTTCCTGCCGGTCACGTGACACCTCACCTGCCCGGTCACCAGTTGGGTGACCGAACACTCCGACGAGGGCACGCTCTTCCGCTCCCGCAAGTTCACGGACTGGCCAACGGTGAAGGAGGCCCTGGTCTCCAAAGAGGTCGGCGGCGTCTTCATCCTCGCCCCGATGGCGATGCAGCTCGTGGCCGACGGCGTCCCGATCAAGGTCGTCTACCTCGGACACCGGGACGGGACGGCGCTCGTCGTCGGGAAGGACTCGGAGATCGACGAGTTCTCCGACCTGCGCGGCAAGACGCTCGCGATCCCGAGCCGCTACGCGAACCAGAACGTGCTCATCCACCGGATGATGCGCAGCAACGGGATGGCGCCCGACTCGATCGACATTCGCGAGCTCCCGCCGCCCGAACACCCCACCGCCCTGCAGTCGGGCTCGATCGACGCCTACATCGTGGGTGAGCCGTTCGCGGCCAAGGCCGAGGTCGACGGCTTCGGCCGGGTCCTCTACCACACGAAGGACATCTGGCCCGAGTTCATCAGCTGCGTCCTCGTGGTGCGCGACGACCTCATCGAGGACCGGCGGGAGCTCGTCCAGGAGCTCGTCGACGGCATCGCGCGCTCGGGGATGTGGCTCGACGAGGACATCGCGCACCGGATGGACGCGGCCGAGGTCACCGCGGAGCACTACTACTTCCAACCGCCCGAGCTCCTGAAGCACGTCCTCAGCAAGCCGATCGACCGCGTCGCCTACACCAACCTCGCCCCGCTGCGCGACGACTTCGACGAGATCATGGAGCTGGCCTTCGACATCGGCGTCCTCAGTCGCCGGGTCGCGTTCGAGGAGTACGCCGACGACTCGTTCGCCGCAGCCGCCCAGGGCAAGACCTGGGACATGGAGCGCCTCGCGCGTGAGGAGGACTGACCGTGGGCTTGCTCCTTCCCTCCGCCGTGATCCTCGTCTGCGCCGTTCTCCTGGCGGTGGCCGCGCGCGCCTCGAGCGCCACGCTGCGCAACGCCGCGATGCCGACGCTCGTCTCGGTCATCGGGCTCGCGGGCTGGGACCTGGCCTGCACGATCACCGGCACGCAGATCTTCCCGACGCCGCTCGACACGGCCCTCGCCTTCGGTGAGCTCTTCGAGAGCCAGCGCCTGTGGGGCGACGTGACGGCGAGCCTCTTCCGCGTCACCTGGGGCTTCCTGTTGGCTGCGGCCGTCGGCATCCCGCTCGGCCTCGTCCTGGGCTGGTCCACGCGCGGCTTCGAGGCCCTCAACCCGATCGTCCAGGGCCTGCGGCCGATCTCGCCGATCGCGTGGATCCCGATCGCGATCCTGTGGTTCGGCATCGGCGACGGCGCCGGCGTCTTCCTGATCTTCCTCTCGACCTTCTTCCCGGTCACGGTCGGCACCACGGCCGCCGTCCGCAACATCAGCCAGGTCCACCGCCGCTCGGCGGAGAACTTCGGCGTGAAGGGGTTCGAGCTCATGCGCCGCGTGGTCCTCCCGGCCGCGCTCCCGCAGATCATCACCAGCCTGCGCATCGCCCTGGGCGTGGCCTGGCTCGTGATCGTGGCGGCCGAGATGGTCGGCATGGAGTCCGGCCTCGGCTACCTCATCAACGATGCGCGCAACGCCGGCGTGCGCTACGACCTGGTGGTCGCGACCATGATCGTGATCGGCGTCATCGGCGTGATCCTCGACCTCTTGATCCGCCGCCTGGAGCACTTCGACGAGGTCCGCTGGGGGTACGCGCGCCGATGAACGAGTCCACCACCAAGGTCGCGTTCCGCGGCGTCTCCAAGGAGTTCACGAAGAAGCAGGAGAGCCTGCGCGTGCTCGAGGACATCGACCTCGACGTGCGCGAGGGCGAGTTCGTCTGCCTCCTCGGCCCGTCCGGCTGCGGCAAGTCGACCCTGCTCAACATCGTCGGCGGCTTCGAGCGTCCGACCACCGGCTCGGTGACGATCGACGGCCAGGAGGTCCGCGGCACGCACCCCCAACGCGTCTTCGTCTTCCAGGAGTACGGGATCTTCCCGTGGGCCTCGGTCTGGGACAACGTCGTGCTCGGCATCCGGCACCTGCCCAAGGCCGAGCAGGCCCAGGTCGCCCAGGGCGTCATCGACCTCGTCGGCCTGTCCGGCTTCGAGACGAGCTACCCGATGGAGCTGTCGGGCGGCATGAAGCAGCGCGTCGAAGTGGCGCGCGCGCTGGCCGTCACGCCGGACGTCATCTACATGGACGAGCCGTTCGGCGCGCTCGATTCGCTGACGCGTCTCACCATGCGCTCGGAGCTCATCCGCATCTGGGAGACGCGCCAGCCGACGATCCTGTTCGTGACGCACGACGTGGACGAAGCGGTGCAGCTCGCCGAGCGCGTCGTCGTCTTCAGCGCGCGGCCCGGGCGCATCGCCGGCATCGTCGACGTCCCGATGGAGCACCCGCGCGAACTCGCCAGCCCCGAGTACGCCGCGATCAAGCGCGAGCTGTACGGCCTGCTCGGCGTCACGCGCGCCGTCTGACGACGCGGAACGGCGTCCCTCCGGCCATACGGCGTCGGACCCCAGTTCGTCGATGGACCGGCGAAGAGTGCCGCACCAGACTGCCGAACGTCGGAGCCCATCCCCGCTCCGCCGGTCGAGGGGGGCCTCGTCGTCCTCGCGCCCCGAGGCGACGCGCCTCGATCCCCGCACCGGCCGTCATCCATCGATGCAGCCACCGACCGACGACCGACGATTCGGCACTCTCGCGCGGCACTCTTCGCCGGTCCATCGACGAATTGGGGTCTGACGCCGTACGTGGAACGCCACGGCGCACCGGAGCCTCGAACCACCGACATCGCGAGGCCGCAGGCGCGCGGCGGAACGCCCGCGCGCCGCCCTCAGTCGCGCACGGGGCGCAGGCTCGCGCCGTCCTCGAGAGCCCGTCCTTCGGCGATCAGCCGATCGAGCGCGGCGTCGATGCGCTCCTCCACCCGGCGACCCATGCGCGCGAAGCCGAACAGGCGCGCGGTCTCGCGGGCCAGGTCGCGCCGTTCCATCGCCCCCCAGGTCGCGAGCGACCAGGCGGCGGCGTTGGCGAGCTCGCGGGTCGACAGGTCCTCGGCCTCGCGCTCCGGCTCGCCGCCGCGGGGCGCGCGACGGCCCACGGCTTCGGCGGCCGGTCGGAAGCTCGCGTAGGTGGCCGCCGCGTCGGCGCCGCTCCACAGGACGATCGTGCCGCGGTCGTCCTCGCGATGGAGCCCGCCCGCGCGCACGGCCGCCTCGACGACGGTCCGCGCGCGCTCGGTCAGGCGCTCGACGCCGAAGCACTCGGCCACGCGCCGGGCCGCCGCCTCGAAGGCGATCGGCGCTTCGCCGGCCACGAGCTCGCCGAGCGCCGCCGCGACGAGCGGAGCGGTGTCCGCGTCGTAGAAGCGCTCGGGCGCGCGGCGCGAACGGCGCAGGCGCACGACGCGATAGCGCTCGCCGGGCGCGTCGTCGGAACGCGCGTCGTCACCCGACGGATCGTCATCGACAACGCCGTCACCGTGCACATGGTCACCGTGCACATGGTCACCGTGCGCGCCCACACCGTGCGCGCCCACACCGTGCGCACCGTCACCAGCCCCACCCTGACCACGCCCATCGACGTCGCGCGCGTCCGCGTCACCCGCGCCGTCCACCGACGCCATCCCGTCCGACGCGTTCCCCGCTGCACCCGATTCGTCCGACGCGCCCGACTCGGCAGCGGCGCGCGACGAACCGGAGCTCGTCGCGATCGCTCCGCCGCCCGCGCCCCACCCGTCCCGCACGAGCCCGTCGCCGGCGTCGTGCCCCGGATCACCGACCTCCGAGGCCAACTCGGCGCCGTCGACGCGCGCGGCATCGTCCGCGTCGTCGCGCGCGACCTCGCTCTCGTCCTCGTCGTCCGCCAACGCACCCCGCGCACGCTCGAGCGCCGCCTCGATCCGCGCCACCTCGCGCTCGCGGTCGCGCCACCACTCGGTCGACCAGACGCGGTGCACCGACCACCCGAGGCCCTCGAGCACCGCGACGCGCAGGCGATCGCGGTCCCGCGCCGTGCGCGCGTCGCGGTAGCTCGCCCCGTCGCACTCGACGCCGAGCAGGAAACGCTCGGGCGCCGCCGCGTCGGCCACGGCAAGGTCGATCCGATAGGCCGAGCACCCGATCCGCCGCGCGACGACCCAGCCGCGCGCCTCGAGCGCCGCCGCCACCTCGTCCTCGAAGGTCGAACTTGCCCGGTCGCGCTCACGCGCCGCCGCCGCGCCGGTGACCGCCGCCACCTCGAACGCCGCCGGTCCGCGCTCGGCGTACTCGAGGAACAGCCGCAGGTCGCGCGCGCCCTCGGACTTGGTCCGCGCGGGGTCGATGTGTTCGGGCCGCAGCCCGGTGAACACGACCGCTTCGCGCCGCGCGCGCGTGATCGCGACGTTGAGGCGGCGCTCGCCGCCGCTGCGATTGAGCGGGCCGAAGTTCAGCCGCACCTTGCCGTGTTCGTCGGGACCGAACCCGATCGAGAACAGGATCACGTCGCGCTCGTCGCCCTGCACGTTCTCGAGGTTCTTGACGAACACCGGCTCCTCGACGCCCTCGCCGAATGCGACTTCCAAGTCGGGGCGCCGGCGCCGCAGCTCGTCGAGCAGGTCCTCGATCAGCATCTGCTGCGGCTGGTTGAAGGTGACCACACCGATCGAGCGCATGCCGTTCGGGTCTCCATCGGCGAGCTCCGCCGCCAGCCGCCGCTCCACCTCCGCCACGACCGCTTCGGCCTCGACGCGGTTCGTGCGCGACTCGCCGTGGTCGTACACGCCGTCGACGCGCACGAGCGACACGCCCAGCCCGTCGTCCTCCCGCGCCGGGAAGGTCACGAGGCGCCCGTCGTAGTAGCGCCGATTGCTGAACGCGATCAGCCCCTCGTGGCGACTGCGGTAGTGCCACTCGAGGTAGAGGCTCGGCACGCGCGCGGCGAGACACTCGTCGAGGATCGACTCCGCGTCCTCCACGAAGACCTCCTCGTCCTCGGCCTCGTCCGCGCCGCGTTCGAAGAAGTTCGTCGGCGGGAGCTGCTTCGGGTCGCCGACGACGATCACCTGGCTGCCGCGCGCCATGGCGCCGATCGCGTCCCCGATCGCGATCTGCGAGGCCTCGTCGAACACGACCGCGTCGAAGCGCGGACCGGCGGGGTCCAGGTACTGCGCCACCGAGAGGGGCGACATCAACAGGCACGGCTTGAGCTGCGCGAGCACGCCCGGGATCTCCTCGAACAGCCGCCGCAGCGCGAGGTGCCGCGACTTCTTGCGCAGCTCGCGGTGGAGCAGCCCGACCTCCGAGCTCTCCGGCGCTTCGCGTCCGCCGACCACCGCGCCGGCCACGCGACCGAGCACACGCGCGCGCAGGGCTTCGGTCGCCAACTCGAGCACACGCGCGTCCAGCGCCCGGAAGCGCTCGACCACGAGGTCGTGCTGTTCCCCGACGAAGCCCGCCAGCGCCGGCTCGGACGACGCCACCTCGGCGAACCACTGGTCGGCGAAGGTGCGTTCGAACGCGTGCGAGAGCTCCGGCGCGAGCACGCGCCCCGCTTCGAGCGCGTCCACGAGGAAGCCCAACTCGGCGTCGAGCGCCTCGGCCCGCGCGGCGCGCCAGGCGCACCAGCGGGGCAGCTCGCCCCAGGCCGCGCGCCAACGCCGCGCCCGCGCTCGATCGGCGTCGAACGCGTCCTCGCCGCTCGCCACGTCGAGCCCGCGCGCGTCGAGCGCCAAGCGCGCCTCGCCGGCGAGCTCGGCCGTCGCCGTCTCGAACGCGTCGAACGACTCCAGGAACCCGCACGCCGGTGTCGCGAGTTCTCCCGCCGCGAGACCGCGACCCGCGGCCGCGCGCAACGAATCGAGTGAACAGCCGCACGCTTCGACGAGCCCACGGAGCGCCGCGTCGTAGCCGGCTGCGAACGCCACGTGGGCGTCGAGTTCGGCGAGATCCGTCGACTCGCCCTTCCAGCGCTCGCCCAGGTCCGCGCGCGCTTCGGCGTCGATCGCCGCGAGCGCCGCTTCGGCGGCTTCGAGCGCGCGCGCCTCACCGACGGCCTTCGCCGCCGCGTCGAAGTCGATCCGCGCCGGCTCCTTCGCGACGCTGCGCACCGCGCGCAGCACGCCGCGCTTCTTCAACCACGCGGGCAGGAACCACGCGACGCGCGCCTCGGCGATCGTGGACTCGAGCACCTCGAGCCCGAGGCTCGTCAACGGCGCGGAGAAGCGTGCGTCCAGTGCCGCACGACGATCGCTCACGTCGCGAACCGCAGCGCCCCAGGTCGTCGCGCGCGCCGCGAAGCCGCCGAGGTCGGCGCGCTCGAGCAGTTCGCGCGGCACCGTCACCGCCGCGCCGTCGAGCACGCGGAGGAACGTCGCGAAGGCGCGCCAGGCCGCGCGGGACCAAGGCGCGTCGCGATCGAGCCCGAGCGCCTCGCGCGCCTCGCGCCCGTGACCGGCGGCCGCATCCACGCGCTCGTTCCACGCGTCGAGCGTCGCGCGCGTCTCGCGGTCCCACAGCAGCGTGTATTCGGTCCGACCGACCGCGAGCAACGGGTGTTCGGGCCCCACCGTTCGTCCGGTGCGTTCGAGCCCTTCGACCCCGGCGCGCGCCCGCGCCAGACGCTCGGGCGTCGTCGCGGGCACGGCGCTCCACGGCAGCGTCACCTCGAAGCGGTCCTCGATCGACACCAGCGTCGCCAGCGCGTCGAACAGGCTCTCCCCGCTCGCGCGCGGCGCGTGCAGCGCCTCCACGTACGCGTTGAGGCGCGCGCGCTCGGTCTCGTACTCGCCGGCCGCGCGCTCCCAGGCCGCGCCGTCGCCGTCGGCCGCGGCCTCGAGCGCGCGGCGCAGTTGCTCGAGCACGTCCTTCTTGCGCGCCTTGTTCGAGTGCAGCTCGAGGCAGGCCTCGCCGAGCCCGACCCTCTCCAGTCGATCGCGCACGACCTCGAGCGCCGCGCGCTTCTCGCTCACGAACAGCACGCGCTTGCCCTGTCCGAGCAGGTGTGCGATCAGGTTCGTGATCGTCTGCGACTTGCCGGTTCCGGGCGGGCCGTGCAGCACGAAGCTCTTCCCGCGCGCCGCGGCCACGATCGCTGCGAGCTGCGACGAGTCGTACGACATCGGACACAGCACCTCGGTCGCCGGGACCTCGTCGTCGAGGCGCGCCGGGTCGGGGAACGCAACTCCACGGCCCTCGTCGCTGCGCCACGCCTCGTTCGGCGTCTCGACCAGGTGCCGCACGACGGGACTCTTCAACAGGTCGTCGCGCCGATCCGCGAGGTCCTTCCAGATGAGGATCTTCGCGAAGCTGAACAGGTCGAGCGCAGCCTCCTCGCTGACGCGCCAGTGCGGCTTGTCGCGGATCGCCTGGCGCAGGGTGTACAGCGCGAGCGCCACGTCCACGCCGTCGCCCCCTTCCTCCTTCGTGTCCGTCTCGAGCGGCAGCGGGTCGAGCCCCGTCACCTCGATCCCGTGGTCACGCGCGAGGTACTCGAGCAGCGTGACGTTGACGCGCACCTCGTCCGCGCCGAGCGACAGCGCGAAGCCGCGACTGGCCGATTCGCGCTGCAACTCGACGGGTACGAGCAGGATCGGGGCGCTGCGCTCGGTCGCGCCGGTGCTGCCCGACTCGCTGAAGTGGAGGAAGCCGAGCGCCAGGTACAGCGTGCTCGAGCCGCCCTCCTCGGTCGCGGTCCGCGCCTCGCGATAGAGCGTCACGAGCCGGTTCGCGAGCGCCTGTTCGCCGGCATCGGCGCGCAGACGGTTCTCGCGCAGTTCGGAGCCGAACAACTCGCCCAGTCGCTCGGCCAACGCCTCGCGGCTCGTGTCGCCGGCCTCGCTCCCCCGCCGCCGGAGCGCGTCGACCTCGCTCGGTCGCGGCTCGATGCGGAAGCGTTCACCGCGCGCGAGCGCGTCCTCCAGCAGCGCGACGTCGGGCGCGAACAGCGGCACGGTGCGCTTGCTCTCGCGGTGCGCGAGCAGGCGGTTGCGCATGGTCAGGTCGAGCAACTGACGCCGCCAACGCTCGAGCCGGTCGTCGGGCGTCTCGAGCGCGCGTCGCGCCTCGCCGAGCCGCTGGCGCGCCGCCTCGAGTCGCTCCAACTCGTCGAGCGCGTCGAGTCGCGGCGCCGCGCCCACCGCGATCGCCTCGCTGCCCGCGCCCTCGGGCGTCGCCGCGATGCGTCCGCCGAAGGTCGGCAGCGGTCGCACACCGGCGCGGCGCGCGCGGCGCAGGTCGATCGCGGCCACGAGCACGCGTCCACCCGCCGTGTCGTCGCGCGCGACGCGCTGGGCGTTCTCGAAGTCGATCGCCGGACGCGAGCTCGCCGCCGTCGGGTCGAACAATGCGATGTCGCCGAGCTCCACGTACTTCATGACGCGGCGCGCGTCGGTCTGCACCGCTTCGGCGAACGACTCCGGTCGCAGCCACACGCCGCACGCCGCGTGCGTCTCGAACAACAGCACGAGCGGGTGCAACCCGGCCTGCTCGAGGCACGCAGCCGCAAGCAGCGCGAGGTCGAGGCAGGTGGCCAACTTGGTGTCGGCCACGTCACTGGGCAGGCGCACGCGCTGTCCGCTCTCGGCGAAGGACGCCGGCGGGTTCGCATAGGTCACGCCCGAGCCCTGGATCGCGGCGTACACCGCCGCGGCCTGCGACAGCGCGCGCGCAGCGTCCTTGCTCTGGTAGCCGTCGAGCGCGGGGTTCTCGGTCCACTCGCCCAGTCGGTCGGCCGCCGCGCGCAACAGCTCGCCGACGCCGGGTTCGTTCGGCAGCACGAACGCCGCCAGGTGTTCGGCCGGCACCGCGAGCCCGGGCCATTCGCCGGGCGGGCACAGCTCGAGCTCGCAGGTCCCGCGCGCGAGCTCGCGTTCGACGAGAGCGGTCGCGGGCTCCGACGCGGCCGCGTCGGAGCCATCGTCGTGGGGCGTGTCGTCGGGGAGCGTGTCGTCGGGGAGTGTGTCGTCGGGGAGCGTGTCGTCGGGGAGCGCGTCGTCGGGGAGCGCGTCGTCGTCCGTCGCGTGAGGATCGATCGGCGGACCGAGCTCGGCGTCGTCCACTTCGACGCGCACCACCAGCTCGGCCGTGACGGTCCCCGTCGCGCGCTCGCTCAGGCCCGCGAAGAACGACCGATCCAGGCGCACCGGCACGCGGTCGCCGGGCAGCGCGAGTGTCGCGCCAGGACCCAGCTCGCTGATCGCGATCGCCTCGCAGCGCGCGAACGGCGGCTCGAAGCGAAGGCGCAGCTCGAGGTCGCGGTGCCACGCCTCGCCGTCGTTCGACAGGCGCACCTCGGGCAGCGCGTGGAACCCCGCGTCGGCCAGCGCCGGCTGCACGCGGGCGAGCGGGGTGAGCGCGACGGACAGGTCGGGGTCGAGGATCGGCGCGCCTCCCGGGTCCGGCTCGTGACCGGCATCGGTCTCGCCGTCCGCATCGGTTTCGCCGTCCGCATCGGTTTCGCCGTCCGCACCGGTTTCGCCATCCGCACCGGTCTCACCGTCACCGCACCCCGTTCCGGCCTCGGCTTGCCGTTCCGCGACTTCGCGAACGGTCCGAGCGAGCGCCGCCAGATCCGCGTCGTGCTCCTCCTCCGTCGGCACGTGCGGCGTCTCGCGCGACGGGACGAGCTCCACCTCGCAGGTCGCCCGGCCCAGCTCCGCGCCGTCGTCGGACCCGACTCCCCGCGCGACGACGGTCGCCGTGACACGACCGCCGCGGCGCTGCTCGAGCGCGTCGAACCCTCCGCGGACCGCCTCGACGGCCAGGTCCTCGACGCCGAGCGAGCGCCGCGCGCCGGGCTCCAGGTCGCCGATCGCCACCGGAGCGCAGCGTGCGAACGGCGGGTCGAAGGCGAGGTGGAGGTGGGCCGAGGCGACGGTGCTCCGACCGTCGTTCACGATCTCGGCGAGCACGACCGGCAGCCGCCCGTCGACGAGCACGTCCGGATGGACCCACTCGAACGGCGTCAGCGCGATCGCGAGGCTGGGTGCCTCGACGACGGCACCCACCACCCGCGCGAGCTGCGCGATCCGACCGCCCAGCTCCTCGGCGTCCACGCCCAGAGCCGCGAGCTGGTGCGCGCACTCCAA
>Ga0180435_10006022_pt1 | contig 11673 bp, 10 predicted proteins | sample SS_ome_3_FD_132467 | JGI IMG/M metagenome (GOLD analysis project Ga0180435, IMG submission 132467) | Hypersaline lake sediment archaeal communities from the Salton Sea, California, USA - SS_3_S_1 metaG | ecosystem: Environmental > Aquatic > Non-marine Saline and Alkaline > Hypersaline >...
CGCGCTGGAAGAGATTCGGCGACCATGCTCCCTGCTCGGAGAGTTTCACCACATTTTTACCCAGCACTTCCGAGACCGGAATCTGAAAAAGCTTACTGAACCGCTCGTTCATCGCTATGGCCAAACCGGTGGCATCGGTGAGCAGGATCCCATCGGTACTGTAATTCAGGATGAGCTTGGCGAAATCGGTTACGTCGATTTCGGGCAATATATTTTTCTGCAGAGGCATATGGGCTAACGAGCTCGCGGCTCAATGGCATTTAAGTCTGAAATTGGCCGCCGAACTGATCTCGATGAAGCTCACCCCATGGCCGGGGCCGAAGCTGCCGGCCAGGACGACGATCAGGTCGTCATCGTGAAACTGTTTTTCGTCGAGGAGGCGGCAGATCGACTGCTGCAGGGGATTTCCAGGTCCGATCTCCAGGGGGATATGATCGGCATAGACCCCGTAGGAGAGAGACAGCCGGCGCATGACCCGCCGGTCGTAAACCTGGGCGTAGATGACATTGCTGCCGCGATAGGCGGACAGCGCGCGAATCGCCATGCCCGTGTGCGAATCGGCGACGATCGCCCTGGTATTCAAGCGCAGCGCCGCCTTGACCGCCGATTTGGCCAGGTACGCGGCAACCTTGTTCTTCCGGGTATAGCTGACATCCATGAAGCCCTGCTGTTTGCTTTCCACCTCCTTCGCGATTTTGGCCATGGTCCTCACCGCGAGTTCGGGATAGCTGCCGCTGGCGGTTTCACCGGAGAGCATCAGCGCGTCGGCATGATCCAGGCAGGCGTTGGCGACATCCGAGACTTCCGCCCTGGTCGGGCGGGGTGAATTGATCATGGAGTGCAGCATCTGGGTGGCGACGATGACCGGCTTGCGGCGTTCGATGCATTCCTTGATGATCTTTTTCTGGATCAGCGGGATCTGTTCAGCGGGGATTTCGACCGCAAGATCCCCGCGTGCAATCATGATCCCGTAGACGTGATCCAGGATCTCGCTCAAGTTGTTGACGCCTTCGGAATTTTCGATCTTGGCGATGATCTTCAGCTTGGAGTCGGTCTCGTCCAATATCTCCTGGACGGCGAGAACGTCCTCCTTGTTGCGCACGAAGGAGTGCGCAATAAAGTCCAGGTCGTTTTCAGCGGCAAAGCGGATGAACCCTTTGTCCTTCTCGCTGAGCGCGGGCAGTTTCACATGCACCGCCGGGATATTGATGCTCTTGCGGGCGTGAATGACCCCGTCGTTTTCCGCCGAACAGTAGAGGTACCGTTCATCTTTCTCCAACACGGCGAGCGCGACATGGCCGTCGTCGATGAGAACGGAGCTGCCGACCGGGACGTCCCTGACAAAATGCTCGTAGGACACGCAGATGATGTCGTCGCACGACTGCCTGCCCGGTTCGCAGTTGATACGAACGGCATCGCCGTACCTGACCCGCAATTTCTCCTTGCAGGGGCATGTTCTGATTTCCGGCCCTTTGGTATCGAGCAGTATCCCGATCTTGTCGGAGACGGCCCGGATGTTGTCAACAACCTCCGTGGCGTCTTCATGGCTCATGTGGGCCGTGTTCAGGCGGGCGACATTCATGCCGGCCTCGTACAGGCTTCTGATGAAGTCGACCGAACAGTTGAGTGATGAGATAGTGGCTACGATTTTGGTAAGTCTCGGCATGTGTATTCCCGATGATTCAGGTTGTGGATGGCACTGCCTCTCCAGAGCGGCCTCAAATCCGACAGAAGATAGCGGTAATGGCCCCAAGCTTCAAGAAAAAGCGTGCAGGCTGTCACGGCATATATTTATCGATCTTGTCCGCCGTCATGCTGTAGCCGACGTCGATATCGCTCGAGCCGTCAACGAGAAAGAGCTCCCTGGTCAGCGATTTTGTTTTCATGCGGCCGGTGACGGTGACGGCATGAAAGAGTTTGTCGATTTCATACGGGACGGGTGTGGCCGACACGGCGTAGACAATCTGGTTCGGGGGCGGCGGCGGGACATGTATGCAGGCCCCGACATACGGCACCAGCAGAAAATCGGTTACCGCGCTGCCGGATAAATCCAGCGGCAGGAGGTATCCGGAGAGTTTCACGAGCCGGCCGTCGAGTTCGGTGTTGAGGGCGGAATTCCTGAAGCGCCTGTCGGCGATGATTTCATCGACATCGATGCCTTTTTTCTTCAGCCTGGGCAGAGCCTCCTGCAGTTCGTCGTGAAAGTCCTCGAACTGAGGCGTTATTTCCTCCGGCAGCGCCATCCTGAGGTAGATTATCCACTCGATATCGTCTATCTCCTTGTCTGAGAGACCGGCGAACGGATCTTCCCGGGCAGGCAGCTCCGGCACAAGGGTCATCCAGTCAATTGCCTCGATGTCCTCGGCGGTGCAGGGCCCGGTAAGGAAAAAGAGCGAAACGGCGGTAAACAGAAGATATCGTATCATGCTGTCCATGTTCAGGTTTTTATGGTCATCCCGTCGCTGAGGGAATACCGGTAGATCTTCCAGGCGGGAACGATGCCGGCAGCAACACCCGCCAGCAGCACGACGCCCATCAGGACCAGCTCGTAGGTTGAGAAAAAGGAGATCGCGATGGAGAGTCCAAAGCGTCCGGCCAGCATCGGCTGCGCCGCGATCAGCAGGCCGTACAATAACGCAATCCCGCACACGATGCCCGCCCCGGTAACCAGGATCGCCTCCCCGATAATGAGCGAAAACACGTGGATCGGCCGTGCCCCAAGGGATCTGAGAATAGCCATTTCCCGGCGCCGCTCGTTGAGGCTGGTCATCAGTGCCGTCGACATGCCCAGCAAACCGACCACCACCACAAACGCGGAGACGGCTATCAGCGCTTTTTCGGCAATCCCGATCAGCTCCCACAGCTGCTGCAGCGCGACGCCGGGCAGGATCGCCGTCAGCGGCTCGCCCCGGTACTGGTTGATGAGGCGCTGCACCTTGAAGGTTGCAATCGGGGAATCGAGCTTTACCAGAAATGCGGTAATCGCCCTGGGCGTGAGGTTGACGCGCCTGGCCTGGTCGGCTGATATGCTGATACCGGTCATGGGCGAATCATTCCGCCAGTCGATATGGATCGCCTCGATGGCCTCGAGGCTGACATGCACCGTCCGGTCGACCGGGGTGCCCGTCGGGGCCAGGATACCGACCACCGTAAACGGCTTGTCGGCATGCTCGATGAAAGAAACGTCGCCGGCGCCGTGGGCAATGACAAGTGAAGAATCCTTGGCATACCCGAGTTTTCGGGCAACCTCTGCTCCCAGCACGGCTTCATAGAGGTCGGCAAACGGTTTCCCGTCGCTGAACCGGAGTTCCTGCCTGCTGCCGTAGCGGAAATGGGTGAAATATTCCGCGGAGGTACCCATCACCCGGTATCCCTTGTGGGAGTCGCCCAGCGAAATCGGGATCGTCCATGATACCGAGGGCAGCGCAGCAATTTCCTGGTAGCTCTGCCACGATATATTGTTGGTCGCATACCCGATCCGGAACACCGAGTAGAGCAGGAGCTGGACCGGGCCGCTGCGGGCGCCGACAACCAGGTCCGTGCCGGAAATGGTGTTGGTGAAACTGCTGCGCGACTCGGTCCTGATCCGCTCGACCCCCAGCAGCAGGGCAACACTGAGGGCGATGGAGAGCACGGTCAGGCCGACGGTGAATTTACGGTTTCTCAGGCTCTTGAAGGTGAGCAGCAGTATGGTTTTCATATCCTGCCCTCCCCGCCCGCGGGAGCCGCCCTGTTGATTTCCGCTATATCGACGACACGATTGAAAAGCGGCGCCAGGTTCGCATCATGGCTCACGAAAATAAGCGTTGCCCCGGTTTTTGAGCATTCGTCAAAGAGCAATTCGAGAAACAATTCGCGCTGATCGGCGTCGAGGGACGAGGTCGGTTCATCGGCGATAACCAGCGCGGGGCTGCCGATCAGCGCGCGGGCGGCGGCCACCCGCTGCTGCTGGCCGACACTCAGCTCGACGACGGGCTTATTGAGCAGGCCGTTGTTGACCAGATTGAGACGGGACAGGATGCGCAGCGCTTCATCCTCCAGCGATGCGGCCTGCCGCAACGCCCGATTTTTACGAACCGGGGAGAACCGGCACGGCAGGACCACATTTTCGATTACGCTCAGGTACGGGATCAGGTTGAACATCTGAAAAATGTAGCCGATGTGGTCCGCCCGGTAGCGGTCACGATCCGTCCCTCCCAGTTCTGAAACGCGCTCATCGAGAATGGTGACGGCGCCCTGCTGCGGAACCAGTATTCCAGTTATCAGGCCGAGCAGGGTGGATTTGCCGCTGCCGCTCGCGCCCTTGATGAAAAGTGCTTCCCGTTCATCAATCAGGAAGCGCTCGATGTGCAGCACGGGCGGCTTGCTGCGGCCCCAGGTGAAACTGAGATCGGCGATTTCAACCGCTCGCCGCATTTCTACACTACCTCCAGCGTCTGCCGTATCTTCCGGTTCTTCCGGTTCTTCTGCACGCATGTGTTTCTCTATAGGCGACCGTGAAACATGGTCTTTTCGCCCCAAAGCTTCGTTGTGGATATCAATTTTTTCCTCGACACATCAATGATATACCTGCGGAAAAATCTTCCTTCACGCCTTGATCTTGAACGAAAATCCGAATTTTTCAAGGGAGCCTGTAGTGAGCCGAGATGATTCTCCAAAGGGACTTCCGGCTATCATGCACCATCTCCCAATTTATTCCGGTTCCCCGATCTGTCAATTAAAAGGGCGCGTGTCAGGATTTTATTATGAATGCAATTACCCCATTCCCGATTTCCGGATGTGCATTTTTTCTGGTTGCGGTATATCAATATCCATGAAGAAGATATTGACAGAACCGCTCGTTCACTTCCTGCTTATCGGCGCGCTGCTTTTTATCATCTTTGAAATTGCCGGCAGTGCCGATGCCGGCTCCGAAAAAACCATCACCATCAGCGCCAGCGATATCAGGATGCTGCAGGGGAACTTTGCCCGGACCTGGCAGCGGCAGCCGACACCGGAAGAGCTGGAACGGCTGATCGAAGAGAAGGTGCGCGGAGAAATCGCCTCTCTCGAAGCGGTAGCCCTGGGACTCGATCAGGAAGACCCGTATATCAGGCGCCGGCTGCGGATGAAAATGGAAATGCTGGTCGAAGATCTCGCCGCGTCGGTGCCGCCTACGGATGCGGAGCTGACGGCATATCTCGAGCGCAACCGGGAGAAATTCACGGAGGATGCACAGATTGCGTTCAGCCATGTGTTCCTGAACGCGGATCGCCGCCGCGACACGCTTGACGCGGATATAGCCGAGCTCTTCGGCCGGCTGGAACAGGCGGGAAGCAACCCCAGCCTGGAAACCTACGGTGACGCCACCATGCTTCCCCGGAGTTACCCGCTGACGCCGTCACCCCTGATAGACCGGCAGTTCGGCCGGGGCTTCTCAGGCCAGATAAGAGAAATGAAGCCGGGATCCTGGCAGGGGCCGGTGCAATCCAGCTATGGACTGCACCTGGTCATGGTTGCAGAAATCAAGCCGGCTTACGAACCGCCGTTGTCCGCGGCACGCGTCCAGGTCGAACGCGATTTCATGACGGAACGCCGCCGGGACATGCTCGAAAAAACGTATCAAAACTGGGCGGAGAAATACCCGGTCGCCGTCGAGTTCCGTATGGAGCAAAACTGACAGGATGACAGGTTATGTAAGACATCTGCCGCCCGCTGCCGGCCTGTTTTTGCTGCTGGTGATCCTGGTGCCTGCAGCACTGCGGGGACATGAGAGCCAACCCGGTGCGGTCGACATTACCGCCCTCGGCAACAACCGCTACGAGGTGACCTGGAAGGCGCCGATCTACTATAACAGACCGCACCCGGCGACCCTGGAGCTGCCGGAAACCTGGCAGACCGTGTCACCGCAGACGCAGCGGCACACGGGGGATGCGATCGTGTTTACAAGCGTCGTGGAGATCGCTGAAAACGATCTCGACGGTTCGATTCTCCGTTTTCCCGGACTGGACGCCACGATAACCGACGTATTCATCAGGACCAAGCTCGCCGACGGCAGCACCATGACGACTATCGCCCGGCCTACGAAACCGTGGGCGGAACTGCGGGGTGAACGGCCGTGGTATGAAACGGCGCAGGAATACCTGTTCCTGGGCTTTCACCATATCCTGCTCGGCATCGATCACCTGCTGTTCGTTCTCGGCCTGCTGCTGATCGTGAAAAAGCGGGTGACGCTGGTCAAGACCATAACGGCCTTTACCGTCGCTCATTCGCTCACTCTCGGCGCGGCGACGCTCGGTTATGCACAGGTGCCGCTGCCGCCGCTCAATGCCGCCATCGCGCTGTCCATCCTGTTCCTCGGGCCCGAGATCGTACGGGTCAGGAGGGGGCAGACCAGTCTCACGATCAAATACCCCTGGCTCATCGCGTTCGGGTTTGGCCTGCTGCATGGGTTCGGCTTCGCCAGCGGCCTGTCGACGACGGGCATGCCGAAAACGGAGCTGCCCTGGGCGCTGCTGTGGTTCAACGTGGGTGTGGAGTTGGGCCAACTGCTTTTCGTCTTCATCATGCTCGGCCTGGTCTGGGCTTTTCGAACCCTGCAGCTCTGCTGGCCGCGCTGGGTGCTGTGGCTGCCCGGCTACACGGTCGGCGGTCTCGGGGCTTACTGGACGATTCAAAGAACCGCAATTCTGGTGGGAGGAATGTAAAACATGAACGATCAGCGAATACGTACGCTTCATCTGTATTTGGCCTGTGCCGCTTTCTGCCTGATCATGCCGACCATGGCCCATGCCCATGTGGAACAGGGACAGGCTGCCGGCTTCCTGACGGGGTTTGAGCATCCGTGGTCGGGACTCGACCATATCCTGGCCATGATTGCGGTCGGGCTCTGGGGGGCGCAGCTCGGCAATCCGGCCATATGGGTTCTGCCGATAGCCTTTCCGATGATGATGGCGCTCGGCGGCATGATGGGGCTGCTGGGAATCCCCGTTCCCGGGGTGGAGGCTGGAATCGCCGTATCAGCGATTATCCTCGGCCTGGTGGTGCTGCTCGACATACGCCCGAACCTTGTCATTGCAGCGCTGCTTGTCGGCTTCTTCGCCATTTTTCACGGTCATGCCCACGGCACAGAACTCCCTCCCGGGCAGAGCGGGCTGCTCTATTCGATGGGCTTTGTGATCGGCACCGGCTGTCTGCACGGGGTCGGCATCATGATCGGACTGATCCATCGATACCAGGTCGGCAAATTTCTGCTCAGGGGCGCCGGGGCTTTTATCACGGTCATGGGATGTCTCTTCCTCTGGCAGGCCGTTGCATGATACGTCTCCTGAAGCAGAAGGCTGGTTTTGCCGCGGCCGGACTGGTCGGCTGCCTGCTCTTTTTGCCGTCCGCCGCCCCGGCCCATCTCGTCACCACGGGGCTCGGACCGGTCTATGACGGCATCGGTCACCTGGTGCTGACCCCCGAGGACCTCGTGCCGACCCTGGCGCTTGCGCTCTACTGCGGACTGCGGGGAGCGCGGACAAGCAGATATGCCGTCTTCCTGCTGCCGCTGGCCTGGTTTCTGGGCGGGCTGATCGGCACCATGAGCGGGCTGGAGCCGGCCTACCCTCTTTCGGCCGCATCCTTTCTCCTGCTCGGCATCCTCGTTGCGGCAGATATCGCTTTGCCGTTGCCGGTCGTCGCCCCGCTTACCGTGTTCATCGGCCTGATGCACGGATTTTTGAACGGCCTGGTTCTGAAACCCGGTCCCGGAATTGCAGGCCTGCTGGGGATCATGGGAGCACTCTTTGTTCTCGTAACGCTCGCCACTGCCGTCGTCGTCTCTCTCGAAAAACCGTGGACCAGGATCGTTGTCCGCGTCTTGGGCAGCTGGATTGCCGCAAGCGGCATGCTGATGGCAGGGTGGCACCTGCAAGGTGCGCTGTGAGCAGGACGACGCACCGATTCCGGGTTACGGGATTCCAGCCGGAGCCTGGAGGTTGACCGCAATGAATAAACACCCATTCTTGATAATCGCGTTTGCCGGGGTTTTGCTCTGTGCACTTTCCCGAATACCGACCGCTCAGGCGTGCCAGATCTGTGTTCCCTACCCCGAAGAAACACTGGCCGACAGACTCCTGGAGAACGATGAAATCATCTTTGCCAGGGAGGTCGCCGATTCCCCGTATTTTTTTTATCAGGTCGAGGTACTCAAAGGTCCCGGCGTATCACGATCTTTGAAGATGTTCTGCGACTCGGCGACCAGGAGAAAGCTCAGGGCCATCCCTGACAGCGTCGTGGTTCTGGCGCGTAAAAAAGATGAGCGCTGGTACCTGATCGCCCATGCCGACACAGGATTTCAACCGTTTATCCGCACGATCGTGTCACGGGGCGAAGGCTGGTCAGGTCTTTCCGACAACCGGGACCGGCTGCGTTTTTTCTCTCGATTTTTACACAGCGACGATGAACGGATCCACCGGCAGGCGTATATCGAGGTCGGCAGAGCTCCCTATGCGATGATCAAGGATTTGGCAGCCGAGATCTCGAGGGAACAGATTTATGATCTGCTGCGCAACTACCGTCTCATCGAATGGCAAAACCTGTATATCCTCATGCTCGGTCAGAGCCGTGAAACCGACGATCTGGATTTTATCAGGGACAAAGTCCAGTCAGCCGCACGGTTTGGCTCCACCCAGAACCTGGCGGCCTGGGTAACGGCGTTCATCGAATCGCACCCTGACAGCGGGGTTGAAGACATTGAACGTCTGTATTTCATGTCAAAAACACGCTCCGATGATGAAATTGTCCAGGTTTTGACGAGCATGTCGATACTTGGCTCCCAGACCCGGGAGGCCCCCCTTGACCAGCGCATATTCAAACTCCGCTTAAAAATCGTGAGGAGTTATGCGACGCTGTTGGAAAATTACCCTGAAATGGCCGGATACGTCGCCAAAGATCTCGCAGCCTGGCAAATCCGGGCACACACCGACATCATTGCGTCAATCAGGGAGCGTAGGGAATTGGCCAACCCGTCCTCGATCTACGCGGTGGATTACTACCTTTCCGCGGCTCCCGGCTTCAGGGAAGCGCGTATCGGTAAATGAACGCTCATAAAGATCCCTCCACTTCCATGCAACTGCCGCAATTACCCATCAACAGCGTTCTCCCGGGGTTGAAAGGTGCCCTGGGGAATGGATCCGCCGTCCTGGCGGCACCGCCCGGCTCCGGTAAGACCACGATCGTGCCGCTTGCCCTGCTCGATGAGCCGTGGCTGCGGGGCAGGAAGATCGTTATCCTGGAACCGCGACGGCTGGCCGCCCGGGCCGCGGCTGCGAGGATGGCGAGCCTGCTCGGAGAACCCGTCGGCCGCACCGTTGGTTACCAGATCCGTTTCGACCGGCAGGTTTCCGCCGCTACCCGGATCGAGGTCGTCACCGAAGGAATCCTGACCAGGCGAATCCAGGACGATACCGAGCTGCAAGACGTCGGCCTTGTGATCTTCGACGAGTTCCACGAACGCTCGCTCCATGCGGACCTGGCGCTGGCCCTCTGCCTCGATCTCCGCCAGATCCGCGACGACCTGCGCCTGCTGGTCATGTCCGCGACGATGGATACCGGACCTGTTTCCGAGCTGCTGGGAAGCGTGCCGGTTGTAGAAGGAGAAGGTGAAAGCTTCCCGGTGACCATCGACTATCTGCCGAAACAGAGCACCGGCAGCATCGCCAAGGCAACCGTTGCCGGCGTGCGGCGCGTGTGTGCTGAACAGCCGGGCGATATCCTGGTTTTTCTCCCCGGCGCAGGTGAAATCAGAGATGCCGCTCGCCGGCTCCAGGATGATCCGGCCATCGGCAGCACCATTATCGCGCCGCTTTACGGCAACCTTTCCCAGCAAGAACAGGACCAGGCGATTACTCCTGATGCCGCCGGGCGTCGACGGATTATCCTGTCCACCTCCATCGCCGAAACCAGTCTCACCATTGAAGGGATCAGCTGCGTGGTTGACAGCGGCTGGTCGCGACGCCCCCGCTTTCACCCGGGCAGCGGACTCTCCCGGCTGGTCACCGTGCGCGTTTCAAAAGCCGCGGCGGATCAGCGCGCCGGCAGGGCGGGCCGGCTCGGGCCCGGCCATTGCCTGCGGCTCTGGACAAGGGAGGAACAGCACAGCCTGCTCCCCTTTCACCCGCCGGAGATCGTGGACACCGACCTCGCCCAACTGGCCCTCGAGCTGGCCCTGTGGGGAGTGCGGGATCCGGCCGAGCTGCAGTGGCTCACCCCGCCGCGCCCGGGCGGCTACCGCCAGGCAGGAAAACTCCTGCGGTCGCTGAATGCGGTAACCGCTGCCGGCAGCATAACCGATACCGGCCGGCACATGGCAGGCCTGGCCGTGCATCCCCGGCTCGCTCACATGCTGCTGCAGGGTAAAAAACGGGGACTGGCGTCAGCGGCATGCGACCTGGCCGCGCTTCTCTCAGAGCGAGATATCAGGAGAAGCGGCGCCGACGCCGCAGATGCAGCGACCGCGGACCTGCAGGAAAGGCTGAGCCTGTTTTCACTCTGGCGGAATAAAAAAACCGCGGCGGTAACGGCCGGCGGGGGCGATCCCGGAGCCTGCCGAAGGATCGATGCGAATGCCCGCACCTGGCTGCGGCGAATGCGCGAACGCCGCAAGCCCTATGATCCGGAAACCGCCGGGCTCCTGCTGGCCTTTGCCTATCCCGACCGCATTGCGCGCCGTCGCGCCGGCCGGCGGGAGAGCTACCTCCTGTCCTCCGGCAGCGGCGCCAACCTGCCCCCATTCGATCCGTTGTCAAACAGCGAATACCTCGTCGTGGCCAGGCTGGATGCCGGCAGCGGGCAGGGCAGGATTTTTCTGGCCGCAGCCGTGTCGCTTGAAGATCTGCGCCGGCACCACGGCAGCCTGTTTAGTGAAAAGACGGCAGTATACTGGGATAGCGACGACAAAAAAGTGGTCGCGGCGGAACGTCTCTGCCTGGGCGCAATCGTCGTGGCAGAACAGCCCGCCGGTGCGGCTTCGACCGAGCAGATAACCGCAGCCCTGTTGACCGGGATCAGGGAGATGGGGATAGACGCCCTGCCCTGGAACCGGGATTCACGCCAGCTCCAGGCACGGATAATCTGCCTGCGCCTGTGGTGTTCACAGCCGGCCGGCGAAACCTGGCCGGATCTCAGCGACCGGGAACTGCTGGACGATCTCTCGTGGCTCAGCCCGTACCTCGCCGGCATCAGCAAAGCGGAGCAGTTGAAACAGCTGAACCTGGCGGAGATATTCAACACGATGCTGGGGTGGGAAAAACAGCAGCGGCTGAAACGCCTGGCTCCGGCCGCCCTCACCGTGCCCAGCGGTTCCCGGATCCGGCTCCGGTACCAGCCGGGGGAACCTCCGGTGCTGGCCGTCCGTATTCAGGAAATGTTCGGCATGGAGGAAACGCCGGTTATCTGTGACGGCAAAGTCCCCGTCCTGCTGCATCTTCTTTCTCCCGCCCAGCGTCCGCTCCAGGTGACGTCGGACCTGGCGGGATTCTGGCGGCGCACCTATCCGGAAATAAAAAAAGAACTCATGGGAAGATACCCGAAACATTTCTGGCCGGACGACCCGCTGGCCGCCGCTGCCACCAGGCGGACCAAGAAGCACATGAAGGATTCGCAGAGCTGAAGAAGCCTAGACGTCTCTCAGCGACAGGGAAATCCGTC
>Ga0180435_10006024_pt1 | contig 11672 bp, 13 predicted proteins | sample SS_ome_3_FD_132467 | JGI IMG/M metagenome (GOLD analysis project Ga0180435, IMG submission 132467) | Hypersaline lake sediment archaeal communities from the Salton Sea, California, USA - SS_3_S_1 metaG | ecosystem: Environmental > Aquatic > Non-marine Saline and Alkaline > Hypersaline >...
CGTAACCCGTTCCACGTTTCGAGTTGCGCAACCGATCAACGTTACCCCGGAATTTCAAGTTATTGAAATTCCGATACAGGAACTTAGCGCCTTCGGCGCAACGTTAGGGTTAAAAGGTTGCGGTTGCGCGGCTCGAATCGGATGCGTGGGACGGTTGCGGGGCTAAAGCGCACGTAACCGCAACCCGTTCCACGTTTCGATTTGCGCAACCGATCAACCCTACCCTGGAATTTCAATTTATTGCAGATACGCCTGTCGTTCCCGCTCGGGGAACTTCTCGATAGCGTAGCGCAGCATAGTCCGTGGCATCTTTTTATAGTGTTTATCCAGAAATCTTGCTTCGGCATTCCGGTCTCGATTGCCCACCTCGCGGAGCATCCACCCTACGGCTTTGTGGCTCAGGTCTTCGTGGTCCCGCAGTAATAGTTCAGCGATTGCCAAAGTATCCGAGTAATCCTCCCTCCTGATAAAGTAAAAAGTCGAGATTATTCCGATCCTCCTCTCCCACAGGCATTTTGACCGCGCCAGTCGATAGATAGGTTTTCTATCTCTGGAAAACTGGTGAGCGCCGACAATCTGGGCGGCGGAAGAGTCCACCAGGTCCCAGTTGTTAATGTATTTCGTATTACCCAGGTAAGATCGATAGATGGAAGCTTCTTCGGTGGGGGTACTAGCGGAGGAATACTTCGCGACCAGTATCAGCAGGGCCAATAGCCGCGCTTCATGGAACGAAGATTTCAGGATCTCGAGTGTGTCTTCCAGGGAGACCGTGCGATATTCCCGGACTAAATTTCGGATGGTAGGAACTCGGATTCCCAGGAAACGGTCTCCTTCCCCGTATTCTCCCGGTCCGGTCTTAAAGAACCGTTGGGAACGATCCGCGATATCGCTATCGCTTAACTCCAGCAATCTATTTATTATGCGCTCGGACCGGGCCATAGTAACGCTAGTATATACTATATCCGGGATTAAAGGTCAGATAAAAAGCGGCCGTGTTTTTATAAATTATATATCTTGACCGCGTTATTCCGGCCGATATTTTGAGCCAGTGAATCCGGGAGTTGGTCAATAATGCTCCAGGTTTCTTCGAACGATTGTGGAGCGCGGCGGGAAGAGGTTGCGGGCGCGAAAAATTCATCAGACCCGATCATGAATCTGTCTGAGAATTCTGTAAACAGATCCAGCCATTCCTCTTTAATTTGAAAGTTCTTATCTACCACCCGGTTGGAGAGGGGAGTACCGTCCATTGCCCGTCCTCTCTTCTCAATTCTGAGGGAGATGAAAAGATTAGGATGTTTTTTTAGTAGCCTTCGGATACGTTCCACACTTTTATCTCCCGTTTGATCCCAGCCACCATGGAGCCATACGATCTTTGTCCGGGGATTATGTTCCAATAACCGTTCCAGGCCGGATATATTTTCTTGCAGTGTCGCGGGGTTATTCAAATTGAAACCGCCGGGCATCTTCATTTTTTCCGCTACAGCTTGCATATGTAGATTGATTGGGATTTCATGTTCGGCGGCAACATCAGCCAGTACTAAAAAAAGAGGATGATCGGCCGGGGATTCCTCGAAGACATGTTTGTCGGAAAAAGACAGATGAAGCGCTGCCATTTCGCCAAAGGCTTTAACTCCTTTTTCCGCCAGTCTCTCGGCTTTCTCTCTAAAATTGTTTTTAATGGTGTCCGTTACTTGAGATGGAGAGTACTCCTGTATTATTGAATTCAGCTCATCACCTCCTCCGACAACAAAGAATCGGTTTGGATAAGTATCGGCGACGGCGAATAATATATCCAGTTCATCTGATTGGATATTTTCCTTTGTGCGTGGAGGAGGGGTGAGCAGCGCCCGTTCTACGCCATATCTGTCCATGGTCTTAATGAGATTTGCGGCTGCTTCTCTGTACTCGTTTATGCGGTATTCTCTGCTTCTCAGTCCTTTTTTTCTCCGCGCGTTAACCGATGGCTGTCTTTTTCTGAGAAGTCTTGCAGGCTCGCCTTTTCCAGGCCAGGAATTTTGCATCCCTGGAGCTCCCGCGGGGCCTGAGCTGGTCCATAAATGCTGCTGTATCTCCACGTATCCTTTGATCGTTTCATTGCCAATAACGCTCTCCGCTGATTCTCCATATGAAGAGATAGAGAGACTGATTTGTAGACAAGCTATAATAGAAATAGTTGTAGATAGAATTTTCATGAGTATCTCCTTGATTCAGCAATTTTGCCTTCCTTCCGGGTCGGTTAATAAACGTGATATAGTAAAAAAAGTTTAATGAACCTGATCTTTGAATCAGACCTCTTTCCATCCTAATTAGCATCTGACCTGTCGGGATGTTCAATATAAGTCAGATAACTTCTGATCTCCATAAAATTACCGTGGCGAATCCACAAATATTATTGTTCCTATTCCCTGAAAATTCCGGCGGCTGTATTTCAGGCCAATCTCTCTCAGTTCCCATTCAATCCATTCCGGACCTAACTTCTCATCATTCGCCATAAAAGCTTGAGAATAGCCGTGGTCATACAGCCATCTGATCACACTTGCCCTTGCTGGTCGGGGACCCCATCGGAACCGCATCGCCGCCCGTCCGGTAGCGTATTCCGCCGTGCCGCTCCGCAATGACCCCCAGATAACATCATATCCTCCCAGCGGTTCCCGGTATAATTCTGTCTGACTATTAAAATTATCTCCCGGGCTTATCCCGGGTAGAGTGAGTGTAATTACAAGGAAGATGATGATCGGAACCATTAAAACCGGGAATATTATATTCCGGGCCCGTGCCGGTATTACCTCTTCAATCGACGCGATCAGAATTCCCATAATCAGCATAGACGAAGCATATGGATAATAACTGATAGTTACTCTGTGAAATAAAAAGAATCCATAGTTCAAAGCGGAAATTAAAAGAGCGAAGATGGCCCATCGTAGTATTTTCTTTGACCGGATTGAGAGTAAAAACATAAGAATCAGCAAAACAGCGTGGACATTAAACCAGGGGCGCCGGCAGTTTAGATAATATCGAAGATGATGTATCGCCTGATCCGCCCTGGCGAAAGCCTGGTCCTTAATAGAATATGTGGGTGAAAAAGGGCTCCCTGTTAATATCCACGCATAAACAAGATATACCGCCATTCCGCCGATCAGCACCAGCAGAACAGATACCATTGTTTTTTTCAGAATGATCTTCCAGTTCCAGCTCCCTACTTCACGGATCAGATATATAGGCACTATGGCCGGGAGGAAGATAACATTCACCACGCGGAAGAGAATAGCCGTACCTAACAGAATTAAAGACCAGGCGCTTCGGCATATCAGGAGATACCCGGCGGCTATTAGAATTCCATAGGTCGGAGCCAGGGAGTTGACCTGCTTGAACTCTCCATTGAAGGGAGGCAAGAAGATCAGGATAGAGGAGATTACGGTTATGATGCCGATCGAGTAGACTAATGAATTTCCGCCCCCCCGAATTAAAGATAGTAATAGCAGAATAATCAGTAAGGTGAGGCAGATGGGAGCGAAGCAAACCTGGCGGAGGTGGATAGGGAAGGGCGACAGCAGCAAACTGGTGCCCGGCGGGTATTGATTAATGATACTCCTTCCTCTCCGGTCGAGATGGTGGGCGTGAGGAGCGATCATCCAGGCATAAGCAAAATAGTTGAAATCAGATTGCTCTAAATATTGGATGAGTTCCGACTCAAAAGGCCTTTTGGCCGGATTGTTAAATACTACTCCCCGTGAAATATCTTCAGAGAGATTCAGGTAACCGAACTGATCGCATCCAAGAGGTAAATCGAGGTGGTAGGAGAAAAAATATCCATAAGAGAACAGGATCAAAACCCCGATCGCCAGCCCTGGAAACACTAACTTAATGAATATCTTAAGTGCCCGTCCAAGCATATATTCTTTATCATCTCCCCGGAATTCTTTGTCAATTCATTTTTCTCCGTTAGTCCAGTTCCCTTCCCAGGCTACGGCTTCAATCCGGTGCGGTTCATCACCGATCGGCTGAGTAGTATAGACAATACTGCAGCCAGTTATTGTTGCCGCGATAATCCAGGGCGCCAGATATATAAAATTATTCATCAATATATCCTATTTTTATGAACCAAAATGCTGCCGCAGGTGCAATCCTGTTATACTAACGGATCTTCGTGAGTACGTTTACTTGAAAGTCCTCGAGCATCCCGGCGATATTCTTTCGGCATGCTTGCACATGGCGGGAGTTGCTGTGCCTATCCAATAGCTCCCTGCTTTCCCACTCTTCCAGAAAATAGAATAAAGCAGGTTCATCATTGTCCTGGTAAAAGATATAGTTAATACACCCCTCATCGTTATTCACTGTAGGTTCAATGAGACTCATAAACTGTTCTTGAACGTAATCAGCAGACTCGCGTTTAGCCTGAATTCTCGCGACAACGGTTATTTGGGGCATGCCGGATTCTCCTTAATGTTATTGGGACAGTATAGAGATTTGAATTTTGGGTTCCGTGAATAACAGGGTAAAAACACTCTCCGAAGCTTAGTACTCCATTAAGGTTGGATCAATCTCCTCTGTGTTTGAAAATATATCGGGGGTGGAAAGATCATGGCTGAGAACCGATGGGAGAATGGATCTTCCAGGGATATCCCCGGTTAACGTAAGTTAACTATTAAGAATACGGATGAAATTATGGGAAGGAGAGATTACTTCATCCCGGTCAGCGCTTCTTTCTCGGAACCGTAGATCTTGAAGAGGGGTGTGAAGCCCGCGGTCTCAAAGACTTCGCTTACATATGGCTTGAGTGCGGAGAGGCAGATAGAACCTCCGCTCTTCTTCAACTTTTTGGCGGTGGCAAGAAGCACCCGCAATCCTGCGGATGAGATGTATTCGGTCCCGGAAAAATCGCAGAGAATATTGTCTTCCCCGTTGTCGATAGCCTCATTCAAATCCGCTTCTACCTCTTTAGCGGAATACGCGTCGAATCGCGGTACCATTGTCACTATAAGAATGCCGTCTTCCTTCTTGGTCTCCATGGATCTCCCCCTTATTAAATTTAATCCTGCCTTTGGGGCGGTTAAATTAGTGGAGCTGTATATTATCGATTAATAGTTAGTATTCAGATGTGCGCTATAGTAGTATATCCGGGATTAGATACAAGTATATTTTTTAGTTCCCGAAGGATATAAAGAAATATGAAAGACAAAAGCTACGATAACACCGCCGGTCATTTCCAGAGACTCAGGGAGCGTTTCCTGAAATCCGGATTGAACGGGTTTCACGATTATGAAGTGGTCGAGCTTTTATTAACACTGGGCACTCCCCGTACGGACTGTAAGGCCCCGGCCCGGGCCGCGATCAGCAAATTTGGTTCGCTGAAAGGGGTATTGAACGCGGACCCGGAACAGTTGCGGGAGATTAAAGGATTGGGGGAGAAGAATATTTTAGGCCTCCTGCTGGCCAGAGAAATATCCTCCCTCTATCTGAAGGAGAAGGCTCAGGAGAAGCCGCTGGCCGGTTCCCCCCGGGCGGTTTTTAATTTCCTCCGTCAAGCCCTGGGAGGCTTGCCCAAAGAGGTATTCCAGGTCGTATATCTGAATAACGCCAATAAGATCATAGAGGCGGAGCAGCTTTTTCAGGGAACGGTTGACCGATCGGCTATCCATCCCAGGGAAGTAATCGCCGCGGCACTTAAGCATAACGCGACCCGCCTGATCTTTGCCCATAATCATCCCGGTGGAAGCCTTCGCCCCAGTGTCGAGGATCAAGATATAACCACCCGCCTGAAGGCCGCTTGCGGTGCGGTCGGGATCGAGGTTCTGGATCATATCATCGTCACCGGAGATGGCTACTTCAGTATGAGGGAACATGGGCTTATTTGAGGAGTAAATGCAAATATGCGAAAAGAATCATACAGGGAAAACAAAGAAAGGTCAATTTGAGTGGAGTGTTGGAGTGATGGAGTATTGGGGTGGTGGAGACGATGAGTCCGACCACCCATCACTCCAGTACTCCATCACTCCATCATATATCAGTTTGAGTAACACAAGGACATGAGGAAAAGCTAATGAACATCAAGCGATTACCCGTCGGCCCTCTCCAGGCCAACTGTTATCTGCTCTGGGATAAAGCCGGCGGGAGCGTGGCAATAGTAGATCCCGGCGGGGATGCGGAGGAGATTATTGCGGTTATAGAGGAGGAGAAGTTAAGGCCGGTGGCATTGATCAATACCCACGGCCATATCGACCATATCGCGGCGAACCGGGCGATTAAGGAGCGCTATAATATTCCTCTTTTGATTCACACGGAAGACGCTATTTGTTTAACCGATCCCGGGCTCAATTTGAGCGCAATGGGTTTCGGCAGGCTTGATTCGCCGCCCTGCGACCGCGAGCTTCAGGATGGCGATGAAATTTCGGTCGGAGAGATAACTCTGAAGGTTATATCCACACCGGGACATAGTCCCGGAGGTATCTGTCTCCTGATCCCGCGTCCCGCCCAGCCTGATATAATTATTACCGGAGATACTCTTTTTGCCGGGGGGGTGGGCCGTACTGATTTTCCCGGAGGTTCGTGGGAAGAACTTATGGAAAGTATCCGGAATCGTCTTCTTTCTTTCCCGGATGAAACGATTATTCTCCCCGGCCACGGCCCTCACTCCACAATTGGAGAAGAGAGATCTTCCAACCCCTTTTTAGAAACATAGTCCGAACTTAGTTAGGGCAAAATTCGGGTTAAAAGGTTGCGGTTGCGCCGCTCGAATCGGTTGCGTTGGACGGTTGCGGATGAAAGCGCACGTAACCGGAACCCGTTCCACGTTTCGAGTCGCGCAACCGATCAACGTCTCCCTATAATTTTCCCGATATCCATCGGGATTCCGGTTTGTTTAATAGTAAATATCGGAACAGTTCATTTAAATTCCGAAGCAGGAAATTATAGCGATGAACTCCTCAGAAAACAATGATTGGCAGGATGATAATGCCGAATTTCAAGATATACCTCTCCCCCGGGAAAATGTGTACCTGGATGAGTTTATCAATTATATGAATATCGAGCGGGGATTGAGTGGTAATACAACTTATAATTACCGTTCGGATCTAGAAAAATTCATCGCTTTTCTGGAAAAAATGGGGAAACAGGACTTTAAGGACGTGCAGAGGGAGGATGTGATGGATTTTTTAATGGCCGAGAAGGACCGTGGTTTACAGCCCCGTTCTCTCTCCCGGGCCCTGGTTGCCATACGGATGTTCTTCCGGTTCATGGCCATTGAAGGATATCTTCGCCGGGATGTGACCGAGGTAATCGAGTCTCCGCGCCTCTGGAAGTTGCTCCCCCAGGTGCTGTCCATATCTGAAGTTGAACTGCTTCTCCGGCAACCGGATGTATCCACCCCTCGCGGGCTGAGAGATCGGGCGGTGCTGGAGTTACTCTATGCCAGTGGTCTGCGTGCCTCGGAGCTGGTAAGTCTTCGGGTTGAAGATGTCAATCTCCAGTCCGGATTCGTGCAGGCCTGGGGGAAAGGGGGGCGGGAGAGGATAGTCCCGGTGGGAAGAAAAGCCGCCGAGGCGATCGGCGAGTATCTTGAAAAATCCCGTCCGCTGTTATTAAAGAATAAAATTTCGTCCCATCTTTTCATATCGAGGTTGGGGAAGGCCTTTACGCGCGGATGGCTCTGGTGTCTGGTGAAGCAATATATCTCGCGTGCCGGGATTAAGAAAAAAGTCAGTCCCCATACACTCCGGCATTCATTTGCCACCCATATTCTCAGTCAAGGCGCCGATCTCAGGGTGATACAGGAACTGCTCGGCCATTCCAATATCGGCACTACCCAGATATATACCCATGTGGACCGTGAACGGCTGAAGGATGTTCATCGTAAATTCCACCCCCGCGGATAGTCAAGCATCTGCCCCCCCATGAGTTTGAATGAATAGATGGCATTTTAAGATCAGAACCCCTTGAAATACCTTTTCGAGCCGAAGCTATTCAGGGCTGTTATGGCCTATAAAATAATACTTGACTATTTCATAAGGGTTTTATATTATGGGGACAATTATTATAAAAAATGTAATTTAGGAGGAACTGTTATGTTCGCGAAGAAGATATTGATTATTGATGATGAGAAGCAAATCTGTGAACTGCTGAGCCATTATTTCAAGCGACTGGATTTTTCCGTCCGGGCGGTTTCGTCAGGCAAGGAAGCATTGTCGGGAATAGGGTCATTTATCCCCAACATAATTTTGCTGGACTATCTAATGCCGGGGAGTACCGGATTGGAACTATTTCCAAAGATCAAGAAGTTATTCCCGTTTGCCAAGGTGGTGATATTAACCGGACGGGGATCAGAGGAGATCGCGGTAAAGGCTCTTAAAATGGGGATAGATGATTATATCACCAAGCCGTTTGAATTAACTAAGATCCGCGATCTGGTGAGGTATTATCTCAATCAGCAGATAGAAGAAATCATCTCGGTCAACGGCAAATATTTTTATCCCCTGGAAGATGAATTAATCAACCGGTATGAATTTCTCCGGTTGGCTCATTCCTCTCCTGAGCTGGGCGTGAAGACAATCAGCTCTTTCTTTACTTTTTCCCGGCAGGACTTCTACAACTTCTTGAAGAGGGTTAAAGAACAGGGGCTCCTGGGGATTATAGGCCAACGTGAACTGAAAAGGCTGATAAGTCGTTATCAGGAGACCCGATTGTATACAAAGGTTCTTCCCGGATTCACGCCGTTCCCGTTTCTGGAGGGAGATAAAGCCAGTTCAACCTATAACCTGAGGAATTTTCTGAACTGGAAAGATTCAGCCCAGATCAAGCTTGAAATGATCCGGGAGGCGGCGACTGATCCCAGACCGCATGTCGGAGCGATCTGCAAGAAATACGGAATAACCCGGGAGGCTTTCTATCAGAACTATCGGGCTTTTGAGGCCCGGGGGATATTCGGGATACTCAGGAGGAAGAAAGGCCGCCCACGGAAAGATGGATCCGAGTTGAGCGTATCCTGAGTAAGCAGGTATTCCGGTATCGCCCTATAAGCTCCTAGAGCAATTATTGGCAATTGCCTTTTTTCTTTCTTACATTCCGCAGCTTCTGCGGTTAGAGGTGTTTTTGAGCAAGGTATACCCACTGATTCCCCAAACCTACCTCCCTTTGATTCCCTCATTGTCGGGATTATGATGAAGTCTAACCCAATTGATTTAACTGCCCTCATCAGTGACCGGATCGAGCCACGGCTGCAGAAAGTATTACATGCCGCCGGTCGTTCTGCCGATGCCCGTGGCTGGAAGATTTACTGTGTCGGGGGTTCAGTCCGGGATCTGCTGCTGGAAAAAAACACTTTCGACCTGGATATCCTGGTGGAAGAGCATGGAATGGATTTCGCCCGCAATTTTGCCCGGGAAGAACGGGGAACCTTGAAATTATACCGGAGGTTTGCCACAGCCATGATAATCCTTCGCGGCGGGATAAAAGTTGATATAACAACTACCCGGGGAGAGTATTATCCTGAACCAGGTTCTCTTCCGCAGGTGGTACCCGGCAGCTTTGAAGAAGATATCCGGCGGAGAGACTTTACAATCAACGCGATGGCGTTTTCTCTTAACCGGGGGGAGTTTGGCCGGTTGATCGATCTCACCGGCGGCTTCAGTGATCTTGATGCCGGGATCATCAGGGTGCTGCACGGGGATAGTTTCCGGGATGATCCGACCCGTATATTCAGAGCGGTGCGCTTCAAGCAGAGACTGGGATTTTCTATTGAACCCCGGACGGAAGAACTGATGCGGACGGCTGTTGATCTCAAGCTCTTTGAGAAGGTCTCCCCGGAACGGCTGAGGCATGAGCTGGAATTAATCTTCCACGAGCCGGATCCACCGGGGGCTATAGAATCCATGGCCCGGTATGATGAACTGCGGTTTATCCATCCCCGGCTGCTATATTCGAATGAATTAGAATATCAGTTTTGCCGGATCAGGAATAACCATAACTGGTTCAGGGAGCGATTCAGAGAAGAAGGTATTTCCCTGTTTCGACTATATTTTGGCGCACTGCTCTTCTCCCTTCCCGGGGATGCTATATCTGAAGCGGGGGAGAAGTTCAATCTCTCCCTCAAGTTTTTAGCCCAGTTGAAGTCAGTAAAAAGCAGATCTGATGAAGTCGAGCGGATACTTTCTTCCCGGGAAGAAGTTGCCCCCAGCCGGGTGTCTTCTCTATTACGCGGGATTGATATAGAGCTGGTATTGATTATTATGGCACTGAGCGATTCAGACTCCGCGGTCTCACGGATAAGAAGATACTTAACGGAATACAGGATGGTTCACGGCGAAGTGAATGGCGGTGATCTGAAGAAGCTGGGAATCCCCCCGGGGCCGAAATACAAACAAATCCTGGATCAGTTGCTGGCTGCCCGCCTCGACGGTCAAGTTCGAACACGAGAAGATGAACTAAGTCTCGCCCGCAGTCTGGTTGACAATGTAGGGCCGGGTTGATATATATTCTTTTTCCAAGCGGAGATAATACTGAACGGAAAAATTGCATAAGGATTGAATTGTCTTAAGATTTTTACTTTTTCAAGGGCGTTAGTTTAGTGGTTTTTCACTAAGTCCGCGCCGAAGGCGCTAACTCATATATGAAAAAAGACAACCCGAAAATTTTCCAGAAAACAATTTTAAGCGGGATGCGTCCAACCGGCCCACTACATCTTGGTCACTTATTCGGGGCTCTATTTAACTGGGCGTCACTCCAGGATGAGTATAAATGTTTTTACATGGTCGCCGACTGGCACGCTCTTCTCAGTGAGTATGAGAATCCCGGTTCGATTAAAGAATATACCCGCCTCTGCGTCGCCGATTGGCTGGCGGTGGGACTGGATCCGGAGAAGAGCGCGATATTTGTTCAGTCGGAAGTAAAGGAACACGCCGAGCTGAATTTGATATTATCCACGATTACTCCATTGCCCTGGTTGGAGCGTTGCCCTACTTATAAAGAGCAGTTGCGTGAGATTAAAGGCCGCGATCTTCTGACTTATGGATTTCTGGGTTATCCGGTTCTGCAGGCCGCCGATATTATGATCTACAAAGCAACTGCCGTCCCCGTGGGTAAGGATCAGGTTCCCCACCTCGAGTTGACCCGTGAGATCGCCCGGCGATTTAATAAATTATATAAGAAGGTATTTCCGGAACCACAGCCTTTGTTGACTGAATCGGCCAAACTGCTTGGTCTGGATAACCGGAAGATGAGTAAGAGTTACGGTAACTTTATCGCCCTGGCCGATTCCCCGGAGGTAATTCGGAAGAAAGTCCAGGGGATGATAACCGATACCCGGCGTATTCGCCTCACTGATCCCGGACATCCGGAAGACTGTAATGTTTTCTCATATCACCGGCTCTTTAATACTGACCAGCTGCCGGAGGTGGAAGATTGGTGCCGGAACGCCAAAAAAGGATGTACAGACTGTAAAAAATGTCTGGCGGAAGCCCTGGTGAATTATCTTGAGCCTATGAGGGAGAAACGAAAGTATTGGCTTGAAGGTGACAGGATTGATGGAGTCCTGGAAGATGGAGCGTCCCGTGCCCGCGCTTCTGCCATCGAGACGCTGAACCGGGTCCATGAAGTGATGGGGATGTAGAAGATTGCCCTTTCGGGCAATCTTCTGAAGTTAAAAGTGCCTAAAGTGCGTTTTTGAAAAAGTTAAAAGTGCC
>Ga0180435_10006026_pt1 | contig 11672 bp, 10 predicted proteins | sample SS_ome_3_FD_132467 | JGI IMG/M metagenome (GOLD analysis project Ga0180435, IMG submission 132467) | Hypersaline lake sediment archaeal communities from the Salton Sea, California, USA - SS_3_S_1 metaG | ecosystem: Environmental > Aquatic > Non-marine Saline and Alkaline > Hypersaline >...
CAGCCTTGTTGCTGTTGCCGGTCTGGTTGATGTAGTTGTTGCACATGGACCACATCATCTTGATATCGGCCGGGTACCCGCCGGCCTCGCCCTTCAATATGGCGTCGAATATGGTGTTGATGTGAACACGCTTCATCACCCGCATGCGGATATCCAGGGTTCCCTTGACCTTGGGCCCCTCCATCTCCACCGGGTTCTTGCCCGGCGGAATGGCCGACATGCGGAACATGTGGCCGATGGGGATGCCCATGAGGCCCCCGCAGGCACTGCCGCCGGGGCGCCCCACATTGCCGGTCATGGCACACAGCGTGGCGGCACAGCGGTTGTACTGTTCGCCCATGGCGCTGCGCGCCGGGCCCTGGCAGTCCATCAAGGCAGCCGGTCGGGTCTGAGCATACAGCCTGGCAATCCGCTGGATAGTCTTGGCCGGAACACCCGTGATCTCGGCTGCCCAGGCCGGCGTCTTTTCCACGCCGTCCTCCCGGCCCAGGACATAGGCCCGGAATTTGTCAAAGCCCTTTGTATACCGGTCCAGAAACGCCTGGTCGTGCAGATCTTCCTTGATCATGACGTGGGCCATGGCCACCATCATAGCCGTGTCCGTGCTGGGATATATCGGGATCCATTCATCCGCCACCGTAGCTGCCGTGTCGTGGTAGCGGGGGTCGATGGCAATTACCCGGGCGCCGTTTTCCTTGGCTTTTATCAGATGGTACATGGTGTTGGTACCGGATATCATGCGCGCCGGGTCCCAGCCCCACAGGATAATCAGCTTGGCGTTCAGCATATCCTCCCGGCTGTTGCCCACCATCACTGATCCGTACTGGGTCAGGGAGGCCCACACCGCACCTTCTGATGAAATGTTGCCATAGTGTGTGGTAAAGCCGCCAAACTGGTTCAGCAGGCGGGTGGCGGCCAGGCCTCCGTTGTGCAGGCCGGCCAGATAACCGCCGCCTGTGGCCAGAAAAATAGCTTCACTTCCAAACGCTTCCTTTACGCTTTTCAGCTTGTTGGCAAGCGTGTCCAGTGCCTCGTCCCAGGATATTCGTTCAAACTTTCCCTCACCCTTTTCCCCCACCCGCTTTAAGGGATGCATGAGCCGCTCCGGGTGGTGGACATACTGCCGGAACGCCCGGCACCGCAGACACGTGCGCAACTGCTTTTCGGAATCTTCGATGTCGTCTCCCTCGATGCGCAGAATTTTGTTGTCCTTGACATGCAGCTTGATGGGACACCGCCCCCCGCAGTCAAAAGTCGATGTGGTCCTGACGATTTTCACATCTCCATCGGCCATTGCGACTTCTCCTGTAGATGCCATATTTTTCTCCTTGGGTTGGTAGCATGGGATCAATCTAAAGGTATATTATGCTATATCTATTCTGTAAAAAAATGAAAATCTTTTTCTGTCGCCACCCCAGCACCTTGAAGTCGCTTGTCAGCAGTCATCGAATCCTGAACCGCAAAGGCACAAAGGTCGCAAGGGATTTATTTAATTTGGGATGGATTTAAACATCCGCAGGATCAAATGTTTTGGCGAATCGTAAAGTGCAGTTAGTCGCTTTCTACCGGCAGTTACCCGATTCGAAAAAAGATCTTTTTCGCGTCCATGGCGTCTTGCGCGAAGCGGGCGGTTAGATTCGGGATCAGAGGATTGAGGACCAGCGGACGGATGGCGCCGGGCAACCCGACACCTGACACCCGAAACCTGGATTGATCATGATTCGTTTTCTTCACGACCGGGATGACCGGTTTCCCTGACCATTCTGCGGTAGAGGTAATAAAGAAAGAGGCTCATCAATTCGGAGAACTGGGCACCCTTTTCCCTGAAATCCGGGGAGTCGAGTTTTTCTGCGTTGCGTTCCAGGTATTCACGGGTACCTGTTGTGAGATAGCTTTGAATAAAATCAGATATGGGTTTCAGGTTTTCGGGGTCATAGCCGTCCCTGGGACCGAAACCCAGCCGATCCATGTCCACCATCAGCCGCCCGATGACCACATTTTCGTGGCTGTAAACACGTTCCTCACCTTTTTTGCTCGAGGCGATGATCTTCCACTCTTCCAGTTTATCGAGCCAGTACCGCCCCAGGCCGGTCGCCTCCTGAAAAGCGTCCTTACCCACAATTTCACGGGGAAAAAAGCGCTCGATGGGCCGCAGATATTCGCTCTGCACTTGAAATGAGGACTGCTCCGAAGGCGTCTGATTTTTCTGTTCTTTCAATATTTTTTTAATGACCGGCAGCGGCAGGAAATAATGGTCCCGCAGTTCCTTTATCAACCGCACCTGGCGGACATAAGTATCATTGTAATCCGCCGTGTTTTTTCCTGTTTTTCTGGGTTTCCGGAGAAGCCCTTCACGAATATAGTGATGGATGGTCTCTTTGGAAACGCCTGTGCGTTTTGTCAGTTCACTGATCTTCATCTGCCTGCCCTGCCTGGTTATATTCAACATCAAATAATCCTTTTTTGTTCTCAAAGTCAAGAAATAAAATTATATAAGAGGATTTTATATTGACATATATTTCTATTATATCATATATATATCAAAAAATTGAATAGTTAACTATACGTTTTCGTATAATTATAATCATATTTAATACTTATATCGCTAAACGCTTTAATCGTTAAATGCCGATAACCGGCACCACAGAAAAGGAGAACGGTCACATGGCAGAAAAAGAAGTAGTCATCGTCGACGCAGTGCGAACGGCTTTCGGGCGCATGGGCGGCACATTGAAGGATATATATGCATCTAAACTGGGGCGCATTGGTATCGACGGACTTTTGCATAAAACCAAGATCATGGAAAAGGCGCATGTGGACAGTGTGTTTCTGGGATCAGCCACCGGTTGTTCTCAATCCGGCAACCCGGCCCGCCATGCCATGCTGGGCTCCGCCCTGGGGTATGAAACATCGGCCTCCTATGTGGAAATGCAGTGCGGTAGCGCCATCGATTCCATCAACCACGCTGCCTGGAAGATCCTGGCCAACCAGGCAGACATTATCATTGCCGGCGGCATGGAATCCTACAGCCAGATGGCCATTAAATTCTCCATGGCCACACCACCGTATAAACTGATCCCCCCCATGCCCATTCCGCCCCAGCTCTCCCCGGTGGCTGAAGAGTGCATCGGTATGGGCATTACCGCCGAGAACCTCCAGGAACAGTACGATATCCCCCGGGAGGCATCTGACGAATTTGCCTATAACAGCCAGATGAGAGCAAAGGCCGCCATGGAAGCCGGGTATTTTGAAGAAGAGATCGTGCCTGTAACCATTCCGGCCACACGCAAGACACCTGAATACGAGTTCAAGGTGGATGAGCACCCTCGTCCCCAGTCCACCCTGGAAGGCATGGCCAAACTGCCCCCGGTCTTTAAAATGGATGGGACGGTCACGGCCGGCAACTCCTCGGGCCAGAACGACGGCTCCGCCTTTGTGCTCATGATGAGTGCTGAAAAAGCCAGGGAACTGGGCTACGAACCCATGGCCAAGTGGCTGGCCGGCGCTGACTACGGCTGCGATCCCAAAATCATGGGCATCGGGCCGGCCTATGCCATGCCCCAGGCCATCGAACGCGCCGGGTTGAAGCTTTCCGACATGGATGTCCTGGAGTGCAACGAGGCCTTTGCCGTGCAGAACCTGGCCGTCATCAAGGAAATCGAAAAACAGACAGGTGAAAAAGTCGATATGGACAAGTGGAACCCTATGGGCGGCGCCATTGCTTTCGGTCACCCCAACGGCGCCTCCGGCGCCCGCATCTGCATGTTTGCCATGCGCCACATGATCCGCAACAAGGGACGCTACGGCGTGTTCGGATCCTGCTGCGGCGGCGGCCTGGGGGTAGCCACGGTCATCGAAAACCTGCAACGATAAAATCGTGTTCCACGATTTTATGAAACGCGACTTTGTCGCTATATAAAAGAAAATTTATGACCATCCAAATTAGAGAGAGGAAAATTAAAAATGGCACAACAACTGGTAGACAGGCGCGATCTCGACTTTGTAATCTGGGAACAGATGCAGTCGGAAACGCTGCTGAAAAACGATGTGTTCAAGGAGTTCAACAAAAAAACATGCGATATGATCATCACCGAAGCCCGTGCGCTGGCCGTCAAAGAGATGCTGCCCACCCTGGCCGAGGGCGACAAGCAGGGCGTCCGCTATGACAAAGGCAATATCAAGGTGCCGGATTGCTTCCACGATGTGTTCAAGCTGATCCTGGAAGGCGAGTGGCAGACCCTTGGCATGCCGCCGGAAATGGGCGGCCAGGGCGCACCCGGTTTTGTCACGGCTGCCTGCTCCCAGTATTTCCTGGCTGCCAACTGGGCGCTTTATTCCTATGCCAGCATGGGCAACGGCACGGCTCTCCTGATCCAACTGTACGGCACCCCTGAGCAGAAGAAAAAATACATCCCCAACATCACGGCCGCGAAATGGGGCGGTACCATGCTGCTCACCGAATCCGAGGCCGGCAGCGATGTGGGCGCCCTTGAAACCACGGCCGTCAAAAACGAAGACGGCACGTATACCCTCACCGGCAACAAGATCTTCATCACCAATGGCGAACACGACCTGGCGGAAAACATCATTCATCCCGTACTGGCACGCATCGAAGGAGACCCCCCGGGAACCAAGGGCATTTCCATTTTCATCGTGCCCAAATATTTTGTCAACGACGACGGCAGCCTGGGCGAGCGCAACGACATCGTCTGCACCGGCGCGGAAGAGAAGCATGGCATTCACGCCAGTGCCACGGCCAGCATGGCCCTGGGCAGCAAGGGCAAATGCATCGGTTTTCTCCTGGGAGAACGCTGCGAGGGCATGAAGGTCATGTTCAACATGATCAACCACGCGCGCATGGGTGTGGGCCTGCAGGGATTGTCCTATGCTTCGGCCGCCTACCTTCTGGCGGTCAATTATGCCAAAGAGCGTGTCCAGGGCCGCAAGCTCGAGGATTTCAAGGATCATGGTGCGCCGTCCGTGCCCATTATCCAGCATCCAGACGTGCGCCGCAACCTCTTGTGGATGAAGTCCTATGTCAACGGCATGCAAAGCTTCTACCAGTACCTGTCCTACTGCGCCACCCGGGGTGATGTCGGAGAAACCCCGGAAGATCGCGAGAAGTACAGCGACCTTTACGACATGCTCACGCCCTCCATCAAAGACTACCTGGCGGTCAAGGGCCACGAAGTCTGTGTGCAGGCAATCCAGGTATACGGCGGCGCAGGTTACTGCCAGGATTATCCGGTGGAACAGTACGCCAGGGACTGCAAGATCGGATCCATATACGAAGGCACCAGCGGCATTCAGGCCATGGACATGCTGGCCCGCAAACTGGGCCGCAAGGAAGGACGGGTATTTGCCGGCCTCCTCGGGGAGATGGGACAGACCATTGCAGACGCCCGCGGGATCGATGGGCTCGCAGACCTGGCCGGACAGCTCGAAAAGGCCGTCAACCGCCTGGCTGAAATCGCCATGCTCATGGGCAAAAAGGCTATGTCCCTGGAGTTCAAGACAGCCTTTGCCCACTCGCTGCCCTTTCTGAATATCATTGGCGACACGATCATGGGCTGGATGCTGCTCTGGCGGGCCAATGTGGCCGCAACCCAGCTCGCCAACGGCACCAAGAAAAAGGATATTGCCTTTTACAACGGCCAAATCAAAACTGCCGAGTTCTATATTCAGGCCATCCTGCCCGAGGTTGTGGGCAAGATGGATTCAATAGCCGCCGGCTGTCCCGCTGCCATTGAAATCGATGACGCTGGATTCGGCGGCTGATAACAAGTAGATGTCCGGGACCAAAGAGCACGACACCGGTTTCACTATAGGCCTGTGTAGCCGGTAACAGAACAACCAATGGAGTATTGGAGTGATGGAATAATGGGAGATGAATAGCGGGTAGGTTGTTAGGCCATAACCATCCGACAACGGTTGTACGCCTGCTATCGAACCCAATACTCCAATATTCCAGAATAGTTGTTTGTGGCCAAGCCTGTTATCTCAGATCTAACCCAGAGGACTATGTGTTTAGGGCGGGAATAAACAATTGCGGGACGCGTGTTCCAGACCTGTGACACGCATAGACATCTAATATACTTATTAATTTTACACATTAGAAACATATTCCAGCACAGAAGGTGTTTTAAACCCATACTTTAGGGTAGGAGAACTGGCCCTATATATGATTGGCTGTTTCTAATGAAAGGAGATGAGAAATGAACATTGACGACATTAAAACCATCGCGGTCATCGGTGCCGGCGACATGGGCCACGGCATTGCCGAAGTGGCCCTTATAGCGGGCTACAAGGTCTATTTGCGTGACATCAACCAGGAATTCGTTGACAAGGGCGTGGGGCGCATCATCGCCAGCCTGGAAAAACTGGTCTCAAAGGAAAAAGTACCGGCCGCGCATTTCGACAAGATCAAAAAAGAACTCATGATCCCCTGCACCGATCTTGCAGAGGCCGTCAAAGAAGCTGATCTGGTTATTGAAGCTATTCCCGAACTCATGGACCTGAAAAGGGAGACCTTCAAGGCCATGGATGCGGCAGCGCCGGCCCACACCATTTTCGCCTCCAACACATCCACCATGAAGATCACCGATATCGCATCGGCCACCAGCCGGCCCGAAAAGGTCCTGGGCCTGCACTATTTCAATCCGGCCGTAATCATGAAACTGGTGGAAGTGATCAAGGGTGAAAAAACAAGTGATGAAGCCATGCAGATCGGGTATGACTTTGTTGTCAAGAACAGCAAGGTGCCGGTCAAGGTGCACAAGGATGTGCCCGGCTTCATCGTCAACCGCGTACAAGCCCCCAGCGGCGTACTCCTGGGATGCATCCTGGACAAGAAAATCGAGGAACCCGAAGCTGTGGACGCTGTATTGAGGAACCTTGGATCGCCCATGGGACCCTATGAAACCATGGACTACACAGGGCTTGATATCAGTTATCACGGCAGTGCCTACTTTGCAGAGGCCATCCATGAAGATTTTCGTGCCGGGGAAACCCTCACGGCCAAGGTCAAAGCCAACGAGCTGGGCAAAAAAACCGGCAAGGGCCTGTTCGACTGGTCTTCCGGCCGTCCGGAAATCGATCTATCCAAAGCCTCTGACACGTTCGACCCCATGGATCTGGTTGCCGTGAATGCCAACGAAGCCACCAAGATCGTCGCAGAAGGCGCCTGTGCGCTGGAGGATGTGGACACAGCCATCATCAACGCCACCGGCAGCCCCTTCGGCCCCATGGCGCTGATCAAAGGCATGGAACCCGCAGACCTGACCAAACGGCTCGAGGGGCTTGCCGAGAAATTCGGTAAAGAGATTTTCAAACCCACCCGGATGATCAAGGACGGTCAGTACAAATAGATACAGTGGCCACTGAACAAACATCGATGTCATCATGGGAATGTTTGCCTTATTAAGAGACCAATGGCGTATTGGAGTGATGGAATAATGGATTGATGAAAGCTATAAGCCGTGAGCATCTGTTTATATGCCATTTTCTGTTTTACAGCGGCATAGCGAAAACCACCTAACCCAATATTCCAAAATTCCATTACTCCAGCATTCCAGGGTACCTTCTAAGGACAAAATTAATATCTTTGCTATAAAGATGCAAAGGAAAATAGTAGATACATACTTTGTGACCTTTGTGCCTTTGTGGTTGTTATGCTTAAGGAGTAGATCATGGATCTTGAAAACATCAAAATCGAAAAAAAGGACCACATCGCCTTGATCACCATTGACCATCCCCCGGCCAATGCGTGGAACCTGGGCACCATGCTCGATTTCGAGAAGGTGGTCGACGATGTAGAGAACGACAAGGAAGTACGGGTTGTGATCCTCACCGGTGGCGGTGAGAAATGCTTTTCAGCGGGCTTTGACGTCAGCGATGCAGCCAACGGCCCGGAAATCAGTGCCAAGGGGCGGGATTTGTGGCGGCGCATCGACCGTTTTCCAAAACCGGTTGTTGCGGCCATCAACGGCTTTGCCCTGGGTGGCGGCCTTGAACTGGCCCTGTGCTGTCAGTTCAGAATCATGGCAGACGCCCCCAAGGTTATGCTGGGCCTTACCGAGTTGAATCTCGGCATAATCCCCGGCTGGGGTGGCACCCAGCGGCTGCCCCTGGTCGTCGGCAAAGCCAGGGCCCTGGACATGATGCTCTTCAGCAAAAAAATCAACGCCCAGGAAGCCCTTGAAATCGGACTTGTGAATCAAACCTCAACACCGGAAAACCTGATGGCCGACGTGTTCGCGTTTGCCGGCAAGCTGGCCCAAAGGCCGCCCATTGCCGTGGGCTGCGTGCTCAAGGCCATTGCCGCCGGATCCTACGCAGGCCTGGATGAAGGTCTGCGTGTGGAAAACGAAGGCTCACAGACCGTCAGCCAATCCAAAGACTGCATTGAAGGATTTACTGCCTTTCTCGAAAAAAGGGACCCCGTCTTTACCGGCGAATAACATTATTAGTTTTCAACCGGGAGGTGTCAGTCGCTGCATAGGCAGGCTGGCACCTCATTTTTTTCCAGCCTTGAACCTAACCAGAATTTTGAATCTTTGGGGACGTTCATTAATATATGAATAACTTAAAGGATAGTTGAATTATTCATATATTAATGAACGTCCCCAAACTTTAAAGCGCTTGACCCTGCTTTAGTGTATGAACTATATCGAGTATACTGAAACCAACCTAAATCAAGGGAAACCATTATGACGACTTATAAAATCCACCCCATTGTCATGGGGTCAAAGATATTCGACAAAACCATGATGACCTACCAACACGGTTATGGCGAGACGTACACCATACCCATATACTGCTGGTACATCGAAGGCGGAGACAAGATCATCCTGGTGGACACCGGTGAGATGAGCCCTATCCAGTCTCCGGACCGGGAAGCGTCTCTGAACGGAAAAATCTACACCTTTGAACAAGGGCTGGCCCGCTGGAATCTGACACCGGAGGATGTCGACATCATCATCCACACCCATCTGCACAACGACCACTGCGAAAATGATTACAAGTGCACCAATGCTGAAATCTACGTGCATGAGAAAGAAATGGAGAGCATCCACAACCCCCATCCGCTTGATTTCCGCTATCTCGAGGACTACATCGAAGATGTGGAGGAGAACGGCCAGATACGGCTGATAAAAGAAGACACCTCGATTGTGCCGGGGATCGCGGTCATGCACACACCAGCCCACACCAAGGGCGGCCTGACAGTACTTATCGACACAGATAACGGCCAAGCCGCCATAACGGGTTTTTGTGTTATCGATGAAAACTTTGCCCCGCCTGTTGAGATTAAGGCCATGGAAATGGAGGTGATCCCGCCCGGAACCCACATTCACGCTCAGGAAGCCTACGACATCCTGCTGAAGGTCAGGGACACGGCTGATATCCTCCTGCCCCTGCACGAGCCCCGATTTGCGTCCGTGGAAACGATACAATAGGAATGAGGTATAAGGTGGAAGCTATAAGGAACAAACACAAAACACCAAATACCAGGTAAACCGGGCATGATGATGAAATCAATAGATGATCTAAAAAAGAGATTGTCCGAACTGGAAGAAGAAATAGCGGAAACAAAACGGCGTCTGCCGGCACACTCGGTGAAACCGCCGGTGATGATGGATCTTCTTGCACTTGAGGATGAATACGATGATCTCCTCCGGCAAATCCAAGAATTCAAAGGGAAGAGCGCATGAAAGAGAAACCTGAAAAGGCGGCAGTCTTTGAAGAGACCTATCGGGATTACCTCAAGCAGCTCGCAGACATCGACTACCTTTCACGGGCTGACATTCTGGGGGGACGAACCTCTGGCAGTGAACTGATCATCAATTTTTACGGCAAGGAATACAGGGTCTCCGCCAGGGGCATTACAGATCCTGGCGGGCAAAAGGCCAATTTTGCCATCTGCGTGGTTCTGTGTAAATATATTCTGGGCTGCCCGGGGAAAGTCATGCAGGACGGCACATGGGTAACCTACCGGGAATTCAAGGATGCCGGCCCCCTTATCGGTTACTTCAATGCCAATACCAACAAGACCATCGAATCAACTTTTTCCGGCCGCATGGACCTGTTGACCAGGGCATCCCAAAGACTCGCAGCCACTCCCGTCGAAGACGACGCCGCATACGACCTTTCACTGATGTTCAAAGCGCTTCCCAGGATCCCGGTCATGTTGCGATTCAATGACAGTGATGCCGAGTTCCCGGCGCAATGCGCCATCCTTTTCCGGCAGTCCGCAGAGCAATACCTGGATATGGAGTCCCTGGCCATCGTGGGAACCTTTCTGGCCGGCAACTTGATTAAATGTTGATCATGAACATGCAGCACTGAAAATCAAACAACTTCTCATCAACTCTCATGCAAGACCCAGGCATTAGTAGGTGACGACGATCGCCGCCCCAAACATTGTATCCGTCTTTTCAAGGTCGCTGGGCTTTGGACGGTTCTGATAGCGAACCTCATAGGCCACCTTCAAGGAGAGAATATCCGTCAGGGCCGATATGACAGCAACCTCTGAGTTGGATTTATAGTTGTCGCCATCGTTAAAATCGTGCAGGTACTCGGAAGCCAGGGAAAATCTGTTCTTCTCGGTAAAAGCGTACTCGTACTTGCCGAAAGCACGGCCCTCTGTGAAGTGTTCATCTTCCTCTACCACATAATCCTCCGAAGCGTATGCCAGGCCTGCCTCTGCCAGGAGAAAATGTTTGGGCCCGATCAGGATTTTATAGCCGGCACCAGGGCCGATTGTATAGCGGTGGTCAAAACCGGCAAACTCATCCTTCAGCCAGGTTCCCAAAGCGTATGCATACCAATGCTCGGTGAACAGGTAGTCCATCCTCAAATCCGTATAATAGCGCTCTGCCGTCTGTTCACCGTCGGTTTTAGTATCCAGCGCGCTGATATTCCAGACCCCGATGAGGGATTTTGAAAATTTGTATTCCAGCATGTTTCTAAAGGCCAGTGTGCGCACATCTGTGTTGCCGCCCGTTTGTACGAATAAAAATTCAGCCTCGTCCTTCCACTTTTTATCTGCAGGCTCTTCCGCGGTGGCGCCAACAGCAAAGACCATTATCAGTGCGATGAACACACTTGAAATTTTTAGATGGTGCATGTTTTTCTCCCTTCCTTTAATGTATTATCCAGGTTGCCATAAATTTTCATGTTCCGGTAAGATCTAATCTTACCAAGATATAGCCGTATCCCCATTCGTCAACGGAATAAACTTATATTTTCCGATTTTATGATTGGATGACAGGCATTCAATTCATGCTTATTTTAACTGACAGCTTCAGAAATTGTTCTGATGCAAACCGGAAAATAAGGATTTGCGCCATGAATAGCAGATTTCGAAAAAAAAAACATATGAGGGCCATACAAATGATATCCTTTACATTCATGATAGCATCGCTGACCACTGCCGCAGCTCTGGCCAGTGGGCAAACCGCTGCCTCCCCAACTGACAGCCTGCCGCCCATTGACACAGCAGCACCATCCGAATTTGAAACCATCTCCTTCGGTCTGGGGTGATTCTGGGGCATCGAATCCCGGTTCGGGATTGTGGAAGGGGTTATTCGCACACGCGTGGGGTATGCCGGCGGTAAAAAAGAAGCACCCACCTACCGGCGCATCGGCGACCACACGGAAACCGTGCAGGTGGA
>Ga0180435_10006027_pt1 | contig 11669 bp, 14 predicted proteins | sample SS_ome_3_FD_132467 | JGI IMG/M metagenome (GOLD analysis project Ga0180435, IMG submission 132467) | Hypersaline lake sediment archaeal communities from the Salton Sea, California, USA - SS_3_S_1 metaG | ecosystem: Environmental > Aquatic > Non-marine Saline and Alkaline > Hypersaline >...
AGAATTGAACTGGGGACACGGGGATTTTCAGTCCCCTGCTCTACCGACTGAGCTATCTCGGCACAAAAACGGGTGAATTATAATTCCTATGCGCAATCAGGTCAAGGTTAAAAAACACGAAATGATTTTATGACTTGAAATCAAGACGACTTGCGGTCAGTTCCTTCCAGATCAAGCTCAAGGTCCAGATCAAGGTCCTCAAGCTCCATATCCTCGGTTTTTTCGGGTGGGTTAAGGTTCTGGGTGGGGTCCTCCAGGGACGAAGCCAAATCTTCCAGATCAATAGGAACATCATCTTCTGCTTTTTCCTGAGGTTTCACCCCGGAAATGGGTCCCGATTCACTTTGTGAAAGATCGTCAAGGTTAAAACCTGCTGTTTCTTCATCCGCTTCAGCAGGTTCAAAAAGGGCCGTTCTCTCAAGGTCTTCACCGTCAGTGGCCAAAAGATCCGAATCCGCAATGGTCTCAATTTCTGCCGTTTCATCTGATTGCTCGGACTCAAGTCGCACATCTTCAACGGGGAGATCTTCAATATCCAGGGATAGGTCGGATTCATCTGCTTTGGGTGCCTCATCCCATACTTCATCCAGCGTTGTTTCCAGCTGTATGTCAAATTCCTGGCTATCTTTAAATGTTTTTTCCATGGCCTCAATCGCCTGGGAGTCTTCCAGGCTGAGGCCCTCTTCCTCTTCCAATACGGATGCGGTGTCCTCGGATACCTGGACGCTGATATCAGAATCTGAATCACTGCCTTCTCTGGTCAGCGATTTCAGCATAGACAGCGGCGCTGCTTTATAAGCAGGCAAGCTCATCTTATCCCTTAACGCGGCAATATTTTTGTTACATTTCGGACAGACTTCGTTATAGTCAAAACTGATATAACCACATTTCGGGCACTTCATTTTAGCCTCCAGTAATATAGTGACACAATAATATCTCTCTTAATTTCAATCCCACCCAAGCGATATGTACTCCCTGACTCCTGCAATGGTTTTATCTTAAATTAAAACACAGTATATAAAAATAACATTATTTGCACAAATTGTCAAGAAATCAGCCACACCATCAGCAATTCCAATACTCTCCATATCAATTTTTGACCCGGCAGCAACTGAATCTGATCCAGGCTAAGCATCATCCGTGTGCGGCCCTAAATGAGACGGCACTTTTATCCGCCAAAGGCGGACGAGGGTTAATTCCCCGCCGCTTGCGGCGTTTCATTGCTTTTATAGATACCCCACTGCTCTGCGGCGGGGGAGTTCATTCTTTTCCAATATAAACACCCGCATAATCAAACGTGCTCAACGGTTGACCCTCTGAAAACGCCTGAGCTTCTGTTATTTCGCCTACAAAGAGGGTGTGATTGCCCGGACTGTAACTGGCCTTCACCTCGCATTCCATGTATCCTAGACATAACTTCAGAACCGGGGAGCCCGTTTTTCCTCTGATCCAAGGTATGGATGCAAATTTTTTATCAGGATCAGGGCCCTTAAAATGTTCAATGAGATGGGTTTGATTTCGGTCTAAAAGATGGAGTGCAAAATAGCCGCTTTGGGCTATCAGATGATGGGAATAGCGGTTAGGATGGATGGCTACCATGATCAGAGGGGGATCATATGATATCTGGGAGACCCATGAAGCGACCATTCCATTAACTTCTTCCTTATAGGCGGTCGTGAGGATATAGATGCCATAGGTCATCTTTCCGAGTATTTTAATCAGTTCGTTTTCCAAACCTGATCTTGCCTGATTTTCAGGATTTCCGACAATCTTTTATGGCGTCTCTTGCCAGCTGATCGCAACGTTCATTGTCAGGATATCCATTATGGCCCTTGATCCATTTCCATTCAATTTGGTGCACTCGACTCAGCCTTAACAGCTCTTCCCACAGTTCTTTGTTCAAAACGGGCCGTTTCTGTGAATTTATCCAATTCCGCCTGATCCACCCTTTTATCCATTTCGTCATTCCCATTACAACATATTTGGAATCAGAGACCACCCTTATTTTACATGGTCGTTTGATTTGCCGCAATGCCTCGATGACGGCCATCATTTCCATACGATTGTTCGTGGTCATGGGCTCGCATCCGGAAATCTCTTTCGTATGCCGGTCATATTTCAAAACAGCACCGTAACCGCCGGGCCCGGGATTCCCACTGCAGGCCCCATCGGTAAAAATTTCTACTATTTTCTGCTTTTTTTGGGTTACCTTTCTTGAGTTCATTCCGTCAATCAATTGTAAAACCGTTTTGCGTTAAAATGGTGTCATTGCTGGGTAGAACCGGTCTTTTGTTGACCGTCGGCCCTCTTTTGTATTCGCACTTTGATCCATAGGGTTATCTCAGGTTTTTCAGGGTAGTTGGTATTCAGTTTCAAAAATCCTCGGGAAGACTGAGGGGAACTATGGGTCGTTGTGAAGTGAACCTTGAACCGTTTACCCTTTTCAATTTCCTCTATGCTGTAAGTTAGTTTTTCAGCGAGATTAAAATGCCCGGGTGTCAGTATCAGGGGTTTATCTAATTCGGACCTGACTTCAGCCGTTCTTGTAATCGGCCGGCCTTCTTTCCCATATAACCGGACTCTGCGTGGAGACACAATGATGGGGGCCTTGACATAGCCTTTTACACTCAATCTGATCGCACTGTTAACCGGATCGTTTGAATAAACCCTGGCACTCTTCTGTATGTTTCCCTGATACCCCCTTGTCCGAACCGTCAATCTGATTTTTCCTTCCCCACCCGGGGGAATCGCCCTGTCAAACTCGGGCACCGCACACCCTCAGCCAGGTCTCACATTCTTTATCTCAAGGATTTGATCCCCCTCATTAAACACCTTAAATGTATGCTGGACGATATCCCCTTCCTTTATTTCCTTAAAATCAAAAACCGGTTCCTTTACGACAATTTTTGGACCCCGATTTTCTTGGGCCGGCAGGGTATGACCCCAAAACACAGAAAATAAAAATATTGACACTATTATCTGAAAAGCTCTTTTCATGTTTCCATCCTCCGCTTTCATTTTTCTGAGCTATATTTCTATATTATTATATCACAAACACCGGAAAAAGTAAGGTCTCAAAGGCCCGTTGAATTAAAATATAACCGTGAATATTCAAGTTATGGGTTCACGGTTGATCGTTTTTCACACGTCATCTTTGTCCAATCTTGAACCCTGAATCCTTGATCAGTGAATCTGCATAATGACATCGAAACCATTGACCCTGATTCTCGTCTCCGATCGATCACGTCGATTTATTGAGACCCTCTCCATCGGGGACATGAATCAGGTCTATCGCTGCTTTCAGGGCCTCTTCAACGAGCCCGATCCCGGGCCCTTTTTCCTGAACAATCTGTACAGCCGGACCCAAAGGATGCCATTGGACTGAACTGCTTTCTTTAAACAGGGCAACGGTGGGGGTTCCCAACATGGCGGCCAAATGGGTAACGCCGCTGTCATGGCCGAGGTAAAGACACGCCTTTTCCAAAAACCCGATGAGTGTCTCATTATCCGGACAAATGCATATTTCCCATCGGGTGGTCTCCATTTTTTTTTTGAAAAAAGAATAAAGAGATCCTTCTGCCGGTCCCAACAAAAGCCAAGGAGCCATTTTTTTTAAGACAGGCTCTCTCTCAAGCCGGCTCAAGATCTTGAGCCAAAAATCCGGCGGCTGATTTTTCTCTGCCCCCCCCGAACCCGGATGGGCGACCACCGTGCTGCAGGTTTGAAATGGGCGTCCCCTTTTCATGAGAGGGTGCTTAACGGCATTTTCTAAGGCTGCTTGGGGTTCAATGGGAAGACCCGCTGACTTTATACAGTTTGAAATGTAGTGGGCAACATGAATTTTTTCTCCTTTTTTAGGAAATGAAGGGAAAAGGTGAATCGGGGTGTTTGGAAAGTATGTGTTCAAATTACGACGGACCGATTTGTCTTCATCATTTAAAAATGCCACCACAACATCTGCCCGGGATACAGGGATCCCCTCTCTGGCCGGACTTTCTAAAAAGAGCCGGTGCCAACCGGCAGCATCAAGATCCATGGGGCGGTTCACAAAATCCCGGATAAAATACAACCCGGGCTGGCGGGCCACAAGGGTGATGTTCACCCGCCCTGACAGATTGACCAGCGCGGGTAAGACCATGAGGGTGTCCCCAAGGGCTCCGGGTCGTATCATCAAGAGTTTCAACGGTCCTCCTTACCAATTAGGGGAGGCAATGACCAGGACCACAAGGTCTTCCTTTTCATTGTTTAAAAGTGCATGGGCAGACCCAACAGGAATCCATGTAGCATCACCGGGTCCCACTTGCCTGGCTTCTTCATCCACACGCATTTCCCCCGAGCCGCTCAGCACAAAGTAAATTTCTTCCATCGGATCGACATGGGCCTCGATTTCTTTTCCGGGTGCCAACCTGGCAATGGCCAGGAAGCCGATCTCCTTCAGGGTTCGACGGTCAAGGATCATCTGAGCAATAGCCCCGCCATGCGCTAGATAAGTGGTTTCCAGGACTTCCTTGTCGCTGACATTTCTTACAATCACGATTGACTCTCCTTATTCAAAATTTCAATTTAATCTTGATTTGAGCTAGAAAAAAGGCTTAAATATATAAAAAAAATAGAGCTGGGTTGTTACCATAATACAAAACAGGGAGGGTGCCAAATGGAAAACAAAGATCTGGATTCCCATCTGAGGGTGTTTCAACAGGCTCAGATGAAAGATAAAGTGGTCCTTGTCAGAGTGGATCATAATGTTGTCAAAAATGGAATCATCAAAGACCCTTATCGAATTGAAACCACCTTAGGTACGCTCTATGCCATTGCCGAGAAAGGGGGGCGGGCCATACTGATGACCCACGTTGGCCGACCCAGAGATAAGAAATCGGGAAAAATCACCTGCCGGGAAAAAGAATCTGTCCAGCCTATTGTTCAATATTTACGGGAAAAACTCCCGATCCACATCCATGCCCAGGAATTCCCGGTGGATCCCGAAAATGGGATTATACACCTCGATGAAACCATTAAATCGTCCATTGAAGATTTGAAAAAAGGGCGGATCGGGATGATTTATCTCCCCAATTCGCGTTGGTTTAGAGGGGAGCAGGCAGAAGGGCCTGAGCGGGAGGTTTTTGCCAGAGAACTGGCCGCCGTTGCCGATCTTTATGTCAACGACGCCTTTGGTTCTTATCGGGCACACGCATCCACCTATGATGTAGCCAGACTTTTACCCGCCTATGCAGGGGCCCTGCTCCAGAAAGAACTCAAAAATATGCACAAGGTGCTTAATCCCAAAAGACCCTTTGTCGCCATCATTGCAGGGGCCAAATACGACACAAAAATTGGTCCGCTCAAATCCCTTTACACGCAGGTGGACCATTTGATTCTAGGGGGACTGATGTACAACACCTTCCTTTCCGCCAAATATGGTGTGGACATTGCCGGGGTCTCAAAGGAAGACAGAACGCTTGCCATGGAACTTGTGGCGTTGGATAGGAAAGAGAGAAAGATCCTGGAACTCCCCTATCTGGTAGAGTCAGATACCACCGAAGGAAAAAATGAGGGACACTACAGGACCGTCAGTATCGATGATTTCAAAGAAGGTAACACCGTGAAGTACCTTCTGGATATTGATCCAAGATCTCTTGAGGAGACAGCAGTGAAAAATGTGATCCATTCGGCAAAAACAATCTTTGTGAATGCGGTGATGGGGTTGATGCCCTCATTTTTTGAGGGATCGCAGGCCCTGTATCGGTTAATTGCCACAAACGGATCGGGCATGAAACTATTCGGTGGCGGAGATACCCTTCAGGAGCTTAAGAATCTCTGCCCGGGAGTCTATTTGGAAGGTCTGGATGCACCGGAGACTTACTATTTCACCGGTGGGGGAAGCGTACTGGCCGCCATAGAAAAAGGGAGCCCCTATCGTCTGCAACCTGTGGAAGCCCTAATGAGGGAAGGTTTATAATGCCCGCTACACCCATCTTCAACCCGGAAAAAGCAGGACGTCCCATGCGGGTAGCCGCCTTTATGTCGGGGTCCGGAACAAACATTACAAAGCTGATTGAACGTCAAAAGGCGCTTGAGGCCAGGGAGACGACATCCCCGTTTCAAGTCGTCTTTATTTTCAGTGATCGATCAGACGGGGGCTGTGTTGGGGAAAAAATCGCCTATGAAAACGGGCTCCCATACTTCAGCTACGATATTCGCACATTCCACAGAGTCAGAACCCTAAAGAGATCGGTAAAAACACCCGAAGGTCTTGCGGCCAGAAAGGAATATGATGGTGTGGCAAAAAGGCTAGTAGCGGCCTTTGATGTGGATGTGATTGCTCTGGGGGGGTACATGAGTTACATCACCCTGAACAGGTGCGTCAACGTTCATCCGGCCGATCTTTCCATCTGCCTGCCGGATGGCCGGCGAAAATATGTGGGCGATCATGCGGTTCGGGATGCCATCTCTGCCGGAGAAAACATGCTCCGGGCTTCCACACTCTGGACAGATGAAGGGGTCGATACGGGCCCCCTTTTGATGGTGTCAGAACCCCTATCTGTTGAACTTCCGGGGCCCCTTGAAACGTTGATCAGCGAAAAAGAAAAATTCATCAAAATTGTGGATGACCATCAGGAACGCCTTAAGACCGTTGGAGATTGGAAAATTTTTCCCTCAAGCATCGAGATGATCTCCAGGGGCCGCTTCGCACTCGATGAAAAGAACCGTGTTTATGTAGACGGGGAGCCTGTACCGGATGGCTATAGGGAAAAAACTTAAGCGTTCACAGGTTCAGGGTTCAAGGTTCAGGGTTAAGGATAGGGACAAAATTTAAGACCAGACATCTTTGTAAAAAATGCTGGCTTTTCCACATAATTGCCAAATACCATGTTCCAGATTTGTGGGGATGTGGAATCGGTCGGTTTTCCCTTACAAAACGTTTACAAAATGACGTATAGTGGTGAGAATGCAACTTTTGAACCCTGAACGGTTAGGACAAAACAGATGAATAAATACCGCTTGACCGTATTCACGTTTCTCATGGGAATTGTCTCTGCCGGTTTGGCTTTTGCCGGCAATAGCGATGAATATGGATCAAAACGCGAGCGGATGATCAGGGCAATAGAAGGGGACGTCAGGGCAACCAGCCGTAAATTAGGGAAGACACAACTGAACAAATCCGTTATGAAGGCCATGGCAACTGTGCCCCGGCATGAATTCGTCCCCAGGCGTCTTAGACACGCAGCCTATGAAAATCGTCCGCTTCCCATCGGTTATGGCCAGACCATTTCCCAACCTTACATTGTGGCCTTAATGACTGACCTTCTCGACGTTGAAGGGGACGATATCGTCCTGGAGGTGGGAACCGGTTCCGGGTATCAGGCGGCCATCCTGGCTCAACTGGTTAACAAAATCTATACCATTGAGATCATTAAGGACCTTGGGGAGCAGGCAAAGGAGCGGTTAGCGAATCTAGCGTATCAGAATATAGCGGTTCACATCGGTGATGGATATTATGGTCTTGAACAACTGGGTCCCTTTGATGGTATTATCGTTACAGCCGCAGCCAACCACGTCCCGCCACCCCTCATCAAGCAATTGAGACCCGGGGGTAAAATGGTCATTCCTGTCGGGGGTGCCTTTATGACGCAACAGCTACTGCTGTTGGAAAAGAGACAAGATGGTAAAATCCTGACGAAACAGGTACTGCCCGTTATATTTGTGCCCCTTACCGGTGATCATTAATGATACACCCCGGTTTTTCTATCTTTCTCATTTCAGCCGCAGCGATCAGTTATGAAATCCTTTTGATACGACTGCTCAGCATCATCCAGTGGCACCATTTCGTCTCCATGATTATCAGCCTCGCCCTTCTGGGCTATGGGGCAAGCGGGTCGTTTGTCGCTCTTACCCAGAAATGGGCTGTCCCCCGATTTGTTCTGTTTTTTATCGGCAATGCGGTTCTTTTGGGTCTCACCATGGTGGGCAGTTTTGTCATCACCCAACAGATAGCCTTCAATCCACTTGAAATCATGTGGGGAAACAGACAGTTTCTCCGCTTGATGGGCATTTCTTTTTCCCTTTTTGTGCCTTTTTTCTGTGCAGCCAATTGTATTTGTATTGTCTTTATACGGTTTAAAGAACAGATCCATCGCATGTATCGATTTGATCTCCTCGGGGCCGGCATAGGGGCTCTTTTGACGGTTTTTATGCTTTTCAAATTTTCTCCGCTTACCTGTCTCAAAATTTTAGGTGCCACAGCACCCTTTGCCGGTGCACTATTAGCCCTGAGCCTGTGCGAATCCTGGTCCCGTAAAGCTGCATTCGGTTTAGTGCTATTTGGCTGTATGGCGCCTTTTATCTGGCCCCAAGCGTGGATTTCCCCCCGGATATCGGAGTACAAGGCATTGAGTTATGCGCTACGGGTTCCTGACACAAAAATCATCAGTGAACATTTCAGCCCCCTGGGTTGGCTTACCGTTGTTCAGAGCCCCACCATCCCTTTTCGATATGCGCCCGGTCTGAGTTTCAACTGTTCCATGGAACCCCCATCACAGTTAGGCATTTTCACTGACGGCGACGCCTTTAGCCCAATCACACGGTATACCGGTGACCGGGAGCATATCACCCATTTGGATTGTCTTTCATCCGCTCTCCCCTACCATTTGCTGGAAGCGCCTGAGGTCCTGATCCTGGGTGCCGGTGGCGGAATGGATGTGCTGATGGCCCATTACCACCAGGCAAAGCGTATTGATGCGGTGGAAATGAACCCTCAGGTCGTTGACCTCGTTCGACGGGTGCATGCCGATTTTGCCGGCCATATTTACCAAAAAGACACGGTCAACATTCACCTTGCTGAGGCACGCGGGTTTGTGAATAACGGGGGGAAGCACTATGATTTGATCCAATTCTCTTTGCTGGATTCTTTTAGTGCCTCCCTATCGGGGACCGGGGCCCTCAATCCCTCATATCTCTATACCGTGGAGGCCTTTAAGGATTATTTTGACCGCTTGAAACCGGACGGTTTGTTGGCCATTACCCGTTGGATCAAGGTGCCGCCAAAAGATGCCTTAAGGCTTTTTGGGACTGCCATCACGGCATGTCATAATCTGGGGATGGATGATCCTGGGCGGCAACTGGCAATGATCCGGAGCTGGAAAACAACGACATTGCTATTCAAAAATGGGGTGTTTTCAAAGACTGACATCTCTGCCATAAAATCTTTTTGTCATGAACGGTCATTTGACACGGTATATTATCCCGGGATTACGAAAACGGATATCAATCAATATAATCTCCTGGAAGTGCCCTATTTTTATCAAGGCGTGACAGCGCTTCTGGGGAAAAAAGGGGATGAATTTGTCAATCGTTATAAATTTCATGTCACTCCCACGACAGATGATCGGCCCTATTTTTTTTATTTTTTTAAATGGCGGTCGCTCCGAGAAATTCTGACATTGAAAGGCCAAGGCGGTCTGCCACTGCTTGAATGGGGTTACCCGATCCTGGTTGCAACCCTCATTCAAGCAATCTTGATGAGCTTTGTCCTTGTTTTACTTCCCCTCGTATTTCTAACCCGCTGCATCATGGCCAGACCCCAACGTGGACGTCTGATTTCCTATTTCTTCTGTCTGGGACTCGCCTTTCTGTTCATTGAAATGGCCTATATCCAGAAATTTATTCTCTTTCTCCATCACCCGGTTTATTCAGCATCTGCTGTTTTATGCGCCTTCCTCATCTTTGCCGGACTGGGGAGTGGTTTTTCCAAACGCTGGTCCGACCATATTGAACGACTTCACGGGCGTGCAAACGGATTGCCCATCACGGCAGCAGTCGCAGGTATTGGGATTATCTCTTTCCTCTATGTGATCTTTCTGCCGCTCCTTTTTCATCAGTGGATGGGCTTATCAAACGCATGGAAAATCCCAATAAGCATCCTTCTTATTGCGCCGCTGGCCTTTTGCATGGGCATGCCGTTTCCCCTTGGCCTGTCGAAAATCGCCTATGCCAGACCGGATTTTATACCATGGGCCTGGGGGATAAATGGGTGCGCCTCGGTCCTAAGCGCCATTCTGGCGACCCTATTGTCCGTTCATTTCGGTTTCACCCTTGTGATCGGCATGGCTGTCGTGCTCTATCTCATTTCTGCTGCAGCGTTTTGGAGGCCCCTGGATAAAACAAAATGAAAGTTAACGGGTGCTCATTTCAAAGATTTGTCATTACGGTCTGGATCCTATCCATCGGCACTGTGTCTTATCTCTCTTTAATCCCTCAGACTGAGTTTCTGTGTTATTTCAGGTGGTCAGACAAGCTTTACCATTTCCTGGCTTACGTCTGGTTGTCCGCCCTGCCTTTTTTCGGCTTTGCAGGTACAAAAAAAGCCCTAAAATGGTCACTTTTGATGATCCTTCTGGGAGTTGGACTTGAATTTGCCCAGAGTTTTGTCCCCGGAAGATTTTTTTCAATATGGGATATGATTGCGAATAGCCTGGGCGCGAGCACAGGGATACTCTGCGTGATGAGGCTTAGAGCGGGAAGGGATTAATTAAGGGGAACACCCTATTTTTTCACTTTCTGTTTTTTCTGGAGAAGGTGTCGCTGGTATTTGTAAATGAATTCTGTCAGGGCTTTTTCTTCCGTATCTTCAATACTCACAAACTGCAGGGCGCAACAGTTTTTTTTGTTTGATGGGTCTTTCTCCAACCGCACTACCCGTGCCTTTTCAATATCAACCGTTAATGCTGTTTCCTCTAATGGAAACACTATCTCGATATCACTCAAATAGTCTCCGGTATTAAAGATCGGCGCCTCTTTATAGCGTTCCTTTCGATCAAAAAGTAAGACGAGGGTGCCACCCAGACTGATATTAAGCACTTTCATTTCCAGCAGGGTTGACTCCAACTGAATATGGAGTTTTGTATCGGGGGGGACGGGTAATCTGAAATCCTTTCTTCTTTGTTTTCGTTCAATGTATTCGGGAAACCTGACGCCTATTTCATCACGGTAAATCTCCCAACCATAGGTACTGAAAGAGTAACTGACGTTGTCCGCCCATGTAAATTCAAAATTCATCTTAACATCTTTTACATCGACAACGGCTTCCCTGAATCCCTGTGTGTAATCTATCAGAAAAATTGGGTTTTGCCGTCTGTGCCGAACGCGGGTAATCAGGGTTATGCGCTCAAAATCTCTCCCCGGCAGATTCATCTTGATAAGTGTTTTGTCTTTCTGCAAGGCCTTCAAAAGATTCAGCAGATCTTTGTCTTTAAGCTTTTCGAGATCTTCCATCGGCTTTTCCCCTTCAACATCTGTAATCGAATCCCCTTGACCGAGGATAAATTACTGTTCCAGATCGCACCGCAACCCAAGTTCCCTGAGCTGGGCGTCATCCGCGCGGGATGGCGCATCTGTCAGCGGGCATGCTGCGCTGGTTGTTTTAGGAAAGGCAATGACCTCCCGGATTGACTTGACCCCTGTCATGATAGCCACCAGACGGTCAAAACCCAGGGCGATTCCCCCATGGGGAGGGGCACCATATTTCAGTGCCTCTAAAAAAAACCCGAACTTCATTTGGGACTCCTGGTCTGATATACCAAGGGCCCTGAACACCTTTTGTTGCGTGGCGAGATTGTGGATCCTGACACTCCCGCCGCCGATCTCGGCCCCGTTTAAAACCAGGTCGTATGCCC
>Ga0180435_10006030_pt1 | contig 11667 bp, 10 predicted proteins | sample SS_ome_3_FD_132467 | JGI IMG/M metagenome (GOLD analysis project Ga0180435, IMG submission 132467) | Hypersaline lake sediment archaeal communities from the Salton Sea, California, USA - SS_3_S_1 metaG | ecosystem: Environmental > Aquatic > Non-marine Saline and Alkaline > Hypersaline >...
CATTTAGCCTCCAGCCTTTGGGCGAGAGGGGCAAAGCCAGGCGTTGGGATTTGCAGACAATCGTCAAGAAGTCTCTCACAAAAATATAGGAATTTTTTCCAGTTGAACCACGCACCAAGACACGGGCCCGTGAGCACAGCTGACTCGGAAGGCAGGCCCATTCTTTGAAGCAATGCTTGAGCCCGGAGTTCGATCCGAGAGTTGCCGCAAGTAGTCAGGCCGTAGCATAGACTAGCAGAAAGCGACGGGTTTTCTTCGACAAGAAACATGGCCAACTCAAATTCATCGTCAGGGTCTGCTACTCCGTGATCAACGATCTTACGGAGAACCGTAGTCTCTGCCTTCCTATTTCCTGCTCGGTTCCACAGTCCTCGCGCCTTACGCAGTATATCCCCTCCCGTCCAGCGATGAAAACCTGCTGCTTGTTCGTAGTAGTCAGCAGCCTGGGCGTACTTGTCCTGCTTTTCACAGATCTCTGCAATTGTCAGAAACGTATCTGCCTCTTTTCCTTGAATCAAGGGCCGTTGGCAGTAGTTCTCGGCTTCTGCGTAGCGTCCCAGGCTATAAAGGCATTTGGCTAAGTCACGATGTGTGCGCCATATATCGGGTGGAGAAAGAGCAACCGCTTGTTCGGCATAAGGCAGTGCTGCATTAGGATCCTGGCGCACAACACGCAAGAAGATGCCCATAGACTGATTGTGCCACCATTCCGTGGGCTCATTTCGTACCGCTTGTCTAAGGCGTTCTTCGGCGTCATCGTATCTACCAAATTTCCAGGCCACACTTCCGGCACAATGTTGGACATAGGCGTTATTCGGGTCCAAGTCCAAAGCCAATCGGATTAAAGCCTCAGCTTCTTCGCGGTTTTCTTGGGGATTGTGTGTTTTATAGACAACCTCTTTCGCTCTTATCGCGTGTACTGTCGCCTCCGCGCTCTTATTAACTTTCTTTTCCTTTGTTAAGGCAAGACGTGCAATTCCTGCCCCCAGGCGCTCGGCCACATTGAACACGACATTTCTACGCATGGCCAATAAATCAGAGCAACTGCCTGATCTAAAGGCAGTCGCTATGACAGAACCACTCACACAATCCAGCACATGGACATCTATACGGGCGGCCTCTCCATAATTCATTACACTTCCGAATAGTACATAGTCGGCTCCAATTAGTGCTCCTATCCTTAGCGATTGAGTGCGGTCGGTTAATCCCGCTAGTTGCAGTCGATATTCCTGCAACATCTTGCTTATTTGTTCGCGATCTACCATTCGAAGGGGCAGCACTTCCTGTATGTCAACAGTTGTCATATCGGTCAACGCCGTTGCTAAAGAAGTTGTCTTTTCGTCATAAGGGATTCCAACGAAATCGAAGACTGCAATAGCTTTACTTGAGTCAAGTTCGCAATTCGCAACTTCTTCTCTTGAAGCATTATCGGCGTGTGGAAATGCATGGTCTAGCCGAGTAGAAAACTCTTCTACAACTGAAATGGTTTCCAAAATAGGGCCATCAGCATTAATACTGCAAAAATCATGAACTACATTAACATCTCTATTATAGAAATTACCCTCTTCTACAGGGATCAACTCAGCTTCAATGGACACATTACCGTCGACAATGTCATAGTGCCCACATATGATATAATCAGCACCAATCATATGCCCTTTTTCTGCAAGCTTGGCGTTGTCGGTCAAGCCTGCCTCGGCCAGGGTTTTCTCATCAAAAACGGTGCTGACCTGCTCCCGGCCAACTACAGCCACCTCGCCCGATCGCATAAGCTCGTCACCAGCAACTAAAGCAATGGCGGTGGCCAGATCTGCATGTTCATCTCCCGCCCGGTTGTGGAACGGCAGTATAGCAACTGTGGTGACTGTTGGTTGTGTTATGTGTGGAGAGTCTACGGACTTATTGGGATCTGGTGTAGGAGCCCCGGTGGTATTCATCTGTGAGCCGGCGCAAGCGCAAAGAAAAAGAAAGAGGTATATGATAGGTAGTTTCGTGATCAAGTAGTTCCCGTATTGATTCATAGTGAAGTAAATGCCCAAACTGTTGTGACTGGACGTTGTTCAATGTTTTCTACACATATCCATTCTTGAAATGCTGAATTAGGAAAGGTATCAATTTTCCTTTTTAATCGTCGGTTGAGCTATTTTTTCAATAAGTGTGATTGCCAATTCATGACCGGCGGCTTGGAGAGCGGTTTTGCCGGCGACGGTTTCTGCTAAGTCCACGGCTCGGCGGGTGGTCCGTTCGGATGCCAGTACTTTCCGGGTCTTACGCTGAGTAGCCTGAACTTCCAGTCGGCCTACACAACTAACCAGTCCGCCAATCCTGGCACCGAATTCACTAAATCCTTCACCATTTATTATTATATCAACGTCGGCCAGATACGGATCCTTATTCTTGTCCTTGAGCTCGATAACCTTAAAGCCAACTTCCTGAAATATTTTCTTAATCTCAGTAGGGGCGGCGGGGTCTATGACCCGTCGGTTAATATGTTCCTCGGTAATGTTTACCGTAATTGTCGGCAGCATTTGATCTTTTAGTTGTCGTTTAAGCAGTTCGATCTTGTTTTCCAGCTTTTCATCTTCAGGCAAAAGCTGCGGCGCCCATTTTTCCAAGCCAACAGCCAATTTGTCAACCAGTTGATCTATTATGCCGGACAGTTCACTTTCCAGTTTCCCTTTGGCCATAACACCTTTAACCTGGCTGGTCTCGGTGCTGACAATCTTGGCAACCATATAGATATCCTTGTCAATCGGAAAGGCCCGTCCGAATATCATAATCCGGGCACCGAGCATCTTGCCCACTTTGACCGCCTGGTTGGTATCCACCAGACCGGTCAGGTTCAACTGGTGCTCATTGAGCAAGTCCTCGAGTTTCTTACGTTCCACCAATTGAAACTGATCATATATGCTCATTCGGGCTGTGAGAATATCACCCAACTGTTGTCCCAAATCTGGATTACCAGGTGCCTTCGACTCAAAGTCCATTATGGCAACGGTTATGCTGCTGATGGTTTTAATTTCAGAGACTTTCTCTGCTTCTACGCTTTTGCCGGAAGCTTCATTTGGCTCCGTTGCAACAGTAATTACAGGTACCTGAGTCAACATAATTACCGCAAGAGTGATTGTAAAAGTAGTTAGAGTTTTCATGTCCGTTCCCCTTTTTTTGGGAGTCATCGTTTAATTGTATCCGAACAATTCGCCCGAGTTACGAATCTAATGAGGTTACGCAATAATACACCCGATCGTGGGTTGTGGCTGTAATCATCCGCTATAGGAAATTGACAATAAATGACCCTTTGTCGGCCTCTACTGGAAATCAACAAAAAGCCATATTCCTCTTTGCTATCCCGGCCAATTTCATAAACGGTGGATTCAATATTCCAACCGTTGTTTTCCGGTTCAACAACTCTTAGTGGAAAGCCATTTTGACACATTTCAATGATATCCAGTGTGGTCAAATCCTCAAGAAGGAGCGAATTGGGATCGTAAGCTATATACGCAGAAAATTTGGTCTTATCGGCAATGTGCACTTGGGATTCGCCTAAAAAGGCAGATTGTTTTAAGAAAAGTACCGAGCAAGGAACATCTTTCTTAAGAAGCGAATCCAAAAGATCAACAATTATCTTCATCTCTTCCGGCTTGATATCTTCGCCGACAAGAATGATGCGGGGCTTTTCAAAGTCTCTGACCGACTGAAACAAGGCATCGCTGAAAGATATCTGAGAATCCTGAAAGATCTTCTGCAGTCTTCCGGATGAGTCAAATAGCCATATATGATTATCAACATCTTTCAATCGCAATGGCCCAAGGGCAGGCCATATGATCGAAGGAAGTTCCTTTGCTTCGGCGAACTGTCCGTCTATAAACAATTCCGCTCGGCAGCAAACCTCCGTTCGGTTGCGGACTGCCGGTAATAACACTTCAATGTTTTCGGATTGCTGTTGGCTTATAGGAAGGACCTGCTCTCGTACCAGCGTATTGGCAACAAAGATACTAAGCCGGACGGTGTATGGCCCTTCAATCACGTCCCTGTCGGTCAGTCTTAAAGACATTGTTATCTTACCAGGCGTATAAATGGAGTTGCTTTTTACGCTCATCGCGAAAAACGATGTGGGGGGAGTATTCGCCCGTACTGCGAAGGATACTGCTCCCATTAGCAGCCCTATTATGACTGTTTTCCTGAACATAATTATATCCCCCTTAAATGTTGGTTTGAGAAATAGTCTGACCAATACCTTCTATATTGAACCAATTACCGTTGGATCTTAGCCGTACCAGTGGAACGAATGTATTATTCTCTATCCTTGTTGAACTACCTGCTTCGGAAGTGCCGTTGACACTGGTCCGTAATTGGACAAACATCTGATTGTCTTTTCGCACCTCCGGTGTCAGAAGCACTTCAGCAATTTTACCATCGGGCAATGGCAGCACAAGATTCACCTTTTGATTGGAAAATGTGACAACGTCATAATATTGTCGCTGATCTTCCTGCTCATCCATGCTCACCGCCAGGCGGACAATAACCAGCGTCTGGTTGTCTCTGATCTGCTCCTGCACGTTTACAAGTCCCATTTGTGGGCTGCTGTCAAAACCAATCATAATCCACGGCAATTGCTGACCGAAAAGCTCCCGCACCTGTTCGAAAGTCGCTATTCGTTGATGTAATTCATTAGGGTTGAAAACGCGGTACGCTACCGGAGTGGACGTGAAGTCATTGTGATGTTTTTGCAGCCCCCGGTTAAAGCCGAGCATGTAAATCACTATTCCCAGAGTTATTACAAAGCAAGCTGCCATTACCATTGCGGCGCGATGCCAAAAAACAAGGTGCGTTACTGCTGCTGTCTGGCTAGACCGCGTGGCAGCATCTGTTTGGGTAAGCTTCTTTTCAATACGAGTTCGAAGCGCCTGCCAGGAATCTACTGGCTCTATTTCCTCATGCACTTGCTTCAAGATCGCATCGATACTATTGTCTTCTGGATTATCCATGTCTGTCGACCTCAATTAGATAAGGTGTCTCAACCTTTCCCTTAACCACTTTCTGGACTGAGCCAAATGCCTTGAAACGGATGGCTCGGAACAACCCAAAATCATAGCAGTATCCTTTTGGCTGAGTCCTTCCATTAGAGTCAAAATTGTGGCCAGGCGCAGGTGTTCGGGCATCTCCTGCAAGTGCTTGTGGATGAGGTTAGCCTTTTCCCTCGAGGATAATGTCTCGAATGGCCCCTTGATTTCTTGCGCCGTCAGCTTGTCTGTTAATTCAGAGATATTGTTCACGTCCATTGTGCTTTCTTTTCGCTGTCTTCCAAATCTGCTATGCGAGAGATTCAGTGCTATCTTAAGAAGCCAAGCCTTAAAACATCTTCCGTCTCGCAGAGTTCCTATTTTCTCCAGGGCTCGTAGAAATGTCTCCTGGCATATATCGTCCGCCTCCGCATGACAACCCATGTAGCGATATGCCAACCGGTATATGTTTTTATAATACAGATCAACCAAACCGCCGAACGCTGCTCTGTCACCGGTTCGGCTCGCCTTGATCAAAGCCAATTCATCCATCAACTCATTCCGCAATAGTCGCTGAAGCGTCCATACCTGATTGCCATCTCTGTAGATAAGACTCTTTTGTCGGTAAATAATTTCAAAAAAACTTACATAAAACCACCGGCCACCATAACATGTTGCAATATATTGACTTATGGCAATACCCGGTTTGTTCGGTCCTGAGTTTGCAGGTCGCTAGGTGCAGAATAGAAAAGCTTTTGAATATTTTATGAAATTCTTTCGCACCTTGATAGTCCTATTTGATAGCATGAATTTAGGGCGGATATTGACCTGCGGCTGTTCTTACATTCACAGGAGGCAGGACTAAAGCTGGTATATCTGGCTGTAATCCCCTTAGCTTAGTCAACTTGTGGTGAAGATGGCTCGGTGACGTAGTTGAGCAGATCGACATTCGCACTTGGGCCAGGCGTTTTGAAAGGAGCGAAAATGAGACAGCGGACAAATCTGAACGGTTTTTGGGTTATGTCATTAGTCATGCTGGGGATGATGTGTACGTGTGCTGCGGGAGGCACGCTCTATGTTGATGTTGGCGCGACGGGATCCAATAACGGCTCGTCGTGGAGCGATGCCTATGTGACGCTTCAGGATGGGTTGGGGGCGGCGGTCAGTGGGGACGAGATCAGGGTGGCGCAGGGGACGTACACGCCTGACCAGGGCGTCGGGGTCACGCCGGGGGCTCGTGAGGCCACTTTTCAACTGAAGAGTGGCGTAGCAGTCCGGGGCGGTTATGCCGGCAACAGTGAAGATGACCCTGATGTGCGCGACATAGAGGAATACGAGACTATCCTGAGCGGCGATTTGAATGGAGACGATGGTGCGGATTTTCAGAACAACGGGGAGAACAGCTACCATGTGATCACAGGCAGCGGGGCCGATCAGACGGGAGTTGTCGATGGGGTTACCATTGGGGGGGGGGAACGCAAATGGGGCAGATGTTCATAGGTACGGCGGCGGGATATATAACAAAGGCGGGAGTCCCTCATTTATGAGTTGCAGGTTGGTTGCGAACCGGGCGGACAGGGACGGTGGTGGCATGTACAACCATGCGAGGGATGGCGTGTGCAAGCCGGTATTGACTGACTGCACGTTTGCGGCGAATGCGGCGTATTCAGGGGGCGGTGTTTACAGTGAGGGGGCCGGTGGCGAGTGTAGTCCCATTTTGACCCGTTGCACCTTCAATGGCAACTCAGCGCAGTACGGCGGGGGCGGTTGTTACAACAATTTTGCCAATGCAGCACTGACAGAATGCGAATTCAAGAATAATGCGTCAGATGTGGGGGGCGGGGGACTGTTTAATAATCAAAGCGGGCCTTACGTAGCAAGCAGCCTGTTCACGGACAACACAGCGGGTTCCGGTGGGGGCATATACAACAGGCTTAACAGCCACTCCATTTTTGTGAACTGCCTGTTCACGGCAAATACCTGCAATGGTAACGGTGGAGCCATTGTGAACGAGTACTACAGCAAGCCTTCATTGGTCAATTGCACATTCCACGGCAACAGGGCAGGTAAGAGAGGTGGGGCCATCACCAACGATGATTTTGGTGAGCTGGCTGTGGCAAATTGTATCCTCTGGGGCGACGCGCCGGAGGAAATATTCAATGGGTACGTTTCAACTATAACAATCAGTTACAGTGATGTTGAAGGGACTTGGCCAGGTTTGGGCAATATAAGCAGCGACCCTTGTTTTGTAGAGGTTGGGTATAGGGATCCAAATGGTTTTTGGGTAAAGGGTGACTATCGTTTGTTCTCTGGTTCGCTTTGCATTGACGCGGGGGACGAAGCTGCTTTGCCGGGGGACGCTTTAGACTTGGACGAAGACGGGGATGAAACTGAGCCGGTTCCATTTGATCTTGCCGGGAGTAACCGGCTCACGAACTGGTCCGTGGACATGGGTTGTTATGAGCTTCCGTGGCCAACATTCGTTACCAGTCCGGAGTCGGTTATGGTGCCCGAGGGTGGAACAGCGGCTTTTACCGTGGCTTTGGATACGGTGCCCGTGGCTACCGTCGACGTCACGATTATCAGCGTGTCGGGCGATCCGGACATCGTGGTTGACTCTGGAGCCTTGTTGACATTTGATGCTTCAAATTATTGGCAACCACAACCAGTCACTTTGAGAGCACTGGAAGACATGGACTATTGTGACGGTGTGACCACATTCGCGATACAAGGATCGGGCTTTTACATGACACGGGTGGAAGCAACTGAAGTGGAAAGCAATCCTGTCCCAAGTGTTATCTACGTTGACTGGCGCAGTCCTGAGAGCAACTGGGGTGCAAGCTGGGAGCATGCGTTCATCGATCTACAGTCTGCTCTGGCGGTGGCGGCTACCTATCCGACCATAGAGGAGGTCCATGTCGGGCAGGGTATTTATAAGCCGACCTGCTCGACTGGAGATCGTGAAGCTACGTTTCAGCTTGTTGACGGATTGGCTATCAGGGGTGGGTATGCGGGCTTGGGCGCAGATGACCCCAATTTCCGAGATATCGATACGCACCAGACGATCTTGAGTGGTGATTTGAACGGCGATGATGCTCTGGTTGCAGACCCGATGGATTTGCTGGCTGAGCCTACCAGAGCTGAGAACAGTTTCCATGTCGTGACGGGTACCGGCACGGATGAGACAGCGGAGCTTGACGGGTTTACTATTACGGGCGGAAACGCTAATGGCAGCAGCAGAAATGAATATGGTGCAGGCCTATGCAACTTTGATGCTGGAAGCCCTACTATTATCAGGTGTAAGATTACAGAAAACTCTGCTGGCGAGTGTGGGGGTGGAGTCAACAACTATAATCTCTGCCGGCCAAGATTGGTTAACTGTGTTATCACTCGAAATACGGCAAATAATGGATACGGGGGAGGGGGCATATTCAACAGCAGCGATAGTCATCCACAATTCACCAGCTGTGTCGTCGCCAACAACCGGGCAGGATATGGAGGTGGCATGGCTAGCCGATATGGTTGCACGGCCACACTGACAAATTGCACATTTGTAGGAAACACGGCAAATTATGGATCTGGAATAGATAATAGAGAACACAGCCAGGTGACTGCAACGAGCTGTATTGTGTGGGCCAATGGCGACGGTTCGGAGTCATCACAAATCTGTGGGGGAACACCGCTTATTGATTACAGCTGCATTGAGGGGTGGACGGGAGTTTTTGCTGGAATAGGGAATATCGGTACAGATCCTTTGTTCCTGTTCCCTTACAGGGAAGAGGCGATAGACGTGGACTACTCTCTGTCGCCGTATTCTCCGTGCATTGATGCGGGGGACCCAAATTGCCAGGAGCACCCGGGCGAGACAGATCTGGCTGGTAATTACCGGGTAGTTGGTGAGCGTATCGATATGGGGGCTTACGAGTCGAATTATATTGAAGCTGCTTTGAAATTTACGCCCCAGGCACTGAATCCGACTAGTCAAGGACTGTGGGTTAAGGCTCATGTGATTCTACCGGAGGGATTTACGGTTGAGGATGTAGACGTGGACCGCTGGGCCTATTTACAGCCGCTAGGCATCACGTCGGCCATGATCACACCTTATGTCAACGACAATGGTCTGGTGGAAATCGAGGTTCCTTTTGACCGATCGGCTTTTTGTGCGTCAGGCTTTTATGGAGCCTTGGATGTGACTGTGGTGGGGGTATTGACCGATGGACGAGATTACTACGGCACGGACAGAATACGAATATTGGACAATCGGCTGGAGACTCTAGCAACTATGGCAGCGCATTGGACGGCGTCGAACTGCGGCATGCCGGATTGGTGCGAGGGGGCCGACGTGAATCAAGATTCAGTGGTGAATTTACTTGATTTCACGTTGCCTGACGGGTGCTGCGTGGAAACAGCTGCACCTTGATTTGACAGCCATACGCAGGACATCATTGCCGTCTCGGCTAAGGTAGCCATTGCGCACAAATGCCTACCAAGCAGTCGCTGGCGAACGCTGCAAGGCGTGAAGTGCCCCCGACGGGGACGGAGTCTGTGTTAATGACCGGTAATTGTTGCAGAACCTTGCCCGGTAGAGTAGAATGACCAGAAAGTGGCTTGGCGAAGTAAGCAAGCAAAAATATAGAACGTTATCTAGGAAATGCCAGCCAATAACCCTTTACTTCCTCCTCCACAACCATTACAATACCCCCATGCGATACATAACAATCCAACTCGCTCTCCTGGCCGTTGCATTCCCCGGCTGCGCTGGCGAAGAACCAAACCACATCAACGCCATAGCCGTATTGGATACGTTTGAAGACCCCAACAACTATGCGGGCCACCGCGTCTTTGCCAGTCGCGATGATTTCATAGAAATTCCTAATATGGAAACCCCCTACGAGTCGCTCATCTTCTACAAGCACCAGGGAAAACTCTACCAAGGCGCCATACCGCATCACCCTTACACGCTCTTCTACTGCCCCGCCCAGGATCAGGTAATCATCCACAGCATCGATGGCATCTTAATCACTCCTATCGCCGAAAACACCTACCGTTGGATTTTTCATGACAAGAACATGCTCATGCGGTGTCCCTGGGCGATCAACCGGAACAAAACCCGAATAATCACCACCGTAACCAAACTCTCTCCTCCGTCTCTCTCGTATGCCCTGCTCTGCGTCGACCTCTCTGCCAACACCTGCACACTGCACGACATCCCCGCCAGCCCTTCCAGTGTTGAGTTCACCGACAACACTCACGCCCTCGCCTCCATAGGCGATGACCTGCTCGCCATCAACATCCCAGACAACGGTTCACCTGAGTTCTCCCTCCAACAGGGCCTGGCCAAACAGCGAAGGATTCTTGGCGCGATCGGCCAGACGCTCGTCTTCTATTCCGACACCTATCGCGACGACATGCCTGACGATGAAGAAGTGGTCACTAGTATCCACCTGGGCGACCAGACCATCAGCCTGGATAAGGGCCAGTGGGTCTTGTTCCTCGGCATCCTTGATAACCACGTCTGGATAATCACGAGCTCAAAGAAAATAATCCGCATTGCCGCGGACGGTTCCAAATCCCTCATCGACCAGGCAACCAACTCAGCCACAATCCACGGCCTCAACACCAAAGGCCTCTGGATTATGGACCGACCCCCCATCGTCAAAACCTACAACCCCTCCCCCGCCACCTGTACCATAGAAATCCCCGAATAACCTCGCACCCCTTCCGGGTGCCCCCCGTATTCTTTATGGCGACGGGTGGCAGCCACCGAGGTCCCCTTTGGGCCGAGGTGGATGGCTCTATCGGCGTATGGTAGGGTTTGGCCTGCTACTGAGGCGACGACCTGGGCAACCGGCTGGCCTCTTACGACACCGCTGCCAGGTCATTGCCCCCGACCCGTTACGTGGCGGTGGCGACACTCATGGACGGTAGGCCTCGCCTAGCGGCAAAAGCCCGTAGTTGTACGGGGTTGTATAGGCCTTGCCGAGGGAGTAATCCGCCCGGTGGAATGTATTTCTGGGGTGTTGTGTTCATAGTATACGCAATATACTTGTATTTCAGTGTGAACGCTTGGCGATTCTGCATTAGAGATGTGAAGATGAGAATAATCGACCCCGAGATATCTCTTGTTGCAATTGCACTCACCGCGAGTTTTCCTACATCTATGCTTACGCTCAGTGAATGGTTGAAGTCTGGATAACACTCTTGAGCAGTTCTGTGGTCCGAGTTCGTTAGGATGGCCTTCAGCCCATGCGGACGCTTGCCCCGACAAGAATACCCTTTACTCTGTCCCCCGCGCCCTCTATAATCCCAGCATGGTCATTGCTAATCCCAACATTTGGCCGTCCGTCGACCAACGCCACTTGCCCGCCACCTACAAGTACGACGCCTTTGGCCGCCGCATCGAAAAGGTCGACAGCAAAGCCTCCAAGACCCGCCGCTACTACTACGACGACCGCCAGCGCGTGCTCGAAGAATACGACAATGCCGGCACCCCTGCCCGCCAGGCTTACTTCGTCTGGGGCACTTACGTGGACGAACTGCTGCTGGTCAATGACGACGCCGACGACGACGCCGACTACTACGCCTGCCGCGACCACCTCTACAGCGTCCACGTCCTCTACAATCCCACCACCGGCATCGCCGAACGCTACGACTACGACGCCTA
>Ga0180435_10006031_pt1 | contig 11666 bp, 11 predicted proteins | sample SS_ome_3_FD_132467 | JGI IMG/M metagenome (GOLD analysis project Ga0180435, IMG submission 132467) | Hypersaline lake sediment archaeal communities from the Salton Sea, California, USA - SS_3_S_1 metaG | ecosystem: Environmental > Aquatic > Non-marine Saline and Alkaline > Hypersaline >...
ATACTTTTCCATTCGCTTTCAGTGATTTCGGATGTCGTTTCATTATCTTCAGGAACAATATCAATCATGTTTTGATACAGATTTGGAGGAAAAAGGTTTTGATCGACTGTATAAACGTTACCACGAGAGGAGGAAGAAGAAGAGGAAGAAGAAGAAGAAGAAGAAGAAGAATCGGCAACCAATGACATGCTGAATTTTATATTGTCAACAGAATTGGGAGAGAAAGTAAAAAAAATGGATCAAGGGATTGGAAAAAAAAGGTGTTTATTAAATGCGGCGTTCATGCCTTTTGCTTCTTGTTCGATGGGCTTGCTGATTGTTTTCCAGAAGAAGTGGATGGAGATTCTACAACCGTGCTTCTTTTTCTTTTTTCGCCCTTTGAGGCGGTTGAGGCTGGTTTTGAAGAAGGCGAGGCTGGTTTTGAAGAAGACGAGGTAGTTTTTGAGTCAGATGAGGTAGTTTTTGAAGAAGAGGAAGAAGCGAGTGGCTTTTCCACCTTGCCCGAGGCACTTTGTCCTTGAGGGCTGGCTTTGGCTTTGGCTTTGACTTGCATATCTAATTTACGCTGAATGGCTTTCTCGAGATCGGGTTCTTTGGCGTCTTGAGGCATACCAGCGATGAGCAAAGCAAACTCTTGAAACTTTTCGGGGCGTATGATGCCTTGGTCGTGGTAACTAAAGAGAAGTTCGGGGGTGATGATTGGGTTGTATTCGAATTGAAAGTCGACTTTAGCGCGTTCTTTCTCGGTCTTGAGGAACCGCACGTCTTTTTCTTTGCCTTGTCGTGCAGCTTCAGCGCATATCTTGCTATCGATAAGCTGGGAAAAAAGTTCTGTAAAGAAAGCGGAAAATTGCGTTCTGGCCTTTCCTTGAAACTCAACCACATTGGTACGCAGTTCAGCAGTGGTCTGTTCAACGTTTGCGGCGTGTTTCTGGTGAGAAGTGGTCAGCATTTCTGGAGGAATGCCTATGGCTCGGTATATCTTATGTACAATACTTTCCTGTATTTCCATAAACTTTTCTGGTGCAGCGCTTCTGGGTGCCGGCTGAAGCCGTTCTCCTGCATTCAAGACTTCTTTTTTCAGCCACGGCTGTGCATCAATGGATGCTGCGATTTTCCACGAAGGGCTGTTTTTGTCGATTCTGATATGCGGCTTGTCTTCCACGGTATTAGTGAGCACACGTTTCTGGGGCATTGTTTCTTGGGTATGGATGGATTTGGCAAGTGCGATCGCGAGATCTCCAAGCGATGTTTCTACGCCGTCACTTCTGCGTGCACTGGCAGCGCCTCCAAGATACGCATTGCCACCCCATACGCCCACTTTTGCAGCCAACGCATCTCCTCCTTTGTGTGATTCAGGTGCGACCACAAAGGGTGGGCGTGACGAGTAGTATGCCGAGTTGATGTACTGTGACCAAATAAACTCGGATCGTGCCAGTGGCTCCAAGACCGTTGTCAGTTCTGTGTCTGGCATCCCACTGTCCGAAGGTGGATGCAGCATGAGAATCATGCCTCCTGGGACGGGCTTACCTCGTTCTGGGCCGAGTCTTGACTGGCTGTAGTAAAGATTGTATTGCCGTCTGTCATCTTTCCATTCAATATATTCTTCGGTCATGTGAGTGCGCATGACCGTGAAATAAGGCAAAGGATCGCTTTCTGTCGGAGGGTACATGCGAACGACGCTGTAGCCAAACAAAATCCAGTCGGTAATGATCCTCTCGATGCCTGGAATTAGCACTTTGCTGTAGTACTCAATGTTTTGTTTGTCTTCTTGGTTAAATCGAAATCGCTGTCCACATACTTGGGCGTCGATCACGATACCACTCTTCATGACATGTTTACGAAACATGTTGACAGCGTTGCGCACATCCGAGTTGGTTTCATAGAGATATCGTGTAAACCCGACAACCGATTTGTTAAAAGGTACGATGTCGTTTCCATTATAAGGTGCTGGAAGCGAGACGACGGTGTTTGCTCCAGGCGGATCTTTCTCAATTTGCAAACGGGTGTTTGGGTCTAAACTGCCAGTATCTTTCAATCTGTCTGTCACATTCATGGTTTTTTTGGGAAAAATATCAAGTCGAAAAAAAAATTGAACAAAGTGGGGTTTTAATCTTTTCGACGCTTATCTGTTGCCCAGCGTTGACGGAAAGTGGGAGTCTGCAAGAATTTCAATAATTTGTAGATAGGATATGTGCAAATTCCAATGAAAGCCAAAAATGAACCCACCAGAATGCCAGTGATATCTCTTGTCGATTCATGATTGCCAGGAAACAGCCATGGGAAGAAAAAGTAATAAGCAATCATCAACGACATAATCAGAGTGTGTCCTAACCTCATAAACACAATGTCTGCCGATTTGCTTTCCAACATCTGGTCGGATCTTCTAAAAAGCACTGCAGACATCAGTCCGTGCACAAAAACAAAAAATAACCCCCCATTAAGGCAAGATCGTGACACTGTATTTTGATTGTGAAAGCGAGGCACACTCGTGTCCTTGTTGATGTATACGATCAATGTGATGAATAAGATCACTCCGATCGCCAAGAAAACAAAAGTCAGCAAACGAAACCATGCTTTTGTAACCAACCAATCAAGACGTTTTGATATCCTAAGAAGCCATTCCTCCACTCTGTTTGTTTTTTGAGGAACTGTCACAGTCACTGTTTTTTTCTTGCCCATCCAATCTCGTTTTTTTTTCTCCAAACAGCAAGATATTATCACAGTCACTGTTTTTTTTTCATTCACAAATGATTCGAAAAAGCATTTGAAAGATGAATGGTTTTATTTTTTTTTCTTTCACTTTGAGTTTCTAAAAAAAAAATTCAGACGACTTCTAGATGTTCATTAATATATACACGGCTGCTGATAACAAAGTTAGAAATACGGCGATTGTTAATAACGGCGTGAGGCGCGTATTCTTCAGTTTGTCCACATTTGCGTGATCTGGCTCATGTTTGGCCTTGTTCGGATCGTACTCTCTCAAGTCGCCTTCCGTAAAATCTTGCTCTGTCACTTGAGCATCGGGCTTGTCTGAGCCAAACGATGCATCAGCTGAATCTTTTGTGATCTCAGTTCTCGAGGCATCGTGTTCCATCCATGTGGATATATATCCATTTTCTTTGTCCAATTGATCAGAACTCGGCTCTTTCTTTGATCGATCAGAACTCGGTTCTTTCTTTGATCGATCAGAATTCGGTTCTTTATCCAATTGATCAGAACTCAATAAAGCGGGCATCTCATCATCCGAGTAAGTATCATGGACAATTTCTTCTTTCTCTTCTTCGGGTGCGTCTAGGGGCTCTTTTTCTTCTTCACTGCTGTATCCAGCGGTAGATGTTGTGAGAGAAAGACGTCCACGGCGCTTGCCGGATGCTTTTATCTTTCGATTTCGAAGCTGCATATTTTGTACGCCTGAAAACGGTTTTATGAACACCAACGTTGAATACAACGGTGTGAACGAAAATGCACTGTTTTCTTCGTCTTCTTCGTCTTCTTCGTTCTCGCTTGTTTCGGCTGACGAGGTTAAATATTCTATTTCAAAACTATCGTCAACCGTCGGACCACATTTGACGACATCGCAAGGTAATTCGATCGGACGATAAGACCAAACGATGAGCGGTTTTCCAGACATAGGTCCCCAGGAGTTCGCTCCAGAGGCTCGTTTATCACTTGACAATTTCACATGGAACTTTTTAAAGGCTTCGCCAAATACGTGGGCCGTTGTGCACATACTCAACCCCTTTTTAATTCATGTGTTTTTTCAAGACTGGAAGAAAACCATCATCTCGTTTCTGTCGTGGGAAGCCATCGAAGTGATACTCTTGGTGCTCTTTAGCGACTATTCGATTTTTGCCGGAGACGACTCAGGCATCGAACCGATCAGCGACTCGTTGGTGGGTGATCCTTTGAACGGCTTGCTGGGATTGGCACTGGCTTTAACTTTTGGTGTCGCATTGAAAATGCCCTACTGGAATATGTCGGCTTTCGGTCCAGCAAAAACTGTGTTTTGGAGGCAATTCATTGTATACGCAGCGATAGGCACATCGTTTAGTATATACAACGCCAACTACCAGAACGACGATATGGAAGTGCCATTCCGTTTCGGCGTGTTCATAACAGCATCTCTCCATCTCATCGTGCTACTCATGGCTTGGTTGATAAGATGCGATGCAGAGACTAAATACGTTTGGAACGGACACGAGAGGCATAGAAACAAAGCATACATAGGGTTGATGGCCATCACGATGCTGTTTCACTCGATTGGCGCCACTTACTTTCTGACATTTGCCTATTACCAAGCTTGGATCACCTGGGGCATCTGCATGGCCGCTCTTTTGCTCTACACAGCAGCACAAGGTAGGCTGAGAGAGTATTACTACTACATTGTCACTTGGAACATTTCCACCAAACCCATGGATCGATATTAAAGAGCACTTTCCTATTTTCCCGAGACAACCAAAAACTTGACATTTCCCCCATCAATCGACCATCAACAAGTAAACGGTTGAGCGTGATATAAGAAGAAAACTTGTGTTTTCCTCTCAATCCAATAACTATTTTTTTTTAGAAAACCAATCAATACACCTGAGTAACAGAGAACAATGTCAAGCGGGTTGGTGAACACTTCTCGTAACTACACAGATAGCGAACATCTGTTTGTGGGCGTGCAGCCACGATCTGTTGGCGCTTTGCCAGTACAAAACAATAACTATAGCAAAATGGTTGGTGCGGGTATTTCCAGCCTCAGTTCAGACGAATTGCAACGATACAGTGAATTGAAATCGATCGAGACAAGTGGTGGTCAACTTGACGAAGAGCAACAAAAGGAATACGCTGCTTTGAAGAAGAAAGCAGGATGTTGGAGTGGTCTGGGCATCCGAGGTCCCGACTTCTCTCTGATCCAATCTCAACTATCCATCGGATCGGGCGGCTACTGCGCTTTCCTCTCCACATTCATCTGCACCATGATTGTTGCACTTTTGACTGGCTGGGCCGTGGCGAACATGCACCAAGATGGCCACGATGATCTCAACAACCTCATTGGACCCTCAATCTGGGGTATTGCTTCTCTTCTCGCGTGCCTTCTCGGCACTTTCTGCTTGTGCCCTCCGGAAATCAACATCTACGTGCATCTCTGCAAATTGTTTTTCGACTCTGAACGCTTCAACAAGAACCTCGGCATGCATCTCGGACACATCCTCGGAAACGCTGGATGGTTTGTCGGATACGTGATTGTCTGGGTTGTGTTTGAGGATTACCCCGGATCCTACGAAGCCGCCACCGCCTACGTCCACGCCCCCTACAATATTGGTCGTGCTCTCCTCACCGAGGGCCTGCTCACCTTTGTTATCTGCCTCGGCGCACTCGCCCTCAGCATTGTGGTTCCCCATTGGATGGCTGAGAAGCACGACATCAAGAACGCTGGTGCCTCTCGTCTCATCTGCTGCCTGATCGACGCTTTGATCTTCACCGGTTGCACATTCGCTGCATGGAACGTGACTGGCTCCGCCTTCAACTTCTTCCGTTGGTTGGCAGCCGCTGTCATGAACAACAGCTTCAACTACCAAGTCGCCTCCTCATGGTGGATCTACTGCGTGGCTGGACTCGCCGGCTGTGTTGTTGCCAGCATTGTCTTCTGGGCTTTCACCCAACTCACATCCAAGCAAGACCGCAGCAAGACGCAGTAAATCATTTGCACACACTGTCACTATTAAATAGAAAAAAACCAATTCACCTTTCATCTACAACATTCTGTTTTCAAAACAAAAATTGATACCAACACAACTCAGACCGCATCAAAGAATTTTCTGGATTAGATAATCAAATGACGCTTGAAATCTTCCAATTAACAAAATAGTTCATTTCTACTATTTGTCCGATCCTTATCACAAACCAAAACAACAATGGACGACGATAACAAAACCCTCCAAGGCTGTGTTGAGCTAAATGTAAAACAAAATACAGACGAGTGGCAAAACGCCAGAAAAGGTTTTCTTGGCGTTCAAATAGGAGGCAGTGGTATAGGAGCAGCAGCAGGTGTCAATTTGCACTGTAAGCGATCAACCTATTTTTCAAACCATCTCTGGGGCGAACCTGAAGAAAAAGATAAAAAGGAAAAAGAAAGAAAAGAAGCAGCCTTCCGTCACGGGCATCTCTGCGAGCCTTACAATGCCACTTTGTACACGGAATGGACTGGAAACCAAGTGAGAGAATGCGGTATTCATATACCCGTTCCTGCTCACAATCCTTACTTCCAAGAAAAAGACGACCTCTACTTTGCCGTCTCATGCGATCGTATAGGACCGCAAATAGACCTGGAATGCAAATGCCCTGTCTCTGCTCGTTCGTTCAAACAATACTATGAAGACCGAATCGATCTCTCTTATCTGGCCCAAGTGCATTTGCAGATGGCTGTGCGACAAAGAGATTGCATCCACTTTATGGTCACTCTTTATGAGCAAAAGCCAAACAACACCTATCTGCTAAGAAAAGCCATACTTTACGAAATCGAGTTCTCTCAAGACTTTTGGCAGTTTATCTACCGTCGAGCACGGGACCTGGCCGAACTCATGTGGCTGGTCTCATCAGGAGAAATGCTGCCGTCTGAAATCGACAAAGACCAACTCGACTTGGACACAGAGATCGGCGATATTCCCGCGGTCAACTATCGCGTAATTCGCCGACTTTAGGGAAATGCCAATTCGTTGTAGCATGCAATACGAATAAAAATCCATTAAGATGACTTTCAAATCCACCTCTCGCTTTTTTCACAAAAATCTTTGCAATTTTTTTGTAAAATGGATACCTCAAAACGTTTGTTGAGGGAGGCGCAATCGCAGCGCAACCAAATCAATGCAAATACAGAGATGTTGCCACACCGCTCACAGATATTTAGAAACGCTTATCAGTATGTGGTGGAAAACGAATTGCCAGGCTACTTTTATCGAAAATGGTGCAAGAAATACAACATGGACCCATTAAGAGACCGTACACGCAGACGTTATCTGAAATATATGGTTCACGTCGACAAAGATGACGGCAACACTAGGTTGCATGAATTCGTCGACAAAGACAAAACTACCATACTCTACGCTTGTCTGACCGCACGCAAATCGCCTATATTCCTCGGATCTTACATAAACTGGCCCAACAAGAGCCACGCCACGCCTCTCATTGTCGCTATATTCAAAAACCACTATGAAGCTGCAGCCGTTTTACTGGAATCGGGCGCAGACCCCAATCACCAAATATCCACTTCCCACCCAGCACCTCTGCATTATGCCGTGCGAGTTGGTGATCTGGATATGGTCAATTTATTGTTGAATTTCCACGCAGACCCAACACTGCGGTACTTTGACAAACGCCAAAATCGTTAAATGAGCCCCGAGGATTGCGCACAAACCCGTGGACAAAAAGCAGTGTTGAATGTCGTGACAATTGGAAAAGAAATGTTTGAAGAAATACACAAAGCAGAAAGTATACAAAAACGCATTCGAAAAGCCAGTCGGCAATTTAATAAAGAACCCCCGATCTGATTGACTGAAATTCTTTTATTTATTCGTTCTTTGAAGAACCGCCAAATTGGAAAGCCTTAGGCATCATAGAAACAAAGGGGCTCCCAGCAGTCTTGGTTCCGGAGTGATACATTGAACTAATGATCGGCTCGGCGTCACTGGTACGAGATGAACGAGTCCAAAACACCAGAAACATGATAACAAACAAAACAACCAAAATTACAATCACGATAATGAGGATCGCCAACAACCAACCCTGATCATCGTCTGTGTCGCACTCTTCGCAGTCATCTCCGACGCAGTTAAGAGGACGAAGACGGCAGAACTCAGACTGATCGATGATGTCGATGGGACAAAAAGCACTTTCGCCACTGCATGTCTCGTCGGGGTTGCAAGGCGTGCCATCTCCTTGACGACAAAGCGTACCTTCCTCCTTGAAAACTTGAACACATGCGCCCTGTCCATCGCACATTTCCGCGTCCAAACAAATTCCACCAGGAATTCCAGTAGAACAAGGAGTCTCAGAAGCAAGAGGCGCCTTCACACATTGGTCCAACTGCTCGTCGCACACACCCGAGTTGCACATGTCGCCAGCTCCTGAGCAGTCTCGGCCCGTACCGCCTTGGCATTGTCCAGATTGACAAGTTTCGCCAACCAAACAAAAATCGCCTCCATCACAAGGCTCTCCGTCCTCAAAAAACCCTGGATACTCGCAATACATCGAAGAACCAGAACACACGCCAGGATGCTCACATGGCCCCACATCCGCATCACAAATTGTTCCAAAAAGATCAAATTCTGGCTCACAACGCGCCAACTCACTGTTGCACACACCAGTTGAGCACTCTCCGTCATAAGCAGAACAGTCTCGTTCTAAAGTAGGAAGACATTCACCCATAGAACATGTTCCATTGGTGAAACACCAGTCTTTGGGCTCGCAAAAAGTTCCATCCTCCATGTTGGCATACAAACAAACGCCATTTGTACACACGGCGCCATACTGGCAAGGACCCCACATGGGACAATCTTCATCCATCTGACATGGCTGGATCATTACCTCTTGAGCGTGCAGCACTGGCAAAAAAACCGCCACTAACGCCATAAGCGTTATCAGCAAAACCGACTTCATTTATCTCTGTTTATCAATCGTCAATTACAATTCTGTTTTCGAATTGAGATCGCCACACAATATTAATAGTCTCTTTACCATAAACCATAAATGTTTTTAATGACAATAATTTTCACAAAGAGATACTCGCACTTTCAAATTTAAAAAAAAACCACCAAAGATTACTCCAAAACAAAAAAAAAACTTAAAAAATAATAATAATATCCATTCAATCAATCGATCGATATGAATAAATTCATCACCGTCTTCCTGTTGGTTGCCTCTTTCTTTGCTTTGGCCATGGGACAAGGTCAAGGAGAAAAGAACGGCCTGCCTTTCCAACTTCAAGAAAGCTGTTACCCTCGACCAGAATGCAAATTGTATGATGTCAACAGCCCTCCTCCAGGTTGGCCCGAGTTTGCTGTACCTTGGGCTTCGCGCCAAGGACAAGAAAATCCCTGTAACCTTACCCCCCCTCTGATCAACATTGACTCTGTTAAGGCCGTCAGCTCTTACCAGCAACAAGAAATCGATGGAGGAAACAAAGTTGTCATGATCGATGTGCGTACCGCCGAAGAAATTTACTGGATCGGCGTTCCCGCTCAAGTGAACAGCATCACCCTGAAGGCCGGCGGCGTCATCGTACCCGACTTTTACAACGTTACATTGAACACGGATGCGGACGGATCTGCCCCTTCTCTGCACTACAAGGTGAACGGTGTCTCTCAAAGCACTCTTACCTCTGATGTGGCTTCCACCGACCTCACCGGAATCTCGTACAACGTACCCGTCGAGTTTGTCGACACCAACACTGGTATCAAGACCCTCAACGACCAATTCGGACAACAAGTTGACGCCATCATCCGCGAGACTGGTGCCGACCGTGTCATCTTCTTCTGCCGCAGCGGACAACGCTCTTCCATCGGATGCTACTACGAGTTCTGCCCATTCGAGCAACTCTTCCCTGGCGTCCTCCAACAGCAAATCTTCGCTTACGAGGTCGAATCCGACATCACCAACGGACGCGGTGGATTCGAGGGTACCAGCTACTCTGACTCCTTCATCGGATATCGTGGATTCCCTGGACGCTACACTGCCGATTCTGGTCTCACCGAGTCCGTCGCCTTCAAGGACGCAGGCCTCCCCATCAAGATCGGAACCACCCCCAAGACCGTCCTCGTCCAGCCTCGCGATGGATCGACCATCCGCTTCGACGAGCTCGACCAGCCTTCTTGGTCTTCTTAAGTCTTTTCATTTCATGTCGTCAATAATTTGAAATCCAATAAATTTCTATTAATCGAAAAAAACCCCGTTTATGTACCGCGTCGCCGACGGCGGAATCAATCAGACAAAGAAAAATATAGAATGCACGAACACGCTGTCAACAAACGACAGTTTTGAAAAGCAAATAAAAAACAATCACCCATAATTATCGTGCTTTTAATGAAAACATATCACATCGCGACACAATGCAAAGAAGAACCGTGTCAAGCAGCACACCATTTTTCGATTCATCTGCATCCAGCGACAGAGGCGCCACCTTGGAAGATGGACGTAAACCAATCACTGTTTCTGAAGGATCCAATGTCGTTGTCACCATCCTTTTGATCGTCTTGGTAGGACTCGGCGCAGCCATACTGGGCGTCGGTATCGCCACGCTCGTTTCAAGCAGAGACCTATTGGACGACTGTAACGACTATCAAGAACTCAAGGACGCGCTGACTTTTGAGCCATGCGAGCCAGAACCCGAGTGCGTCAGCTACGACATTAACAAACCTCCTCCAGGATGGCCCGAGTTTGCCGTTCCATGGGCAAGCCGCCAAGGACAAGCAAACCCTTGCAGTCTCACACCTCCCCTAGTCAACATCAACGCTACCACAGCCATGCAAGGGTACGAAAAGCAAGACCTCGGTAGCGGTTCCAAGGTCATCATCATCGACGTTCGCGACCCCAACGAATATTACTGGGTTGGCGCGGCCACTCAAGTAAACCGCATCGTCATGAAGAACAACCAAACCTACATCCCCAAGTACTTCCTCGCCACTCTCGAACCCACATGCGACGACTCGGACAACCGGGTTCACTTTATCGACTCCTCGGACGACTCCGACGTCTCCGTGTCGGTGGCAGACATCGCGCGGACTGAGGTCACCGGCGTGTCTTACAACGTGCCAGTCGAGTACGTGGACGGACAGACCGGCGTCAAGACTCTGAACCCTCTCTTTGGAAAACAATTGGATGCCATCGTCCGAGAAAACGGCGCGGACCGCATCATCTTCTACTGCCGAAGTGGACAACGCTCTTCCATCGGATGCTACTACAAGTTCTGTCCTTTCGAGCAACTTTTCCCCGGCATCTTGGGTATGCAAATGATTGCCTACGAGGTGGAATCGGCCATCACCAACGGACGTGGAGGATTCCAAGGCACCGACTACTCCAACGCCTTCTTGGGATACAGAGGATTCCCCGGACGCAACACCGATAACTTGGACGTGTCGCCATCGGCTGCATTCATGGATGCTGGCCTCCCAATGGATACCGGCATGTTGCCAAAGACTGTACGCGTACAGCCTCTGACTGGAGAAACCCTCCACATCGACACGCTGGATGCGGCCCCATGGGCCGAAAGCCCTTGAGCAAACAATATCTACATATCGACGATAATCTATTAAAATTCATTTGCGAATAAATGAAAACTGAAAAAAAACACAACTCGCTTGCAACATGGATTTAAACAAGTTGCTGTTTCAAGCAGCAAAATCTGGAGATGAAAATCTTCTCAAAAGAGTGATAGCTTCTGGCGTTTCTCAAAACATAAGAAACCAATTCAATGCCACCCCTCTCATTGTTGCAGTGCAAAATTATAGAGTTGCGGTTATTGAAACGCTTTTGACTTTCAACCCCGATCTCAACGCCAGAGACAATATGGGTAGAACGGCACTTCATTATGCTTCATCTATAAAGTTTTCCTACGCCGTCTATCTTTTAATCAAAGCAGGTGCCGATCTCGATATCCAAGATATACTTCAAGAGAAAACGCC
>Ga0180435_10006032_pt1 | contig 11663 bp, 9 predicted proteins | sample SS_ome_3_FD_132467 | JGI IMG/M metagenome (GOLD analysis project Ga0180435, IMG submission 132467) | Hypersaline lake sediment archaeal communities from the Salton Sea, California, USA - SS_3_S_1 metaG | ecosystem: Environmental > Aquatic > Non-marine Saline and Alkaline > Hypersaline > Sediment...
CCGCCCCAACGCGGCCGCCGTGGGCCTCCACGATCGCCTTGACGACCGAGAGGCCGAGGCCCGTACCGTACTGGGCTTCGTTCCCCGCGTGGGAGGGGACCTCGAAGCGGCGGAAGAGGCTCCTCCGGTATTCGGAGGGGATGCCGGGCCCTCGGTCGGCAACCGAGACTCGCACCCACTTCCCCCTGCTGCGCGCCTCGATGGCGATCGGTGAGTGCTCCGGGCCGTACTTGCTGGCGTTGGAGAGCAGGTTCACCAGGACCTGTGCCGTGCGCCGTGGATCAGCCTCCACCATCGGGATCGCCGCCGGAAGCTCGACCGTCAGGCGCTGCCCCCGTTTGTCGAGCAGGGGCTGCATCGTGCGCATAGCCTCCGCAATGATCTCTCCCAGGTCGGACGGGCGTGGGTAGACACGAAAGCGCCCGGCCTCAATGCTGGCGCTCTCGAGGAGATTGTCCACCAACGTCTGCAGCCCAACGACACCAACGTGCAGCGACGTCAGCAACGTCTCCAGTTCCTCATAGCTGAGCTCCGACGTCCGGTCGAGGAGCATCTCCGTCGAGGCCGCCAGCGCCGACAGAGGGGTACGAAACTCGTGAGCTACGTTGGCCAGGAAGTGCCCCAAGAGCCGGTGAACGGCCTCCTCCTCGCTCACGTCGCGGAAGACGAGGGCCACCTCGGCATCCCCCTCGTCGGGCGGCGTCAAGCGGGCTCCCGTGACCGCAAGCGTAGCCTGACGTCCCTGTGCCAACTCCACTACGATCTTGTGCTTCCGTCCGGGCGCGGGTATGAGCTGGCTGAACGGCTCATCCCGCTCAACCGTACGAAAGACCTCATCAGCGTGGCGTCCAAGTACCCAGTCCTTTCTCCAACCAGTGATCCGTTCAGCGCCGCGGCTGAAGAACATGATGCGATCCTCCGGATCCAAAGTGATGATGCCCTCGACGACGGCCTCCAGCAGGTGCTCCGACCAAGCTGTCTGCTGCTGCAGACGTGAGAGCGTCTGGCCCAGATCAACGCGAGCCACCTCCAGTGCCGCAGCCACCAGAGCAATCTCCTCAATATCCGTCTCGGCCCTCACCGGCGAACGGAGGTCGCCCTCGCTCATCCTTGCTGCCGCCTCTGTCAGACGGCCGAGCGGCCGACCAATCCGGTGAGCGAGTATGACGCCGGCTGTTGAACCGACAGCCGCCACGGTCGCGATGCTGGCAAGAAGGATCGCTATGTAGCGGCGCCGCGTGGCTGCCAGGTCAGTGACGTCCAATGCCACCTCGTCCACAAGCTCTCCCTCCTTCAGGGAGAGGCGGGTGAAGTAGTAGGAGCGCCCTGCAAAGCCAAAGGTCCCTTGCTGTGCGCCACCCGCGCCCGGAGGCCTGTAGACAGAGCGCTCGATGTCGTTGAGGGAGGCAAGATTCGCCGAGAGGCTGGTGGCAACAGGCTGCTCCTCTACCAGGAGGGTGTGCTCGAGCCCCGCCTGGTCCCCAATCTCGGTCACGAACTGGTTGCCGACGGCTTTGCCTACCACAACCCTACCGGCATCACCCGATTCGCCTCGAACCGATTGCGCGGACAGCAGCCAGATCCGGGGAGAGGTCCCTGTCGCCAGGGCCCGGAAGCCGTCCGTGATGCTCTCCCCGCACAAGTCAGCCGCGACGGCCTCGCCGGCCTCCGCGATCAGCCCTCCGTCAGGACCGCATGCGAGGATCACGTCAAGACCTGCACCGCTGCGCAGTGTGGAGAGATAGCTGGAGAGGCCCTCCCGCTCGCCCTGACCAAGGAGCTCGCGGAGGGTGGGACGCTGGGCCGTTAGCATGGCCAGGTCGGCGACCTCCTGCCGCCGGGCGGCGTACAGTGCTTCGCTGGCGACACGTGCCTGATCCACCTGTCTCCAGGCCTGACGCTCCATCTGCTGCTGGATCAGCCAGATGCCTGGCACCCCGACCGCAGTCGCCGCAATCAGGACCAGGGCAATGAAGCTCACGACCATCTGAGTCGAAAGGCTGCGGAAGTGCATCTAGGTCACTCCAGGAGAAGGCGTCACTACATCGGGTCGGGCAATGGGTAGTGCGGCTATCACGAAAGCCATGCGCCGCCAGCCGACAGCGCGCGGGCCTGGGGTGGGCCAATGGTCCTTGACGCACCGCCGGAGCGCGGGCTTGTTCCCAGGCGAGGGCGAGGGCCCTATGACCCCGGTCATCCCGTTCATGCGAAGGATACGCCCCGAGGTGCGAATTGTCAACTGCGGCCAGGAAGCGGATCCAGTGGGGCGATGATGGATCAGGCGGCAACTGTGTGCGCAGCGCCCTTGCAGCCACTCACCAGGCTGGACACCGTCCGGCCTGTCGCCGCACGACTGCCCGGCGGGGCAGGGTGGGGTCACGACACACCAATCCGGAGAGCCCTCTCAGTGCGAAGCCCAGGCAGCCCGAGACACAGTACAACCGCCAGCCCAAGATCCTGGGCTGAATGGTGCCTATCGACGCCAATGTCGACGCTATCGGAGAACCACGCGATCCTGTCGTCCTGCGGCTTGAGCGCGCAGAGCACAATCAGGCTGGCCGAGGGCGCCCCATCGCGCAGCGCAGCCGTGACATCTCCCGGGGAGTGTCCCAGAAAACCTCCATCCAGGACAATCAAATCAGGAGGCGCGTGATCAACAGCCTCAAGCGCCTCGCCCAACGACGACGCCTCCTCCACAGACCTGATGCCAGGAGTTTGATGAAGGAGTTCCCGCAGTCCCTGTCGCAAGGCGGGATGCTCGTCCACGAGTAGTACGCTCGCTTGCTCCATGGTCGTCTCCCCGCGTTGACACGGTCGTCTTCTTGCCGGCCCTCTCACAGGATCAGACGCCCTCGATCCAAGCCAAGCGTCTCGAGATCCGGTCACGTATCCCTATCAGCTGAACTCTCCAGCCACGTACGCTCTTGTGTGGGGTTTCTGCGGATGGTTGAAGACTTCCTCGGCCGGGCCGTGCTCCACCAACTCCCCCATATAGAGAAAGATGACATAGTCGGCCAGCCGCCCGGCCTGACGCAGAATGTGAGTGACCAGGACGACGGTATGATCGTGCTTGATGTCCTTCAGCGCCGATTCTAGGTGTTGAGCCGACAATGGGTCCAGCGATGACGTGGGTTCGTCGCACAGCAGCACCTCGGGCTCTACTGCCAGTCCTCGCGCCAGGCAGAGTCGCTGCTGCTGACCAATGGACAGCTTGGCCGCCGGCGCATCGAGGCGTTCCTTCACCTCCTCCCACAGCCCGGCCACCCGGAGATAATGCTCAACGACTTGATCGAAGCTGCGACCATTGGATAGGCCGTGGATGCGCGGGCCGAAGGCCACGTTCTCATAGATGGACATGGGGAGCGGGAAGGGACGCTGGGACAGCAGGCCGATGCGTCGCCGAATCTCGGTGACGTTGACGCCCGCACCAAGCACCGAGAGCCCATCCACGGTAATCTGGCCCGAGACCCGCGCCTCGTCGTCCAGGTCGATCAGCCGATTGATGGACTTGAGAAACGTCGTTTTGCCGCAGCCCGAGGGTCCAATGATAGCCGTGACCTGGTTGGCAGGGATGTCCACCGAGAGATCTTTCAGTACGTGAAGCGAACGGTAATGCACGTTGAGGTCGCATACCTGGATGTGAGCGTTACGTCGAATCATGGCATACCCCCTATTTGACCACGAACCTGGAAAGCCGTGTCGAAGCCAGGCGCGCGAGGACGCTGATGATCAGCACGATTGCCGTCAGCACGAGCGCCGAGGCATAAGCCCGCTGCTGGACCGACGGGAAGGGTGTAGCCAACTGGAAGAAGACCGCCAGCGGCAGGGAGGCCACGGGCCGCAGCGGCGACGTAGGGAGGTGATCGGTGTAGCCGGCCGTGAACAACACCGACGCCGCATCCCCTATGCCCCGCCCGAAGGCGAGCAGTATTGCCGAGGTGATGCCGGGCAGCGCCTGGCGTACCACCACCTTCCAGGCCACCTCCCAGCGCGTCGTGCCCAGGGCATAGGCGGACTCCGTCAGCTCGAAGGGCACCATCTTCAGCACCTCCTCGATGGCCCGGCACATGATGGGCAGTTCCACCAATGAGAGGGCGATGATTCCGCCAAGGAGCGAGGCCCGTAGTCCTATCAACAGCATCAAGCCGAAGCCGAAGGCCCCGTAGACAATGGACGGGATGCCCCACAGAACGTCCAGCGCCAGCCGCACGAACTCGATCAGCCGTGAGCGGCCGGCGTACAATTGCAGATAGAGCGCGATGGGTAGGCCGAGGACCAGAGCCACCAGCGTCGCCCCCACGGCCAGGTAGAGCGAGCCCAGGATTGCGTTGAGTATCCCGCCACCAGCGCCCGTGTAGTAACCGCCCTGAGGGCATTGAGTCACCATGGCCAGGCTCATCGCCGGCAGGCCCTTCCATACCACCGCACCGAGAATGAGCGCCAAGCATCCCAGCGCGAGAGCCGTCGCGCCTATCATCAGCACCCTCATCACCGTCTCTTCGATCCTCCAAAGCACGTCTCGTTTCATCAGGCCACCTTCCCCATCCGCTTCAGTACCAACTGAGCCAGCAGGTTGAACCCCAGCACAACCAGCAGAAGGAGCAACCCGGCCGCCATCAGCGCCGCATCGTAGAGCGGCACCGACATCATTTCCCCGTAGTTGTTGGCGATCAGCGCCGTCAGCGGATAGGCGGCGTCGAAGAGGGAGCGCGGCACCTGCGGCACGTTGCCCACCACCATCAACACCGCCATCGTCTCCCCAAGGGCCCTAGAGAAACCCAGTACGACAGCGGCGATGACACCTGGAAAGGCGCGCCGCAAGAGCACCTTACGCACCATGATCCAGCGAGTCACACCCAGAGCCAGCGCCGCCTCCCGCAGACCGTCGGGCACCGAGCGGAACACCTCCTCCATCACCGAGACGATGATGGGAAAGACCATCACCGCCAAGACAGTGCCGCCCGCCAGCACGCCGTAGCCCGTGGGATTGGCCGATGTCGAGAAGAAAGCGATGTGTCCCAGATGCCGATCCATCCAGGGACCCACGTGTTCTCGGATCAGCGGCACCACGACCAGCACGCCCCACAGTCCATAGACCACAGAGGGGATCCCGGCCAAGAGGTCCATCAGCGGTTTGACCACCCGCCCGACCCCTGGCGCCGCGTACTCGGCGAGGTAGATGGCACTTAGTGTGCAGAGTGGTACGGCGATAGCCATCGCCATCGCCGTCACCCACAGCGTGCCCACGATGAAGGGCCAGAAGCCGAAGGCTCCCTGCATAGGGTGCCAGGTCCGACCCAGCAGCAGCTCTTTGAGCGGCTGGGAGCGCAGGATGGGCCAGGCCCGGACCAGGAGCCCGGCGCTGATCAACAGCACCAGGACCGCGGCGCCCACGGCCATCCCCCGGGTTACTTTGTGGCCTGCCAGGTCGACCAGGCGGCGTCTCTGTCCTCTCGCCTCGCGCGACTGATGCCCAGGCCTCGTCCTCTGTCTAGGCAGAAGTCCTCGCTCTATCCAACTCTCAGCCATCGCTCGCCTCCAGTTCTTGCGGGTTCCCGTACCGCGGAGCGCCCCACCCCACCCAGTTACTCAAGCCTCCTCAGTCCTTCCTGTAGCTCCGACTGCGACAGATGGACGTAGCCGACCTCTTCCAAGTACTGCTGCCCGTCTGTGATCACCCATCTGAGAAAGGCCTTCACCAGTCCCTCGGGCTTACCCTTTGTGACGAGGTTCAACGCTCGTGAAGGGGGTGACGGATACCGCCCATCCGCGATCGCCCTAACCAGGTCCGTCTTCGTGTCGTAGATCCGCTCCTCATCGTCGATCTGGCCGTCCTTGTCTAGATCCAGGGGAACGACCTGGAGGCCCGCGAGTGGTAGGCCGGTATCGGCGTCGTAGGCGAAGTTCAGGTTGTTGTAGCCCATAGCCAGGACATCCTGGTTCACCGCTTCGGCCACGCCTGGGTCAGCCTGGACCGCGATCCCCTGGAGATCCTCCTGCGCGTAATCACCCAGGTATTGGGCCCAGGTCTGTGCCGCGCCGCAAGCATCGGCGCGGGTGTAGGTGTGAATCTCCTCGTCTCTATGACCGCCCACCGCCTGGCCCCAAGTAACGATCTCCCCCGTGATCCAGATCCCCTCGCCCACACCCCGCGTGATCCCGCGGTCGAGCAGGGGCTCCAGGACAGGGTTGTCGGCATTCACGGTCGCAACCACCGCATCCTTCGCCACCGCCACCCAGAAGGCGCCCTTCCCGATCTCGGCGTCGAAGATGGGCCGAGAGACCATGCCGATATCCACAGCCCCGTTCATGGCGTCAGCCATGCCCTTGCCGGCACCGCCGGCGGAGATGTCGAAGGTGACTCCTGGGTGCAGCTCGTGGAACGCCTCCCCCCAGCGAATCATCATCGGGTAGAGGGCAAACGCACCGGAGATGGTTATCGTGCCCTCCAGACCTGCCGAATCAGAAACGGGCCCGGCGGGGGCGGTGCACCCGACCAGACAGGCGCTCAAGATGATCAGACCGACCGTCAGCGCATGGGTGTAGTCTCTAACGTTTGGCATTCAGTCCTCCTGGGAAGGATCCATTCCCTCGGTCCCCACAGCGCACGGGAACAGACGAGTAAGCTCATGGGCTTTGTCGAACCCGGTGGCGAAGACGGGGGCATCCTCTCCTCACGTCACCCATACCTCGTTTACACCACCACCCGGACCAGGGTATAGATACCCAATCCCGTCGATGCCCCTCCTATCAGCAGCGTAAGCCGCTGGGTCGGCAGCCGGCTCACCACGTAGGCACTGATCGGAACGGAGATGACCGCGCCGAGAAGCAGTGATGGGGCCAGCTGCCAGCCTATGGAGGCCCCGCTGCACAGGTAGGCCGCCACACCGACCGCGCTGGTGACTCCCTCCGCCAGGGAGGCGATCCCGATGGCACTCCGCCCCCTCACGCCAGATAGGACCTGTCCAGCGGTCACCACGGGGCCGTACCCACCCCCGCTGATGCCCTTGTTGAAAGCAGCCAGCAAGCCCAGGCCACCAATCCGCCGCCACGAGAACGGAATCTCTCGCCTGTGGTTCCACAGAATGGAGAGACCGATACCCAGCACCAGGAGCCCAACATAGCCCTTCACGGCCCAGGCCGGGAGGTTGACCGCGAGGACAACACCCAGAAGGACACCCACCACGCTGGCCCCCGTGAGGACCAGGGCAACCTTGAAGTCGCGCGCCCCTGGCCTGAGCTCGGCGTTACCGAACTCGTGGTGTGCCAGGCCGGCCAGTAACCCCGTGATGCACTCCGAGAGCAACACAGCCGGCACCACCTCGGCAGGCGAATAGCCCCACAGAAGTAGGAGCGGCGTCAGCGTGGTCCCATACCCCATCCCCAGGGAGGAGTCCACCAACTCACAGGCGAATGCCAAGAAGAGAATCGGCACAATGATCTCCATGTATTCCTTGCCTCCTTTCCGTTCATCCCACTCCCGTGATCGTGTGAGGGCCGGCCTGCACCCTCCGCCACGCGTCACTGGCGCCAAAAGGCCGCAGGCAATCCTGCGGCCTTCGTGGCAGTTGTGTCCTACCGGACACGTGTCAGCAGGATACCTACCCTACTGAACACAATCCCTTCTAGTGCCGGCGAGGTTAGCTGACGGGTTAGGGCTAGAAGGTGCCCTTCTCGCGGCAACGAGATACACCCCGAATACTGGTTCCCCCGCCCGGTCTTACGACCGACTAGGCGACAGTCCATATTCTGCTGTCGAGCGACTATTCCTGCTTGGTCCTCCTACGTCGCTGATCGCTTCCCGCAAGACGCTGACGTGCTGCCTCGTGTCAGGTCAGCTCGCGACCAGCATGGGGCGGGCAACTGTGCCTGCCAGGGACATGGCCAGATCACCCTGACTAGACCGCCGCGCCCGGCTTCGCGGCCCTCTATCGAGGACCAACAAGTCGAATCGCACCTCCGCCAACTCGCGCCGAATCTCCCACGCGGGTGAGCCCTGACACAGGCGGAGTGTCCCCTCCACATCTCTTTCGACCAGCCGGCGGGCCACCTGGCGCATCTGTCGGCCCAGAGGAGTCTCCGCAGCGAGCAGCTCTGCCAGTCCACCTTCCATGCGCTCCGGTCCGCGACACCCAGCAGGGACCGGTGGCAAGACCGCGAGGGCCGTGACCGAGGCACCACTTGGCTCGGCCAGGCGCAGCGTCCAGTCCATAGCCTCGCGATCCCAGGTCTCGCCCTGGACGATGAGGAGAAGTCTCCGCAGCGGCCACGTCGGCTCCCTGGCGAAAATGAGCGAGGCCGACAGGCCGCTCAGTGCCAGCCGGTCCAAGGACCGGGCAAACAGGCCGTAAGAGCCCAGGTCGCTAGATGCTCCAATGATCGCGCACACAGCATCCTGGTCCATTTCTTCAATCAAGTCCACGACCGACGCCGCGGGGGAGAAGGATCTGAGGGCGGCTCCGAGCAGATCCCCCAGATACTCGGCGTACGCCCTCAGGGCGTGGGCGTCGCAACCGGGTGGGACAAAGACGGCGACATCTGCCTGCCGGTGCTCCTCCTGCCTCCAGCACTCGCTCACCAGCCTGTCGATAGACACCCGATCACCTCGCACGATGCACGGTTCGACCCCCAAATCGCTGGCTACGGCCACGCGCGCCTCTACATCGGTGGGGTCCGCCATCGCCACCGTCACGCGACGATTCGCCGCTGCCACGGGAAGCGCGTGATGGCGGCAGGCCACGGCGGCCGATAGGCTGCAAGCCACGTCCGCATCAAGGTGTGGATGATCTAGGATCAGCCAAGACGTCTCTGCCCCGCCAGCCGAGGAGGCGTGTCGTCCCTTTTCCATTCCACCGCAAGCGTAACACAGCCCCATCACAGGAGCCATGATGAGGCCGTGACAACGGCGTGACAAACGTGCAGGGACCCGGGCCAACACATCGGAGCGAACGTGCCTGGCGCGAACCTGAGTGAGCGTATGCCCCACCGTGCGCCAGGCAAAGCCGGCCCGGTCAGACCTTGGCGAAGCGTCTCCGTGTTTGCTCGGATCTGCGGAGGCCGTCAGGAATGGGGGAGGACCCCAGCAGGGGCTGGGACGAGGGGGGATCGCTGAGTCCGGTGTTGTCCTGAGACGATGGTGATGCGGCGAAAACCAGTGAAGGCACAGGCGCATCGGCCCTCATTGGACCTCTGTGGATTTCTGTGAATCCCAGTGGATCCCTGTGTAGCGCCTTCCTGTCAGTCGGCCGTCTCAACCACGACGTCGCGGACGGCAGCCGGCCCGTTGGAGGCCTCGAAAGCCACGCGCACCATCACAGCGTCCACCGGCCCCAACGCCCGCGGATCCTGCTGCCACGCGCCGCCCCACGTCGCACCCCCGTCCCGGCTGCCCTTCCAGGCCGCGCGGTGCCCGTTCAGCCCGTCGGCATCGACCCGCAGCCCCTGGACGACCAAGGGTTTGTTGAAGCGCTGCGACAACACCGCAGACCCCTCCTCGCCGGAGGGAACGACGAACCAGTCGTCGCGGACGATGTCGAGATTACGCTTCGTCCGGATACTCAGGTCAGAGGCCAGGTGACGGACCTCTCGATCGTCCAAGCGGACAGGCACGTTGAGGTCGATGGGGTGGTGCTCCATATCGCGGTTCTTCCTCAGCCACCGCGTCGTCACCGTCACCCGATCCTCGCCGGGCACCAGGTCCACGTAGTAAATGGCGGCTCGACCGAGGACGTTATTGATGGCACTGCGATAGACGAGGTCGAAGAAAGGCGGCCCCTTCTCCTCCACCATCATGAACAGTCTGCGGAACGGGGACTTCCTCGCTTTGGCCGTCGACTTCCCCAATTCCCGAAGCAGGGCGAAGTTGCTGCCAAACCAACCGTGGGCCGTGTCCACACAGGGCATATTCAAGAAGTAGGTGTCCGGGAGATCGGGCCACTCCCCACCATCTACGAACTTGCCCACTTTCCGGACGCGCGGATTCCCGTCGATATCGGTGACGCGCGCTCGGTAACGATAGTCAATATGGGTGTGCCCCGTAAGATGGGCCACGACAGGATATCTCTCGAAGAGGTCGAAGAATCGGCGGGTGATGACCGTCCAGGCCCGCGTGTCGTTGAAGCTCCATTTGTCGGAGAGCGCCGTGGTGCCCCGCAGAAGCGTATGGCTCAGGATGAACACGTTCGAGTCTGCGCCATACCGACGGAGCACCTCCTCAATGAACCGGAACCGCTTGAAGGGGACCGTCGAGGTCAGCCGGCTTGCCGTCCCTTCGGGGTTGTGCTCCTCGGAGACGAGGATGAAAACGGTGTTCCCGACCGCTAACGCCTTCGTGCCGCTCACGCGTCCGAGTACCTCGAAGTATTCCTGGGCGTACTGATGCCGCCTGAAGATAGTGTAGTCCCGGTCGTGGTTGCCCAAGAGGTCGAAGACCGGCGCGTCCACCCCTTCGACCCATCTCCGGTAACCCTCCCAATCCTCTGGCGCGCTCTCCGCCGTAAGGTCCCCGAGGCCGAACACCACGTCGGGCTCCACGTCATTGAGGGCAGCCTGAGCCTTCCGGGCGATCACCCTGCTGGGAGCGCCCAGGTCAGTCTGCGACTGCATCTTGTTCCGCCGAATGTGCAGGTCCGCAAAGAAAGCCACTCGCACCGTATCCATATCATCATGATAACGAGCAGAGCGGAGACCACAACTCAACCACAGTTGAGCGCGCCGTATCGACCCTGTCGCTGAGATCGGCATTCCTCAACCGGGGAAACCCCCGGGGATTATGGCGTGCCTCAGCGGAGAAACAAAGGACTGCACGGAGGGTGCACAGGGGCTCACAGAGCCCCCGGGCGCAAGCCGCTCTGTGCCAACGGGCCGGCGGTGCCATGCGATAACCCAACCCTCACCGTATTTCCCAAGTTATATCGCAACTTTGCCTCGTTGACACTGAAGACGCCTGTGGTAAGATAGAACTACCACGGCAGACAGAGCGTCCGGCATGCCGTTCGTCCCCGCCGCAAAGCCGCGCCTGTCCGCCCACCGTGTGCGATCAGAAGGAGGTCACACGATCTCGGACCATCCCAACCTCGACACGCCTCAACAAGGCCGCTGCCCGCCGAATCCGCTGCTTCGACCCATGTTCAGCCTGCTCTACAGGGTTCTCTTTCGCTTTCTCACCCGCCTCGCCTTGTAGAGCCCTGTGCCACTTCAACCATGCCGGTGAAGCCGCCGGACGCTACCTCAGGGGGCCCAGCACGCATCAAACAACGTGGGGGCGCGGTCGCCGCGGCTGTCAAGCATTGGCTCTCCGACATCGGCAACTTCTCCCGGCTGGTCCTGAGACGCCCCTTGCGCGGCTACCAACTCGCACCGGCGGAGGCTATCTTGACGTCCGTCCTCCACGGCGAGGGCCGCCAGTTTGCGATCATGATGAGCCGCCAGGCCGGCAAGAATGAGATGGCCGCCCAGCTTGAGGCCTATCTGCTCAATCTCTACCAGCGCCGGGGGGGGCAGATCGTCAAGGCCTCGCCCACCTTCAAGCCCCAGACCGTCAACTCGATGATGCGCCTCGAGGAGCATCTGAATAACGACTGGAATCAGAAGGAGTGGCGGAAGCGGCAGCGGTATATCTTCGAGCTGGGCAAGGCCCGCTGTCTCTTCTTCTCCGCCAGCCC
>Ga0180435_10006036_pt1 | contig 11657 bp, 9 predicted proteins | sample SS_ome_3_FD_132467 | JGI IMG/M metagenome (GOLD analysis project Ga0180435, IMG submission 132467) | Hypersaline lake sediment archaeal communities from the Salton Sea, California, USA - SS_3_S_1 metaG | ecosystem: Environmental > Aquatic > Non-marine Saline and Alkaline > Hypersaline > Sediment...
ACCGTCCCGACCCCATTGCCAGTCCCGATGCCCTTGTCGGGGGAGAGATCGCCATTTTTGCGGGCCAGTATCCCAAAAGCCTCAACTATTACCTGGACAATAACAGCTTCAGTGTCGAAGTATTTGGTGCCATGTACGAAACCCTGCTGGGCATGCATCCCATCACCTTGAAGTATGAACCGGGTTTGGCGAGCAAATGGACCATTTCCGAGGACAAAAAGACCTTTACCTTCAGTCTGGATCCCCGTGCGAAATGGAGTGATGGCCGCCCCATCAGTACACAGGATGTCAAATGGACCTTCGACGCCATCTTGGATCCCAAGAATCTCACGGGTCCCCACAAGGTTGCCCTGGAGCGTTTTGAGTCGCCGGTGGTGCTGGACGATCGAACCATTCAATTCCAAGCCAAAAATGTACATTGGATGAATCTGGGCGCCGTGGGGGGATTCCATATTCTGCCCAAACATGCTTTCGCAGAAATGGATTTCAACAAAATCAATTTTGAATTCCCGGTGGTTTCCGGCCGCTATCGTTTGGGAAATATTAATGAGGGCATTTTTATCACCTTGCAGCGCCGCCGGGATTGGTGGAATAAAGATGCACCCAGCGCCCAATTTACCGGAAATTTTGAGCGCTTGAAATTCCGCTTCTACGCTGAACGGGAAAATGCCTTCGAAGCGTTTAAAAAGGGGCAATTGGACCTCTATCCGATTTATACCTCACGGCTATGGGTGAATGAAACCAGGGGTGAGAAATTTTCCAATGACTGGATTGTCAAACAAAAAATATACAACCAGAACCCCATCGGATTCCAAGGTTTTGCCATGAATATGCGCAAACCGCCCTTTGACGACATTCGTGTGCGCCTGGCCATGGCCCATCTGCTGGATCGCTCCAAAATGAATAGCACGCTCATGTACAGCCAGTATTTTCTGCACCGTTCCTATTTCGAAGATCTGTATGACAAACAACACCCCTGTCCCAACGAGTTGGTGACTTTCGATAAGGCCAAAGCGAGAGTATTGCTCAAACAGGCCGGCTGGCGCGTTAATCCCAATACGGGGTTCCTGGAAAAAAACGGCCGCAAGTTTTCATTCAAATTTTTGACCCGCCAGGCGTCCACGGATAAATTTTTGGCGATCTATGCCGAAGATTTAAAGGATGTGGGCATCGAATTGGTGATCGATCGTAAGGACTGGGCGGCCTGGGCCCGGGATATGGACGAATTTAATTATGAGATGACCTGGGCGGCCTGGGGATCCGGCGTGTTTAAAAACCCGGAGAGCATGTGGTCCTCCCCGGAAGCCGAGAGAAAAAGCGGCAACAACATCACCGGTTTCAAAGACACCAAGGTGGATGAGCTGATCGAAAAGCAGAAAAGCATTTTTGACATCCAGCAGCGCAACGCCATCTACCGCGAGATAGACCAAATTGTCTATGGTGCGCATCCGTATGTGCTCCTCTGGAACATCAACTATACGCGTCTATTGTATTGGAACAAATTTGGAACCCCCGACACAGTCCTATCCAAATACGGCAATGAAACCAGCGCCTATTGGTATTGGTGGATCGATGTAGATTCCCAAGCCGATCTAGAGGATGCCATCAATGAAGGCCTGCCCCTGCCCCCCAAAGAACCCGCCGTCTATTTTGATGAGATGTTCACGCAGTAAAATCGTGTTCCACGATTTTATGTCAATATGATCTCGCGCTCAAAAAACACCCGCTTTAAATAAACCAGCTTATTGATATCATGTTCGAATAAATCACGGTGGGCGCCATAAACATTGGTCCGCAATCGAAAGATAATTTCCACCAGACAATCCAGGATTTGTTGGCCATCTGTTGCCGATAAGTCTTTAAACATCCATTCCGCTGCCAATACCTTCATAAGGGAATCGGCCCCGTCCTGAAGTGCATGGCCAAATTCCGCTTTCAATTTTTTTACCGGCAGGGCTTCGTCACGGGGAGCGTTGATGAGCAGGAACAGGCAGGACCACGACAGCAAAAAAAAGTCCTGCATATAAGCCTGGGGCAAATTAGGACTTTTTTGATAAAAGTCCAAATCAATGCCTTTGAGTTGCCCGCGGCAATTTATCATGACGTTGCCGGTCTTGATGTCATTGATTGTATAGCCCAGCATGTGAACCTTTTCGACCCACAGGAGCATACTCACCATCACGTCAATGGTCTCATTGAGCGTCAACGGGCGGGCAAAACGATGATTTTTCTTTTTTGGGAGTTGAATCACCGGCTTAAGGAACTTTTGTTTGAGCTGGCCCAATGTCTCTGCCTGACTGAATTTACCGGGTTTGCTGGTGGGTTCTTCTTTGCCGATTCCCAGAAGCTCATCCAAAGTCTCACCTTCCGCCACCAACTGGAGCACATGATAGGTGTATTTCTTCGACAGCAATCCCGTATCATATACGCGAATGACATGGGGCGAATTGCTCAAATCCTGGGATAAGCGTAGCATGACGGCTTCCACCTGAATGGCCTGATTTTTTCGTTTTTTATAAATACGGTCGACTTTGACGGCAACCCTTTCCGGCCAGCTGGGATTGGACAAATTCAGGGCTTCATATACCCGGCCGAATTCACCGATACCCAATTGTGAGACAATCAATAACCCAATTTTGTTAAACTTGTTGGCCAGCTTTTTCCAGGCCGATAGATCCTCCTCATCTTCGATACCGTAACGCCCGATTTTGGGGGCCGGTGTTTCCGGACCTTTTTTGTTCCAGGTTATTTTCATGGGCTTATAAGCTTCAGGTATTTCCGACATGGTTTGGGCCAGGGAAGGTCGCAGATATTTGTCGTCCAGGTATCCGCGAATAATCACCTTGGCGGGGTCATTGAAATCATCATTCTTTATCAGTTTTAAGGTGGCTTTCCGTTTCAGCATGTCCTCACTGACAAAGCGATTGAGGTGGTTGAGCATTTTGAAATACGGCAGGTTAAAGCAATCATTTACGACGGCTTTGTCATCCGGATCAAGGAGCTTATCGACATAGAACGTTAGGTAGGTTTCGCCCGACTTGTTGGGTACCAGCTGTCCATCTTGGAGCTTGTCTCTAAAAAAAACATTGCGCACGATAACGCACTCACACCAAACCCGTTGGATTTCTTCAAAAAAGCGATCGCGGGGCAAATTACTGTGGCCCAATTCGTGCAGCAGCGGCTTTAACAGCCCCCATAAAATTCCCAAACGCTCAAATTTTTTACCGGTAGACACTTCCTGATAGGCGCTAACGATTGTCTGCACCAGATTGCTGTTTAACACAACGGAAACAACCTGAATTTCTAAATTATCATTCAAGACAATTTCACGTGTTGCGTCGGTCGGTACATACGGACTGCACTTAATCAATATCGGTACGATGTTGTTGGCATCATTGGCATACACCTCTCTGGTTAAAATCTCTGCGGTGATGGGATAAGACGCCAGTCTTTCGGTCAATAAATGCAGGCCCTCGGCATACAGGACCACCAGGTGCTCAGCCAGCTGATTCTCGGTCAGAGTTGTAAACATCAAGCCTGAACCATCTAACGCCGGATCCACCTGTATGGTGATGTCCGGTAGATAGCGTTTGTCGTAGGAACGCTCCAGATAGGCTTGCCATTCAGAATACTCGCCTTCAAAAACAACTGAGTTGTCAGAGTAACGTTGGGGTGGTGCAAATGTCGGGGTGTCTTTTTCATTTGAAGTCATAATAGATCTTCCATATCAAGACCGGGCTCGCTTTTCAATTGCCTAAAGGCACACCCCTGAATCGACCGACCTAGAACCTGTCAGCATAAACACCCCTAGTTCTAAATTATAAAAGTATAAACGGCTTTATAGGTTTTTGCTCGGGGAGTAAGGCGGAATGCTTATGGATACCAGGTCGTTCCGATGAAACACGAAGATTCATTATTTTGCTGTGCACCGGAGCCACCATACGCATCATTTGCAAGGTCATGATTCTGGTTGACATTTGGTAAGACATAAACGACGCTTTCAGCGCTACTTTTTAACCCACCACGGTCTGTTACGGTGAGATCGAACACGAGATTGCTACCATATTGAGCCGTCTCCGGCGCCGTAAACCAAGCCTTTGCAAAAACCGGATTAGATAATTCTACCGGATTGCCTTCTACCTGCGTCCACATATAGCCGGCAATGCCGTCATCATCATCTGTCGAGCCGGATCCATCCAACACGACCATGGCTCCACCGCTGATTTCTATATAGTCTTGGGCAACAGCCGCAATCGGAGGTTGGTTCTGAGAAGAGATATTGACAATACAGGTATCGCTGCCGTGGAGTCCCGAATTATCGGCCACGTCCAAGCAAAACAACAGCGAGACACCGGTCAGGTTGGTCTGGGGTAAATTGAAACTGGCTTGGGGTACGTATGGATCTGATAGGGTTACCGCCGGCCCCTCAAGTTGATACCAAGTATATGTGGCAATACCGTCATCGATATCCACGGAAGCTGATCCGTTCAACTGAACTCGACTGCCCGCGTCAACAGTCTGATCCGGCCCGGCATTGGCTATCGGCGGCTGATTGGTAATTATTTGGGGCAGTTTACAGGCTTCCTCTGAATCAACACTTTCAAATCCTTCAGTGTCGTAGGCTCTGGCAACAAAACAGTTCACCATATTTTCATCGAGGTTATAAATCGTACAGCTGGTCGCGCTGCCCTCCCAGACCGGTGCATCATAATCATAATCTTGATTTTCCACGCGATGGAAAACCCGGTAGCCGGCTATATCGGGCTCATGGTTCGGGCTCCATTGTAACGAGGATTCCATTGCAAAAATCGAGGGACTGCACTAAAAAAGAAGGTTGCGAACAGCAGTATAGTTTTGCAGGTACGTCCTAATTTCGGGGTCAAACCCATCAAATCGATCATGGTCCTTCAATCACTGGTGTTGTTATCGTGTTTTCATCTTGGTGAAACCTAACCAGCTTGGGATTCGGGTTGAGCTATCTGCTACGCTCAGAAAGATTTCCAAAAACTGACCCGTAAAGAATGCAATGGATATGCCAACTAGTGGCATACGAAATATGCCCATAGGCTTGGATTTGAGATCCTCATGGATTCAATAAGATAGCCATGACCTCGAAATAAATTTTAAAATTTTACTTAAAATCAGGATGGTCGTTCGGTAGGAAAAAACTGACAGGCAGGCGGAAAAATTGACCCCTGAGGCTGAAAGTGACGGAAGCTGTTGAGGCTGCCGGGTCTGTTGGATGATCTGACCAAGGCTTCTAAGATGGCGGGTAACAGGTACGCCGCGAAGATATTCACCCAAGGCATATTGGTTGCTTTGGCGCGCCTGGTATTTTGCCGCCGAACCCTCGGGTTGGCCGGCGGCGCTGGCCACAGGCATACGAGCCCACCAAACCGGTAATTTGTTTGCAGCCATGGGCTTGGGTATGGTGATTGCGGCCCGACAACAAAATTTTATTCCCCGACCCGAATTACTGTAGTGGCATCGTCAGCATGGCTTGGAATAATTTGTCTTTCTGACCCTTGGTTAACACATCTTTGGCTTTGATAAAATGAACCACGCGATTGGCCATCTGTTTGGATCCCAGTTCTGTAATCTTCAATACCTTTTTGTTTACAAGATCGTTGTCACACGACATTTTAACCATTTCGGCCTGTAGATCAATGAGGTTCAATCTGCGCTTAAGATCCAGATCGATCTCTTTTTTGGCCATCTTAGCCCGATTCTTCAGGATTTTCTTGACCTGATCTTGGGCGAGGTCCAAGTCCAAATTCAATATCTGATTTTCCACCATGCCAAACAAATCGGTGGGAATCTGGAAATTAAAGTTGCCCAGGTTATCCACAGCCGATATGCACTGCTTTTGGGTCATAACATCTTTGGCCCTCAAATAGTAAGCGACATTATTCTGAAAAGATTCTCCGAAAAGTAAACTGATACAGGTTTCAAGGCAACTGTTGCCGGTATCCTTAAGGGCCTGAAAAGTATGTGCAAATCTTCTCCTGCAATCTAACTGTCCGCATACCGTCGAATGCTCAAGCGTTTATCAATTGAATCTTTATCCCGCATCCTTTATGATTCCTTTTTTTAATTTTGAATTCCCTATTGCGACTCGACTTTCAATACAACTTAGTATAAGCGCCGATTGTGATGACTTACAATTTCGATCCGGATCGCTGGTACACCAATGAACTGGCCATGTTAAAGCACAAACTTGCGACAGGGGCATTGCTGCAGGAGGAATTTGATCAAGCGGTTAGGGATCTTGACCGCCGCTACGATGAAATGCTGACGAATCTGGATGGTACCTACCAGATTCCAAAATTGCGGTAATACTTCCAAATGAACGGCAATTTAATTTATGCCGTGTAACCGTATGATGCTTAGCGTGGCGGGCTCAGATTTGAGATCACCAAATTTTTTATTTTTTGTTTTTACCACTGCACAAATCTGATAATAGCAAATCTCGCCCGATGAGGCCGGAGTCTCAGTGTCTATAAAGATTCTTTGGTCTTTTGACTCTACCTTGATATATTTTTTATCAAAATCGATATCCTTGCGGTGTTGATTCTCAATTCGTATCAATTGCTTGGCATTTTTTTCTTTGGCGTAACGAATGATGTTTTTAAGATCCTTATTTTTAATGGGAACAACCTCCTTGTCGATCTCGAAATAGTCTATTGTATCAAATCCATACTCCCAGGATAATTCAACTTTCTCTTTGAATGAAACATATTTATCGCTATCATATTGCCAGGATTCCTGCGCATAAGAGCTCGTAACGGCGACACCCAAAAAAATGGAGCATACCAGACTAATCATTAAACCCTTTTTATCTGCGAACATTCAAGCAGCAATCTAAAATGTCTTTGCATTCCACCCAAATAAACTCCGCTCCAGGTCTTTGAATTCTATAAAAACACGTTCAGGGGGTACGCCCAATTCGTTCAGGATAAAATCACATATTTTCTCTGACAATTCACTGCAGCGCTCCTTGGGCAAGCCGATGCTTTTGAGGCTCACAAAAGCTGCCGGTTCCGGTGTGCCGCCAAATATCAACGCTCCATCCGGCCGGACCGAAACCATTACGAAAGATTCTGGCTTACTCAACAGGTCGGCTATGAGGGCTGATGCTTTTTGCATGGTTATCCGGATTGACTCCGGATCCAATTTCTGGTTGGTGTCGATATTGAAGTATGGCATCTAAGACTCCAGGTTCTTGAGTGAATATTAGAATTGGAAGGATTTGAAACCGGCCGATACCATAGTATGCCTTAAACCAGAATGCAATGTCATTCCATTTTAAAGCCGATAATTGCAACCATGCATATCAGTACTTTAGGGACGTTCTAAACTTTTAAACTTATTTTAGATCTGTAATATTAAAGTTTAAAAGTTTAGAACGTCCCTAAAATGATTCTACAGGCTTTGACTCGCCTGCGCGTGGTCGAGACATAGAGGGCCCCGCGTGTGGACCGCAGCACCATGGCCGTACAGAGAACGTAGATTAGTTTGATGCAAAATACCACAGCGGCAAACAGTAAGCATATAAATATGAAAGTAGGCATTTTATTTAGTCACTTGGAAGCTTAGACGGCACCAGTTTTCAGCCTTCAACCTTAAGCCCTAAGCAGCTTATCGCTGAAATCTAGTAGCTTAAAGCTTATATAATCGCCTGCCGGATTTATTATACTAGGACGCCGTATCGTCTGATCATTCATTTGATTGAATTGCAACCGGCAAAATATTCAACCTTGCGCGTCAGGGCATGAAAATTTATGCAAAATTGAAGAACTTTCTATGCCCCTGAAATGCTGTTCCATGAGCCTTGCATAAATTGCCATCTGTTCCTCGACGTCAAAGACATCGGATTGCAAAGCCTGAATCAGCACAAATGAGTAGTAAGACCACCATAAAATCACGGCATCACCGGCGGCAATATCGGAAGAAAGTTCACCCCGCTGCTGGGCGTCCGCAAACAAATTCGTCAGCCGGTCGATATCATTGAGCAGGTGACTACGGATCATGCCGGAATTTTTAGGATCAATGTAAATCTCCTTGATTAAAATTCTGGATATATGCGGACGCTTGGCATAGTAGCTGAAAAATTGTCGTACCAGGAATAGCAATTGTTCTTTTAGACTCGCCTGGGGTACGGATTCAAAAGCCTGGTTGACACAGGGCTGAAATTCCTCTTCGAACACGGAAACCAAGAGGTTGGCTTTATCCTTAAAGTGTTGGAAAATGGTCCCCAATCCGACCCCGGCCTCGGCCGCCAGATCCCGCATGGTGACCCCATCATACCCCTTTTGTTCGAAAAGGGCATAGGCAGTATTGAATATGATTCGCCGGGTTTCTTGCTTGGCTTGCTCGCGCCGGGTACCGAATTTTTGCGACATGTTTTCATTCTCCAGACTGCTTGATCTAATTTTGCAGATTATGTTGTACTACATGCTTTATTTTTTTCAAGTCACCATCAAATATGACTTGACTTGATATCGCGATCAATTTATGAACATGTTCACTTAACGATCATGGTTCTATAACCATTTCACTTTAGACCGATTGTGTCAACACCCACCGACCTTGTCGGTGGCTTATGATTGAGTCAATATTTTCGATTTTATTGGTGCACACATTAGAAAGGGATACTAGGATCCCAGATAGCTGATTCAATATGATTCGTTTTCATCAAGCGCGATAACGATAAACCGGCTGAAGTCGGCATCTCATTTTGCGACCCAACTCAATCCGTTAATCATAACCATATGTAAGCCAAGGAGAAGGTTCCATGCTGGAATTAGCATTACGAGGCAGTCGCACCTACTGGTCCTGGTTGACTGTTTTAATGTTGCTCATCGGTTCAGGCACAGCCACATTTATCTATCAATGTACGGTGGGTTTGGCCATTACCGGCCTATCGCGGGATATCAGCTGGGGATTTTATGTGGCCCAGCTCACTTTTCTGGTGGGTGTGGCTGCATCGGCAGTCATGGTGGTCCTGCCCTACTATTTGCACAATTACAAGGCTTTCGGAAACATTACGATTTTAGGTGAATTTACCGCCGTGGCCGCCGTCAGCATGTGTGGTCTCTTTTTATTTGTGGATATTGGACAGCCTTTACGGGCCCTGAACGTATTTCTTTACCCCTCCCCCCGATCCATCGTTTTCTGGGATTCAATTGTTTTGATCGGCTACCTCTTGTTGAACATCGTTGTGGGATGGAATGTCACCGAGGCCGAACGAAACGCCACCAAAGCGCAGCAGTGGGTATACCCGCTCATCTACCTTTCCATTCCTTGGGCCTTTGCCATCCATACCGTGACCGCATTTTTATATTGCGGCATCCCTGGCCGCGGCTTCTGGCTGACAGCCATTATGGCACCCCGGTTTCTGGCATCGGCTTTCGCTGCCGGACCGGCTTTTTTGATCCTGCTGTGCTTTATTATTCGAAAATTTGCCGGATTCGATCCGGGCTCAGAGCCCATCCAGGCGCTTGCCAAGATCATTACCTATGCCCTCATCGGCAATCTGTTCTTTTTGGGGTGTGAGGTTTTTGTGGTTCTTTACAGCGGCATTCCGGAACACCTGGATCATTTTCGATATCTGTATGCGGGCTTGGATGGGCATAACCAATTGGTTCCCTGGATGTGGACGGCTCTGGGGTTGATGTTTATGGCTTTGCTTTTATTCATTATCCCGGCAACACGTCGGAACGAATCTATCCTGGCCATTGCCTGTGTGCTCGTATTCATCGGCATATGGATTGACAAAGGGCTGGGCCTCATAACCGGCGGATTCGTCCCCACGCCCATGCACCGTGTGGTCGACTATGTGCCCACGCTGCCGGAATTGGTCATTTCTCTGGGTATATACGGGATAGGACTTTTCATGCTGACGGTACTAATAAAAATTGCTCTGATGGTTAAGCAAGAAGCTGCCAATTAGTCCTTCATTTTAATCAGCCTGATTCAAAACCCTCCTTTCGTTTGACAGTCGCAGATGTCCCAGGTATTTTATATGTGAATTCCCCGCTGCTATGCGACTGAAAACCGCGAGTCAATCTCCGGGTTCAAACCGCTCGGTTGCAATGCCGGACTCCCCTTTCATGTATAGCGGCACCAGCTGAATTCAAATTAAAGGCAGTGACCGGGATGGTAAAGCACCTTGCAAACGTTTTAATTTTATCGCTAAGTCTGGGGATAACGATTTGGGTTCCATCAACGGCCCAACCCGCACATGCCACAGATGTGCGCGCACCCGTCTGGGCCGGTCTTTTTTATCCATCTGATTCGAATGCGCTGGCCCAGAAAATCGATGAACTCTCCCGCAAGGCCCGAAAAACCGCCATTCAAATACCAAAAAATAAAAGCCTGCGGGCCATCGTCCTACCCCACGCCGGATATATCTACTCGGGTTGGACAGCTGCCCACGCAGCCCACATATTGCCCGATAAAGGCATTTCCAAGGTTATCCTTTTGGGACCCGACCATCGCATCGGCTTCAGGAACGCGGCTATCTGTGATGTCCGGGCCTATGCCACACCCCTGGGCCGGATAGACCTTCATCCGGATGTCGATAAGCTACGCCGGCAACCAGAGTTGTTTCAAAACCTGCCGGCAATCCAGGACAAGGAACATTCCCTGGAAGTAGTTCTGCCTTTTCTGCAACATTATCTAAATGATTTTAAATTGGTTCCGATCATCGTGGGTCGTGGTGGGATCGGCCCGATTGCAGGCGCCATAAGTACAATTATCGATGACCAGACCCTTTTGGTCATCAGCTCTGACCTTTCCCATTTCCTACCCTATGAAGCGGCAAAGGCCCGGGACCATGAGACCATAAATGAAATCTTAAGCCTCAGGCCGGATAAAATGATGAAGACCGACAACCGCGCCTGCGGATTATCTCCCTTGTTGATTACAACCCGAATCGCCCAAAGCTATCACTGGAAACCCGTGCTGCTGCATTATGCCAACAGTGGTGATACCGCCGGTGATCGATCCCGGGTGGTGGGCTATGCCGCCATCGCCTATTTTGGAGGCCTGTCCATGACAAATCAAAATAATATCACCACACAATTCAGTGAGGCCCAAGGTCAGACCCTGGTTAAATTGGCCCGCCTGACTCTCAGGAAACGATTTGGCCGCGACAATCCGGATGAGACCACTCAGGCCCTGAAAACCGCCCTAAGCAATGAAAGCTTCAATCAGCATTACGGCACTTTTGTTACCTTGACCACCAACGGACAATTGCGTGGCTGCATCGGAAGCCTGACGGCAACCGAAGCTGTTGTGGAAGGTGTCAAGCAAAATGCCATCAATGCAGCCTTTCATGACCCCCGCTTTGCACCCCTGTCCGAAAAAGAGCTGGACCGTGTCGAAATAGAAGTGAGTGTCCTGACGGATCCCAAGCCGCTTGACTTTCAAGACGGCGCCGACCTGATCCAGAAACTGCGGCCGCATATCGATGGGGTCATCATTCAGAAAGGTGCCGCCCGATCCACATTTTTACCCCAGGTATGGGAACAATTGCCGCAACCCGAAGACTTTTTGGGGCATCTATGCATGAAAGCGGGTCTATCCGCCGACGCCTGGAAAAAACCGGGCCTGGAGGTCCAGACATAATAGGTGCAATATTTTGAAGAACACCG
>Ga0180435_10006037_pt1 | contig 11654 bp, 13 predicted proteins | sample SS_ome_3_FD_132467 | JGI IMG/M metagenome (GOLD analysis project Ga0180435, IMG submission 132467) | Hypersaline lake sediment archaeal communities from the Salton Sea, California, USA - SS_3_S_1 metaG | ecosystem: Environmental > Aquatic > Non-marine Saline and Alkaline > Hypersaline >...
GAAAGCCGACATTATAGAAAAAGTGAACCCTCCCCTCCCAGTGTCCTGATTACGGGGCGGGGCGGGCGCTGACACTTCCAGCGCAGGTTTTGGGCGGGAAACTGAGTAATATAGTAAACTATTCGACTATCAAAGCTTCATGGCAAGGCGGTTTTTCATGAATCAGGATAATCAAGCAGAGGAAGGCAAACAGGATGCGCTTCTGCAGATAACTCAGGCGGTCATGCGACTCCTGGACGCTTGGGAGCTGAATACCCAACAGATGCAGGAAATGCTGCTGCTTCCCGAGAATTGCAGAGCGCGTGCCTTCCAGAAGTTCAGGGACGGCAAAGATGCGTTTCCTGATTCTGAGGATGTGCTCCGAAGGGCCAACTACCTCCTGCGCATAGCTGACGCGCTACGAACGACCTATCCGCGCAATCCGCGCATGACCGGGCGCTGGATCAAGCAGCCTCATCGCCGTTTTGGTCGTCGCACGCCACTTTCCATTATCCTGAAAGGCGGTGAGGGAGGCCTGATCGCCGTCCTTTCCGAGCTCGATTGCACCTTTTCCTGGGACCTGACTGGTTCAACGGGAAAGGGTAGTCCACCCGTCGGGCACTGATAAATCGGTACTGTCGCCAGTCGCTTGCCTTTGTGACTGAAATTCGGGGTCGCGATTCCGGAATCGCTCCATCGCAGCGCTCCCTCTCGTTACTGCTGGATGTCCTTCTGATGAATGCTGGTCCGCCCGTCGCCCCGCCAGCCTGGGTGAACTGGATTGCCCAGGATGCCGATGGTGCCTGGTGGGGTTATTCTGTCGAACCCCTTGAGGCGCACGCACACTGGTATGAAAACGAGGTGGGACGGTACGTGTCCCTGGGTAAGGCAGAGCCGAACCCTGAGTGGCGCGGATCATTGCTTCGGCATTTTCGAGGACGCCACGACTGATCCCGGTTTTACACAAGCTGCCACGGGTGTTTTTTGCAGGCTTATACAAATAAAGTCAGGCGCTACATTCATAATTCCCTTTAACTTATTGAATAAATTGGGTGATGTGTTGTCGCCCTTCTTCGAGGCACGTACGGCCCAAATCATTCACCAGGGAAGCAACTTTTTTCTCCCCAAAGTTATCCACAGGTTGATGGGCGCTTGCCATCGACTTTTTCGAGCTCTCCCCGGGGAACCGCCGGCTTTGCAGCTAAAAGCAGGGTTCGTTCCGGATAGCGATTTTTAATTGCTTCATGGGGATGGGCAGGCGGGTATAATCGCGCCCTTTTATTCCAGCAGGTAGAAAGCAGTGATTGAGAATCTGCGTAACGTCGCCATTATCGCCCACGTCGATCATGGCAAAACCACCCTGGTCGATGAATTGCTGAAGCAGTCGGGTACCCTCGGGGAACGCTTCGGTGAGGTTGAGCGGGTCATGGACTCGAATGACCAGGAGAAGGAGCGCGGTATCACCATCCTCTCCAAAAACACGGCGATCAACTGGCAGGATTACCGCATCAACATTGTGGACACCCCCGGACACGCCGATTTCGGCGGTGAGGTGGAGCGTGTGCTCTCGATGGTGGACTCGGTGCTTCTGCTGGTGGATGCACAGGAGGGTCCGATGCCGCAGACGCGTTTCGTGACTCAGAAGGCATTTGCGCACGGCCTGCGCCCCATCCTGGTGGTCAACAAGATCGACAAACCGGGTGCGCGTCCGGATTGGGTCATCGACCAGGTGTTCGACCTGTTCGACTACCTGGGTGCGACCGACGAACAGCTCGATTTCCCGATCATCTATGCCTCCTCTCTGAACGGTTACGCTTCGCAGGATGAGACCGTCACTGAAGGCGACATGACCCCGCTGTTCGAGGCGATCGTCGAACACTGTCCGGCACCGGATGTCGATCCGGATGGACCGCTTCAGATGCAGGTCTCCAACCTGGACTACAACAGCTACGTCGGTGCGATTGCGGTGGGCCGGGTCAAGCGCGGTACCATCAAGCCGAATCAACAGGTGACGGTTGTGCGTGGCGATCACGAGTTCAGGGCCAAGATCGGAATCGTCTACGGATACCTGGGGCTGGAACGTCACGAAGTGGATTCGGCAACTGCCGGCGATATCATTGCGATTACCGGTATCGAAGCCCCGATGGTCTCGGATGTGTTGTGCGATCCTGAGAATGTCGAGACTCTGCCGGCCCTGTCAGTGGACGAGCCGACGGTTTCCATGACCTTCCAGGTCAATTCCTCGCCGTTTGCCGGCAAGGAAGGCAAGTACCTGACCTCACGCCAGATCAAGGATCGTCTCGAACGCGAGCTGATCCACAACGTGGCCCTGCGCGTCGAAGAAGGCACTGATGCGGAGAAATTCAAGGTGTCCGGGCGCGGTGAGCTGCACCTTTCGGTCCTGATCGAGAACATGCGCCGAGAAGGCTTCGAGCTGGCGGTTTCCCGCCCCGAGGTGATCTTTCGCGAGATCGATGGCGAGGTCTGTGAACCTTACGAGCAGGTCACCATCGATATCGAGGAACAACACCAGGGATCCCTCATGGAAACCCTGGGTGAGCGCAAGGGCGATATGAAGGACATGGTGCCGGACGGCAAAGGCCGGGTGAGGCTCGACTACATGATGCCCTCGCGCGGCCTGATCGGTTTCCAGACCGATTTCATGACCATGACCTCCGGCACCGGCCTGATCTACCATGTGTTCGATCACTACGGCCCGGCGCAGTCCGGTGGGATCGCGCCGCGCAAGAACGGCGTGCTGATCTCCAACGGCAAGGGCAAGGCCCTGGGTTACGCGCTGTTCAATCTGCAGGAGCGCGGCCGCTTGTTCAGTTCCCACGGTGACGAAGTGTACGAAGGCCAGATCATCGGTATTCATTCGCGTTCCAACGACCTGGTGGTCAACCCTCTCAAGGGCAAGCAGCTGACCAACGTGCGGGCCGCCGGCAAGGACGATGCCATCGCACTGACTCCGCCGATTCCGCTGACGCTGGAGATGGCGTTGGAGTTTATCGAGGACGACGAACTGGTGGAAATCACGCCGGAGTCGATCCGGCTGCGCAAGAAACTGCTGCTGGAGCACGAGCGTAAGCGGGCCAGCCGCTCCTGAGCCCAACCAAGTACAACGAAAGCGCCGGACGGCAGCGAGCCTGCCGTCCAGACTGCTAAACTTGTGTGTTAATGGACCTGCTCTACCCACCAATCAAGCCGTTTGCCACGCATACCATCGCAGTAGACGGAGGGCACTCGCTTTACGTGGAAGAGGTCGGCAATCCAGCTGGTATCCCCGCGGTATTTCTACACGGTGGCCCGGGTGCGGGTTGTGAAGATTATCATCGCCGCTTCTTCGACCCCGAACGTTATCGCTTGATATTGTTCGATCAGCGCGGAGCCGGGCGTTCCGCACCGCATGCCGGCCTTCACGACAACACCACCTGGCGCCTGGTCGATGATATCGAGCGGCTACGCCAGCATTTCGGCATCGAACAGTGGCTGGTATTCGGAGGATCCTGGGGTTCCACCCTGGCGCTGGCTTATGCCGAGACCCACCCGGAGAGAGTGAGCGCCCTGGTTCTGCGCGGGATCTTTCTGTGTCGGCCGCATGAAATCCACTGGTTCTACCAGGAGGGTGCCAGCCGCATCTATCCCGATTACTGGGAGGAATTCATTGCGCCGGTGGCTGCGGAAAAACGAAACCGGCTGCTGCCTGCCTACCATGAGCTACTGACCGGCGCAGACGAACTGAAAAGGATGGCGGCCGCACGTGCCTGGTCGGTTTGGGAGGGGCGTTGTGCAACGCTGGCACCTGATCCCGATGTGGTGGCCCATTTCAGGGACGCACATATTGCACTGGCCATGGCCCGGATCGAATGTCATTACTTTATGAATGATGCCTTCCTGCGTCCCAATCAGTTGATCGAGGAGGCTGATCGGCTTGCCGGTATTCCCGGCGTCATCGTACATGGGCGTTATGACATGATCTGCCCGGTCGAGAATGCCTGGGAACTGCATCGCGCCTGGTCTGGAAGTGAGCTCGATATTCGGCCGGAAAGCGGTCATTCAGCGGGTGAACCTGAGATCAGTGCGTCCCTGGTACGTGCTACAGACTACTTTGCCGAGCGCCTGTGAGTTCTGTAACAAGGAGTTCAGGAGGCTGTTGCAGCCAGTGCATCGCGTAGCAATCTCTTGAGTTTTTCCCGGTCGACGTCAGCTATAGCGATGATGCGGGTGCCGATCCAATAATTGCCTTCGGTATTTGCCGGTGCAATCCAGCTGACCTGAACGCCGAGCGGGAGGACTGTGTCCGCCGGCGAGGGGCCACTGCGCAGGTCGATCTGCAGCACGCCTTCGAGGTCGACGGCCGTTCCGGAGAGTATCAATAGCCCTCCGCTCGAAATGTTCACCAGCGTACCAAGTAATTCATTCCTGAGATTGTCATAGACGTACAGGTGCAGTGACGATGCATCAAGCCGAGGTTCCCGGCGCCGTTCTTCGCTCATGACTCTGTACCTTTCGATAACGTGGATTCCAGGCGTTGCTTGATTGCCGAGAAGAGTCTTCCGAGGACCCCTTCGGACTGGATGTCGACCGGCTTAAGGGCGCCGGAATCGAGACGCTGAACCATATCCTTGGCCGATAGATGTGCCCGTTTCAGGCCGTGTTGATCAACGAACAAGATGTGATGCGTGTGCGGATTCGACCACAGTAGCTTCACCATCAGCGGTTGTTCCTCCGGATCATCCTGAAGCAGGAACCAGGATCCGGGTGGCGTTTCCATTACCTGGGCGATGGTGGCTTCATCCGCCTTGGCCTGAGGACCTTCGGCCTCTTCTTCAGTTGCGCCTGCAGGTATCAGCTCACGCTCGGCAGAGGTGATGGTGTTCTCCAGATGCTCGAGAAACATGTCGATTTTGTTCTGGTAATGCGGCAGCAGTACCACGATGAGTTCCTTGAGCGATTCGCCGGCCTTCTGGGCCGCCGAGACCTGGCTGCGGTCGACGTTCTCTATCAGCTGAACCGCGGCATTCAATGCCTCCCGGCACTTGGGATCATTGGGATTGAGCTCATTGCGCAAGAGCAGCAGGCTCATGTAGTCGGTGAAAATGGTCTGGAAGAAAATGCGTACCGGGGTGGGCAGGGAGTGAGACTGCAGCAGGGCGCGCGCGGCCGATTCAGCGGTTTCGCGCGCACGATTGAGCATGGTCCTGCCTTTCTCGGAGTCCAGCGTGCGTTTTTCGGATACTTTCTGGGTCTGTGCAAGTTGCGCCGCCTTGCGTTCCAATTCGTCTCCAAGTGCCTGGAAATCGACGGTTTCGGGTGACTGGATGATCGATTGCACGCAGTGTTGCAGGGTGGGATAGAGGCCGCTACGCAGTCGCTCCGGATCAACCCACCTCAAGCCGAGCTGGAGCATTCTTCCGAGAAGGTTGCGTGCCGGGTGAGTCGTATCGCTGAGGGTTTTCGGGTCCTTGATCGCTATCTTCAGATAGGGCGTATGCAGGTGACTGAGCAGCGCCTTGAGCTGGTCCGGCAGGGTCTGGTCATCGAGCATTGCCTCGAAAAGCATCCCCACGATTTCGATCGCGTTCTGTTCCCGGTCACCGAGGTTGTTGCTGCCTCCCATCAGGGAATTGATCAACGCCCGTTGTTTTTTCAACGTGCTCCTGACCCGGAACAGCAACTCCTTATCAATAACGATCTTGTTGTTTGAATCCGTCAGAATTTCCATGGCGGGGCTTTTTGCTGCCGCTCGTGCCATCTGCGCAGAGCCCAGAGCCTTGAGTGCCTGCCGACGGCTCTCATCCGGGGCCACCGGGCTGTCGGCACCGGTGAAGCCCGCGGTGCCGACTTGTCCCTGCTGCTGCCGCTTTGCGGTAACCAGACGGGTGATCGCATCCATGGTCTGCTCTGCCGTTGGTGCTTCAGCAGGCGGATATTCGGGTTTTTCCTGTATCGGCGCGGGAGTGGCCGCTGGGAGAGGGCGCGCCGGCTCCGGCTCGTCCGGCTGTCCCGCTTTGGGGGAGGACTCGGGGGTGGTTCCCGGCGGAGGCGTGGCAGACCCGGGAGGACGTTTGATCTCGTAACGGATGGTCGGCAGCACCCCGGCATTCGCCAGCCGCTCGTTGATATCGGACAGCGCCAAGTCGATGCGCTTCATGACATAGCGATCGAACAGGGTGAACAGGACCAGCCTGACTTTGCCCGAAATATCGAGGTCACTGATGGTCTGTTCCAGGCACTTGGTGACCTCACCCGGATTGAAGGGGAGGTCTTCGATTTCAAAACGGCGTCCTCCCTGAACAGCGGAAAGGCGTTGCCTGAAGGCGTGAAAATTCTGTTGATTGCGCTGAGTGCAGTTGCTGGCAATGGTTTCAAGTGCCACGGATCGCTCGTAGGCATCGCGTTCCAGCAGGCTCAGGGTTTCGCTTCCCACAGTTGGTGAGGCGCCGGGTGAACGCGACTTCGCTTTATCGAGCCGGTCACAGAAATCCCTCTGGAGTTCCTGCCTTTGGCGCTCCAGGATCTGCTGTGCGTCGAAGAAGTTCGTCTGCAACGCCATGCTTTCGGTCTTGGAGGCAAAATCGACGAGGGTAGCCCCAATGTTGTCGAGCAGCAGTCCGAACCCGTCACAAAGCTGTTCTCGGGTCTCTTTTTGCCAGTCGGCCAGGATCTGATTTGCTGCCTGTTCCATCAGTTCTCCAAAGCGCTATATTTCGGAATCAAAATATAATCCTGTATGGTCCGAGTTGCCATGATTTAAGGCGGAGATGTGAGGATGATCGGTTTGCTCCAGCGGGTGGCCTACGCGCGGGTACGTGTCGCGGGAGAGCTTGTGGGGGAGATTGGTACTGGCCTGCTGGTATTTGTGGGTGTGCAGAAAAAGGATGCCCCGGCGCAGGCACAGCGACTGTTACAGCGTCTTCTCGGCTACCGGGTCTTCGAAGATCCAGAGGGAAGAATGAACCTGGGACTACGCGATGTCCAGGGCGGTTTGTTGCTGGTTCCGCAGTTCACCCTGGCGGCTGACACGCGAAAGGGGGCCCGACCGAGCTTCTCCACTGCCGCCGCGCCGGGCCAGGGACGAGAATTGTTCGACTACCTGGTCAAGCAGGCACAACAGGATTATCCAGGGGTGGCCAGCGGCATTTTCGGTGCCGATATGGCGGTGGAACTCCTGAACGACGGGCCGGTGACTTTCTGGCTGGAGACCTGAATCCGTTGACAGTGCCGCAACATCTGACAGCACACATGGATTTGGCATAAAATGTGGGGCTTGCAATTCAAGTCCCAGGAGTACGCCCGGCATGTCGCGCCAAGCCCGAGTGGAACGCAATACCCTCGAGACCCGGATTACGGTTGCCATTGATCTCGATGGTAACGGCCGAGTCGATCTGGATACCGGTGTGCCCTTTCTGGAGCACATGCTCGACCAGATTGCCCGGCATGGCCTGTTGGACCTTGATATTCAGGCCAAGGGCGATCTGCATATCGATGCGCATCACACCGTCGAGGATATCGGTATCACCCTGGGTCAGGCGTTTGCGCAGGCGGTTGGCGACAAAAAGGGCATCCGGCGTTACGGCCATGCCTATGTCCCGCTGGACGAGGCGCTTTCCCGGGTGGTGCTCGATCTGTCCGGCCGGCCGGGGCTCGAGTTCCAGGTCGACTTTGTGCGCGGCATGATCGGGGCTTTCGATGTGGATTTGTTCCACGAGTTCTTCCAGGGGTTTGTCAATCACGCGCAGGTGACGCTGCACGTGGATAACCTGCGGGGATCAAATGCGCACCACCAGGCTGAAACGGTGTTCAAGGCCTTCGGGCGGGCGCTGAGGATGGCGTTGGAGGCGGATGAGCGCATGCGCGATACCGTCCCTTCCACCAAGGGCTCACTCTAGGGCCTGTTAACACTAACTCGATGAGCACTGTTAGGCCTGAAAAAGCGCCAATCAAGGCACGAGGAGCGTAGTTTGGTCATTCCAAATCAGCAACGAGTAACGCAGAGTGGGGCTTTTTCAGGCCTAACCCGAAGGGCTGAGGCTGTTTTTTCACCCAGCTGCGTTTTCATTCACTCATGTAGAGCAACTACACCACGCTCATTCAGCCTTGCTGAGCAAAAAAACAGCCTCAGCAGAGCCTATCGAATTAGTGTTAACAGGCCCTAGGAAGCAGCCAATGTCTCAGAAGATTGCCGTGATCGACTACGGCATGGGTAATCTGCGTTCGGTGGCCAAGGCGATCGAACATGTCGCCGGCGATGCGCAGGTGCGCGTGACCGATGATCATCAATATATCGCTGCGGCGGATCGGGTTGTTTTCCCCGGCCAGGGGGCTGCACGCGACTGCATGGCGGCAATCGGTGAGCACCATCTCAACAAGGCGGTGCTGGAGGCATCCCGTAACAAGCCTTTCCTCGGTATCTGTATGGGGCTGCAGGTCCTGTTGGATTTCTCCGAGGAGAATGGTGGTACACCTTTGCTCGGACTCTTCTCAGGAAAGGTCCGTCGCTTCGATGGCACAGCCCGCGCTGACAATGGTCTTCCCCTAAAGATCCCGCATATGGGTTGGAGTTCCGTGGAGCAACAGCTTGAGCATCCTCTCTGGAACGGGATTCCCCAGGATGGGCGGTTCTACTTCGTGCACAGCTATCGCGTGGTGCCCGAAGATCCCTCGCTGGTGGCGGCAACCACCGACTACGGTGTTCGTTTTACCTCGGCGATCGCGAAGGACAATCTGTTTGCCTGCCAGTTTCACCCCGAAAAGAGTGCGGCCAACGGGCTGCGCCTGCTGGAGAATTTTGTTTCCTGGAAGCCGTGAACACTGCGTGACTCCCGCTTTGCCGCGTCGCAGGCACCAATCTTCGCCGCTCGGCTGACTTCGTACTTGAAAGAAGATATCTGAACATGCTGTTGATACCCGCTATTGATCTCAAAGATGGAAAATGCGTGCGGCTGCGCCAGGGGCGTATGGAAGACGACACGGTGTTTTCCGATAACCCCGCCGATATGGCTTCGCGCTGGGTGGAGGAGGGTGGCCGGCGCCTGCACCTTGTTGACCTGAATGGGGCGTTTGCCGGGAAACCGGTCAATGGCGAGGCGATTGCCGGGATTTGCGCAGCGTATCCCGATACCCCGATCCAGGTGGGTGGCGGGATTCGCGATGAGCAGACGATCGATGCCTATCTCAAGATGGGTGTGGATTACTGCATCATCGGTACCCAGGCGGTCAGAGAGCCTGATTTCGTGGCGCGGGCGTGCGATGCTTTCCCGGGACACATCATTGTCGGTCTGGATGCCCGGGATGGTATGGTGGCCATCAACGGTTGGGCCGAGATCACAGACCATCCGGTGATAGAACTGGCCCGTCGTTTCGAGAACGATGGAGTATCCGCCATTGTCTACACCGATATTGGCCGGGACGGAATGATGCAGGGCGTCAATGTGGAGGCCACGGTCGCACTTGCCGAGAGTATCGACATTCCCGTGATTGCCTCGGGCGGTATCACCAATCTGGATGATGTCCGTTCACTATGCGAAGCCCCCACCGATAACATAACGGGCGCGATTACCGGGCGGGCGATCTACGAGGGCACCCTGGACCTTGCCGATGGGCAGCGCCTGGCGGATGAATTGAGTGGAGTCTGAATAACCACCAAGGTCATAAAGAACACAAAGAGGTGTGTTCTTTATGACCTTGGTGGTGAAACGAGAGAACGATCAAATGGGTCTGGCAAAACGCATCATTCCCTGCCTCGACGTGGACAACGGTCGCGTGGTGAAGGGCGTGCAATTCGTCGACATACGCGATGCCGGTGATCCGGTTGAGGTGGCCCGGCGATACAACGAGGAGGGTGCGGACGAAATCACCTTTCTCGACATCACCGCGACCTCCGATGACCGGGAAACCATGGTGCATGTGGTCGAGCAGGTGGCGTCCGAGGTGTTCATTCCGCTGACGGTTGGTGGCGGTATCCGCAAGGCGGAAGACATACTCACCATGTTGAATGCGGGGGCCGACAAGGTCGCGATCAACTCGGCTGCGGTATTCAATCCGGAGTTCGTGCGTGAGGTGACCGAGCGCTTCGGTTCACAATGCATCGTGGTGGCGATCGATGCCAAGCGCGTGGATGATCATTGGGAGATATTCACCCATGGTGGACGCAAGCCGACCGGTATCGATGCTGTCGAGTGGGCCAAAAAGATGGCCGACTACGGTGCCGGGGAGATCCTGCTTACCAGCATGGATCGTGACGGAACCAAGGCAGGATTCGACAACGAGTTGACCCTGGCAGTCGCAAAGGCGGTGCCCATTCCCGTGATCGCATCCGGCGGTGTGGGCGAGCTGCAGCACCTGGTGGATGGCGTACTGGAGGGCGGGGCAGATGCCGTCCTGGCGGCCTCGATTTTCCATTTCGCTGAATACTCGATTGCGGAGGCCAAGCGCTTCATGGCGGACAAGGGTGTGGAGGTTCGCCTGTGAGCGACGTACTGGAACAACTGGCAGTGGTCCTGGAGGAAAGGAAGCAGTCTGATCCGGACAGCTCCTACGTGGCAGGGCTGTATGCAAAGGGGCTGGATGCCATTCTGAAGAAAGTTGGGGAAGAGGCGACCGAAACGGTCATGGCGGCCAAGGACGGTGTGCCTGATAAGATCGTGTACGAAACGGCCGACCTCTGGTTTCACTCTCTGGTCATGCTTGCCCACCAGGGGCTGGGACCCTCGGATGTGCTGCGCGAGTTGCAGCGGCGGTTCGGACTTTCCGGACTGGATGAGAAGGCATCGCGCGAAACGAAATAAAGCCGTAACCGGCGAATCATCATTTGTGAGGAGATAAACATGGGATTTGGTGGAATCAGTATCTGGCAGTTGCTCATTATCCTGGCCATCGTCCTGGTGCTTTTCGGTACCAAGCGGCTGAGAAATCTCGGTGGCGACCTGGGTAGTGCAGTCAAAGGTTTCAAGAAGGCGATGGGCGACGAAGAGAAGAAGAAGCCGGAAGAGCCGCAAAAGCTGGAGCAGGCCGACGACAAGGTCATCGAAGGCGAGGCGGTGAAGGAACAGGACAAGGAAAAGAAGTAAGCATCTGCCGTTATGTTTGACGTCGGTTTTTTCGAACTCCTGATAATTGGAGTGGTGGCCCTGCTCGTGGTCGGCCCGGAACGGCTGCCCGTACTGGCGCGCAAGGCCGGGATGTGGGTAGGACGTGGGCGTCGCTTCGTCTCGTCCGTGAAACGGGATATCGACCAGGAAATCCAGGCTGAGGAATACAAGCGCCTGCTGAATGGCGACGGCCTCAAGAACCCGGTGCACGATATAATTGAAGATACCCGCCAGGAGTTCGACGGGATAAAAAAGCAGACCGAATCGGCGCTCTCCGCTGATTCCGGCAAAGAAGCGGCTGATCACAAAGCAGGCAAATGAGCGAAACCCTGAAGGCACAGCCGTTCATGACCCACCTGTTGGAGCTGCGCGACCGTCTCATGCGGTCGGTGCTGGTGGTGCTGGTGCTGCTGTTGATGCTGTTCCCCTTCGGCAACGATATCTACACCTTCATCGCTGATCCGCTCATGGCCGTCCTGCCCGAAGGTGCGTCCATGATCGCCACGCGGGTGGCATCTCCTTTCCTGACCCCTTTCAAGCTTGCCCTGGTGGCTGCGATCTTTCTCGCAATGCCCTTCC
>Ga0180435_10006041_pt1 | contig 11649 bp, 10 predicted proteins | sample SS_ome_3_FD_132467 | JGI IMG/M metagenome (GOLD analysis project Ga0180435, IMG submission 132467) | Hypersaline lake sediment archaeal communities from the Salton Sea, California, USA - SS_3_S_1 metaG | ecosystem: Environmental > Aquatic > Non-marine Saline and Alkaline > Hypersaline >...
CGTCCCGCCCCATGCCTCGCGAACCCATCGGCTGTCCTCCTCGGTCTTCCACTCGAACCCCAGACAGCCAATCATACCGCCCCCGCCCCCATCACGTCACACACACTTGCCGGAAGGACACGACCATTCAAACAAATTCCTTCCACCGACGCTCCAGCGCTTCTCGACTAGGGTGTGACCTTTTCGACTTCGGCAGTTTAAGCGCCTTGCCATCGATCCCATTGTAACAGGTCCCCTGTAACGACTCAGCCAAGACAATCGTCAGTGACCCAGGCTCGATCCCGATTAGGTTGAGATCGAAGAGAGTGTGGATGTCGGCCCGCAGCAGCAGGCCGTTGGATAAGTGGTTCGTCGCTTCGCCTCGGTAAGGCAAGATATGTGCGGCTTCCAGAGCGGCTTCAGCATCGCAGCCGGTTACGGCACATCGCCCTCCGTATGCTGCAAATAGTCTCTTTCGAAACCGCGGCTGCCCTCGCCGCTGGGTGACTTCCTGAAGCCGCTTCTTCCGCTCGTCTTCGTCGCTCGCCGCATCGAAGTAGCCTTCATCTCCCAACGTTTCCGAAACCTGTTGAGGTGTGCTCCTATACGCGCCGGCAAGCGTTGGCTTTATCGACGTCGTGCCGTCCGGTACGTAGGTCCAGCGGATGCCACCATCTTTCGTCTCGCTACGATGGATCTGCGAGCCATCGTAACTCAACGCCTGCTGCCTGTCGATAAAGTGTTTGGGAATCCCAAAACGCCTGCCAATCTCTCCGATTCCGTACGGCTTGTTGGGATGAGCTTTCATCTCTGCTCGCAGTTTCTCTCGAGCTTCCTCGATTTTTTTGACTGTCATGGCCATCTCCTGCTGACTAGGGGATCGGTGTAGCCGCTACTCTAATTCATCCGTCGAATCGACGATCTTCAGGTCGAATTGAAATCCCTCGTGGGCCTGGAGGAGTTCGGCCAACTGATCGAAGGTGAGAAAGGTGCCGTCCACGACCACGCCGTCGGCAGCTATTCGTCCCCGCAGCCGGTCGTGCGTGAGCGAAAGCCGTCCCTCCTGCCCAAACAAATGGCGGACGGAAAGCATCTTCGCGATCTTTGTGCGAAGGAGCCCCAGTGCATACGAGGGATCGACGGGGGAGAAGACGCGAAAGCGATAGCCGTCGTCGCCTTCGACATCCTCGTTGGCCTGAAGAATGTATCCCCACGGCACTTCGTTGAGCTGGATGTTGAACGTGCGGGTGCGACCAGCGAAGTCCACGCATTCCTCTTTTTTCGGGAACGTGGGTCGCTGCGTTGGCTCGCCATTATTGGACATGCACTGCTCCTGTTGGTTGAGGCCGAGAGCACTACTCCCCCCTCATTCAAACAATCCGTCGTAAAGGTCGGGATAGTGTTTCTTCAGTTCATCGCAAAGGGCGTGGTAGAACTCCTCCCAACGTGATTCGTCCATCTCATTCGCGGCTTTGCCGTCTTCCACGGACAATGCAAACCCCGTTCCGCGGCTGATGGGTATAGCCTGCTCCTTTTCTGCCTTCATCCGGCGAACCGTTGAGTAAAGGCGACCCGCATTCGTGTGTTTCACAAGCGGGTATTTCTCCCTCAACGCACGGAGCTTCTCTTCGATGTCGGTCATGCTGGAAAGTCCTGTTGGCAGTCAGGGGACTAGGCGATCTCCGTTATCGGCGAGAAAGCTGTCGAGGAGTGCTCGCGCGTCAGCATCGGAAATCGGTGGACTGTCTGGTTTCGTATTGCTCATAGCTGTGCTCCCACCTTCAACCCCCCAACTCCCCCGCTATCGCTTGGAACTGGTCCAGGGCCGTTTGCAAATCGTCGGCGATCTCCTGGGCCAACACGTCGGGTTCGGGCAGGTCGTCTGAATCTTCCAGGCTCTTGTCGCGGAGCCAGAAGATGTCGAGGTTCACCTTGTCTCGCTTGATGAGTTCCCCGTAATCGAACGATCGCCAGCGACCCTCGGGCTTCTTCTCGCTCCACGTCTGCCGGCGCCGATGGCGGTTCTCTGGGTTGTAGCACTTGACGAACTCGTCGAGGTCCGACCGCTTCACGGTGTTCTGTTTCAGGGTGAAGTGCATGTTGGTGCGGAAGTCGTAGACCCACAGCTTCGTTGTCCAGGGCTTCTCCTGGGCGGGCTTGGCATCGAAGAACAAGACGTTGGCCTTCACCCCCTGGGCGTAGAAGATACCGGTCGGCAGCCGCAGCAGGGTGTGGACATCGAACTGCCCCAACAGGTTGCGGCGGACGGTCTCGCCCGCCCCGCCCTCGAAGAGCACGTTGTCGGGAACGACGATGGCACACCGGCCGTTGATCGCCAGCAAGGTCTTCACATGCTGGAGAAAGTTCAACTGCTTGTTCTTCGTGGTCGTCCAGAAGTCCTGGCGTTCGTAGCTGGTGTCTTCCTTTTCCAGGTCGCCTTCCTCGTTGACGATGGCGATGCTGCTCTTTTTGCCGAAGGGGGGATTGGTCAGGACCAGGCTGTAGCGTTCGCCGGGGTCCGTGGCGAGGCTATCCACGCCGGAGCGGATCGGGCAGGGATCGGCGTCGATGCCGTGCAGGTAGAGGTTCATGATGCACAGCCGGGCCGTGTTGGGCACCAGCTCCCAGCCGTGGACGAAACTCTTTCGCAGGTGCTTCTTCTGGTCGGGATCGAGTTCTTTGCCGTGATGCTCGGCGACGTAGCCGTGGGCGTTGAGGAGGAAGCCGCCCGTGCCACAGGCGGGGTCGCAGCAGGTGTCGTCGGGCTTGGGCTGCACACAATCGACGACGGCTCTGATGAGTTCACGGGGCGTGAAGTATTGCCCGGCTCCCTTGGGCGACTCGGCGGCACTCTTGGCGAGCAGACCTTCGTAAATGTCGCCCTTTACATCGGCCTGCATACTCGACCAGTTCTCGGCGTCGATCAGATCGACGATCAGCCGCTTGAGCGTGGCCGGGTTCTGGATCTCCTGGCGAGCCTTTTTGAAAATCTCGCCCAGCATCCCCGACTTCTTGCCCAGTTCTTCGAGGATGTGCCGGTAATGGGTCTCCAGGGCCTCGCCGTCGAGCTTCTGGAGGCTCTGCCAGCCCAGCTTGGGCGGGACAATGGGCTTGCGGCTATAGGGCGGCCGGGTCAGCTCGTCGGCCATCTTCAGGAAGAGCAGGAAGGTGATCTGCTCCGTGTAGGCCATGTAGGAGAGCCCGTCGTCCCGCAGGACGTGGGCGAAGTTCCAGGCTTTGTTGACGATTTGTTGGGTGGGGTTGGTCATTTCCTTTGGTCCTCCGGTTCCTCCAGCACGGTCGCCGCTTTCGCCTTATTTCCGTCGGTTTGCTGTTGACATAACTAGCCCAGTGCCAACAGGTTCTGTCACCTCGGCACAGAGCCTTCGCCGCTTTCCTGCCTTATTTCGCCCTATTCCGCCTCATTCGCTCCCAGGCCCCTTCAACCACCACCGAGCAGCGTCTCCATCCCGCCCTTGAGATCCCCGGTGGTGGACTTGAATTCAAGTTCGTCCCACTCGCCCAGAGCGACAAAGGGCGAAGTTCCAGGCCTTGTTAACGATCTGTTGGGTGGGGTTGGTCATGGTCTGATCTTGATGAGTTCGACTTGTAGCAGTTCGGGGTGCATCCACGAAAAGTCGCCATCGGTGGTCAGCAGAATTGCTCCGGTCGCCCTCGCGGTTGCGGCGATCCAGAGATCGTTCTGGCCGGTGTTGCGGCCACCGTTTCGGTCTTGGACATAGAGGTCCGCGTAACAGCGAACGACGTCTGGGATCCCCGCGTCAACGCGAACGAGTTGGCCCAAGATCCGATCAAGCTGTTTGAGCTTTCCTGCACCCCAGCCCCAGAACTTCGCCAATGCCCGAATCTCGCCTTCAACAACGGTAGACAGCAAGGGCCGTTCCGCCCGCTGGTTCAACGAGTACTCGTGAAGGAGGTGTTCGCCCGTCGCGTCTTGCCGCACCCAATGGATGAGAACATTGGTGTCGATGAGGATGAGGTCGTTCACGCCAAGCGTCATGACAACTGCTCCAGGGCGGCCATGACCTCTGCGTCGGTCTCATCGCCGGGCCATTGGCCCATGATCGCGGCCATGCCGGATCGGGCACCCTGCGGCACGCGGAGAGAACTCGCGTCGAACCGTGCGTGCGGCGGAGTTGGCAGTTGCGAGAAGACCGAGGGCTCGTTGTTGCCGGGCCTCACCTCGTCGGCCTCGACTCGCAACACGCGGCCCGATACCCTATACAGGACATCTCCAAGCACCAGGACCCGCTGCCGCCAGAGGCTTTGCATGGTGTCGATCTGCTCGGCGGCGAAAACGCCGGATACCTTCTCGCCCGAGTCGAGCAGGATGGAGAAGCGTTGCGTGCTTGCTTCAATCCCGTCGAGTTGACCGACGAGTCGAACGCGCTGCGGAGTGGGCGTGCGGCCCAGAAGGGTCTTGGCCGATTCGATCGTCGTCGACGTGAATCGGACCGGGTGCTCGGATGGGTAGCGGGTGCTGGTGAAGTCGATCTCCTTGAAAGGGCCTTGATGGAAGAACTTCTGGAATCTCGTAATCCGTCGCAGCAACGGAGAGTCGTAGTGCTCGCTATCAGCCTCTTCCCGCTGGACGTCGGACAGGACGTCGCCAAGCAGATCGAAGCCGGTGTCGGTCGGTGCCGGTCGGAGGCCGGGGAAGAGCGATTGCTGCTGGTACACTTCCGGGGCCGCGTCTGCCAGCGACGGGGCTTCGAACCGCAGCGCAACCTCGCCGTTGGCCGTATAGTCGACGAACCGCACATCCGAGGCACGCTTCAGCCATGCGGGCCGTTTTCCTCGAACGGTACTGCGACTGCGCAGCGCCATCGAGACCGCCTGTCGAATGACCAAGGGCAGTTCACAGAACAAGTACCCCAGATGATGCGTTGGCAGCCGGTTGCCGAACTGGTGTTCGCCCCGTAGCGAAATGCGATGCTCGATGCCGTTCATCCTATTACCCTCCTCGGGCTGGGGCCTCACGGCCTTGCCCGTTTGGATTGCTTCGCCTTTCGTGCATTATACGCCCCTTTCCTCTTCGGCACATCCGGTGTCCTTTCCCGTACGATTCGCCCCAAAAGCACCTCGGCCGGCTCGTCGGTCGGGTCCTGCGGGACGAGCTTGCCCTCGAAGGCCCGTTTCAGGATGGATTGGCGAAGGCGGGAGGAGCGTTTCTGATTGGCCTCGATCTGGGCTTCGGCTTCATCGACAATCGACAAGCAGTTTTCGAGTATCTCGACCGCGGCGTTCTGCTCGTCGGCTGGCGGGATAGGGACCGGAAGTTTCTCGAATTTTCCCTTGTTGAGAATTGGAAGCGTCGTCGCGGAAGCCCGAGCTTTAATCGTTTGTTGGCCAAAGGGAGAAACAAACAACCAAAAGAGCCATGTCGACAATACGTAATCAGCCACCGGCATGAGTGCATTGATCTGCTGATTCGTCGCACATTCAACACGGTTCAGTCCTGTCTTGCCGATGGTAGCCCCGATGCAAGTTACGAGCACACACAGGCGAGGAAGCACGCGTGCCACAGATGCTCCCGACCCGCTAAGTTTCTCAGCGGAATCACTCACGTAGTAGCCAGCATTCAGGTCCGTTGGTTTGACAAACAGCACATCATCTCCAAAGAAATCAGGATTGGTTTTTGACGGCGTATTACCGGTGACAGCTTCTCCAACTTGTCCTACCGTTGCCCAACACCACCCTTCCGGCAACCCCGGCAACTTACTCTCATCCGGCCCGACCGGCTCCTTGTACTTGCTCTTCCAGTTGGCGGGGGGCTGCTTGCCTTTCGCCGCGTACTTGGCGAGTTGTTGCTCTTCCCACTTGCGGCGGCGTTCGGTGAGGATGCGTTCGAGGAGTTTCGAGGCGGGTTCCTTCGCTGGGTTGTCGGCACGCCACTTCTCGGTCAGCTTTCCCTCGACGGCGGCCTTGAGCACAGCCGCTCGGTAACGCTTCAAGTTGGCCTTCGCCCGCTCCAGGGCAGCCACCCCAGCATCCAGGTCGGAGAAGAGTTCTTCGATCTTGGCGACGATGCGGCGCTGTTCTTTCGACGGCGGGATAGGGACGGGGAAACGTCTCAGCACGGACTGGTTGATGGAAGCCAGGTTGGTCGTCTGTTTTCCGTTTCGTAGGAACCAATCCTGGCCGAAGGAATTGCCGTGATATGAAACGAACTTGGGGTTGATGTCCGGGGAAAGAAGACGGGCGCGGAAGATGTGATTCTGATGGATACACTCCTCGATCTCGCCACTCCAGACCCAACCTCGGCCAAGTTTGTCCCTATCGCCGCCTTCGGTAAACAGTACATCACCCACCTGCAACCGGAGGGCCTGTATCTTGTCCTCCGTAGCTGCGATAAAGGTAATCGCTTCGAGGTCGAGGAATCCTCGCTGGACATTGGCAACACGCAGATAAGGGACTTCTCGAAGCTCGGTTCCTCGGCGATGCCGTTGTCCCTTCGTGATTCCGCTCGTTATGTCGGCGATGTCGCCGAGTAGCGCGGAACACCAGCCTTCTGGCAACCTTGGTAGCCGATCTCCGGCCACCGCAGGAAGATTACCGGTAGTCTTGTCTTGGGTACGACTCACGGCGGTTATCCGTTCAGGTCGGCACATAGAAGATCGGCATTGAACACGCGCCGTTGGGCACTGGGGTACTCTCGACCTGTCACCGAGACTCGCCAACATGTCGTTCGACCCAGTTCCGCAGAGTCTTATCGGTGATACTGTAATCTGGAAACAGCTCGAAGAATCGGTGCATGACATCGGCACATTCGTCCCGCCAACCCGCCAGTAGTTCCTCCAATAAACGTACCCTGGAGTAGGAGAACCGTGGGCTTCCGCACGGGTCTCGGTACTCAGGATCAAACCATAGTCTGTTGTCAAAACTTACTAAGTGACGGTTGTTCATAGGCGTCGCATGAAAGCGATACGCAATCCTCTCCCCAGGCTCAAATAGATCAACAAAACGCGCCATGAAGGCGAACGATTGAATGATGATCTCCATGTTCCACTTGAACTCGATCCAGCGGAAGTTGTCGAGTGACTCAAGAAACTGCTGGTACTTCCACTCGTTCGCTTGCCTTGCAGTACAGCGAACGTGCTCCCTAATGGCATTCAATTCATGCTCGGAGTCTTCCCTGAACTTCGTGTAATAGAGAAAAATGCCAGAGCGAGAAAGACACCACGTTTCGCCATAGGTATCGTTGGCGATTCCCCATTCCGTCCGAAATGTTCCCGTTTGCGATGCGGGGAAAGTATCTGATACCCTAACAGCCCTTGTTCGGACGTGCGCCTCAAGCGTGCTCAGATCGGGCCATCGCTCCTCTCGGTATGCCGTTGGGTGGAAGCAGAATGTCCAACCACTATTCAAGTCAATGTTACCTCGATCAGTCAGATCGGTCTTGATCACAGCAAGTTCGTTGTCTGTCTGCTCCTGATCGGTAAGTGTGTCGGCCAATGCGCTCCCGCTAAGCATTGCGTTGACATGTTGAAGAAGAACGTCTGCCTGCTTCTTAGTCGCAATGCCAACCAACTCCCGGAGTTCGCCTTCCTTCTGCAAAGGTTTTGATTCGGCGTTTGGAGTTCGGACGTAGATTCGCCCTTCTTCAAGAATCGGCTTCCTGGAATTGCCGGGATCGTCGAACCGTCTTGTGCAAATCGCCGGAATGTCGTTGAACTCGTATACCCTTATCACTATCAGTTCTGCTCCATGGTGCTGAACTCGATAACAGGTTAGTCTGATGGGCGGTGCAAAGCGGCTGTTCACCCAGTTTGCAACCTTGGTCGTCTCGAACGTGCTTGCGGCTTCAGCCGTCAGCCCGACTATCGTGAAAGAACCAGGTTGTGACTCCTCTTTGCCGATGACAATGAAGCCGCCGTCACGGGAATTGGAGAATGCGGCGATGTCTTTTGCGAGTCGCGCTGACTCACACTTCCCGTTCCACAATAAGGGCCCCTTGGCATCAACGTACTCATCTTCGCCTGCGTTCACAATGATGCGGCGTAATTCATCCTGGGAATAGGTTTGGGGCTGGAAGTTGCTCATGCCGCCAACCCCTCATTCAATTCTGCAAGGATGCCGTTCAACTTCTCACCGAACAACTCGTATGCCCGGCCCAGGCCGCCCATTTGACTGAAGGGCACGTCATCAAAACTGTTCTGGTCGATGCTCAGGCTGCTGGCGATGTGGTCCTTGATCGCATCGAGCCATTGTCGTTGTTCGGGCGTGAACTCGACACCGGCCTCGGCCTGCCCCGCAAGCCACTGCTCATATCGCTGCTCGACCGTCACGCCGACCGGCACCAGCGGCGAGTCCGGGTCGATGGCGTGGCGAACCAGGGCAATCACGTCCACAAGCTGCTTGCCGCCCTGGCCGCGAACCTTGTCGGGCTCGACGACTTGGTAGGCTTGCCAGAGACGAGCCAGTGGAGCGGCCACCGGGGGCCGCTCGATGGCCTGGGCCAGTTCCTTGACCTGCCGGTAGCGAAGGCCCGCCCGATACGGGCGGCTGTAGAGGATTTGGAGGGCCTCGATCTCCTCACGGTTGTCCTCGATGAACTGCCGGAAATTGGAGAGGATCGTCTGGGCCTTCTTCTTGGCCTGTTCGCTACGCCCGGCAGTCAGAAGCTCATCCTTCGTTACCTCGTCGATCACCTGCTCCAGCGACGCCTTGATCGTGAGGATCTTTTCCCGCAGCTTCGGCTTGTGGAACGGTTTGAGGGCATCCAGCATTGCTTCCTGCTCGACCTCAGCGAACTGTTCCTCAGTTGGCTCCTGGTCCTCGGGCAAGGAGAACTTTGTCGCTGCCCGTTGCATGTTGGCGTCGGGATCGATGGCATCGAGCAGTCGGCTGCTCAGCTCCGCCGGGCTGCGGTCTTCCGCTTGGGCGGTAATCTCGTCTCGCTGCTGGTCGTCGACCTGGCGGTCGAGCCGCGTCAGGCGTCCGGCCAGGGTGGAACAGATATCGGGGCTGGCTCCACCGGCCGCCACCGTATTGAGGATCTTCTCCAGCGACAAGGACGGCTTGCGGTCGAGCGGCTTCGAGGCGGTCTTGTCCCGTTCGCAGACGCCCACCGCATCGACGATGACAAAGTGGGTCTTGTTCCTGACGCCGGGGGTGACGGCTTCCAAATCGTCGGGCTTGACGACACGGCAGCCTCGGCCTTTCATTTGTTCGAAGTACGCCGCCGAGTTGATGTTCCGCATGAAGAGCAGACACTCCAGCGGCTTGACGTCGGTGCCCGTGGCGATCATGTCCACGGTGACGGCGATCCGTGGATTGAATGAGTTGCGGAACTCGTTCAACAGATCATCGGGCTTCTTGCCCGTGGTTTTCGAGGTGATCTTCTGGCAGAAGTCGTTGCCCCGGCCAAACTCCTCGCGGATGACCTTCACGATGTCGTCGGCGTGGAGGTCGGTCTTGGCGAAGACGAGCGTCTTGGGCACTTCGCTGCGGCCGGGGAAGATCTCGGTGAATAGCCGGTCCCGAAAAGTGCGGACGACCAGCCGGATCTGGTCGATCGCCACCACGTCGCGGTCGAGCTGGTTGGCGGTGTAGGTCAGGTCGTCGTCGAGTTCCTTGAGCTTCTTCTTGCGGGTTCGGCGGTCCCGGTGAGGAACGAGGATGCCCGGCTTTTTGGCGAGCTTGGCACCGCTGGCGGAAATCTGTGTTTCGATCCGATAGACGTCGTAGCCGACGTTCACGCCATCGACCACCGCCCGCTCATGGCTGTAGTCCTGGACGAGATTGCCGTTGAAGAACCCGACCGTCTGGGCCGTGGGCGTGGCGGTCAGCCCGATCAGGAAGGCGTCGAAGTATTCAAGCACCTGCCGCCAGACGTTATAGATCGAGCGGTGGCACTCGTCGATGATGATGACGTCGAATGTCTCGATGGGCACCCGCTCGTTGTACACGACCGGCATCGGCTCCTTGACGAGCGAAGGTGCGGTCTCGAAGAGCGATCCTTCTTCGTTCTCTTCCTCGAAATCCTCCTCGCCCTTGAGGATTGAGTAGAGGCGCTGGATCGTCGTGATGCAGACCTTGCTGGCCGGGTCGATGGTGTTGCGGCGAAGGCGCTGGACGTTGAATTCTTCGGTGAACTTGTAGTTGTTGTACGGGCTGACGTACTGCTGGAACTCGTTGTGGGTCTGCCTCCCCAGGGTGTTGCGGTCCACGAGAAAAAGGATTCGATTCGCCTGGCCGAACTTGATGGATCGGTAGCTGATCGAGCAAGCGGTGTGGGTCTTGCCGGAGCCGGTCGCCATCTGGATAAGTGCCCTGGGACGGTTGGCCGCGAGCGACTGCTCCAGGTTGCGGATCGCCTCGATCTGCACGTTCCACAAACCCTCGGTGATGAGTTCCGGCAGGTGCCGCAGGTTCGCCCGCAGTTGGCTTTCCTGGGTGGCGAGGCGGATCAACTCCTCGGGCCGGTGGAAGGCGAAGACTTCGCGGCTGCGAGGATCGGGATCGAGGCCGTTGGTGAATTGGGTGATCGAGCCAGTGGATTCGTAAGCGAACGGCAGCGGTAGATGGTAGTGCGGGAGGCCGTCGGGGAGGCCCTCGACGTACTTGGCGGACTGGATCTCCACGCCGGTGAGCGTGTGGCCCTCGGGCTTGGCCTCCACAATGCCGATCGCCTTGGCATCGGCGTAGAGCATGTAATCGACGGCGCCCGTGGTCAGCGGGAACTCGCGGATGGCCACGCCGGGTGCGGCCGAGATGTTCATCTCCGCCCGATCCTGCACCGCCCAGCCGCACTGGACGAGCTGGGCGTCGATGTTCTCTCGGGCAGCTTGTTCCGGGCCCATCGGCATTCGCTGAATCTCCCGTGGATGGGCTGCTGATGCTGACTTGGTAAGGGGTGGCTGCCCATGCTAGTTCGGGTATCCGCTAGGGCCCGTATTCTACCCCTTGTGGGGTGTGGCCGCAATCAGGTCCCTCCACAATTTCAGGTGCTGTTGCAGAGCTAGCGATTGCTTGGGTAGGTCAAACTGAGATTGATGGTGAGATCGCGTACGACAAGTTCAACGGGGCAACCGTACTCCCATGTACGCTGGATTCACGGCTAGGCAAATACGATTGTTACAATCTATCGGTCAGGTAAAATGGCACCATGGCCGCAACCAATTACCAACGCGGAACCCTTCTCGGCCTGGCCGTGGGCGACGCCCTCGGTGCCGCCGTCGAGTTCCACATGCCCGGCAGCTTCGATCCAACCGGCGATCCTTTGGCTTTCTTCCTCTGGGACGAATTCATCGACCCGGGCAAGCCATATCAGTGCCCCAGTTGCGGCCGGCTGTTGGGTGACGACACCTCGAAGTGGAACGACGATCGCCAGTGCCACGTGATCGAATGCCCCGGTTGCCATGCCCTGGTCCGCATCGACAGCCGGGAGCATGGGCCGTGACGCGGGGACTGCGGGCTCTCGGTTCCGTGCATTCAATTCGATCGCTGTTCACGGGCAATTGTCGACGATGGGCGGGATCAATCGCTTCTTCCGTTGCACCGTTCAACGGGAAACCGTTCGCCTTGGTCCTCACTTCTCCCGTGCCTCGCCTGTCATCGGCACAAAAGCCACGTTGGCAATACTCTTGCGGCTGATGGTGCCGTCTTTGGCCTTTTCGAGAAGCACCAATTCCTGGTACCCCCGGC
>Ga0180435_10006044_pt1 | contig 11647 bp, 19 predicted proteins | sample SS_ome_3_FD_132467 | JGI IMG/M metagenome (GOLD analysis project Ga0180435, IMG submission 132467) | Hypersaline lake sediment archaeal communities from the Salton Sea, California, USA - SS_3_S_1 metaG | ecosystem: Environmental > Aquatic > Non-marine Saline and Alkaline > Hypersaline >...
ACGGCGACGGTCTACAAGTATAGCGCATTGAAGCAATGGAACCAATTTCACAGATTGCTTCAGATAGTAATCAACCAATTGCTTTGATGTGTTGTGGCGTTCTCCGATTTGCGTGTATGTCATTTCTGGGTTGAGTAGTTTGGTGAGGGTTATCGAGAATCCAAGCGGGTTGCTGTGGTATATCTCGCACACGTGGTGTAGAAGTTGGACCACTGCCGACATTGTTTCTGGTTGCTCGTGCAGGGCGTACAGGAGCTCGCCTAGTAACTTCGCCGGTTCGCTTCCATGTACTTGTTCCGGTGCGGTCATAGAGTAGGCCACATCATCATAGTTGAAGAAGCAAGATTGCTTGTCTATTGCTGAAGATTCCTTGCAATACTCACGAAGTTCGCACGCGTCGCATTTAGCTTCATTGAGGTACGCACCGTAACAATCCACAGAAGCCTCCTATTTCGCTGCCCGTAGGCGTTCGATTGTGTCCTTGCGGATGCGGCAGTGGCTATACCTTGCAACGCTACCACGAGCAGTCAATATCACGAATGGGTGGCCAAGGTCATCGTGCACCATTGCGATCAGCTTACCGTTCTTGTTCTGATATCTCTGGTCGCCATATTCGCACGTAAGTTGGGCACTAATTAGCCTGTCATCCAGGTCCTCGGTGGGTATGTACTCGATGATTGGCTGGACTCGGAACAGGAGCTCAAACTGATTGATGCCCCTATCTTGACCGATGCATTCAATGACGTAGCCGTCCAACTCCTCAGGCTTCGGCATAGCCTCCATGAAGGTGGTGATGTTCTCCAGCGTGTAGCCTTTGGTGGCGTCACACAACGCGTCGTGTGCTTTCTCGATCTGAACGATTTGGCTGCGGTAGTCGTCGCGTTCGGCCTCCGCCTTCTCCAGCTTCTCGGTCAGCAGGTTAATCGTTGTTCGCTCGTGTGTCGATGCCTCTGCGGATGCGTCGAGTTTGCGCTTTAGCTCGTCTCGTTCTCTTTTGCATGAGAGGTATTTCTTTCCGAACTCCTTGGCCTTGATACGAAGTTCGTCGCGTTCTTGTCGCGCTTCGCCCCTCTGATCAAGATACAGATGCGCGTCCTCTTGCGCGGTTTCATAGTCGCGCCTCAGCTCGTCGCGTTCCTTCTCAAGCTCTGCGATCAACTGCACCTGCTTGGCGCCGTCCTCGTTCAGCTCGTCGTTTGCTGCGTTGAGCTCTGCAACCTGCTTCTCAAGGTCTGCGATGCGTTCCAGGGCGTTCTTCAGTGTCATGCTGTTGTCGGTCACTGGTTCACCCCTATCAGCGTCAACGGGGCAGCAGAGGGTACCTAGTCTAACCCTGGCCCCGGCTATGGTCGAGGTGCGCCACTCCTCAGAGTTATCCCACCAAATCATGCTATCTTCCGTGATCGTCTCGCCTACCTCCATGATCCGATAGCCCTCCGGCATCTCGGCGATGTGCTGGGGGATCTCCTCGTAGGCGTCCTCGTGGTTACGGCAGTTGCCGCAGAGGTCGTCGAAGTCGCAGCTGTCGATAGGGGGGTCGCACTCGTTCGCATATGACAGGCAGCCACAAACGACACTGTCGTTCGTGTAGATATGCACTCTGCCCGTACTCTTCATCTGCCGCAAGCTGTATCCGTCTTTAGCCTTGATCTTACTCATGATTCGTCTCCAGTGTTGCTCTGTTGTCAGTCACGGGTTCACCTCTATCGTCGTTGTCGCTCATTTCCGGCTGCACGTCAACGGGCAGCAGATTGGGTAGTGGTGACTTCTGATCCGATCACCGACCGTGGGATGATTCTTTCTAAACGACTTCCATGGACCTTTACCGCCGCCCCAATACATACACTCTTCAGTGATCACCTCGCATTCCTTCATGATCCGATGGCCGTCCGGCATCTCTGTGATGTGCTTGGGAATCTTCGTGTAGCCTCCGATGCGTTTGCAGTTGCCGCAGAGGTCGTCGAGGTCGCAGGTGTCAATCGCCAGCGTGTGAATATTTCTCATGCGATGCGTGTACACGCCTGGATTTTTGCATAGAGGTCTCGTTTCAAGGTGTGCTTCCGGCCTCTTCTTGTAAAGATGGACCTTCGTATTTATTCGCCCCTTCATTCGGACCAAGTAATACCCGTCTTTTGCTTTGATCTTAGTCATTCTGATTCCTCCAGTGTTACGCCCTTGCTCTTGAGATAGGCGTGGATGATTGCGAGTTGAGGGGTTTCGGCTTTTTCTGTACAGACAGTTCCGCCCCTCATTAACCACGCGAAGTGACTTTTGCCATGATTGCCAATCTCAAACAAGAAGTCTTCCAACAGCTCCATACATGCGTCCATTGAGCCTTCATAGTCCGGTCCGCCCTCTTGGATGACGACCCCGCAGTGCCTACATTGAGCAGTGATCGAATCTACCCACTCATGCCAGCACAGCCCGCGGGCCAAGTGCACACGTTTATTGAGGTTCATCAGTCACCACCTCCCCGCAGTCCTTGCAAATGACGTCGGACATGTTGACAAGTTCGCGGTTCAGGTGTTGGCAGTCTTCCCCTTTTGCTGAAGCTTCTTTCCATACCGTCCACGGGATAGCCTTGCGCACGAGTGTTGCCATCGCATCAGCATCAGCATCGTAAGCATTAGCATCAACAGCAGCAGCATAAGCAGCATAAGCAGCAGCATAAGCAGCATTAGCAGCAGCGGCATTAGCAGCAGCATAAGCAGCAGCGGAAGCAGCAGCATAAGCAGCAACATAAGCAGCAGCAGCATTAGCAGCAGCATAAGCAGCCCGTCGCGCTTCGTCGACTTCGTAAATAGATGAATTGCCATCCAACCATGCACGGGTGACGCGAATCGCGTTTGCAGGGCGGTCTTCGCCGTCCGGCACGTACTTCAGCGCCTCCTCGGCACAGTCACAAGCAGCGGCGACAATCAGTTTGCGATCAATTCCAAGTTTAGAGGCCATCCACAATAGCCAATCGCCGCGTGGGCAGGCGCGCCACGCATTGTATAGGTTGCTATCTCGGTCCTTGGCCCATTCCTTCGCCTCAGCGCACGCCCCGTGTTTCTCCAGGATCTCAATCAGTGTCATGAGTTCTACCTTCATGTAAAGAAAAAGCCCGTGGGTAGAACAGCCGTAAGGCTCCACGGGCAAAACTCGCTTTGCGTGTTCTACTCCGCATTTTGCTTTGCTTTACTATTACCGACTATCCTCTAGGTTTCAAGCAGCTCGGCTAGATTATCTACTGCCTCTGTCCATTGCTCCGGAGTCGGCTGTCCGTTTTCTATGCCCTCCTGCTCGCATAGGTGTAGGTGGACCAGGACTGCGGCTGCTTTCTTGATAGTTTCGAGTTTGCGCCGTAGCGTTGTAGCCTCATCCGCTACCCACGCTTGGCAATACTCGCCGTACATCACATAGTCCTGACAGCGCCCTTTCTTACTGCATGTCCCGCAAGTGCTCATTGTTTCTAGTCTCCTATAGCGCCAATTCGCAGGCGTCTTTCTCTTGCCCGGTAATAATTACAGACGGGCAACGTTTGGCGTTATGGCCGTCACACCATCCACCATCATCCCCGAGTGTGCATCCATAACGATTTTGCCATCTGTCACACTGCCGCTCAAACATAATGCCCTCATGGTTCCACGCGTCGTGATCGGTTGACCCGCAGATTCTGCATTTATCTTCCGCACCGTCTTCCATCATATCTAGTCTCCTATGTATTGGTTAACCTTCTGTCGAAACTCCGGACCTACCCAGTTCTTTTGCTCTACGTGGTCAATCCGGCCCTCTGGGTCAGCGGCGATGTCTGACAGGTACACGTAATACCACCGGCCTGTCTGGCATACCTCGCACTCGAACTGCCAAGGTAGATCAGGTGTCCCGGCTAGTACTACCGCTTCTCTTCCGCATGCTTCACATTTTACCATTGATCTTGCTCCTCTATTTCACGTGCCGGGATTGTCCAGCGTCCCTTCCATTCCCCGCGTAGGCTTAAGTCGTGGATTGTGTTTGATTGTTCGTAGTACCTCAGTGGAATATACTTGATCATACCACCGTCGCGATTCTTGGCTATCTTGAAATAGCTTGTGACGAGTCCGAACGGTTGACCGTCTGTTGCACGGCTTGTGTAGTGCTCGCGCATGTCGTCGCTAAGGTTGTCCAGACGCTGGAATATGACCACGTTATCTACTACGTTCGTGATATTCTTACTGCCGGATATTGAGTCGACCGTTACTATGTCCGTGTCTTTTCGCGGGTGTGCAACCAGGATAACGTGTATTTGCAATGCCTCGCAAAAAGTTTTTAGCCGGTTCGTGATTATGCGTTGGCTTTCGAGTAGCTGCCCGTCTGCGCCGTTCTCCAGCTTCATGAGGTTGTCAATGATGAATACTTTAGTCCCGAATAGCGACGCCTCGCGCTTGATCCAGGCGAACAACTGCTTAACCACGTCTGCCTCTGTCAATTGCTCATTATCGAATAGTGAGATGTAAGGGGCGACTTTTTGCTTGAATGACTCAATACCAACCGAGGTCGGCTTGTATCGCGTGTTAAACCAATCGTCTGACCATGTTTCGAGGTGTCCCGATTCCATCGTATTCGCCTGACGTATGTAGCGTTCGCGGAATTTCAGGGCAGATTCTTCGCCGAGCAGGCAACCTACGCGTTTCCCCTTCTCTACCTGAGCCGCGATTATTTGCCGGAGGATCGTTGTTTTGCCGTCTCCTGATCGTCCGGTGAGTAGCGTGAGCATGCCATGCTGGAGCCCGTACAGGATCTTATCAAGCTGCCAAAATCCAGACTCAGAGAAGGTCGCGTCCGTCTCCTCCAGCTCTGCTAGGTCAACTGTGTACGCAGGCTTGTACTCTTTCGCCTCAAGCACCGCTTCGACGAGTGAGTCCCGGCCATGCTCGATCAGCAGCTCGTTGGCGTCGTTAACTTTCCACGGTTTCAGGTTGGCGGTCGCAACCCGTACATGGTGGGATAGCTCATCTTGTAGCTTGCTGGCGAACTTCTTTCCGGCCTCATCGTTGTCCGGGAGGATGATAACCATGTTGTGTCGCTGGATGTACGGGAGTGAGTTCTCGACCCAGCCGAACGAGCTGGAGCCGGACGGCACCGAGGATGCGGAGATCTGGACATCGGCGCCACGTGCCGATAGCGCCTCAAACACTGACAAGGCGTCCACCTCGCCTTCGCATATCACTAAAACATCCTGTTTTTTGTACGTGTGTTGCCCGTACAGCGTGTTTACGCCTCCTTTGGGGGTCGGGCTGTATTTGTCCCGTCCGTTGGCGTGAGAGCCGATTAAACGGCCTTTGATCTTAACCAGGGTTTTGTCACAGACGTAGTTGAAGTATATCGCCTGGCTATCCCCGGTGACGTGGTAGCGCTTCAGGGTTGCCTCTGAGATCCGGCGCTCCTGCATGTACTGAACCATCTCACGCGACCGCTCACGGCTGATCGGCTGGATGCCTTCCCACTCTATGATTTTGGGTTTGGTTTCCTTTGGCTTGGGCTCGTCCATCTCGATTCCGGCATACTCGTGCAGGATCTCATTCGCCTGCTTATTGTCTCCTCCTGCCTGGTCTTTGGCGTGGTCCAGAATATCCCAGTATTCGCCGCAGTTGTGGCACTTGAAATGCAGTGCACCAGACGACCAATCTAGCTCCGGGTTCGAAGCGTGTGCGGTCATAAAGCAGACGAGGTTGCCAATCCCGTCTGCCTTATCCGCGTGGATGATATCCTTGGCACGCTCGCCGATGGATAGTTTTAGATCATCCCAGTTCATGATTCCTCGCATTATCTGCTATCATCATTGCAAAGTTTGCCACGTCTGCACATTCTCGAATAATCTTTTCAGGATCTTCGTCCATGACTTCGTTCAGCTCGTGAACCTCATCCATTAGCCGTGCAAAAAGCCAGTCATTACTTACTGTATTCCAGTGCGCTTTGTGTGAGTTTTCGCGTAGCTTCAGGTACATATCGTTCCCAAACTTCTGCAAGGCATCGTGGTCATTCACCCAATGCCTAGGCTGTTTTCCGATAGGATCAGACATCGAATAAATCCTGCTGCTTGAGTTGTTCTGCTGCGGCAAGGTTCTTGACCGCTTGTCGATAGTAGCTTTCCTTCAGCTCCACCCCTACGAACTTCCGGCCCATTTTGACGGCGGTATAGCCTTCTGATGCGATGCCCATAAACGGGCTCAATACCAAATCTCCGGGATTAGACCACATCTGAATGCCTCGCTCGATCACATCCAACTGTAGCGGGCAAATATGCCGTTCGTCGTTGTGTTCTCGAGCACTCCGATGCTGAAGAGTGTTCGACGGGTTGATGTCCATCCATACGGGAGATGCGTAACGTTGCCATACATCAATTGACAGGTTCCCTGTGTTTTCAAACGTGGACTCGTCGCCAACGAACTTCTCAAACGGACCTGAGCATGGTTCTGGATTTACCCCAGGCTTCCGCATGGTTACGAGATAATCAGGGATACCCTGACGACTCATGGCCGAGTCTTTACAGATCTGCTTGTGAAGCAGTCCAAGAGCCTTAGTCCGCTGCATTGCTGTCACTGGATTCTTCCAGATGCACACCTCGGAATGGTAGATAAATCCGGCATCCTCAAACATGCGAATCATTTCCCCACGAAAGTCGCGAATCCCGATCACTCCATCACGAGCCTTGCTTGTTGGTAGATTCATGCAGTGGATCGAAACCAATCGACCATCCATCAACACGCGATAGAGTTCCTTGACGAGGAATTTGTAATGCGTGTAGAATTCATCGTCAGTCTTGCAATTACCCATATCCCTGGCGCTATTGCTATAAGTATACAGGCTGGCAAATGGGGGGCTGAAAATTGAATAGTGGACTGATCCCGATTCGATCTCTCTTGTTCGTTCTACGCAGTCGCCAAGCATGGCCTTGTAATTGTCGTTCTCGACGACTTCTGTCTTGTAATCTGACTTGTTCACTTGAGTTCCCTTGATGTTTTCTCGGTTAATATCTCTCATGTGCTCGACCATTCCAGCTGCCATCTTTTCGGCGTCTGCTTCTTTTCGTTGGATGTTTCGCACTACGTTCCCTTCGATGTCTGCGGTTACGATATGAACGTCTACCTTGTTCTTTTGCCCGAACCGATAGCAACGCCGAACAGCCTGATAGTAACTCTCCCACGAGTCGTTTAGTCCAAGGAATATAACCGTACTGCAATGCTGCCAGTTCATGCCGAATCCGCCGATCTTGGGCTTTGTCACCAATACACGGAAGTCACCTTTACTGAATCCAACAAGACCCTTGGCTTTCGCCTCGTCTGTCATACATCCAGAAACTTCCACTGCGTCAGGTATTAACTTTGTGACCGTTTCTGATTCACTGTTTAGGTTGCACCAGATCAATACAGGCTTATCGGTTGCGTTGGCAATCATTGCCGCCTCTCGACATCTGTCCTCAACCGTATCCCTGCGCGCTGAATTACGCTCCTGAAGTGTCTGCGCTTCCATTTGGAAAAGGAAGTCGCCGGTTGCCTCTGTTTGGATTGTATGGTGATGCATCCGCAGTTCAGGCAGGATGAAGTCGCGATCATCATAGCCCAGGTCTGACGGCTTGCGAATCATAACGGCCCATGAGCAAACCCACTTCCAAAACTCCCCTTTTGCATGGCCCTTGAGTCTCCACTTCTGGGTTTCGCCGCCATCATGGACAAAGAACATGGATAGCATTTCCGTGCGCGTCATTGCCCCGACAAACTCAGCATGGTTGCCAAGCTCCATATGGTCATTAGGTGCAGGAGTTGCTGTACACGCCAATCGGTACGGGATATCCTGGCACGATTCGATGACCAGATTGCGATACTTCCCGGTGAAGTTCTTCAGGATTGACGACTCATCAAGCACCACTCCAGTGTACTTCGAAAAGTCAAATCGATCCATCCGCTCATAGTTGGTTACTGGATTGTTTCCGTTGTCGATCTCATCCGGCATGTATTCCAAGTTCGTGATTCCGAACTTCTCTCCCTCTCTGATTGTCTGGTGCGCTACTGCCAACGGTGCCAAGATCAATACCTTGCCCGGGATATGTCTCGCCCATTCCAACTGCATCAAAGTTTTGCCAAGACCGCAATCAGCCCAAATTGCAGCCCTACCGCGTTTCAGCGCCCATGATACGATGTCACGCTGAAAGTCGAACATTGCAGCATTTAGTTCTGGGACTTCAGCCAGTCCGGTAGGAATGTCGCTCAATGCCTTTGATTCGATAAATTCCTGATAATCCATTAGTTTACCTCCATTTTTGCGAGTGCCTTACGCTTGGCGATTCGTGCCAGTTCAAGCGATCCATACAATCCAAAGTATCGTACCTTTCTTGATTCCCGGTCCCAGATGCGAACTCGGTATTTCTGTGACTGCCTGTGGAAGTGAATGTGCCGTTCCATGTGTGTTGTCTCCTTAGTTGAAAGTGGCCCCGGCCTGGTTGACATTTGTTCCGAACGCGCCCTGTATAGGGAGTCTCTCCTATGTTGGGGTTGTTTGGTTGGCTCACTTGAGCCCCAGGCCGGAACCGAGATTGTTAATCGCCTAGCGCGTCTAGTTCCGCGATACGCTCCTGCCGTTTCGCAGCGATATCACACAGCTTCTCCCGCAGTAGGTCCGGACGTTTGAATGACGGGAAAAACTTGTCGAAAGACTCACGCTTTCCAAGCCAGTCCAGAACGATCTGAACAGACTCAGGATCGAACCCATCCGCCACAGCCTGATCGATGGCAGCGGAAAACCCAACCATGTCCGGGCATCCGATATTGTACCGCTTCTGCAACGCCACGGCCAACGGTTTCAGGTTCCATCTGGTAAGGTTTGGTTTAGTTGGGTTATGGGTAGTGGGTAGTGGGTTATGGGTAGTGGGTGGCTTTACGATGGCTTTACGATCGGTTGGCGATGGGTTAGCGATGGGTTTCCCATGGGTTTTTCTGGGTTTATTTTGAGGCTGTTTGCGTGGTCGTCCACCCTTACGCCCGTTGGCCTTTTGCTTGTCAATCCACTCGTTAAACTTGGAGATTTCGACATCACAGCGGTGATTATGCCAAACACCGTCAGACAGCTCAAAGAACTCATTCAGGACAATTTCAACAACATCAGAACCCAGACGTAACCGACGGGAAACCGACTGGATATCGTTGGGTATTGGCTGCTCGGTAGAGTAGTACAGGTCAAGGAGCCTACGGTATGCAAGATCCTCAAGTGGTTCTAGGTGGGCAGTGTGCGATATATAATCGCCAAGGTGGAACTGGTAGTATTGCATGAATATGCTCCTATTCTTTCCTATTCATTGCATAAAAGAGGTGAGGAAGCGGACACGCCCGAATAGGAAGGCTATCCCCGTATGCCTACGGTTAAGCCCGCCCTCACCATTACTGTAGCATGTCTCTGGTAGAGTTCAAGTCCTGCGCTTTGATTACTGCGTTGATGAAGTCAACAGCGTCTGACCTTGCTCGCTCCCACCAATCCTTTGTTTGGGCGTCTGTCATCGTACCGGCGTCAACCTCTTCCTTGGTGCATTTATACCGGGTAAACGCAATCTTCATTTCCCTTGTCCATTCTTTTGTGCTGCGTGCGTAGTTGTAGCCCTCAAGGAAGAACGCACCTGCATCGCCCCAGTTGATCTTGCTGTGCTCTTGGTTTGCTGCGTCGGCGTAGTCCGTCTCTCGGGCTAGGTCTGTTGCTTTGTCTAGGTCCATCAATCAACCTCCTGAATAGTGTACGATTCGTCCGGCGGCACAAACATCGTAGCGCGGTAAGCTTCTACCCGCTTCTTTTCGGCGTCCGTCCATTTCTTGATAAGCAGAGCGACCTGCCAGCCTTCCAGGTGCAAGTGCGGCGGGAGTCCGACCTTGATCTGCATTGTAGCGCCCTTGCGCTGTTGTTTTGGCCGGCTCATCTCGTATGGATTTCGGTGGTAGTCCTTGGCCATCCTTCGCGCCGCCTCGCTGAGTGAGATGCCGTACCAATAACACATATTCTCAAATTCAGCCTTGAGCGACGGCGATAGCCTGACCGGGATCTGGTTGGTCGTGCTCCAGATTGGCGGTTGTGTTGCGTCGTAGCCCATTAGTGTACCTCCTTGTATTCTGTCAGTGGGATAATTGCCACGATCTCATTAGCGATAACAAGGTTCAGGTTCTCCTTGTATTTATTTGGCCAACATCCATCAATTGAGGCGTGCGTAAAGTTAATCTGCAATCCATCACGGGTGATATGACATTGGTTTTGATAGAACGTAAAAACATACTCGTTCCCAAGCGCATCAAAGGTGAAGGAGCGGTAGAATCCAGAGTCGGCAACGTGAGTGCCATTGAGTCGCTTCTCCATCCTTTGAAACATCGCATATGTTACCTGCTTGTGCCGTTCCATCAGTGTACCTCCTGTTGTTCTTCGGCCATGAATTCAGCTGCTTTTGCGTTCATCTGGCGTAGTGTGATTGGTGTTCGTTTCTTGCGGTGGTGGATAATCCAGCGCATGACCCGTTCCGCTGCGCGGTCGGTGTATTCGATGTCTTCGGGCTTATGGCTGCGGTAGACGCCTACCAGACCCGTCACGTTGTGGATAAGGTTCCCGGCGCAACCGATTACCTCTGCAATCAATTTTTCGTCCTTGCCCATAGTCCAGTCTCCTACTGTTCGGGTTGATATTTCGAAGGCTTGCGTCCAGACTGGAGACGCATTGTTGACTCAATGGATTTCCACTCAAAGTATTGACGACGTAGGAAACCGGCGTACCACGTGTCGCTGCTTTTTCGTGCTCTCCACGCACGCTTGGCGAGGCACCGGCGCTCAAGTACGGCGTGAGCGTACATCTTTGATTCTTGTGTTTCAGTCAGTTTAAGCATCATTATTCACCCCAGCTTTCCGCCTTGCAGTCGTCGCATGCGTCGTTTTCTTTTTTTGCTCGATATTCGAACTCCTCGCCGCAGATCGGGCAGACGTACCATTTCTTGTGGCACTCGTCGCAGATAGGGAGGTCATCCTCATCATTCCTATCAGCGTCGTACTCGCACAGGTGGCACGGCGGAGGATCCTCCCGGTAGTAGTCAGGGTGCTGCATCGCGTCGTAGCGCGCCTGGCACCGTTTGAATGTCTCTGCGTTTTTGCGGTCAAGGTAGGTCATCTTTCTACTCTCCTAACGGTTTGAATACGTAGCCCGTGAGATCACAGGGGGCTTGTGGTTTGAGTGCTTCCAGGTCTTCGCGTTGCCGAGCGATTGCCCGTGCGGTGTTGCGGTTGGTCTTCTGGATTTGCCATTGAAGCCGTTTAATGGTGCCTTGCTGCTCTTCCAGCCGTGCGAAGCAGTGTCCGACCTCTACCGCCTTCAAAGCTGCCATAACAAGCAAGCAACCGATTATTCCTGATAGTACGTTTCTCATGGTGTCTCCTTTCCGCGTGTAGGATGCGCGGCCCCCGTGAAGGTGTTAGGCTACTATCGTGATAAATTCTGCCGGGATCTCGTCACGGATAATCGGGTGGTCGTATTCAAGCGTATCGCGCTCGATCTCGATATAGTCGTCAGCCATTGCATCTGCATCAATAGCAAAAACGTTACCGCCAAACTCTTCGGCAAACTCTCTTGCTTGCTCAATCGTGTCATGGCAGTGGATATAGTTGACATG